>Ga0209269_1000652_pt1 | contig 28420 bp, 25 predicted proteins | sample MTBAKMMethaMetaG_FD_187455 | JGI IMG/M metagenome (GOLD analysis project Ga0209269, IMG submission 187455) | Enrichment culture microbial communities from Arthur Kill intertidal strait, New Jersey, USA, that are MTBE-degrading - MTBE-AKM (Arthur... | ecosystem: Environmental > Aquatic > Marine >... | reverse complement strand
GTCTATGACGTCAGGAAGGGATTCGTCGAGGCGATGGACGACGACCTCAACATATCGGGGGCTCTCGCCTCCCTCTTCGAATTCGTCAGGAAGATCAATATCCCCCTGGCGGCGAACCGGCTGGACGCCCGGCAACGGGACCTGATCCTCGATACCATGCAGCGGATCAACTCCGTACTGCGGGTCATGGATTTTGAGGAAAAGGCGCTCAGCGCGCAGGCCTCACGGCTGGTGCAAAAGAGGGCAAAGGCCAGAGCGAACGGCAACTGGGAAGAATCCGACCGGCTGCGCAGGGAGCTCCAGGCATTGGGAATCCTCGTTCACGACACACCGGAAGGAACGACTTGGACCTTGCAGTAACGCCGTTGATCCAGGATCCGTCTTCCCCTTTGAACCGATTGAAGCGGTACTCTGATGGAAATCATATCCCTCGTTGTCATTCTGATAGGGGCCTATCTGCTGTCCCAGTGGGGTGTCATGTGGAGGACAAAACGTACCTGCATGACCATCATTGAAGACCTCGATGGGAGAAGAGCTCACTCCCCTGCGTCCGCCGTTGCGCTCCCATACGCTCAAAAAAAGGGCATGCTCCATATCGGCCTGAGAGACTACAAGCCCCAGGCGCTCCAATACCTGATCCACAGGGAGATAGTCGGCATGACCGATGACGGCAGGTTTTATCTTGCCGGTAGTGCCCAGGAGGCAAGAAACATACAACTGTAAGATTCTCCCGGGGAGATGCACCGGTCATCTCCGGCCCGGGGGCGGTCCCGCTATCGGTGTCGCTTCACCCCCACCCTCTCACATAATCCGTAGGCGGGGCACTGACTGCACAGGGGTGAGACGGGCCGACAGGTAGTCCTTCCGAATGCCACCATGAGGGTATTGTACTGTATCCAGTACTCCCGGGGGAGTTTTGCCCGCAGGGCGTATTCCGTCTCGTCCGGTGTCTTTGTTGCGACGTAGCCCAGACGGTTCGAGATCCGGTGGACGTGCGTATCCACGCATATTCCCTCTCCCCCGTATGCCAGCGTGACGACCAGATTGGCGGTCTTTCTCCCCACCCCTTTGAGCGTGAGCAGTTCGTCGATGGTGTCTGGAACGCGGGAGTCGTATCGATCCACCAGTTCGCGGCAGACATACAGGATCGTCCGAGCCTTGTTGCGGTAGAAACCAACCGGATAGATGGTCGCGGCGATCCGTTCCGGGGAGAGTTTCAACATCTCCTCAGGGGTTGAAGCCAATGCGAAGAGCCTTTGGCTGGACATCTCGGTCACCTCATCCTTGGTCCTCAGACTGAGGAGCGTCGAGATGAGGATCTCAAAGGGAGAGCCTTTCCTTTCAGCAAGTTCTGAGACAATGGGAAGCTTGTTCGATGCGATGGTTTGTCTGATGGCTTCGATAACAACCGTTATATCGGAATCTCTCATAGACCATGCTGATCGGCGGCCGGTAATTTCCCCGGATACCGGCCGCCGGAGATATCTCAATCGTACCCCTCTTCATCGGCAAGGATATCCAGGTGCAGGGTCGCGATATCCTCTACATCCAGGTTGGGTGCCTTTTCCATTTTTCTGAAGTCGACCGCTTTGATGTATTTGTTGCAGACGTTGCATACATCGACCCGGTACTTCTCCTCGTCCTCGATGGTGAAGTAGGCAAGGGTCTGCTGGTCCTCATTCCCGCAAAAGGGGCATCGGATGCGTTTGAACTGCCACTCGAACCCGCACTGGCCGCAGAAGAGAAACCTCTTGCCTCCTTCTCCTCTGAGTTCCGATATCTTCGGCTCCCTGCCGCATATGGGACAGTACCCCTCGGACCATTTCGATCCGGTAATGGTGTCCCGGTACTTTTCGGAGAGGAATTCCAGCGCCGGCCGCAGGCTCTCCTCAACAAGAAATCCCAGCAGGTCGAAGACGCCTTCTTCGCTCTCATCCGAAACCTCCATATCCTGCTGGGGGAGGAAAGATTCGCGGACCATCTCCCGGTAGTCGAGCTCGCCGGTATTGATCCTTCGTATGATGTCGCCCGTCTCTTCCAGTGCCCTTTTCTGGGCGATCTCGAGGAGGGCGATGAAGTATTTCTTCGGCTCTTCGAGATCGAAGGTGCCCCCGGGGAAATCAACGAGGGGGAGCCCGCCGGCAACCTTTTTCTCTATCAGCGACTCGTTCACGTTGAAGATATCCCCCGTAACCTTGCGGCGGTACTCTTCCCGCAGGATCAGGACCTCCTCAAGGATGTCGAGCAATTCCTCATAATGAGGATTCATATGTTTGTACCCGTCAATCATCTTCAGGGTATCACTCAAGACCTGTGCCATTGATTCACCTCGTGTGGGGTTTTCAAACGAAGCCCCCCTATATATGCTTTTCTTGACAAATTCAAGCAATTCTTATCCCGGCAAAAAGGGGCCTGTTCTCGATGAAACAGGCCCCTTCTCTGCAAGAGCGCTTCACGCCGGAGGCATGAAGTATGTTCCTATTCCGAAACCTCCAGCTTTCCGGATTCCTCCATCTCCCTGAGCCATTTCGGGCACTGTTTCTCCGCCCAGGACCGTGTGACCCACCCCGTCAGGATGGCGGACACGGAACCGGGGACACCGACGGTGCCCAGGTACAGGTGGATAAAGAAGAAGGGAAAGATCACCAGGAACCCGAGAGCGTGCAGGGGATACATCCACCGCACCAGCTCCACCGGGAGCCCCAGCGGGAACCACATAACCAGCCCGGTGACGATCATAATCACCCCGAAGAATGCCACTGCCCAGAAGAAGGCCTTCTGTCCGGGGTTGTACTTCCCGGTCTCGGGGACCTTGTCGACGTGCCAGAGGTACCCGCCCGCCACCTTGATCCATTCCAGATCCTCGGGAAACTTGAATATGCCCGCCTCCTTCCACCATATCAGGATGGCAAAGAGGAGCGCCGGGATAAACACCAACCCCGAAAAGTTGTGGATCAGCTTCAGATTCTTCAAGCCCCCGACCGGAACCGCGAGGAAATTGAACGAATGGAACATCATCCCCAGGCCCGAAATCATCAGGATCAGGCAGGAGATGGCCATCCACCAGTGCACGATCCGCTCAAAGCTGTCAGACGCCTTTATCATTCCTTTCTTCATCTTACTCGCCTCCTTCCTTGCCTGCCTGCTCCCCATTACCGCTGGTATCCTTGGGACCGTGTATGATGTAGTGCAGGAAGGCTCCTCCAATAACACCGCCGGCTGCAAGCAGGCTGAGCGGCTTGAGCCAGTCCTTCCAGGCAATCACCGAGAACGGGACTCGCGGTTTCTCCGGAAGCCTGTCATAAACGACGGCCTTTCTCGGAAGGACGTATATCATATGGGTTCCATCCACAAAGGTATCGCCGTAGACGGAGGCGTCGCCGCCCAGCTCCTTGGCCCGCGCGTATGCGATTTTCAGCATCTCATCCTTGTCGCCGAAGCGCAGGGCCCCGGTGGGACAGGTCTTGACACAGGCCGGGATCATCGCGTTGTCGATCCGGGAATAACACATGTCACACTTGAGGATCTTGTCGGTCTCGGGATCGTACTTCGGCACCTCGAAGGGGCATGCAAAGACGCATTCCTTGCACCCGATACACTTTGCGCTGTCGAGAGCGACGGTTCCGTACTTGGTATGGTACAGGGCGCCGCTCGGGCAGACCTTCACACAGGCCGCGTCGGTGCAGTGCATACAGGCATCATGCCTGAACAGCCAGTCGACGGTGCCGTTATCGGATATCTCCTGAAATCGTATGATATTCCACGTGTTCGGCTGGAGATCCGGCGGATTCTGATAGGTGCCATAGTTGACTGTCTGCTTCGCCGGGAGCTGGTTCCACTGCTTGCACGCCAGCTGGCATCCACGGCAGCCGGTACACTTGGAAAGATCACAGAGTTTGATCTTCTCGGACATGGCTTACACCTCCTTCCTTTCGACGTTGACCATGAAGGCCTTGCTCTCCGGAATCATGGTATTGGCATCACCGATGAACGGGGTCACGATATTGGCGGAATCACCGAAGGTAAAGACCTCCGGTTTCTTGTCGCCATGCACGAATTCCCTCATCTTCGTGGTGACCCAGCCGTAGTGCCACGGAATCCCGACCTCATGAATCGTATTGCCGTCGATATTGAAGGGTTTCCACCTGTCCGTCACGATCGCCACGGCATCGACCTGTCCTCTCACCGATTTCACGGTGACGATCTCGCCGTTTTTGATCCCCTTGTTCTTCGCAAGCTCGGTCCCGATCTCCACGAACATGGAGGGCTGCATCTCCGCAAGCCACGGGCACCACCTCGTCATGAGGCCGGTCTGCCAGTGCTCACTCACCCGATAGGTCGAACAGACGATCGGGAATCGCGGATCGCAGGTCGCCCGGGCGTCCACATCCGTCCCCGTCCCTTCTTCGTCCCACCGCTTGATCGTCGGGTTGACGAACTGCGGGGACATGATATTCTTCTCGATGGGGCACTCCAGGGGTTCGTAGTGCTCCGGGAAGGGACCGTCCGCCAGTCCGGGTCCGAAGATCGAACTGACGCCATGGGGCTTCATGATGAAGGGAGGCCGCCCGGCGCCCGGCGCGGCCACGCCGTCCGGGACATCGCCGACCCACGAAGAACCATTCCAGACAATAACGGGGTGCTCTGTGTCCCAGGGTCTTCCCGTTTCCGGATCGACGGAGGCTCCGTTGTAGATGATCCGACGGTTGACCGGCCAGCACCACGCCCATTCGGGATAGAGGCCGATGCCTGATTCGTCCTTCTTCCCCCGGCGTGCCGCCATGTTTCCCTTCTCGGTATAGGAATTACAGTAGAGCCAGTTCCCGGAGGAGGTAGACCCGTCATCCTGGAGAAAGGCGAAGCTGGGAACCAGGGTTCCCTTCTTGTACAGCGTCCCGTTGATCTCCTTGTCCTCGAGGAAGTAACCGTTGATCTCCTTGGCGATATAGTGGGCGTCCAGGTGCCGGATCTTGCCGCCGACACCCTTGGGGCCGTAATCCCAGGTCATCCTGGTGATGGCCTCCTTCAGCGGACCGCCTTCCTTCTCGTACAGTTCCTTTACTTTGTAAAAGAGCTCCGAGATGATCTCTCCGTCAGGCATGGCCACGCCGGGGGAATCGACCGCCTTGTAGCGCCACTGCATCCAGCGCCCGCTGTTGGTGATCGAACCCTCCTTTTCAATCGAGGCGGCGCAGGGGAGCATGAAGACCTCCGTCTTGATCTTCTTCGGGTCCATGCCGGGACCCTTCCAGAAAGAGCCGGTCTCGTTGTCGAAGATATTGACGTTGACCATCCAGTCCACCTTTCCCAGCGCCTGGCGGGTCTTGTTGGAGCTGGCCCCGCTGCAGGCGGGGTTCTGCCCCCACGCAAAGAAGCCCGTGAACTCTTCCTTGAACATTGCGTCGAAGAGGCTCAGCCACGAGTAGTTCTTCCCGTCATCCAGCTTCGGCAGGTAACCGTACGCCTCTTCCAGGGTCACGTTCATGCCGTAGTGCGCCCGCAGGAGACTTGCCACATACTTCGGGTAATTCTTCCACCAGTTGAGGCTGTTCGGCTCTACCGTCGTGGGCGTGTTCTTGGCGTTGTATGCCGCCAGGGTCGGCAGAGACGCAACCGGGGTCTTCAGATATCCGGGGATGATGTGGAACAGGAGACAGTGATCGGTGGATCCCTGCACGTTGGACTCGCCCCGAAGGGCGTTGACACCGCCTCCGGCCACGCCCATATTCCCCAGGAGGAGCTGAATGATGCTCATGGTCCTGATATTCTGGACTCCCACCGTATGCTGGGTCCACCCCATGGCATACATGATCGTCCCCGCCTTACCGACCTCGCCGGTCTTTGCATACGCCTCATACACCTCGAGGAGTTTCTCCTGCGGTGTACCGGTGATTCGGGAAACGATATCCAGGTTGTACCGGGAATAGTGCTTCTTCAGGAGCTGATAGACACAGTTGGGATTCTTCAGCGTCATATCTCTTTTGACGACACCGGTCAGATCCGTCTGAAAGGCCCACGAGGACTTGTCGTATTTGGTCCCTTTGAGACCGGAAAAGACGCCGTCGTTGTCCCCGGGGAGCTTGAAGTCGGGATTGACCATGAACGGGGCGTTGGTATAGTACTTGACGTACTTTTCCTGGATCAGGTTGTTCTCCAGTATGTAATTAATCATGCCGCCCAGAAACGCTATGTCGGTTCCCGATCTCAGAGAGGCGTAGATGTCGGCCTTCGAAGACGTCTGTGTGAACCGCGGATCGACACTGATCAGCGTGGCGCCTTTCTCCATGGCCTTCGTTACATACTTGAAGGAGATGGGGTGGTTGGAAGCCGCGTTACTTCCCATAATCAAGATACAATCACTGTGCTGGATATCGATCCAGTGATTGGTCATCGCACCGCGTCCGAACGACTCTGCCAGAGCCGCAACAGTCGCGGAGTGTCAGATACGGGCCTGGTGTTCGATATATACCAGACCCAACCCCCTCAGAAATTTTTGATAGATGAAGCACTCTTCATTATCCATGGCGGCACTGCCGATGGAGGCGATGCCGTTGGTCCGGTTTACCACCTGACCCTTGGCGTTCGTGGCGGTAAAGCTCGCATCCCGGCTCTTCTTGATATTGCGGGCGATCCTGTCGAGCATCCACTCCCAGGACTTTTCTTCCCACTTATCGGAATAGGGAGCCCGGTAGAGCGGCTTGTCGAGACGATTCTTGTTGACGGAGAGCTGGTAGATGGACCCCCCCTTGCTGCAGAGTGACCCCCTGTTTACCGGATGATCCGGATCCCCTTCCGTGTTGATGACCTTCCCGTCCCGGGCGGAGACGATGATCCCGCACCCGACAGCGCAGTAAGGGCAGACCGTGGTGGTTTCTTTCGCATACTTGATCTTTAACGGTTGCGCGTGAGCCGCCACCGGCTTCAGATTGATGCCGATCCCGCTCGCCATCAGCGCAGTCCCGGAGATTTTCAAGAAACCTCTTCTGCTGACATCCATAGAATGCACTCCTTTCTAAAAAATTTCGGTACCCAGGCGTTCACTTCCTCTCCTTTCCACGCAGGGGAGGCATGGCCGTTTCCCGCCATGCCTATTGTCCACCCTTCATGGAATCGCTCCTGTAAAAGGAGTGGACCGGAGAGCAGTATTTCCGCAACTATCTTCAACTGCCTCACAATGTTTTAATGAAACGCTGTCAGTTTGAAAACAGCACCAACACCAGCAACTGACCGTTGGTCAACTCATATAGCTTGAGAGCCGCTTTGTCAAGATTTTTTGCCGGAGACCAGCAATGATTTCTATATGTTATGTCATAATTGACATAAGCCTTGCCATCCCCCTTTTCCCCCGGCAGCATGAACCGGGGGAGGCCTCCCGAAACAACCGCCCATTGTGAATGGCTGTCACGTCACTGTTCCGTCCATGGGCATGCGTGATTGAAAAGGCGGCATTCCGTTCCTGCAGGAGTTCAGCAAGGGCAATGTATTGCGGTAACGGATTCAGGACAGGGAGCGTGCGTACTGTAGACACGTGGAGGGTTCCAGAAAAATCGATCTGCCGGCGGGGGAACTGGTTCCCCGTATTTGCTGAACAGACACCCCTATACTATCGCTTTCCCCGTGCTGGACATGCTCAGCGTCTCGTGCCTGACACCCCTGATGGATTTCAGGGCATCCGACAATCTCTGCACTTCTCCGGCCCTGCCCCGCACGGCGATAATCTCGCAACAATTATCGTGGTCGAGATGGATATGCTGGGTGGATATGATAATGTGGAGAAAATCGTGCTGGATGTCGTTGATCCGGTTCAAGACCGTCCGCTGATGGTGATCATAGATGATCGTGACGGCCCCAACGACCTCCCGATCCTGCTCCCACTCCTCCTTGACCAGCTCCTGACGGATCAGATCGCGAAACGCCTCGGAACGATTAGTGTACTGTCTCGCTCTGATCAAGCGATCAAATTTCCCCAGCAGCGCCTTATCCAGCGAGACGCCGAATCTGACAAGCTCTGACATACAGAACACCCGTGACACGTTTTCAAATACGCGTAGCATACCCATGGCGGAGTTTCAATCTTTTTCACGGCAGCAGACGCTTGGTGTACAGGGAATCGGCAATACCCGGCAGTTTCCTTTATCCTTGCCTCCATGGGACTTTTTGGTATAATTGCTTCCCCGCCGTGCATGAATATGCCGCGCCGGCAAGAAGGGCGCACGATCCAGAGCGGGAAGTACGTGCGTTCACGGCGCGATGACGGTACGGTTTGGAAACGATGCCTGTACATCCATACGGCCTCTCGAAAAGGAAACATATGATCCAGACAGGAGACATATCCCGGCGCATCCATGAACGCCTGTCGGACAGCGCCGCAGATCTTCAGGTAGCAGAAGTACGGGTCGGCCTGGGGTATGTCGGCGTGATGCTGGAAGGGGACCGGATGGGGGTGGCCGCCGTCCTGCGAAACGAACTGAGACCCGGCTGCTCAACCATCGGGAAGGCGGGGACACTGGCGGGATCAAACGCTTCGGAACTACTGGATCTTCTTGTTACAGGGACAAATCCCCTGGAAAAATCGCTGGGTCTGGCCACGGCGAACGCTTTGCTGCATCCTGAAGCAGGAGAGGAAGAACATGATTCCATCGCCCTGATGCATCTCTCCCCCGAAGACCGGGTGGCAATGGTGGGATACTTCGGCCCTCTCGTGAAACGGATACAGAAGACAGGGGCGGAGCTCCGGATTATCGAGAAGGACCCGGACCGCGTGGAGGAGATCCCCGACAGGAAAGAACGAGACGGAGTCCTCGAGGAATGCAGCGTGGCGATCATCACCGCCACCTCGATCCTGAACGGCACCATCGAGGAGATCCTCAACGGGCTCGGGAGTCCGAGACACGTCACCATACTGGGACCTTCGACCCCCCTCTGCGGAGAAGTGTTCGTGCATACCCCCGTCACTCACCTCGGCGGCTCCGCGATACGGGACCCCCGAAAGATTATGCAGATCATCTCGGAGGGAGGAGGCACGCCCCATATGCGTCCCCACCTCCGGTTCATAGACAGGACGATAGGGCGCAATGATAACGCATAAAACATCCGGGGGCGGTACAATCCCCGTCGTGTCCATCGTGGGAAAATCGGAATCCGGCAAGACCACCCTGATCGAAAGGCTCATCCCGCAACTGACACGGGAGGGATGGCGCGTCGCCACCATCAAGCACAGCCGCCGCGGATTCGATATCGACCGCGAGGGGAAGGACAGCTGGCGTCATCGGAAGGCAGGGGCGCGGATGACGGTCATGGTGTCACCCGAACAGATTGCCGTCATTGAGACTGCCGAAGAAGATCTCGATATCGGAGGGCTGCGGGATCGGTATATCCATGGTGTCGACATTGTCCTTTCGGAGGGGTTCAAGGGGAATGAATACCCGAAGATAGAGGTCTTTCGCTCTGCCCTGAAGCGGGAGATGCTCTGTTCGAAGGAGGATAATCTGATCGCCGTCGCCAGTGACATGCCCGTGGACATCGATGTCCCCCGCTTCGATCTCGATGACGCGGAGGGGATCGCGCGGCTGATCATAGACCTGTTTCTGGACGCGCCGCGGGAGGGGAGGACCGATGCCTGACCTCGACTATCTCCGGATCATCAAATGGACACTCATCGTCCTCCTGGCCGGTTTCATCGGGCAGTTCGGCAAAAGCTTCGCCAAGCATCTGATGGAGAGGGCTCGATTGAAGCGGAAAGTCGCATCCCGGGAAATCGAAGGGACGACATCCATCGGCCGGGGGGGCGGTATTGAAGACGTTCCCGGCAACCGGGAGCCGCCCCCTTCCGCTCTCTCGCCGGACGACACGGCCAAGCAGGACAAGAAACTGGCAAAGACGCTGGCAAAACAGAAAAAGAAGGAGGCCAAGGCCCGCTCGAAGCAGGACAAACAGTAATCGAGACCCCCCCGCCGCATACCCAAACCTGCGCGCCCCCGGCGCAAACACGAAAACTCCGTAACATCATGATGTTGTCCGGTCAGGCCCTGGAATTCCGATTTTATTCTTGATCTTTACCCCCATTTTCGGTAACTCGCACAATACTTTTCTCAAAATCAGGGTATGTTCCCCGGGGATCGTTTTTCCAAATTCAGGCAAAGGAGACATGCGCACATGGCAGAAGGCAAAATAATGAATCGGTGGTATGTTGTTATCGGCGCTGTATTGATCCAGTTGTGTCTCGGCGCTATCTACGCGTGGTCGGTCTTTACACCCACGCTATGTCTGCCCTGCGATCAGGGCGGGGGGTACGGGTTCAGCGCGACCCAGGCGGCGTGGATCTTTTCAGTCGGCTTGTTGGTGTTCTCGGTCGTCATGATCATCTCAGGACGGATGCTCGCCACGACCGGCCCGAGAAAGCTTGCCTCCCTCGGCGGGATCGTCCTGGGTGCCGGGTATGTCCTGGCCGGGTTTTTCGGATCCTCATTCACTGCGCAGTTGGTGCTCATCGGGATCGTCGGTGGGGCCGGTATCGGCCTGGCCTATGTCGTTCCCATCGCCGTCGGCGTCAAGTGGTTCCCGGACAAGAAGGGGATGGTAACCGGGCTGGCCGTCGCCGGCTTTGGTTTCGGAGCGACGATCTGGGTCAAATCGGCCGGCTCATGGTTCGGCCTGATAGAAAATCTTAACTTCTTCGGCCTCGGAGGGGTCCAGAGCGTTTTCTTACTGTATGGCATCATCTTTCTTATCGCCGTCCTTGTGGGAAGCATCGTCATGATCGATCCCCCGGAGGGATACGAACCGGAGGGGTGGACCCCGCCCGCGCCGGCATCAGCTGAAAATCCGGGCGGTGCGGCCCTGGGTATGGCCGAATTCACGTCGGGCGAGATGATGGAGACCCCCCAGTTTTACATGGTATGGGTCACGTTCCTCTTCTCGGCCATCGCCGGCCTGATGGTTATCTACTGCATCAAGCTGTTCGGCATCGACTCTCTGCAGGCTGCCGGGATGACCGCTGCCGCCGCCTCCGCCGCCGCCGGGACCGCCATGGCCCTGTACGCGATATTCAACGGCCTCGGCCGTATCATCTGGGGGACAGTCTCCGACAAGATCGGCCGCAAGATGTCGATCTTCCTCATGTGCCTTTTCCAGGGGATTATCATGCTCCTCTTCTACCAGATGGGAGGAACCGTTATCACCTTGATCATCGGCGCCTGCATCATCGGCTTTAATTTCGGGGGCAACTTCGCCCTCTTCCCCGCCGTGACGGCGGACTATTTCGGCAATAAAAATGTAGGGCTGAATTACGGATTCGTCTTCGTATCCTACGGCATCGCCGGCGTCATCGGTCCCCAGATCGCCGGGTACTTCAAGGACGCGGCCAAGGGGAGCTCCGATCCCGCGGTATGGGTCACCCCTTTCATCATCGCGGGGGTGGCGTGCCTGCTGGGTGCCGCCATCACGCTGATGTCCAAACCTCCCAAAAAGATGTAGTCATCGAACAGGAAAGCGCCGGCTGCCTGGCCGGCGCTTTCTTTATTGCCCCCACCCCGGAGACACCATTCCCGCCGAGGACCCATCCGCACGTCTAGTACGAAAGTATTACGGAAGTATGAGTCGGCCTGCCTGTGTCTCATACCTTATTCGCATGCCTTTCTTTCTCAAAAATACGAACAAAATCATACGACTTACGTATCGACATCCTATACGTAATTGGCGAGAATGCATCTGTAAAAATAGGTTGATCGACAAGCGGTCGCCCGGCCGCCTGGAGGAGGATACCCATGAATAAAGTATATTGCTGCCTGTTGTGCGCGGCCATCTGGCTGGCGAGTCAGGCCACGGTGTCAGCGATTCCGATTACTTTTCTGGATTCAGCCGACATTACATCGATTAACCAGACATTCACCTTTACTGAAGCGGCGCCGGTTCCCAGCCTCTCCGGCGGGGTATTTACCATCATGGCCATCGGTGATTACGATTGGGGGGATGCTTCTGAGTACCTGACCTGGGATATCGACTCGTATACCTCTCCCCTGGCAACCAACTGGGGACCGTCGACCCCCGGCATTGACTTTTATGATTCTGCGGCCCCTGCCAATAATGTGTCGTGGTTTCACACCTGGACGATTCCCACAGCCGTTATGGACTCAATTCTTGCCGATAACAGCTTTACGGTGACCATCACCAACAGCGCCACTGTCGATAACGTTCTGACAACCGATTATGTCAGCTACACGCTACAGTATTTCGACGGCGCCACCTCCGGACCCCCGGTCCCGGAACCCGCGACCATGCTCCTCCTCGGTGCGGGGTTGATCGGTCTCGCGGGACTCAGGAGGAAGGCCGCGTCCAGAGACCGCGGCTGAACATACCGCGCTCATCCCTTGCTCAAGGCAGGTCCCGAAAGGGCCCTGCCTTTTGTTTGTCTCGTGTCATCAAGTACCGGGCGGATAAAATCGTCGCCGTGTAATTCCCCGTTTGACTAACGGATCAAAGTTTACTATGGTGGCTCAAAATTTATATCAGAGGGGGTTTTTTCTATGTCTGATAATCTTGCAAATCCTGCACCGCTGGGCCTGATGGGTTTCGGCATGACGACGGTTCTCCTGAACCTGCACAATGCCGGGCTCTTCGAGATCAGCGCCGTCATCATGGCCATGGGAATCTTCTACGGCGGAGTCGCCCAGATCATCGCGGGCTGCATGGAATTCAAGAAGGGGAACACCTTCGGCACCACCGCTTTCACCTCTTACGGGCTCTTCTGGCTCACGCTCGTGTTTCTGATCTACTTCAACGGAAGGTTCGGGATACCCGGCAACGACATGGGCTTTCTGGCCTGGTACCTTTTCCTGTGGGGACTGTTCACCTTCTTCATGTGGATCGGCACCTGGAAGGCGAACCGGGGACTCCAGGTGGTCTTTCTGACACTGACCATCCTCTTCTGGATGCTCGCCGCGCGCGACGCGTTCGGCTGGACCGGATCATGGGCGGTCCTGACCGGCTACGAGGGGATCTTCTGCGGCGCCTCGGCCATTTACTGCGCCATGGCACAGGTCCTCAACGAGAACTACGGCCGGGTCATCCTGCCCCTGGGCGAGAAATAGATTGACGCGACTACGCGTCCCCCGCCGGCGGCGGGGTGTCACCACACGCATCGGATCCCCCGGGAAGCGGACGATTGACCCCCCGGGGGATTTGACATATATTCCGTTATTATTATACTAACTGACGTTCAGAGTCATCGGGGGCATCGCTGAAGGCTGACGCTGTAAGGGCGGGTATACCCGCTATTCCGTATTGCGGGTTGGTGCCTGCGGATGTATGACGGTTATAATATCGCCGATTCACCCGGGCGACCGGGCACATATGGAGGAGGGAACATGAGAGTTGCGAATGGGAAGTATAGTGCGGTAGTTGGATTGATCACGCTTGTATGGATCTGTTCCTTTACGGTCTTGCCTTGCTTCGCCCAGCAGGACCAGGGAAAGACGGGGAACGGCCCTGAGCGTAGTTTTACCATGTATTTTGACTATCCTGAAATCATTCTCCCCGGCGGAATAAACAAGGCGGATCTCAATCTTACCTTCACCAACAAAGGGAAACGGGACGAGACGGTACATTTCGACTATCAGGTCCCCGCGGGGTGGCAGGCAAGAGCCGAGGGGTATGGCACGAACATCACCGCCCTGTATATACCTGCCGGCGAGGCCAAAGCGGTAACGTTCACTATCTCACCCGAGGAAAAAACGAAAGCGGGGGTCTACCATTTCAAGGTGGCCGCACGCACGGAGGACAGTGCCCTGAGGGCCTCCCGCACACTGAAGGTGACCCTGGGGGCAAAAGCAAAAGAGAAAGAGGGCGAGATCGTCCTTACCACCTCTTACCCCGTTCTCCAGGGCTCCAGTGACGGCAAGTTCGAGTTCGCGCTGAGCGTCAATAACAAGACAAAGAAGGAACTCCCTTTCAGCCTCATATCCGATGCACCCAAGGGGTGGCGCGTCAACTTCAAGCCCCCCTTCAAGGATACCTACATCTCGAGCGTCATGTTGAAGCCCGAAGAGAGTGAGAGCGTGACCGTCCTGGTGACCCCCGATCCCTTCGCGGCGGCACAAGAACACACCATACCGATTACGGTGATGGGGGGGGACTTTAAGGCTGAGGCATTCCTGAAGGTGATTATCACGGGGACCTACAAGGTCGACGTCGGTACAGACACGGGACTCCTCTCTCTGAGCACGCAGCGGGGGAAACCGTCCAACATCTCCATCTACGTACAAAACACCGGTTCCGCCGTACTGCAGGATGTATCCCTCCTTTCGGTCAAGCCTGAGAATTGGAAGGTGTCGTTCAACCCTGAGAAGATCGCCTCTCTTGAGCCGGGCAAGCTCGAACAGGTCGAGGTGACCATCGTGCCGGGCGAGGAGTCTCTCGTGGGGGACTATGCCGTGGGCGTGAGCGTCGATGCCGAAAAGGCCTCCGATAATCTCGAGCTGCGGGTGACCGCCAAGGCCTCCGCCGCCTGGGGATGGATCGGTGTGGGGATCATCATCCTGGTGATCGCCGGGCTGTTCGGTCTCTTCCGGGCCCTGGGAAGGAGATAAGATGAGCGGTGAGATCATCATCCAGACCCAGGGGCTGACCAAGGTCTACGGCACCCAGCGGGCCGTCAGCGATTTGAATCTGACCGTGCGGGAGGGTGAAATCTTCGGTTTCCTGGGACCCAACGGATCGGGGAAGACAACCACGCTCCTGATGCTCCTCGGCCTCACGGAACCGACCGGCGGGTGGGCCCGGGTGGCGGGATTCGATCCCCTGCGGGAATCGATGCAGGTGAAGAGGATCATCGGGTACATCCCCGAGAATATCGGTTTCTACGAAGACATGAGCGCCGCGGAAAACCTGCATTTCATCGCGCGGCTCAACGGGATGACCGACTCCATGAGCACGGCGAGGATCGCGAACGCGCTGGCAAGCGTGGGGCTCTCAGGAGAGGCCGACAAAAAGGTCGGCGCCTACTCGCGGGGAATGCGCCAGCGGCTCGGCATCGCGGAGATCATCCTCAAAGAACCGAAGATCGCCTTCCTCGACGAGCCGACCCTGGGACTCGACCCCGAGGCGACCACCAGGAATATCGAGTTCATCCAGTCCCTGAGCAGGGACAAGGGTATCACGATCATCCTCTCATCCCACGATCTGAAGCAGGTCCAGAAGATCGCCGACAGGGTCGGCATCATGCTCGAAGGGCGCATGATCGCCGTGGGGACCCTCGATGAGCTGGCCACGGAAAAGTTCGGGATCGGAGACCGGCAGGTTTCACTCGACGACCTCTACATGAAATACTTCCAGGAGGTAACCCTATGACCGGCATCGGAGCCATCTTCAGGAAAGAGCTGTCCGATCACTTCAGCAGCTACCGCTTCACCATCATCTTCGCGCTGATCGCCATGGCCAGCCTGATCACCACCTACATGGCAGGCATCGGCCTCAGGGAGGATCTGGCCGGGGTCGCCAAACCCAACTTCGTCTTTCTGATGCTCTTTACCTCCACCGGGTCGGTCTTTTCCCTGGTGCAGTTTGTCGCCTTCTTCGGCCCCCTGATCGGCCTCCTGCTGGGGTTCGATTCGATCAACCGGGAGCGGAGCAGCGGGACCCTCAGCACCCTGGTGTCCCAGCCGATCTACCGCGATTCCATCATCAACGGTAAATTCCTGGCAGGGGTGGCCACCATTTCCATCATGCTCGTGGCCATCGTCCTGGTCGTGACCGGCCTGGGGCTGAAGTTGATCGGCGTGGTCCCCGGTCCCGAGGAGATCCTGCGGATCGGCCTGTACCTGGTGATCAGCATCATCTACATATCCTTCTGGCTCGGCGTCAGCATCCTCTTTTCCATCCTGTTCAGGGGCGTCGCCACCTCCGCCCTGGCAACGCTCGCCGTCTGGATCTTCTTCTCCTTCTTTATCTCCATCGGCGCCAGCGTGGCAGCGAACGCCATGGTCCCCATCGACATGCACCAGGGGCAGCCGAATCCCGAGCTCGTCATGAAGCGGCTGAAGATCCAGCGGAACGTGTCGCTCTTCTCGCCCATGAAGCTCTACAACGACGCCACGGGGATTGTGATCGATCCGACGCGTAAAACCACCCAATCTTTCGTCATGATGGGACAGATCGAGCGGATGTCGCTGGAGCGCTTCCAGCGGCCCCTGTCGCTGCCGCAGAGCCTCTTCATCGTGATCCCGCACATCATCTCGCTGATCGCGATCACCTTCATCTGCTTCGGGATCTCCTACGCCATCTTCATGAAGCAGGAGATACGGTCGCTTTAGACGCATTACCAGAAAGTCCCATTGCGGCGATCCAATCCTTTCGCCAACGATTCAGCCAGGGAGGAAAGCTCGAAGGCTTTCCTCCCGATACCGCTGATTCTTTCCGCTTGACAGTTGTTTTCCGTCTTCATATGTTCCAAACCGACACATTGTATACGGTGCAACGTGTCGATGATACCAGAGCGTTCTTGATTTTTTGCATCCTGTGCTCAAGGGAAAAATAGAAAAGGAGAGACCCATGAAAGTAATTGCGCTCAATGCAAGTCCGCGGGGGAAGGATCAGAGCAAAACGGAGCTTCTGCTCAATTCACTTGTCGAGGGTATGCGTTCGGCGCATGCCGATGTGGAGGTCATCAACCTCCGTTCCCGCAAGATCAGGTACTGTATCGGCTGTTACACATGCTGGACAAAGACACCGGGGATCTGTGTCCATAAGGACGACATGAGCACAGAACTGTTCCCGAAATTCATGGAATCCGACCTAGCGGTCTATGCCACGCCGCTCTATCACTTCGGCGTCAACGCCCAGCTCAAGACGTTTATCGAACGAACACTCCCGGCTGTTGAACCGTTTATCATCGAGCACAAAGGCAAAGCCTCACACCCACTGCGCGGGCGTCATCCGCTCATTGTCTCCCTTTCCGTTGCCGGTTTTCCCGAGCTCTCCATATTCGACCTGATGTCTTCACACCTGCGATACATCTACGGCAAAGCACTCATAGGGGAAATCTACCGGCCTGCCGCCGAGACGATGACCCAGCCAGGATTTGAACAGATCCGCGCCGATATTTGTGACGCGGTCAAACAGGCCGGTGCGGAGCTTGTAAAAACCTTCACGGTGTCGGACGAGACCATGAAACGGATCACGCAGCCCATCGTTGATCTCAAGACGATGCGCGAGTATGGCAATAACATGTGGCAGGCATATATCGATGCAGGGGTAACCCCGAAGGAAGCGATGCAGAAAGGAATCGCTTGGAACACACCGGCAGGTACGCGCTCGTAAGGAAGATTGCGCCCGAGAGGCATCCATCAGCGTGCTGTTGTATGGAGGCACATCGGCCCTCGCGGTTGATGCAGTTTCATGCGTGATCTGTTCCTGCGCCGCCTCGGCGCTATGCCTCTCTGCGGCTCTCGTCGTACCGGCACAGGTTGGCGAGGGCCCTGACCGTCGCGTCCAGATTCGCGTACACGGGGAATCCCCTGGCGGCAAAGGTCTTCTTGAGCAGCAGATTGTACTGCCGGTCCTTTTCATCCTCCAGGTACGGGTCCAGGGAGACCGTGATCATGACGGGTTTCCGCGCCTGTTCACGGGCCTGTTCGCAGCCCGCAACCATCAACTCGATGAGCCGTTCCATATGGGCATCGATGCCTTCCTGCCCGATGATACGCCGCAGATAGCGGAACTGATCGAACTGGAAGACCAGCGTATCAATCTGCCGGTCGGCGGCGACGGTCCCGATAATGTCGGCGATGTTTCCCGTATCCCCGATACTGTAATAGATGGGCCAGGCGTCCAGGGGATTCCTGATGCTGGTTCCCGCCGCGGGGACCAGGGCGCGCAGGGCCTCGATGGTCTCCGGGGAAAACGGGGGCACCTCGATCCCGGCCCGCAGGCACAGGTCCGTCTGGATGACGCCGAAGCCTCCGGAATTGGTGATCAGGGCCATGGTCCGCCCCGCGGGGAGCTGTGCGTTCTGGAAAGCTATCAGGGTGTTCGCCATCTCGTCGAAGGTGTCCACCTGCAGCGCCCCGCACTGCCTGAAGAAGGCGCGCCAGATATCCGGGGAACCCGCCAGTGCTCCTGTATGGGAGGCCGCCGCCCGCATCCCCTGGGAGGTCATCCCCCCCTTGATGGCGATCACCGGCTTCCGCCGCGCCGCCTTCGTCAGGGCCGCGCCCAGGCGCGACGTGTCTCTGGTCCCCTCGATATAGAAGGCGATCAGCTTCGTGTCCCCGTCATCCGCCAGGTATTCCAGAAAATCGGCGCCGTCCAGGTCGGCGGCGTTGCCGTAACTGACCACCTTGCTGAACCGGAGATTCTTCGTGTCGGCGAAATACGAGAACGACTCAGCGAAACTGCCGCTCTGGGCGACCACGCCGATGGACCCCTCCTCCGTCGGGGATTCCGGCACGATGGCCTGGCCCGACTTGGGACAGTAGACGCCGAAACAGTTGGGGCCGATGAGCCTGATTCTCCCTTTGGCGAGCTGTTTCAATTCCTCCTCCTGCCTGATCCGTTCGGGAATGCCCGTCTCGCTGAAACCGGCCGTGAAGATCTGAGCAACCCGGACTCCCTTCCGGATGCACTGCTCCAGGACCTGCGGCAGCCGCGACGCGGAGATGCTGATACTCACATAATCGATCTCGGCCTCCACATCCAGGATGCCCGGGTAACATTTCCTGCCCATCAGTTCTTTATACTTCGGATTGACCAGGTAGAGGCGGTCCCTGAGCTTCGTCTTCATCTGCGCCAGGGTCGCCTGATCGGAGGGGGACGCCCCGATGATCGCGACGGCACGGGGGTTGAAAATGGCGTCGAATAGGTTGCGGCCTGCTGTGTCCATGGCACCTCCTGAAGGAATCGATGCGGTCTTCCTTACCACAAAGCACGGGGCAACCGTAAGATGAAATAATGGTACGCGGGAAATGTTGTATATGGTTTGGGCTGAGCCTCTCCGGAGGTCTGCGGGGAGGCGTACCCGGTGTTTAGTGTTTGCATTTTGCGCGTCTTGTGTCTATGTAAATCCCGAAACGAATGTTGGACGATTTTGCATCGAAGGAGCTGTTATGAAGATCAAAGACAAGGTTGTTGTGGTGACGGGCGCGGCCTCCGGAATCGGCCGTGGGTTGTGTTATCGTTTCGCCGCCGAGAAACCGAAAGGGATCGTGGTTTCCGATTATAACGGGGAAGAGGCGGCAAAAGTGGCCGAGGACATCGGCGGCCTTGCCGTGACAGCCGATGTCGGCAAAGAAGAAGATATTCAAAGACTGGTGGAAGCAGCCACCCGCCAGTACGGACCGATCGATCTGTTCTGTTCCAATGCCGGGATTCCCTCGGAGGGCGGCGCGGAAGCCCCCAATGAAGTATGGCAGCGCTGTTGGGATATCCACGTCATGGCCCATGTCTATGCGGCCCGCGCCGTGCTGCCGTCGATGATCGAGCGCAAGAGCGGATACCTGCTCCAGACGGGTTCAGCCGGCGGACTGCTCACGACTCTGGGGCAGGCGCCATATGCGGTCTCCAAGCACGCCGCCGTGGCGTTTGCGGAGTGGTTGTCGATCACCCATGCGCGTCAGGGCATCAAGGTCAGTTGTCTCTGTCCCTTCGGCGTCATCTCCGGCATGCTCCCGGAAGATGCGGGCGGTGTGGGACAAGTCATCTTAAAGACGGCCATTACGCCCGCGCAGTGCGCCGAGTATGTGGTGGGCGCGCTGGAAAAAGAGGAGTTCTTTATTTTACCCCATCCGGAAATCCTGGAATATTTCAAGGCACGAGCCAACAACCATGAACGGTGGCTCGCTCACATGCGCAAAGAGCAGGAGATCTACATCGGTTAAAAGAATCCGTCGGACGCTCAGGGATAACAGGGATGCCGGCCGATTTTTCGGATCGGCATCTCTTTTTTATATCAGATAAAAAAGATCAGTCTCGCGGCTTTTCAGTCTTCTGAACACCGCATCGGCAACCGCTTTTGGTGTCCACACATGTCGTTACCCCTTTTGTTCGTTCATTCAGCATGAGGATAGTATCGGTCAGGTGAAAAAGTCGGTACTTTCAGTGCTTGCCGTTTCTGAACACGGGATGCGTCGGCCGGATGATCAATTCGAACGAATGGGAGTTGTCGCTATTATTTGATTTGCTCCTGTGTTATACTGCCTGAAGCAGGAGATGTAAAATTGCGTGTAAAATAGTGATCGTTGATGTAATAGAATATCCCATTTAATTGTTAAATATTAATATGTTATCTCTATTACATTGCATCTGAATTACATTAAATGTTGTTTCTTGATGTAATAGCATCCGGTTCAGAACCGGGATACCATAGAGCAGCTCTCGTTCTGCCAATATTGTGTATTTTCTCTTCTGATTTGAGTTCACGAAGTAAGGTTTGCACCTGAGCCATGGTCAAGGCTGGCAGTACTTGCATAAGTTCATTCAATCTGCTGCCGCTATTTTTATTTTCTGTTATATGCTTTAGGAGTAAAGCCTTGTTTGTTCCACGATCCAAGCCTTTTTTTCGCGTGTAAGAACCTTTTTCATCAACCATTTTATAATACCGGCGACTTAGAATATATCTAACCCCCCGGCCCCGACCGAATCGCTCTACAACACCTTTTTTTACAAGCAACTCTAAACGGTTTTGGAGTTGAACCGGCACCTCACATTCTCTGTGAATATAATCCAGTAATAAAAAATCTACTGTACTGAAGAGTTCCAAAGTTTCCCGACCTACTTGCTCGAGAAACTGCAAGAAACGAGGATCTTGCACCTCTCCATCGAGGGTAAGGACAACTTGATATTGGTCGGTACCTGTAAAAACGGGGGTTGGTTTACTTTCCTGAATGCTTAATTCAAACATCAGGTTCATGCCTTGTCCCGAGCGCTCTACAAGACCACATTTGGCAAAAATATCTGCAATCCGGCGATTACGTGGTAATTGACGGTCGAGAATATTCTGTTCGTTAATCCCAATAGGGAAACCACCCGGACTTTCGAGTACTAATCGGCGAGGATATTGTTTAATAAAAACACTACCACCAAGCTGATAGTTCCGATGGCTGATGGCATTTAAAACAGCTTCGCGAACAACGCGTTCGGAAAAAGTTTGAATATCCAGAACAAACAAACCCGATTGAAAGTGCTGGGTGTCATTCCGCAGATTAATCAAGCCCCATAGCTCATCGTAAAAGCTGAAAAACCCTTGTCGAAATTCCTTTCTCTGCTGTGCGGGGCCGGAGACATCGGAGGCACGATACTCAAAAATTACTTCAGCTTGGGCAAGGTAGCGCCCAAGAGCTTTCCGGGTGCCAAACAAAATCAGGGCAGCGTAAGTCACGCTACCGTCAATCACGGCTTCGGCGTCATTAAGCAGCTGTTCCCGGGAAAGAGATTTCAATCCCTGATTCCCTGATTTGTTAACCCAACGTTCCCGGAAATGTTCAATCGCCGTTGTGTCCAAATCATCCATGGTAGCGGAGATACATAGATCCGCCGAAAAATCATGCCCTGCCTCTGCAAAAATATCACGCAGACGGTCTTCGGGCATTGCTATCAGGCTATCTGCTCCTCGACACCAATAAACCCCTTCATATTTAACCGGATTTCCGATCGGATGCGTTGGAACATGAAAGATCAAAACACGACCCTTAGGGTGATTGACTATGCTAAAATCAATATTGAGATGTAATTGTTCGATAAGACCGGCTCTTGTCCGTTCCGGTTGATCAAAAGCCCGGGATCCCACAACTTGTCTGGGACGTTTGTCCGTCACCCCAAGAACGACTTTCCCTCCCCCTTCATTGGCTAGGGCTGCGCAATATTTTACGAGGGTCTTAAAGTTAAAACTCTCCCTGGCCGCCTTGAATTCGAGATGTTCTCCTTCTTTGGCAAACAACATTTTGTTTAACTGTTCAACCGTTATTTCAGATAATTTACTCATAGGGATATTAATCAATCACTTACTTATCAAATGATAGTGTTTAGGCCTTGTTTTTTGTAACGGCCCTTTCTGTCCCCTACCCAACCACCGGTGGCCTCCTATCGAACCATGGCTGTGCCTGTTCCAGTTGGGCTGCGAGCCGGAACAGCGTCGCCTCGTCTCCGAACCGCCCGATGAACTGGACCCCGCAGGGCAGGCCCTCTGCCGTCCAGTGCAGAGGAACGGACATCGCGGGCTGGCCGGTGAAGTTGGCTAACTGCGTGAAGGGGGTCTTCGAGAGGCTCTGCACCGCGAGGGTGTCCACGATCCCGGACAGTTTCAGCAATTTTCCCAGCCCCATCGAGTTCACCATTGCCAGCAGGGCGCGTTCGGCCGGCTTCGGTTTCAGTTCCCCGATCCTGACGGGAGGGGACGCGGTGGTCGGCGTGAGGTAGAGGTCGTACGTCTCGTGAAACCGGCCCATCGTCCGGGCGGCCGTTCCCCATTCGCGCATCTGTTCTACGAAATAACCCGCGGAATACGTGCGGCCGAGGAGGCCGAGGGTCCACGTCAGCGCCTCCACATCGCTCCGTTTCGCTTTCCGGCCCAGTATGAGCTCCAGTTCCTCGATGTCTGCCGCTATCTCCCCCATGTACATGGTGAGGTAACTGGTTGCCAGGGCCTTTCCGTCGATCGCCGGGCGGTTTTCCTCGACCCTGTGCCCCAGCTCGTCGAGGAGCCGGGCCGTTTCTTCCACGGCCCGCGCGCACTCGGGGTGCACCTCCGTATCGAGGGGAGAGCGCGAGTTGAAGGCGATCTTCAGGGAACCGGGTTCTCTTGTGATCTCCTCCATGTACGACCGCTCCGGCGGCGGGATGATATAGGGAGCCCCCACATCCGCTCCGCAGGTTGCGTCCAGCATGGCCGCGCTGTCCCTGACGGAACGGCTGATGACATGTTCGACGACGGCGCCCTGCCAGATCGCCCCGTGGTCCGGTCCGGTCGGGTTGCGGCCCCGCGTCGGTTTGAACCCGAAGAGGGCGCAGCAGGACGAGGGGATGCGGATCGAGCCTCCGCCGTCTCCTCCCGAGGCGATCGGCACCATGCCGCCTGCGACGGCGGCCGCGGAGCCTCCGCTCGACCCGCCCGGCGTGTGGTCGGTGTTCCAGGGGTTGCGGGTCGGACCATGCAGCTCCGGCTCCGTGATCCCCATGAGGCCGAATTCCGGGCAGTTGGTCTTCCCCATGATCACGACGCCGGCCTTCTTGAACCGTTTGACCAGTTCGCAGTCCTCATCCGGGATATAGTTTCTGTACGCCCTGCTCCCGCCGGTCAGGGGCACGCCGGCATAGGCCGCGATCAGGTCCTTCAACAGGAAGGGAACCCCGGTGAAGGGCCCTTCGGGGAGGCCTTTGTCGATATCGTTCCGCGCCAGGTCGAACATGGGGGTTATGACTGCGTTCAGTCGGGGATTGAGTTTTTCGATCCGTTGTATCGCCTCTTCGCACAGCTCCGCGGGGGAGATTTCCTTCTTCCTGACAAGCTCGGCCATCCCGAGGCCGTCATACGCATCGTATTCCTTGAATGCGCCCATACCGATGTCCTCCCTTCTTGCAATCGTGCGACTGTTCACCTGCCATACAGAAACGCATACAGACCGCAACAGGCGGTGCCGATTCTTATATGTCCTTCAGCAGCCGGTTCGACGGGGACCGGGCCACCTCGTCCCTGAAGGTGTGCAATATCGTGGAGAGGGCCTTCGTTCCGTCGGTCTGCGCCACGGGGATCGCGTCCGTCCCCCGGTCGTCGAGCGCATCGACTACGAATTGGATCGTGAGGGTATTGATGTCACGGGCGGGCTGGTACCCCGGCTCCCGGTATTCCTCCGTCTGCGTGTCCGAGACGATCCCGCAGGCGGTCAGCTCGAAGAGGATCTGGTGCACCAGGCGGACCGGAATCTCAAGCTGGTGTGATATCTGCATTGCCGTGAGCGGCTTTTCTCCTGTCGCGAAGTTTGAGACCAGGAGGTGGGCGATCTGCAGGGAGAGGAGTCGCTTGAAGGAGGCACTGATCCCGAGGGAGTCGGGCTCGAATTCGTAGGTGTCGACGTTCTGGTGGGCGAAGGAGAATTCCGCCCCGAAGAGGACGATCAGCCAGCTCAACTGAAGCCAGATGAGGAAGAGGGGGAGCGCGGCGAAGCTTCCGTAGATCGCGTTGTACTTCGCAACCCCCACCTGGAAGGTGATATAGCCGAACTGGACGATCTGGTAGATCGTCCCGGCGATGATCCCGGCCAGGAGACCCGATTTGAAGTTCACCTTCGTATTGGGCATGAAGATATAGAGAAAGGTGAACAGAACCCAGATGATGCCGTAGGGGAGCGCCTTGAGGATGAACGATATCAGCGGGCTGAATACCCCCAGGAGGGCGATCTTTTCCATGATCAGCGTTACCTGGGTCGTGATGAAGACCGTGACGCTGCTCGAAAGGATCATGAGAATCGGTCCGAGGAGCATCACGGAAAGATAGTCGCTGAATTTTCTCCCCCAGCTTCTTGCTTCCCGTATCCCCCAGATATCATTGAATGAGGCCTCGATATTGCTGAGCACCTTGATGACCGCCCAGAAGAGAAGAATGATGCCGACCCCCGCGATGAGTCCTCCTTTCGTGTTGGTGAGGAGAGACTGGGCAAAGGTGATGACCCGCATGATCACCTCTTCCTGCCCCTGGAACTGCTCCAGAAGCTGCTGCTCGAGGTGTTTGTCGAAACCGAACCCCTTCGCGATGCCGAAGGCCATCGCAGCCACCGGGACGATGGAGATCAGGGAGTAGAAGGTCAGGGCGGATGCCCTGAGCTGGCATTTGTCTTCGTCGAATCCGCGGACAGAAAGGAGGAAAATCCGAAGCTGCTTGACAAGAAAGGATTGTTTTCGCGGCAGGTCCTTCAGGCGGACCCGCCAGATATCTCCTTTGATGAAATCGATGAACCGCGATACGGCACGCAAGATCTTCTGCATCGATCCTCCCCCCTCAGAGCAATGGGGCACGTTACTGGCTCGTGCCGGCCTGGACATGCAACTCCCCCACATGAAATAAGAAAACCATACACCCTCAATTTTTCTTGTCAAGGAATTATATATAGTTGGCGATCGGCAACCGCCGCGCCGGCACATCCCGCCCTCCCCCTCTCCTTGAGAGCCGCTCTCGTTCGAAAGAAGGAACCCCGGTGGGGATTTCATGGGCAGCCGTTACTTTTCTCTTGTACTTCCGACGTCCTTTTCGATATGAAGATGGATACGGTGATGCACTCATACTCAAGGAGCCGGCGGGTTCATCTATAAACCGAGCATCGATGATCAGGCGCCCTGATTGCTATACGGCTCGTCTGTGCTCCTCCCTCTGACGGCTTGGCCGGAATGGTTGCTCTTCACATGCCATGGAGATGTTCTCTTCAGGCGTGTTAGAGGTTGTACCACAAGGACTGTCGGATTCTTATTGGCCCGTGTTTGCAACACATAACAGGTATCAGTCGCCACAAGAGGAGGGGGAACTATGTACAGAAAGAGAGTGATCAAAGGTTCGTTGTCGGCCATGTTCGTCCTGTTGTTCCTGGCGTCCTTTGTCGTCCCGGCGCCGGCGGTGGAACCGGGGATGGTCAATACCGTCCTGGGCCCCGTGAAGGCGGAAAAACTGGGGACGACGCTCATGCACGAACACTTCACCTTCGCGTATCCCGGCTGGTTTGCGGACGCGACCATCGCGCCCTATGACTACACCGCCGCGCTGAAGACCAACATCGGCGTCATCAAGAGGGCGCAGAAATACGGGATCACCACCATCGTCGACGCCACGCCCAACGACGTGGGCGGGCGCGATCCCAAGCTGTACAAGGAGCTTGCCAAAAAGACCGGGATCAACATCATCTGCGCCACCGGCCTGTACACCGAGCACGAAGGCTCGCCGGCCTATTTCAAGACACGGCAGGACTGGTACGGGACGGACATCGTCAAGATGATCTCCGAAATCTTCATCAAGGAGATCACCGGCGGTATCGGCACCTCCGGTGTCAAGGCCGGGGTGATCAAGTGCGGAACGAGCGGCGGCGGTCCCATTTCCCGCTATGAGACGTCGGTCCTGAAGGCCGCGGTTGTCGCCCAGAAGGCGACGGGGGTCCCCATTATAACCCACACATCAGGCCCCGCCGGGGGAATCGAACAGGCCGATCTGTTCCTCAAAGAGGGGGCCGACCCAAAGAAGGTTATGATCGGCCATGTGTCTAATTCCAAGGATATCGAATACCACAAGGCGATCCTCGCCAAGGGCGTATATATCGCCTTTGACCGCCTCGGCCTCGAAATCTTCATGCCGACCGCCGTTCTGGTACCGATTATTGCCCAGCTTTGCAAGGAGGGGTATGCGAACCGGATCATGCTGTCCCACGATACGGTCAACGTCTGGATAGCCCGGCCGTTCGACGCTCCGGAAGCGGTTATCAAGGCGCTGGCCAACTGGCGGATCGACCACATCTCCGAAAACGTCCTCCCCGCCCTCAAGGCACAGGGCGTGACGGACGAACAGATCAAGATTATGATGGTGGATAACCCCAGAAATCTGTTCCTGGGCAAGTAGGACCTCCGCCGCGCGTGAAGGGGATGCCGGCACATGCCACAGGGCCGGTATCCCCTTCTCAGATTCACAGGCAATGCAGCTGAGCCGGCAGACCATAATGGATAAGATGTCCAACGGATACAGTCTCGAGGAGACCGCCACCCTGCTCGTGCTGCTGCTTTTGAACCTTGTCATCCTCCTGTTCGGACGATTCGGTGAAGCGGGGGGTATCTTCCTCCTCAATCTCGCATTCGTCGGGCTCATCATGGTCGTCTCCCGGGTCCAGCGAAGCCGCGGCGGGCAAACTCTTACCTTCATCCGCGACTGGTACGTCCTCCCTCTCCTGATCACGATCTACCTGGAGCAGGGCCGACTCATTCCCCTGATCAATCCCCACGACGTGGACGGTCTGCTGATCACCATCGACCGCTTCCTGCTCTTCGGCCACGACCCCACGGTCCTGTTGGAACGGATGATCTTCCCTCCGGTAACCGAACTCCTCCAGATCGTGTACGCCAGCTTCTATCTCCTCCCCTTTTCCCTGTGCGTCATCGTCTACTGCCGCGACCGCGCAGTGACTTTTCACGTCGTTGCCGCCACGATCATGATCGGCTTTTATGTCTCGTACGCCGGGTACTATCTGACGCCGGCCATCGGGCCGCGTTTCACCCTGGAACACCTCCAGCGCGTCCCTCTGACGGGGCTCCTGTCCTTTGATTTCATCCGATCGATACTGGACGCCGCGGCAGGCGTCGTGCGGGACTGCTGCCCGAGCGGTCACACCATGGTGAGTCTTCTCACGGTCCTCCTCGCCGCCAGATACGAAAAACGGTTCTTAGCGCCCGCCCTGGTATGGACGGTGCTTCTAATGTATTCAACGATGTACCTGAGATATCACTACCTGGTTGACCTGCTCGCGGGGATCGTCCTGGCGGGGGCGGTATTCCTGTTCGTTCCCGCCGTCGAGCGGTTCGTTACGGCCCGTACGGGCCGTCAGATATCCTTCTCGTAAATACGGTAGGTCTTGTACCGGTCGGCCTTCAGGACCGTCAGGGCGTCGATCATCTTCCGGTTGGTCTCCACCACCAGGGAGCAGTCCGAGGCGTTGTACCCCATGCCGACCCCTATCTCGATGGTCTTCAGATAGAAGACATCGTCGATGTGCCGCCCGCGGTACTCGGGGAGGACACCCATGACGATGGTCCTGATCTTCCGGCTCTTCTTGATCTCCCTGAAGGCCCGGAACAACCGCCAGGGATACAGGCGCCCGTTGAGCACCCTGAGTCCCAGGTTGGCGTCGGCAACGGAGATACAGAACCCGATGGTCTTCCCGTTGTCCTCGGCGAAGATGCTCAGCTCCGGGATGGCCACCATCTTGAGTTCATTGAAAAACGTCTCGAACTGCCTGTCCGTCAGGGGGAGGTGCCCCCAGTTGCCGTCCCAGGCGCGGTTGAAGATCTCCTTGACCTGCCGTGCCCGCGGGGACATGTCGCGCCGTTTCAGGTGCACGTACGTGATCTCGCCTTGTCCCTTCATCAGCTCTTCTTTGACCTGCATCAGGTACGGTTTGTAGTCGTCGATATCGCGGACCAGATAGCAGTGCCAGTCGATGCACTTGCTGAACCCGTACGCCTCGGCCATATCTCTGTAATAGGGTGCGAAGTGGAGGAGACCCACCGTGGGCATGACATCGGCGCCTTCGGTCTCGAAGCCGATAGAGTCGTACACGGAAAAGCTCTGGGGACCCTGCATGACCGTCTTCCCCTGTCCCTGCAGCCAGGCGGCGGCGGTGTCGAAGAGGGCGCCGGCAACAGCCTGTGAATTGATCGACTCGAAGAAACCGAAAAAGCCGGTGTGATCGTC
>Ga0209269_1000651_pt1 | contig 28441 bp, 17 predicted proteins | sample MTBAKMMethaMetaG_FD_187455 | JGI IMG/M metagenome (GOLD analysis project Ga0209269, IMG submission 187455) | Enrichment culture microbial communities from Arthur Kill intertidal strait, New Jersey, USA, that are MTBE-degrading - MTBE-AKM (Arthur... | ecosystem: Environmental > Aquatic > Marine >... | reverse complement strand
AACTGCAGCCGCCCGGCTGATATACAAGCTGAACAGATTGTACCGGATCTGTGATCCGGCCCTCAATCCCTGCGGATGCCTCTTCACTCCCGTATGGATCAAGAGCCATTACAAGATGCACACCGCCCGGCCGGACATCCGTTCGCCTGCCTGGCCCATCGGCAAGAGTTCGAAATTCTATGATATTGGTCTCAATCCTCCCTACATGGGTGCGCTCGGATCAAACGACGAGTTCCTGTGGGTGGTGTACCGGAAACAATTCTGCTGCACCTGCTGCCAATGAAATATTTTATGTCATTCATATTCCTGCTTCTTGTCACCTGGCCATGGCCCAGTACAGCCGGTGCAGAGGATACTCAGCGAAACACTGTCTCCACCATTATGGAGAAGGCGAAAGAGGACAGTAAGAAAATGACTTTGTCGGAAAACGAGTATGGAGAGGAAGGGAGAAATGCGGCAGAAAAGGCAGCGAAAACCTTTCACTCCACCGCCGTTCAGGAACAGATTCAATGCGAACAACAGCGGTTGGAAAAGGAAGTATTTGGCAACTTCATAACCTCCTGGAAGAAAAAGGATGCCGTCGTGGAGCAGTCGGAACAAAACGGCAGCCTTGAGGAAACGGAAAGAGTTTACCTCTTTTTCTCAAGTTCAGTGCCGGATGCAACCATCCGTGCATACCTGTCCGCCATTGCCGATGCCGGCGAATCAAATGTTATCCCGGTGATGCGAGGATTTGTTGGAGGCCTTTCAGATATGGCGGCCAATACGGAATACTTCAGCCGCATATTGAAAATAGACCTGGATTGTCAGGATACTGAGGTTCCATGCCAACGCTACCAGACAGCAATCAAGCTGAATCCCGTATTGTTTGCACAATATGGCATCACCCGGGTTCCCGCCGTCGTTTATGAAAATGAGGGGGATGGTTTCCTGATCCAGGGTGATGCCGGGCTCGACTATCTCTTGGAGCGGATCAACCGGGAAGCAAACAGTCCGAGCCTGGCCAAACTTATACGCAAACTGCAGGGTGGAAATGAGCAAACAGAATAGCCCCGGTCAAAAACGAGGACCAGGATACCTGGAAGTGATTGCCATATCCCTGATAGCAGCTGCCCTGGCTGTTGCTGGTTATGACAGGTTGTATGCGCAAAAAATCAAGGTCCTGGACTTGAAAGGATATCTCAGAACGCAGAAAGCACTGCTCGTTGCTGAAGAAATCACCGAAAACCAGTGGAAGGAAAATCTGGACAGGCTGGAACAGGTCCTGAACAGAGAGGCCGTCAAGCCAAACCATGTCATCCTGCTGAAAGAGGTTGTGCTGAAGAATGGAGACGAAATCACCATCGAGTAAAGGAAACAAAAAAATATTCCGGAAGCTCAGCAGCCGGGAGAAAACAATTGCCCTGGTCATCCTGGCCGCCCTGTTGGTCGGTGCCTGGTTACCGGCCCGGATCATTGTCTCCACCAGCCAGTCTCTGGAACACCGGGTGTTCTTCCTTGTTCCTGTGAACACGAAAAAAATTCGGACCGGAGATTACCTGGTGTTCACACACAAGGATACGCGCTTTGTCAACAAAGGGCTGAACAAGGAAAATGACCGACTCATCAAAAAAGTAGGATGCTGTCCGGATCAGGCTCTGACACGTGATAGTAACCTGTTCTCCTGCAATAAAAAAGAGCTGGGGAAGGTTCTGGACAAGGACAGCCAGGGACACCCCTTACCGCAATTTGAGTTTAACGGCCCGGTGCCGGAAGACAATTTTTTCATGATCGGATCCAACCCACGTAGTTTTGACTCCAGGTATTTTGGTTTTATCAATGCTGATGACATCCTCTATAAAGCACTGCCGCTCTGGTAAATATCAGGTTCTTGTCTGGTTGTGCCTGGTCCTTTGCCTGCAGGTTTTCATAACCAGTGCAAAGGCTGACGGTCTCACTAATCCAGGTGACACCGCAAACCGCTTCTACCAGAATACCAGGGAGGGCTGGTTCTGGTACGAAGATCCTCCCCAAGTAATCGAAGAACAGCAAGTCAAACCGGATAAATCTCAGCCACCTCGTACTACCCCGAACCTGGACAGCTATTCCATCGATGAACTGTGGAACATGTATCCAGATGATTTTCAGAGTTTATTAAGCAGCGTACAGAAAAAAGCTGTCCAGTATCCCACCGAGAAAAATATCCTGCAATACCTGGCTATCCAGGATGTCGCCCGGCGCAAGGCCCTGGCCTATACCCATGCCAGCATGTATGTCACGCAGAAATACTCGAATCTCTTTTCCGTTAACCAGGTATATCCGACAGCTGAACCGGGGATCACTGCCAGGGTCAGGATGCAGCAGAACGAAATCGAGCAGACTATCGACCGGGCAATGGATGACCATGCCCTGCTCTTTTTTTCCAGCCCCGGATGCGGGTTTTGCGAAAAGCAGGCGCAGATCCTTGCCTATTTCAAAGAAAAATACGGCTGGCAGATCAAGACCGTGGATATCAGTCAAAACACCAGTGCCGCTGCCAGGTTCAACATCACCATCACCCCCACCTTGCTGCTCATCGAGAAAGGACAGGAAGAGTACATGACCGTGACCACCGGCGTGATCGCCTTGACCGAGCTGGAAAGAAAACTCTACCGGGCCATCCGGTACCTGCAGGGTGATACAAGAAACGACAACTTCCTGATGTATGACTTCCAGAAAGGCAGTGCCCTTGATCCGACATCCATCCTCAACCAAGGAAAACAGCCGTGGACAATAGCAAAATAACTTTTCATTCCTCACTTGCCACAGCCATTCTCATTTTATTACTGCCGGCTCTTGCCTCGGCCGCATGGGTTGATGACTGGCTGGATCAGCGCACGACAACCTCTCCCAATTATTTTTCCGGCCAGCAACGCGGATATTACTCGGGAGGAGGATTCAATTCCCGGTGGCCCAACAGGACCGATTACCCGCTGACAGTCGAGATGCCCCGCATAAAAAGCGGCTGCGGAGGTATCGATGTATTCATGGGCGGGTTCAGCTTCATGAATTCCGATTACCTGGTCGACAAACTCCAGGGAATCATGTCCGGCGCTGCCGCGGTGGCCTTTGATCTTGCCCTGAAAACGCTCTGTGAACAATGCGCCAATACCATCAAGAACTTTGAAGCGCTGTCCGACAAACTCAACTCCATGCAACTGGATGAATGTGCGGCGGCCAAAGAATTGGTGGGCGTGGTCATGGACGAAAACGGTTTCCATTCCACCGAGGTTATGCGGGAGAAGCTCGGCACGTCCATCAAGGAAAACAAGCTGAGCCAGGGTGTTGCAGAGATGTGGGACATCATCACCAAGGAGGACCAGGCCAACAACAACGTCCCTCGTTCAGGAGATGTGGCCAGAATCACCAGCGGCTGCAACGCCGAGATAAGAACCACCTTTCTTACCAGTGGTTCATTGCTGGAAAATGTTGGCGGCAGGATGGGGATCCCCACCGACCATATCAACCTTATCCGGGGTCTGGTCGGTGACGTGAAACTTGAAGGCCCAGCCAATGCCTACAAGGTCTCCTACGAAACACCCTGTCCGGAAAACAATCCCGATGACATCAAGTCCTTTGCCAACGGCGATGTGTACGCCAAGAATTCCAGCGGATTCTGCAGTCGGATAACCGATGCCAACCGCGACCTGGTGCAATATGTCGCCGACACCCTGAACAGTATTGCCGGCAAGATTGAAAGCAAAGCTGCTCTAAGCCCGGCTGAGCGAACTTTCCTGGAAACTAATCCCCTCTCTGCCCTGCCCATTCTGAAAACGAGTGTGTCAACGGACATGAAGGATGCCGTTATCTCCGGTCTTGCCGATATCACTGCCAAAGCCTACAGCCTGCAGATGCTGTCCGATCTGTATGTCCGGTCGGAAACTATTGCCCGAAAGGCAAAAGAAATGCTTGAGAAAAAGGCCGTGGCGGCAATCGGCCAGCCATCGGAAAACTGCGCTGCGGTGGTGTTTGCCCAGAAAGCGGACCAGGATATTACCCTCATGATCAGAAGGATCAGGCAACTCCAGGAATCTGCCCGGGCAAGCTATGTGGCGTCAGCCCGGGAGATGTCCACCATCATGGAGTACCTTGAGCACATGCAGAAGGTTGAAATGCAGATGACCGCGGAGATTACCCGGCGCTACGGCAAAGACATTGCGGCAAGGATGGGAATGTAACGGTGATTCTTTTGAACTTTATTTGTCAGTTTTTTACCTGACCTGAAATTCTTCAACCTGAAGGAGCACGAATGAAAGCATATTTAGTTTGGGATGCCGAGGCAACAGAAGGGGTTGTGTTTTTGTCTTATAACGACGCCAGGTATGCCGCAACTGGCAAGTCCTTAAGGCTGGATACTTCAGAGATAGCTGATTATTTTCGTTTGAATGTTCCTGATGAACAAATTTTTAAAATCAAGGATATTGAAATTCCAGAATGAAGATTGGATTTGGAAAGAAAAGTCGTATCTTCATATCAGGTAGTGTTTTTCTTCTACTGCAGGCTGCTCCCGCGCTTGCCCTGGATATGGAATACTATACCTATGGCGGCTTCAATCCAATTACCCAGGCGTTTACCAAAATCGCTCTCATCTTCAGTGATTCGGGGTACCAGGGTCTGCTCTTTGTCGTCACCGCTCTTGGATTACTTGCCGCGGCGGCAGCCTGGATAGCGCGGGCAGCAACCGGCGCAAAGGTTATCCCCTTGGTATGGGCGGTACCAGTGCTGTTCGGTGCGGTCATGTACCTGGCCCTGTTTGTGCCCAAGGGAAACATCACGGTCTATGATCCGGTCCTGAACCGGTTCCAGACCATAGGCGATGTTCCGGATGCCATAGTCTTTACTGCCGGTTTCCTCAATAAGATCGAAAAAGGCATGGTCGATATCATCGATACCGCTGCAGTTCCTGATGCTCAGTATCAAACAACTGCCGGCGGCATAGGATTCAAGGCACTGGAGTCGATCAAGGGTTCCGCACCCAAGGATAACTATGTCAGGACCAGCATGATCCGCTACGTCAAGGATTGCGTAACTTTTGAACTGATGCGGCCCGGGACAAGCCTTTCTCTGGATGACCTGCGTAACAACACCACTGATTTTCTCGGCAATTTGAGCCAGGCAGTGAATCCTGCAGTGTACACGGTGTACTATGATGCCGCAAATCCTGCAGGCACATCCATGACCTGCACCCAAGCCTGGAACAGGTTGCAACCCATCTATGCCAACCCCCTCAATTACGACGAAGCCCTCAAAAAGGTCTGCAGCAAGGCATATTTCAACCCGGCAAGCGCAGTGGAGATGAACACTTGCAAATCCCTGCTTGTCGGTACCCTCAATTTCACCACCGGAGCTGCCGTTACTCCTGAAAAAATCATCCAGCAGCGGCAGATTGCAGAGATCCTCTACAATTTCTATTTCCAGGATGATTACGAGACAGCCATGCTCATGGAAAGTAACCGGAAAATCACCGCCACGGGGCTTGGGATCGGCTTGACCATGAACGAATGGATCCCGATCATGCGGGCAATTATGACCGCTATTGCCATCGGCGTTATCCCTTTTCTGGTACTCTTTCTGCCCACTCCCGTTGTCGGCAAGGCTGCTTCTGTCATGTTCGGATTTTTTGTCTTCCTCACCACTTGGGGAATCACCGATGCCGTAATCCACGGGGCGGCAATGGATTATGCCTCCTATGCCTTTGAGGATATGCGGCAATCAAACCTCGGCGTCTATGCCATGGCAGCCTTTCCAACCATATCCATCAAACTCCTGGCAATGTTTGGGGTGATCCGCTCTGCAGGTATCATGCTTGCTAGCTTTTTCTCCATGATGCTGATCCGATTCGGTGGCCATGCCCTGGCCCTTCTTGCCGGAAACTTGAGTCGAATCGCCCAGACAGCAGGCGCGCAAGCCGGCCAGTTACTCACCCCTGAAGGGACATCAGCCGCTTTGAACCAGCAGGTCCGGGCTGCCGGACTGCTTGCCGGCATGCCGGAACATCGATTCAGCAACATGGCCGCTGCTCAAGCTTGGGGGCTCCATCGTTCAGTTGGCGGATATTCAGCGGCCATGAATGCCAGGGACAGCCTCCAGCAATCAGGCCAGATCAAGCCAGGTGTTTCAGATGGAGAAATGGCTACCATGATGGCCTCAGCCAAAATGGGTGTAGGTTCCGGATCCGGACCGGTGGAAATCTCCACGGCTCCGAATGGGCATGGAACCAGAACAAAATCGGAAACTGTGAATGCTGACGGTTCCACTACCATTATGACCACCGGAGCTAGTGGTACCGGGGTAGCCATGGATAACATGGCACAGGGCAATGCGGCCTATTCTCTGGACAGTGCCGGCAATGCAAAAACCACACGAGCAACGGTCAACGGCCTCAATCCGGTCACGGTGGGAGCCATGGCCCAGCACCAGAAGATTGTTGCGGCCTCAAACAGCCTTGGAAGCAGCGAAAGCTGGCAACAGGCAATGGACACCGCAAGAAAAGCCAGCCTGACCAGCAGTGAAGCCCATGGATTCACCAGTCGACTGGATAACGCTATGCGCGAGAACTGGCAACGTGCTATCAGCGATAAATCCAGTTTTGTTCATTCAATGAGTGAAGAGACAAGAAATCAATTTAATGCTGCTGTAGGGACTGGCCAGTTGCCCCTTTTAAATACAGTTCGAGGACAAGCGCAGCTAATGGTTATTGGTTCAAATGGGGAAAAAGTAAGCTTCAATGTATCCGAAGATGTTGCCCGGAGTTTTGAAAATACAGCAGCACAAGTCCGTTCAGAATCACTCCAGCAGACGCTGCAGGATTCAAAAAGCCTGGACTATATGACCAAGCTGGCAAAACAGATAGGGGCCACAGAAGCCTACTCCTATCTCAACGATGCCAGGGAGATGAGGACTTCAACCGAGTCCTATGGTGCAGACCTTACAACTGCCCTTGTCAAAAATTACGCAAATGAACGATATGGGAGCGAATCACCTGAAAATATTCGTCGCACCATCAGTGATTTCAATCATTACCTAACCCAACAGGGGAGCCAGGGCGTAAACAATATGCAAGATATTATCAACGGCTTTGTCAGCGGTAAGGGCTACGGCTGGGGAGATACCACCAATGAGGTCCACGATGCCATAAACTCAACCAAGGGGCGCGCGCAAAGCCAAGGTTTTAAGCAGGATATTGGAATGTCTGCGATGGAAGCGGGGGCAAAAACGTTTGGTGTAAATGAAGACAGTTTTTCCAACCCGACTTCAGATGTACTGCTGGACAATCCAAATGCTAATGCGGTAACCAATCCGGCTGATGATATCCACAGAAGAAACCGCCTGGAAGAATCAGGTAATGGTGGTATTCATACCACCGCCGGAGGAATAGCCAAGGACGTGGCTGGATTAAATAAAAATGATCCTATTAGCCCGACAAGTGAATTATACCGGAATGAAAGTTTTTATTATGAAGGCAATCTGGTGCAGCCGCAACAGAGGCAGGATGGTGGAATTGTGCTGCCATCCGGCACTGTTATTCATGGCGGTACAGGACCTGAACCGCCAAAGGATGATAAGGAATTTTTTAAGGGGAGTGTTTTTGAGAAAAAATAACCACTTAGTTTATATGGTATAGACAGCGAATAATTTAGCGAGATTTTTTAAATACTCCTAAATCATCACTGCACAAACCACACGCACCTGGAGTTCCGTCGACTCCAACAAATGGATCATCCTTATCTCGTATATCTTGTTTGGATACTTCGTCCTCTTTTTTGAATTTGAAAAGAATTACAATCAGACCATAGAGAACTGCGCAAACAATTATAATGACGGTGCCGGTAGTCATTCTCCCACCTCAATTTAATTTAAAGTTAAATCTCCTGTAAACTGAAAAAAGAGTCATATTAACTTTTACCATTGTTACAAATATGTCAAACCGGTTCAGGAAAACATGAACATCATAACAAACTGAAATTTCTGAGAAATTTACCTTAAAAGCAAATCATAATTTTGCCTATAAATTAAGATTCAAGTGGCAGTGGGTTCCAACAAATCAAGTTTTCATTTTTGGGACAGCGGAACTATGGGAGGCCATAATCTTCTGGAGGACTTCCCAATGCCCGCCCTTGGCAGGGCCAACGCGCCGAAGAAGGCCTTTTTCGCGCAATTTCGCGATTTGTTTTTCCACCGCTCGCGGGCTTAGCTCTAATCTGTCCGCCACCTCACGTGCGGAAAGCGCAGGGGTGTTCTTTAATATCTTGAGAACTTTCTCCGAACTTTTCTCCGTACTTTTCTCCGTACTTTTTCCCGACGTTTTCCCCGACATCAGGGGATTGCGGACCAGGTGACTTGCCGCATTGCTTATAAGCTGGTTGACCCGGTTCACATCCTTTCTGGTCAGTCCCCGAATGGAACAATCATCCGCCACGCCGATGAACAGCATACCACCTTCGGAATTGGCAAAGGCCGCCATCTCCGAGGCCAGAGATTCCGCATTGCGGACATCAGCCTTGAACTGGCGAGTGCTGTCCTCTCCGGCGGCTATCTGTTTCTGAAGGTTATCGATGGAAATCATAACTTCAATCTTTGATATTCATCCTGTTTTTGTCAACCGGCTGACTCGGCTCCACGCCATCAGCTTAATGAAAAATAATTCCAACCTTGCTATTAACATGTTTTATCAAAACACGCTTTCCGGCTCATAGACCAATTCCGGTAATATGACTTCCCATCGATCACATCGAACACTATCCTGATATTCAGTTCCTTCGTCTTCACGTCTGCGGACATAGATAGCGCCAACCCGGGCAGCAATACACTTCATTTCCCGTGGTGGTTTAAAATTCCGGGCAAGTCTGCCAACCACATTATTCTTACCATTCAACAGTTCTCGTCGTTCTCCATCTTGGTGAAAAGAGAGAGAATCATCAACAGTCAGGGCTTCAATCGCTTTATGGATAGTATCATTTGTTCCGCAACGGCCTGCAAACCCGAGATTAACATCAGCCGGGGTTAAACGCATATAGCGGCGGGCAAGCTCTGGTGCAGGTTTCGGCAATTGAATCTCTGAACGCCATAAAAAACATGGTTCTTTCGGGAGTTTATCAAGCAGTACATGTCCGGAGTCAAAACGAGCCAGTACAAGAGTCTGCCTGGCACGCGTCATGGCAACATAGTATAGACGACGACTTGCATCTTTATCCTCATTATTTCCGACTTTTTGCCAGCCTCCATCCAGTACCGCCACATGATCAAATTCCAATCCCTTTGCTCTGTGCCCGGTAAGCAGCATGAGTCCGGTCTGCCGTCGCCGCACTTCCCTTCCCCAATCCACAAGCCACTCTATGAAATGGCGGGCGGGCAACTCAACCCCGCCTGTTTCCAACCCATATTCATCAACAGCTTCTCGCAGCAGAGACCACCAGTTTCCCTCCGGCCGGTCATCCAGCCATTTTTTCAACCCGGCTGCATCAATGAGTTTACTGTCCCTTGTATCCAGCCAGTCCATCATGGCCTGAGTCTCACGAAGGCGCCAGAATGTCAGATTTGACTCGTCAGCCATCTGTACTGGGATATTATGCAGCTCGCAATAACTGCGGACCGGTTCAAGGAATTTCCATTCCCTCGCAATCACTGCCGTTCGCTTCCAATCCCAATCAGGCGTAAGTGCTGCCAATCGCTGCAATTCGGTCATTACAGCCACTGCCTGAGTCATGATATTGTTTCCTGCCGGCAGTACTTGTACCCTCCCTTGGGACACAGGATCTATCTTTTGCCAGGCTCCTCCCAAAGGATCTTTTTTTCGTTTGCGATTAACAGTAATCGGATGCTCTGTTTTCATGCGCTGAACAGCCGGCTCAATGACAAGATTGGATGCTTCGATGATATTGCTTGTCGAACGGTAATTTTCCACAAGATATGCAGGCCTGGCTGAATAATCCGCCTCAAATCTACGGATAAATTCCACTGAAGCGCCGTCAAAAGCATAAATATTTTGATCATCGTCGCCAACGGCAAACAAACTGAGCCTGCCGTCTTCATCGATGCGAGTCCTCCCTGCTAAAGCAGAGATTAGCTCATACTGCTCCGGACCAATATCCTGGTATTCATCTACCAGAATCCAACGAAAACCGGTAAGGAGACGGTCCCGCTGTTCGTCGGCATCTTCCGGCGGCAGACCCTCGCCTTTCAGCAAAGCCACAGCCTGCTGCAATACCTCCTTGAACATATCACCGTCAGCCTTTGTTTCCCGGCCGGCAAAACTTGCTCCAGTCAGTCGCATGGCAAGAGCGTGGCAGGTAAGTACGGTTACTCCTTTGGCATCGTCACCGATCAATTCCCCCAGGCGACGGCGGATCTCTACTGCCGCATGCCTGTTATAAGCCAGCGCCACTATGCCCCGGGAATTTTCGCGGCGAACCCGCACCAGATAGGCGATGCGATGCACGAGGACACTGGTTTTGCCCGAACCGGGACCGGCAAGAACAAGAATATTGGTCTGCTCACGATCATCGGCCACAATGCCCTGCTGGATCGGATTATGAAGCGATTCAACAATCGCACGCCAGGACTCCGGAGTTGTCTGCCGGGACAACTCCTTGTCGCGGTTCGGCAGCCAGCGCCGGAGAAACTCTTCTCGCTTCAGAGTGAAGTAATCCATGGTTAACCGCAGGGCATCAGCCATAGCCTCCAGGCCGCGATGGACATATTCGGCCATGACATGAATCTGAACCACCTGTTCCTGATAATGCAGTTTCAGTGGGGTAAAATCAGCCTTGAGAAAATTACGCTTTTCCTGACTGATCCGAATAGTCATTGCCGGTCGAAATACCGCAAGCCCTTTATTGAGGCGGATCACCTCCTGTTCGTGCAGCCACAGCAGCGCCCGGTCAACAAGCTTTTGAATATCTCTCACCTCCGCTTTGATGACCAGATTCCCCTGAAGAGCTCCGGTCAGCTTTCCCAGAGTTGTTTCCGCAAGTAAGTCCGTCCCCCGCATCCCTTGCGGCAAACAGGAGAGCAGATGCTCCATTAACTGTCTTGCTGCTTCCCGCCGCAGGCGTGCTGTTTTTTCAAGGGCAGGCCATTCACGTTGCAGTCCTACCTCCACCGCCTCGGCATCCAACCTCCGCAGACGCAGGCTGCCGGTTCCCCCTTCTTCGCTGCGGCCATCCTGGGAAATGCTTTTGATGATCCGCCACACCTTTTCCGGTAGGGCATAGGTATGTCCATCGTCTTTCAAACGCTGGGTGGCATGCCGCAAATGTAGAAACGATGATTCTCCTTTCCCTAGTTCCGGCGCCGCGATCTGCAACTCCTCTATTAAAGCTGTTTCCAGGGCTGCAGCCTCCTGGAAGCGTTTCTGGGATGAACTTTCCACTCCGCTGTGAACAAAGGCCGTCAAGGCCGTATCGTTGCTGGCGATGCCAAGTTGTTCCAGGTCATACAGAGCTCGTCGAACACCTTCCGCAGTCAGTCCGCTTGCGCCCATCAACTCATCGGTTGAAATTCCCTCATCAGGATCTGCGGTAATAAGTGCATCCACGATATCCAGCAGCTGGTCACAATATGCGTCAGTCATTGCGACCCTTGCCAACTTCTTTTTTGCCTCCTCCAGGGTTGCCACCCGCAAGGAAGATGGAAAAACCTGGACTCTGTTCTCCTCGCGGCTGAGCAATGCCGCCTCTTCCAACCAGGAAATGGCCGTGCGGACCCGGGTATCATCGGTGGCGGAATCACGATTGAATACACCCTCTTCCTCCTCGGCCAGAATTTCGCCGGCTGTTGCCACCACTTCACCGCCCATGCGTTTCTTGCGGTCCAGATTCTTCAGTGATTTGAGGATCGCCTGGATCTCACTCCGGCTGAGTCGGGAGTAAGCCGACATTCCGAACTGTTTTTCTACATCCTCCGGGGTATAGAGTAGAACACAATGGGCAGTCAGCCGGTCACGGCCGGCCCGCCCCGCCTCCTGCAGATAATTTTCCAGGGACCCGGGTATGTCGGCATGGACAACCAGACGCACATCCGGCTTGTCGATACCCATGCCAAAGGCATTGGTGGCCACTATCACCCGCAATTCTCCGGAGATGAAACGGGACTGCACACTTTTCTTGGTCTCCGGTTGCAAACCGGCATGATAGTGTGCGGCGGTCATCCCCTTCTCCCGCAGAAATTCAGCTACTTGCTCGGTCTTCTTACGGGTGGCGCAGTACACAATAGCCCCGCCATTCGTTTCCGGGGGCAAATGGTGTTCCAGAATCTGATGGATGTGAGCATACTTCTCCCCGGATGTAGTTTGCACCACGGAAAAATCCAGATTAGTCCGATGAGCACCCCCATCCAAAAGTTGGAGCGTGATTCCAAGTTTATCCTCAAAGTGGTTTCGTATATCGTCCACCACATCCGGTTTGGCAGTGGCGGTAAGACAAAGTATTGGGGGGATGGGACCATCAGCAGCCTTTTCCCTGATAAATCTCCCCACATACCGGTAGTCAGGGCGAAAATCATGCCCCCACTTGGAAAGACAATGCGCCTCATCCACTACCCAGGCGCCGATCTCCCTTTGTGCCAGTACATTCCGTAATCCTTTATTCCGCAACTGCTCTGGAGAAATTATCAAAATTCCCACATCACCGAGCCGGATGCGGTCCAGAACATCGGCGCGCTCCGGCATCGACAGCAGACCGTTGAGCGCAGCACAACAGGATATACCTCTGGCTTCGAGCCCGGCAACCTGGTCCGACATCAAAGCTACCAGCGGGGAAATAACTACAGTCAATGCTCCGGTTTTGTCATAACGTGAGAGGGCCGGCAATTGATAACAAAGTGATTTGCCAGTACCGGTCGGCAAAATTCCCAGCACATGTTCACCGCGCATTGCCGCTTCAACAATAACCTGCTGGAGAGGAATCCCAGTGGCATCAGTAGGTTCCGGACGGAAATCCACAAACCCGAACCAACGTTTGAGTTCTTTGCGGGCATCATGCCGTTCTCGGCACCAGGTGCATTTTGGATCGCTGCAAACACTGTCCCGCAGCCGTTTAACCATTTTTCCAGCTTCGGGAAATTGATGTCGGACCCATGGAGGCATTACCGAATTGCCGCCACTCACTGAAAGCCAAGCCAAAGCATATGCTAAGGCCCAGCCATTCGGAGGGATTGACTCAAGAATTTCCCACGCCTGAGTCTGGCAGGAATTTTTATCCAGCAATTTACCAACTATAACTCGGGCTTCATCGTCGGCAGGCCGGAACTTCGTTCCTCTAATCTTCGCGAACAAAGCATTAAGCGCTCTATTCTCTCCAGTGGCTGATTCTTCCGAAGTGGTCAGCCAATGCCAGGCAGCTAACAGTTCCGGTGATGTCTGCTGCAGGGCTTCACACTGATCCCGAAACAGGGAAAGAGTCAATCGAGCATCCAGTTCGGGATCATTAATTCTCCCGCGCTTGAGCTGACCGTCCTGATAATGCTTGACGAGATGATGATACGGATTGCGGGGAAAGGCCAGAGGATTGAGACGCAATGTGTCTATCGCGGGCTTGGCAAGCAGCTGTAAATCAGGTTTTGCCGATACAAGATGTGGGATGTCAAAAGCAATAAGGTTATGACCAAGTAGAAAAGCGGTACCTTGAGCAAATTCATCAAGCTCCGTAAAAGCCTTTCGCAGATCTCCTTTCCGGTAGACATATGCCTGGCCTGTTTTTCCGTGGATACCGGCAAAAGCATGAATACGTCCATCATTTTTGCCCACCTCAAGATCAAGGGACAGGCAGTTGGGTGAGAAACCCGAAGTGTTGATATTTTCCTTCTTCAATTCACCAGAACTTAATCTTATACCATTCCATTATTTAATCAGTACGATTGATGATATTCATGTTGTCGGCAGGCCCAATTTATCAAAAAATGCTCGGTTGCGTTCCTTAGCAGCATTAACAAGCCGATCAAAGGATATGACTTCTACATATGCTTTAAAATTTGGGTTGTACCCAAAATACCCCATATGATCGCTGGTTACAGTCAAACTGTGCATCTTGCAGCGATTTCTAATACTTTTAGTAATGTCACAAATTACATAACAATAACCGGGAATATCTTCCGATCTTGGTATTGGTCTGCCAGATGCAGTTTGAACGTTTCCCTCCCTTATCCGATCAAGATATCCAAGCGCCTGTTCTATTGGATCATGATCCTCGCCAACTTTCGCATCATTGCGCATCGGGCGTTTTATTTCCACCACCACAATTGAGGCAAGAGGTAATTTAGTTCCTTCGGAGACCAATATCGGTTTATCAAAAACATTTAGAGCGCAAATATCCGGCTCTTTTGTTTGATTACTTCCTGTTATCGGTATCGATGATAATGGCCTATCTGATGCGAGGTAATCATGAAAGGCTAATCTTTCGTCAAGCAACCACAAGTTATAGCCATCAAACATTATTTCATCTGAGTCTTTCCTCATTGGCATGATCAGGCCGTGGATTAAATCTTCACGAGCATATTTCCCGTCATCGCCTTTCTCAATGGCTTTTCCCAAAAGATCCAGAATAACTTTTCTATGAGAAACATAATTGGCCAGGTCAGATTTCTTGATATCCTCCGCTGTTTTTAAGTATTCCTGAAGTCTTTTTTGATAATCTACCAGTTCTTCATCATGCTTGGGATTCATTATCGTATGACCATCAGAAAGCAATTTCCCTTCTATTTCAGAAAGATGCTTATGAAGAACAAGATCAAGCTCTTTGTCGGAAATATTTGGATCGACAATTAATTTATCTTCAGGAATTCGGGCTAAAATTGGGCGATAGCGCGGGGCCTTTTTCGCTACGAAGCTGTCGAGCCGCTCTCGGCCGGCTTTTTTGCTTTCTGCCAAATAATCTGAAAGGAAAAGGCATATCCTTTCAATGATTGCACTTTTAATGTCATTTAACGATATTTCTGTTTGAGCAAAAAGTCCTTCAATGTCATCATCAATTTCGAAACCGGTTCGCTCCGCCCGTACTTTTTCGTCAAGAAACTCAGAGCTGACATAACAGGCATAAACAAACTCGCTATTATTATCTCTTATTTTTCCATAAAGCCCTGGGATCTTTCCTGAAATATTTTCTTCTTTTACAAGTCTGTTTGCGGCACAAAATGCAATAACATGGGATTGCGATGAGTTCGAACGAAGCTTGACATGAGTGAGATCAAACTCTCTGTTTTTGATCGAGATTGATTCAGTGCTCGCAGACGAAAGCATATGTTCGTCGTAGACTTGATCAAGGTGTACCGTTTCATCAGTATCAGCAATTAATATTTCCGGAGCCCCACCTTGACGGACAAAATACCAAAGACAGTGTTCAAATAAGCTGTTTGCAATAGCACTCGTGGTTTTCTTCGAGGAATCACGATATCGCTTATTAAATCCTTCCAGATGAACGGATGTCTGTACTGCTGATTTGTCAGGTGCATCCGAAGTTACCGGGGTACTCACGCCAGAAGTATTGAACGTAAATGATCTGGATTTAAGGCAGCCTGTATCATCCTTGAAAATGCTCGTAACTCGAATTTTGTTAAATGCTTTTAACCATAAAAGACGACCAACGCCTCGGCATCCTTTATCCGCTTTATATTCACTATCAAGAGTCTCAAACGATTTCATGTTAGCATCGTTAAACCCGATGCCATTATCAGTTATTTTAAAACCAATTATGTCTTCGGTTGCGTCTGGTCCTGGCTTTTTTTGATTCGGAAATAGGGAAGAGTTGGGATGAGAGTCTCTTAAAATATCAACAATAATTTTCCCTCTATTTGATGAATATCCAGTTTCTTCAATAGCATGTATCGAATTCACCACGGCCTCAAACAAAGGCATCAAACCACGAGAATAAGGTAACGGCGTATTTCGTAAACGCCCTCGCAAATTAGTATCCATGCTAATCCTTTACCTGTAGAAACGTCATTTCAAAGGCTTTACAGGCCCTGAACTCCTGCATTCTGTTGTTGATTGAAAAAGCCTCATTCATGTCATAATGCTGGAAGATGTCAAGACCCCGGTCGAGGAGGATTTTCCATCCATTATCTGTGATAATATGCCGGGCATGAGCAGAGCCTGTTTTGTCAAATTCCCATGAAAACCTGATCCCGGCAGTTTGGACACTCATCTGCATCTGCTGCAAAAAATTCTTCTGCGCTTCATTCTTGAATTCATCTTCCACGGTAATGAGATGAACGTCCACGACATCATCCTCAGATTTGAACTTGGCGACAGTCTCAAGAAATTCCATCAGGTTACGGGCTTGGAAGAAAAGTCGGATATATGGGTCGGTGACCGTAATCTTGCACGCACCCTTAAGATATCGGCCAAAGAGCTTATCAAAGCTGACCCCCCGCTGATTTTCCTGAAAAACGAGATGCTGCTCTTTCGGTGTATCTTCTTTAGCACCTGCTGCTGTTGTTTCTGCCTTTTCTTCATCCTGCTCAGACTCTCCTGAATAGTCCGGAGGTGTGTTTCCTTTATAGTAATACTGAGAATATTGTTTTTCCTCCAATGTTTGAACGAAAGTCGTCTTTTCCTGGCCTTGGGCTTTATATCCGAATCGGACAGGCTCATACGTCTGATCAATACGCATCAGCTGATCCTTTACCCGTTTCCTTCCCTCCACAGCAAACTTCAGCACTTCTTCGAGTTCTCCACTGGTCGCTTCCTGATGTGGGAAAAGTATCTTAACCAGGCCACCAAAGGTTTTGTTAATTGCATCGCGGTCTCTGGTCGAAATATCACTGAGCAAAGTGAACTGTTCGGCGTAAAAATGGGAAAAATCATGATTACGCATGGCCCGTAGGATCTCAGCTAAATAATCAACAACAAAGCCGTATCCTTCAGAAAACATCTCTCCCCTGATTATATCCACCTCCCAACCAGGGATATAAAAATGCACCCGATCAAGAAAGGCAGAGTCATGATAAGCTTCCGGCAGTTCGTCGAACAGATCGGTATGTTTCAGCATATATGGCAACGGATTCTGGGTATTGCCGACAAAAACCATCGATGCTTCCGCGCCCAGTGTCTCTACTCCGCGCGAGAAGGACTTGTTGGCCATATAATTCTTCATGATGTCGACAAGGGCTTTATTTGGGCGCTTCTTTTTCCCGGCAAATTCATCAAAGGCAACGGCATCCCAGTAGCCTACAAGCCCGAGTTTGCCATTACTGTTATTCACAAAGAGTTTCGGAACGGTAACTTCCCCGCCGGAAATAAGAATGCCGTGGGGGGAAAACTCCGAATAGATATGAGATTTGCCTGTACCTTTGGGGCCAAGTTCAATCAGGTTGTAGTTCCGCTCACAAAATGGAATAAGCCGGACTAGCTGCAATAGCTTGCTGCGCTTACCGAACAACTCCGGATTAAAACCTATGCTCTGCATAAGGAGATCGATCCACTCATCAGTAGTGAATTTCTTTCTCGCTTCCAGATATCCCTCATAATCGAAATGAGAAAGTTGGATCGGTTTGATAGATTCCATGACCCATGGACAAGCCTTGGCATCGTCGAGGTTTTCATATTCAAGCTCGGCGATACACCAGACGCCACTAACCAGAAGCTTTGGGTGTCTTTTGATAGTATCCGTGGAGACAAGCACCTTGCTAATCCCCAGATTGGAAAATGAAGCCTCATAGGTACCGGCTTTATCATTGAGGTCAACGCTGATCTTATCAATGACCTTATGCCTGCCTTTTTCCTTGATAATAGACTTAACAAGGCCCGCTTCATTTCGATGCACATAATGTTTGCGAAGAATCTCCTTAACTGTTTCGATCCCTGTTTTGATGCTTGCCTCATCAGCGGTAGCACAGTATTGCCCCAGGAGGTATTCAAGAACATAGGAAGGGACTATGGCGTTGCCTTTGACAATTTTAACCAGATCTTTTCTGACGACCAACCCTGGAAAACTTTCAACTATTTTCTTGTCAAATTCATTCATAGCAACCCTCTAAAAATCAAAATCGCTGGTAAATGATCGTCTCATCATATACCGGAGTGATTTGTAATCTCTTTCATATGAAGTCCCTGACACTTTTTCTTTCAGCTGGAGGATAACTTCCTGCCCATTAGCGTCGTCTGCTTTGCGGGTGAGCACAAACCTCAACGGCATTTCACGCTCTCTTGGGTTTTCAGATGTTAAATCAAAGGTCAGATCGTGTGAATCGGAGATTAATTCTCCTTCCTGATTATAAATGCCAGCGCGAAGTTTTCGGGGCTGAATTTTGTCCGTCACCGGCTGTGCCTGGTAGAGTGCAACAGCAAGCTGTCCCGAAGTAATTACCGAACTTGAACCGCGTAAAATATCAACTTCTACTGCCGAAATATCACTCTGCCTTTTTTTATTAATCTTGATAACCGGGATAACCACTTCCTGTAAGGATGCACCGCCATGGACAAAACGGCTTCCGGCCCCTTTAAGACGCAGACGGTTAATAGACTTTGGGATCTGGACTTCGATATCCCCTGAAAGCCCCAAATCGGACGGCTGGAACTTCCGAAGGCTCTGCACCTCTTTTAATCCTTTCCCAAGAACAAAGCGTCTGTCGCGAAACAAAATCTGATCACCTTCGGCATCAACGCCAGTAAAATCGCTCTCTTCGATAGGGCGGTTTTGATAAATAAAACCATGATCGGAGGTGACAAATAAATTATTGGCATTGGCTCCGGTAAGTTTCTTCACCAACTTGATCAGTTCTTGAAGTGTTTCCTCTACCGCATCAAACACCCGTTCTTCGGATTCTCGTTTATCGCCTGTCGCATCAATCCGGTTATGATAAATATAAATAACATCATGGTCGCGTATAAGCGCCCGACAGTCCTCTTTGTTGAGTTTCATCAGCTCTTCAGCCCTGATGGCGGTCCCACGTTGCAAGATAGCTTGTCCAAGAATTTTCAATCGGTTTGCCGTACCTTGAGAACTCAGGCCATCCACCAGCACCGTACCTGAATCATTTCCTGAAAAAGCCAAGTCCTTGTTCGGAAGCAATGCCGCCATCCCAAGCTGGGTGTAGCTGGGTAGCATGGCAAGTATTGGCTCAAGAGTGGCATCATAACGATCTTCCTGGCGAATGAGACTTAAAAACTCGTCACCAATCTCGTAACGGAAGGCATCTGAAATAATTACGTAGATTTTGTTATCTTTTTTCAGAACAGGCTGTACATGACATGAGAAGAAATTTCTCTGCAGCTTTATAGACGGCGCTTCCCATTTGCTGGCGGCATCAACAAAAGGCTGCCACTGATTATTGATCTTCAATAAGTAATTGGTGGCGTACAGATTTTCGATATGTTCGGCAAGCACTTCCATCAGAGAGGCTTCTCTGGAGCTGCGCACGTGATAGATGAACTTGCGGTACAACTGGTCCAAGCGGAACCAGAAACGACAGTATCGCTCTATACCGTCAGTCATTGAATCCATTGACAGGTCGGCTTCATCCATGGCGTGAATGAATTGGGCCGCGTGATCGACTGCCTCATATAGATGATAAAATTCCTGATACCAGTGTCCTTGCCTCCTCTGGCGGACCCAAAGCGTCACATCACCACTGGAAACGGTACGGGAAGCCACAGCCTTGACCAAATCACTGATGACCTTCTGGTCAATCAGACGAAAATAATCCAATTCGATCAATTCACGAAAGTCCCGTTTTGCCAGATCCTGTTCAATGCCCAATACTTCCGCGCATTCAGCAGAAAGGGTTTCAAAGCCGGACTCAAATTGGCGGCTGTCCTTCCATCGTTTGAGGAAGACCTGAATATCTTGAGACATGCGGGAAGGAGGTCTGTTTTCACTCTTGTCTTTTTTTCTTGCTTCTAAATATTTATCCGGCTCAACCTCCATTTCATAGCAATCCTTGAAAATACGGATCATGAAGTCTTTCAGGCTTTTTTCATCCGAATGGTAATCATAATGGCGGTAGAGTTGTTCCCAGAGGAAGCTGTCGAGGTTGCAACGACCGATTAACTTAATTTTTTCATCCTTGCCATTGGCGAGTTCCTGCAGCAAATTTTCCGTCACCGTATCCATACGAGGTTCGCTGCCTGCACACACCGCCAACATCTTCAGGCGGATCATGCCATGGGTGTCGTTTGAAGTCAGTAGCCGCTTCAGGGACTCCTTACGCTTGATGGCCTGATAAAACTCGGCGTGTGCTCGAACGACCTCGGCAAACTCCATACTCAATTCCAGCTCTGAAAGCCAGATCCCTACCTGGTCGGTATGAAACTCGCCAGACGCCAGTTGCACATCCAGAAGCCAGTTGTCCAGATCGGCTGGTTGCGGCCCTTCACGGTAGAGTAGGAACTTCTGCTCGGGCTCTTCGCGCAGCATGCGGTATTTGATGCGGTACTCGTTATTAGTGACTTCCAACTTCTCGATACCAGGTAATGACAACGCCTCAAAATCATCGCGCAACTCGTGCTTGGCGTCGTACCAAAAGACGATTCGATGCCGGTCGAAGAGTTTGGCCAGGGCCTGGGCAATGCGGTTATTCATATTTCAATGCCCTCCAGCAAACGAACGATTTCCTCGGGAGAGGGCAGTTGACCTTTTAGGGCGGCTGGTAATTTTTTGGTTATCTCATAGGTGGCCACCCCAATCGGCTTGCGCGCGTCATGCAGGGCATACTCCACGATCGTGCGATTCTTTTCCTTGCAGAGAATGATCCCGATGGAGGAATTTTCGTCTTTCTGACGGACATTCCGGTCAAGTGCAGTTAGATAAAACTGCATCTTGCCGACGAATTCCGGTTGGAACTCTCCTACTTTAAGTTCAATGGCAACCAGACACCGCAGGCGGCGATGGAAGAGGAGCAGGTCAATGAAGTACTCCCTGTTGTCAACCTCCAGGCGGTATTGGCTCCCCATGAAGGCGAACATCCCTCCCATGGCCCTCAGGAAATCCTCGATCCTTGCAATAAGCGCCCGTTCCAATTCCCGTTCACTGTGCTCTTCCCCCAGCTCCAGAAAATCGAAAGTGTATTCGTCTTTCACCGCCAGTTTGGCCTGTGCGCGCAATTCCGGCGTCAATGCCTGGTCGAAGTTGGTCTGGCCCAGCAGGGACTTCTCATAGCTCTGATTCTCGATCTGGTGGATAAGCACATTTTTGGACCAGCCGAATTTGCTGGTCATGCGGATATAAAACTCGCGTTCCAGCATATCCTTGCACCTTTGCATTATCACCAGGTTGTGGGTCCAGCCAATTTGTGCAACCAGTGGTTGCACTCGCGCATCGTCCCGGTAAAGAAGGTAAAACTCCCTCATGTAAAAGACATTCCGGCGTGAGAATCCGCTGATGCCCGGAAACTCTGTGCGTAAATCGTTGGATAACTGCTCAGCGATAGCCGATCCATGCTCCGCATCAGCCTGCCGCTCGACAATCATCCGACCTATGTCCCAGTACAGTCCCACCAACTCGGTATTGACCGCCTTGAGCGCGGCATACTGCGCTGTGCGCACTCGCTCTTTCACTGCGGTCAAAAGCTGGGCATAGCCAGACAAGGGGAGCGCTGATTTGGTTGTTTTCTGAGGGCTGCCGGGCATTAATCGTCCTCCTTGACGGCCAGACCGGATTTCTTCTTCGGCAACGTATCAAGTCTGGCATGGTTAATGACAAGCATTGATATAATGTTGTCAAGCCGGCGCAATAGGTCGTCATAGGTCATGATATCGATGACATTGGCGTATTTCCGCCGGATAATTTCGAAATCAAACTTTTGGTCGTCAACAAAATCACTATCCCGCCCAAGAATTATCATCGCCTTCGGATTGGTGACCTTGATCTCTAACCCGGAAGGCAACTCATCTTTTCGCTTTTCGAGAATAGCTCGCTCTCCATCCCTGCCCCATTTCTGGAGATGAAAAATATACTTTTCAACCTGCATCACAGAGCCTGAAAGCTCCATTTTTGGCGTATAGCTATCTCGGTATTTCCTTTTTGATAGCAAGCAATTAGAAAAAGGCTTCTTTATCTCGATAATATCGACCGTTCCGTCGGCATCAACCAGTGTAAAATCAATGTAACGAGGGGTGACTTTTCCCGGTTTGGCATAGAAATCCTTGATATGCAGGTTTTCAAGGACGGCAATGTACTTAGGGAAAATGAGAAGCAAAAAGTTTACGATTAGTTTTTGCCAATCTTTCTCATCGTAGCCTTCGCTTTCCTTGAGCAGGTTGTTCAGCTCATCTCGGATATACTCAAATTTTCTTGGTTCATATTCCTTAAGAAACCCAACACGCGAGGGTGTCTTAATTGTCCGCTTTCGGTTTAAAAAAGAATCCAATTTTTTCTGCGCATCGGACATCGTGCCGAAGTAATCTTGCAGGCTTCTCGATATCCTGGCATTGGCATAATGGGTCAGCTCAGTAGTAGTCGGGAAATTGTTCAACAGTGATACAAACTCATCTATAGGTACAGATCCTTCTGCATCTCCACCTATGACGATTTCCTCATCGATCAACCTGTCAATTTTGCGAAAAATTGAAATATCTCTGGTGGCGATAAATGTTTTGGAGGTAATTGTCATCTCCTTATGGAGAAGCAAGTCATGCTTAAGACCAAGTATGTCTCTTTCTATTTGGTAAAATTCCCCATCGGCATGACCGAGGACAAAAGTCCGGACATCTCCTTCCCAAGGATGATCCTCGTTATCTTCTTGGACCAGGTGGTGTGCTCCAAAGGTAAAGACACGGCGAATTGTCACATACCCTTTTGCCTGCAAGTCGTTGTCAATCCAATCCGCACCATCTCTGTCAGGTCTGTATTCGAGCAGGAGCCGGTTTTCTTGTTTAATAATCTTGAGCATCAATCAGTCTTCTTTCGCTTCCAGGCCGACGATCTTCTTCAAGGCCGCGCCGAGTTTGGGGTAGTTGACCTTGACACCGTCGTCGAGGTCGATCTCCACCTGCTCGGTGGCCAGCGGGTAAAGCACTTCGCGCTCGTACTCCTCCATCTCGGCGATCATCTTGGTGATCTTCTCGATCTCCTTCAGGGCCTTGGTCTTCTCGCCCTGGCTGCTGCTGGCGCTGATGCTGACCGCCTCCAGATGGTTCTTGTGCGAGATGAGCTTGGTGCGGAACTCGCGCAGGTAGTCGTTGAGCACCACGCTGACCGTATCCGGGCGATAGCGGTGCATGTAGATCAGCGCGTTGAAGCTGCCCTTGGGGCTGGAGAACAGCCAGTAGATGGGGCGCTTCTTGTAGCGTTTCACATGGTCGCTGTAGAAATCCTTGAGGAAGTAATCGCGGATGTCGCGGGCCTTGCCATTCTTGCCCAGCGCCTGCTCGACGAACCGGAGGTTGGCCCCGTAGTGCTCCTCGCCAAAGGCCACGCGCAGGAACTTACGGAAACGCTCGGCGATGTCGTCGGTGAACCAGTCGCCATCGAGCATGGGGATGACGTTGTCGTCATCCGCCGGGAAGCTGGGCTCCGGAACTCGCTTCAGGTAGTCCGAGAGGGTCTCGTCCTGGTTGGCCAGGATCAAACCCGGCTTATCCAGCGCATAGCGACCAAACATGCAGCCCACGGCATAGGAGACCAGCTCGCGCATGGTGTCGGCCAACAGCAGCGCCTCCAGTTCATCCTCGCTCTTGTCATTGCCGTAGCGGTAGTGCGGGTTGCAGGTCAGGGTTATTTCGTTGAGGTCAACCTTTTCATTCAGCTCATCTTGCAGGCCATAGGCCTCGATGAAGATGCCGTTGTTCTCTTCCTCCAGCCGCTGCATCTCCAGTGTCATCTCCCGCCAGTGGGCGCGGAGCTTGTGGTAGGTGGCCTTTAGAGTTGGCTGACGGAAGTCAGGATTCAGCAAAGGCAGGCTGGTGAAGTTCCAAGAGGTTTCATAAGAGTGCCAATCTGTTGTGCTTAGCTTTATAGCAATGCCCACTTGCTTCTCAACAAGATCACGCTCCTTATGCACGAGTGGCATTTCGGAAAAATCACCAGACTTGAAATGTAATGTAGGATTTAAAAGCGTGGAAACAAATGTGCCTACTTTTGAGTTGCAAATGGCTGCCACATAGGGCCTCCAATCATCGGCTTTCCGATTAAATGCGCTCAGACCAGTTGCATCAAATAGATATCCTTCTGGAAAAAGTCTTGCGGATAACCCTTTTGTTGTTATGTCGGACCACGAAATTGAAGGCCGAAATATAAAGTCGAGATTAAAGTTATGAGCCCAGATGCGATCACCTGAAGGGTGTTTTCGGGTTTGCAACATCTCGCCATCATTTTCCCAGTACAGGATGAAGTCATCATTCCCATACCATTTCCTTTTCTCGCCCCCCTTGTTATACGGGAACCACTTGCACTGAGATTCAACCGCTTCCTGGCGGTCTGCAGCATGTCGGTACACTTTGGAGGTAGAGACCTCAAATGAAAACCTGACGTAATCGTCATTTTTTCCTGTGGTCAATCCCTCACGGGCCTCAAGTACGCTGTCAAATGATGGGTGACTTGCAAAAACATCTCTTAAGGAATTAGGTACCCAGTAAGCTAAAGGGTCTCCAGGTATTTTATGAAAATCAACAATCCTGGTTTTAAACATATAACCACACGCAGGATTGTTTGCTGCATTTGTTAAAAGTTCTGACTTTTCCTTTTCTGATCTGCCTTCAGTTAGCCGTACATAAATCCCAGGAAAATCTTGGTTGGGCTGCGTCGAAATCACAAATGCCGTGGTAGACACAACTTCCCCGCCAATCGAATCGAAAGCACGTTCTCCAAGATGTGCCATGGACAGAACTGTTCCCCGAGAAAGAAGTTTCGACCTGAAGCCTTCATATCTGGAAATGAACATCCAATTTTGCATGGTAATCATTGCGACGGAACCCTTGGCCAGAGAAAGCGAAAGGTTTCGATCAATAAATGCAGCGAATAAGTCGTTTTTTTCTTCCTGATAGTTGCTTGAAAGCCAGGATTTCAGCCGGTTATTCGCATTACTAGCACCCATATACGGCGGATTGGCAATCACCACATGGTATTTCGGGCTCAGGTAATCGGCCTGCCGCAGGGCTTGCAGCACCTTCTGATGGGTCATGCTGATAAACAGCTGTCCGGAGACGTTCTTTGACTCCAGAATCCTGAGCATGCCGTCCACGTCGGTCACATCCGGACGGATCAGGGAGCCGAAGTTGTCGGCCTCTTCGAACTGGCGCAGGGTGGTTTGCAGTGGCGCGGTGAACAAGTCGCGCCCGACAAAGTCCATGTAGTTTTTCAGCTCGCCCTCATCGAAGTGGACATTCTCCAGGACGCAGATGTTCGGCTTGACGCCTTTGTTGAAGAACCGCCGCTGTTTGGCGCGGGCCTTCATGGTCAGGGCAAAGGCGGCCAGTTCCCCGGCGCGTTCGTCGATCTCGATGCCGTAGAGGTTATTCGTGAGGATCTTCTCCGGGATCTCGGCGGGATCAACGCCTTCCTCCTCGTAGATGGCGCAGAGCAGGTCAAAGGCATAGGTGAGCATATGGCCGGAACCACAGGCCGGGTCGCAGATCTTGATCTCTTCCGGCTTGGCGATGCGCAGGAAGTCCGTTTCGGCCTGTTCTGGCTTGATGTAGTAGTCCATCTTCTCGACCAGCTTCGAGCCGGGACGATTGAGCAGCCACAGGCGGCCGAGGGAGTTTTCCACCAGGTAGCGGACGATCCAGTGCGGGGTGAAGAGCTGGGTGGCGGCTGGGATGTTCTCGGGCATGATTTTCTTGTTCTTCTTCAGGCCGTCGAATACCTCGTCCTTCTTCTCGGAGATGTAGAACTGGTAGAGCCAGCCGATCACCTCGACATCCTCGCAGGTATCCGGCGTCATCGCCTCGCGGGTATAGGCGAGGATGGAATTGCCCGAGAGCAGGTCGTCGGGCATCAGCAGTTCGGTATAGTCGTCGATGCGCTGGAACAGGAACGGCATGGCCTTGTTCCAGAAGTTACAGGCGGCCACCACCAGCAGGCGGTAAGCCTCGCCTTGCGGGTCGCGGCTGGGTGCTTTGCCGTCGAGCAGAGCGAAGATCTGCTGCCGGACCTTATCGTGGACCATCTCTTCGTCGATATGGCCCATTTTGGCCTCAGCCAAAATCTCGGGCTGAAACTGTCCCTCGGCGGGCGACACCACGCCGATGCGGGTATAGCGGTTCACGTCCATGAAGCGCAGGGCGCAGAAGCGGTTGAACCAGATATAGGCCACCCGCTCAATGACCTGTTCCTTGCCGTGCCCCTTGATCGCCTCTTCCAGTTTCTTGATGGCCTCGGCACGTTCACGCCGGGCGGCGCTGTTTTCAGCCAGCACCAGTTTTAGCTTGGCGGAGACCTGCTCCAGCAGGCTGCGCCGAGCGAACTGAGCGAATTTTTTGAGTTTTGCTGTTTCCATCTATTTAGGCTCCTCCGGCTGCAGCAGCGGCCAGGCGGGTGACCGGCCACTTGGGGAAGTTTTCATTCCATTTGTCCAGGTTGACGACATGACAGCTTGTGGCCAGGTCCTGGACCCAGCGGCGTGATGCTTTGCCCACCGGCAGCTCCTGTTTCAGGGATTTCTGCATCCGGCTGTTCAAGGCGTTGTCAAAGGTGATCAGGCAGACGTAGTGAACGGGTTTTTCCACCTTCTGCTCGGCATGCCGGTAGAGGTAGGAATCCCGGAATTTGTACTTCAGGTAGTTCTTCAGCCACTTGAAGCTGGCTTGCCGCGAGTTTGTCTCGCCTTCGGTCGCCGCGCCACGGACGTCGTAAATCGAGGGGTCGTCGTAGTCCTTCAGTTCCACGTAGACGTAGGCCTCCTCGAACTCGGCGACGATGTCGACGCCTTTCATGGGCGCACCGTGAAATGTCGGTTTGGTGCTGTCCGTCTCATCGAAGACGAATGCGTCCAGGGCATCCTCAAAGCGGAATTCGAAACCGTCAGCCTCAACGATCTTCATTTGCCGAGGCCTCCCATGTCGTTTTCGATCTCCTGGTTGATGAGAAAGCCAAAGGCCTCGTCAATCGGGTTCGGCGTGATTTTCAGGTAGTCCTCGGTGGAGGTGACTTTGATCTCGGAAGTGTCCGCGTCACGGTACAGGCTATGGAAGCGCACGTGGTCATCCTTGCCCTTGTCCATGAGCAGATCGAACCACTTGAGCAGCACATAGTCGTGGGTCGCCAGAATGATCTGCTGGCCGTTGCGTGACAGCTCCAGCAGGATCTGCACGAGCAGCTTCATCAGCTTCGGGTTCAGGTTGGATTCGGGCTCATCCCAGAACAGCGGGCCGCTGACACCCGGCTGGATCGCGCCGGTCTCCAGCAGGCGGGAGAGTATCCCCGCCTTGCGGAAGCCCTCAGCCATGGAATTGGCAGAGTATTCGGCATTCTCGGTTTTGAAGGTGACCTTGCCGCCACCATAGAAAACGAAACGGCCGCCGCAGATGCCTTCGATCTCCGACATGGCCCATTTGGATTTTTCGTGCAGGGTTTCCGGACGGACCTCGGGGAGATCCAGCAACAGGCAGATGTCCTGGTAGGTCTGGTCAAAGGAGAGGCCGTATTTCTCGTACAGGCTGTTGAACCCCTTCATGAACGAGAGGACTTCCTTGGTCGGGATGAATACCGCCTCGGCCTGGTACTGCTCGTAGTTGGTGCGATCCTGTACTGCCAGCGCTTTCGAGTTGTTGAAGAAGGTCGCGGCAATCTTCTGCCCCCCCGCGAACCGGGCCGACAGATAGGCCTGGTCGGTCGCGCCCTGGCGATGCATCTTGCCGAGCTTGTCGTCCAGCGGCATGAAAAGGCGCAACAGCTTGGCGGTCAGCGCCGCTTCAAGCTCATCGTCGCTGGTCCCGGGCTTGTTCTTAAACAGGGGCGCACCGGCGCAAAGCCCATAGGCCGCCTTGAGCAGATGGGTTTTGCCGGTGCCGTTCTCGCCGATGATCACGTTGATTTTGGGCGAGAGCTCCAGTGTCAGACCGGTGAAGACCGTGAGGTTTTTCAGTTCAAGACGCTCGATCATATTTGAATCCTTTTTCCTTTGCGGATTTCATCCAGCAACGCTTCGCGCATGGATTCCAGGTAGCGTGCCACGTCGGTCTCGTCGGCCAGCCAGGCTTTGTCGAAAGAGACCTTCACCGAGCGGCTGGGCACGTACTCGATGCGCGGTTCCGGTTTGGCTGGTGGCGTGGGCTTCGTACATTCATCCGGCTTGGCGGTTTCGCCGGGTTCCGGAGCAGGTTCGGGTGTTGGTGCTGGTTGCGCCCAGGATGTCATCTGTGAAAGCAAACGCTGGTAGTCGCTTTCCTCAAACCGGCGCAGGGTGTCGCGGATAACGGCAATCAGCTTCTGGCGCTCAATGGCCGCGTTGAATTCGTTGAACGGACGGGTGATCTGTTCCTGCTGATCGCCGTTCAGTGCGCCGAATTCAGCCATGCCGCAGAGGCGGCCTTTAAGAGCGGCGACCGTCTCCT
>Ga0209269_1000650_pt1 | contig 28481 bp, 27 predicted proteins | sample MTBAKMMethaMetaG_FD_187455 | JGI IMG/M metagenome (GOLD analysis project Ga0209269, IMG submission 187455) | Enrichment culture microbial communities from Arthur Kill intertidal strait, New Jersey, USA, that are MTBE-degrading - MTBE-AKM (Arthur... | ecosystem: Environmental > Aquatic > Marine >... | reverse complement strand
GACGGGTGATCGCGGTGGGAACCACCAGCGTGCGCACCCTGGAAAGCGCCGCCCGGTTGGCCAGCCAGGAGGAAATCGTGGTGCCGTTTGCCGGGCCAACCGACTTGTTTATTCTGCCAGGATATACCTTCCGCGCGGTGGATGTGATGATCACCAATTTTCACCTGCCACGTTCCACTTTACTGATGCTGGTTTCGGCTTTTGCCGGGCGCGAGCAAGTGCTGAAGGCGTATGAAACCGCCAAACAGTCCGGCTACCGCTTTTTCTCTTTCGGCGATGCCATGTTGTTGGAATAAGGGGTGGGCGTGACCTTTCCAGCTCCCGATTGTTCGGAAAGCCAGAATTGGCAAACCATCCAGGAAGTGCAGGATTGCCTGGTGAATTGCCGGGCCTGTCCGCGGCTGGTGGCGTGGCGTGAAGAAGTGGCTAAAACCCGCCGGCGCGCCTTCCGCGAGGAGATTTATTGGGGTAAGCCGGTTCCCGGATTTGGTGACCCCAACGCGCGTTTGCTGGTGGTGGGCCTCGCGCCAGGAGCGCATGGCTCCAACCGCACCGGACGCATGTTCACCGGAGACGCCTCGGGAGACTTCTTGTATCCGGCTCTGTACCGGGCGGGGTTTGCCAATCAGCCAGATGCCAGCAAGGTTGGCGATGGTCTGGAGTTGCGCGACATCTTCATCACCGCGGTGGGGCGCTGCGCTCCGCCGGATAACAAGCCAACTCCGCAAGAATTGGATCAGTGCCAGCCCTATTTGCTGGCAGAGATGCGCCTGTTGAAGAATCTGCAGGGGGTGGTGGCGCTGGGGCGCATTGCATTTGACCGGTTAACGCGCATTTGGGCTTTGCCCCGCCTGGAATTTGCCCACGCGCGCCTTCATCCATTGCCCGATGGGCTGCCCTGGCTGCTGGCTTCCTACCATCCCAGCCGGCAAAACACCCAGACCGGGCGATTGAGTAAAGAAATGTTTGATGAAGTCTGGCTGACAGCCAAAGACTTATTAAAATAAAATCCCCAAATTGTATAAACTTTGTATATATAGTGCCTTGTGCCCGCCTTCCGGTGGGATTATAGTAGTGTTAAGAAATCTGATTAAGGAGACACTCCATGAAGTGGAAGAAAATTCTTCTCATCGTAGCAGCAGTTTTGGTCATTTTTAGCGGCGTGTTTGTGATTTGGGCTGCGAATCCTTTAAGGCCTGAAAGCGCCGCGTTAAGCGCCTTACAGTCAGACAACGAAGTGATTGTGACGGAAATGCCATCCATGATTGTTTTCGCCCCAGAGGGTGATTTTCCGCAGAAGGGGTTTGTGTTTTATCCCGGCGGGCGAGTGGATTACCGCGCATACGCGCCAGTTTTACATGAAATCGCGAGAAAAGGCATTCTGGTGGTCATGCCGGAAATGCCGCTCAATCTGGCGTTTTTCAGTCCCAATCGGGCGCAGGAGATCATCTTCGCGTATCCACAGGTGGAGACCTGGGCGGTTGGCGGACATTCGCTGGGCGGGGCGATGGCGGCTGAATTTGTCGCTGGTCTTCCTGATCAGGTTGAGGGGTTGATTTTATGGGGTTCGTACCCCGCTGATCAAAACGACTTGACCCAGAGCGGTCTCCAGGTGTTATCGGTGTATGGCAGCGAGGATGGGCAAGTGGAAAAGATCCGCGCCTCCAGTGCTTTGCTGCCCGAAAACGCGGTCTTTGTTGAAATTGCGGGAGGAAATCACGCGCAGTTTGGCAGTTACGGGTTGCAGCCTGGTGACGGCACGGCAGTGATCTCCCCCGCGGAACAATGGCAGCAGGCGGAATTCGCGACCGTTGAGTTTATTGAAAGCCTACCGTGATGGCAAAGAAAAACCTGAGAATTCTTGGAATAATATTGCTGGTTTTGCTGGCACTGTTCTTGATAGGACCTTTTTTGGTGCCAGTGCCAGACCTGCAGGGATTACAGCCAACCCGGTCTCTGGCCGACGCAGACAGCAAGTTTATCGAGATTGAGGGGGTGGAGGTTCACTACAAGGTTCAAGGCCAGGGTGAGCCGCTGTATGTGCTGCTGCATGGGTTTGGGTCCAGTCTGTACACCTGGAATAAGGTGATGCCCTTGTTCGCGGAACAAGGAACGGTGGTGGCTTTTGACCGCCCGGCGTTTGGGCTGACGGAGCGTCCGCTTGGAGACGAACTGGTTGGTGATAACCCTTACACAATCGATTTTCAAGCCAGGCTGGTTCTGGGTCTTATGGACGCGTTGGGCTTTCAAGAGGCGATCCTGGTAGGCAACTCGGCTGGCGGCACTGTGGCAGCCTATACAAAATTGAATTTTCCACAGCGGGTCAGCGGGCTGGTGCTGGTCGACGCGGCCATTTACAACGGCGGTGGTACTCCCGCCTGGATCAGGCCCATTCTGCGAATGCCGCAATTTGATCGATTGGGTTTGTTGGCTTCGCGTTCCATTCAAACGCGCGGACCCGAATTGTTGAACCTGGCCTGGCATGACCCCTCGTTAATCTCCCCAGAAGATTATGAAAATTACCAAAAACCGCTTCTGGTAGAAAACTGGGACGCGGCGCTATGGGAATTTACCCGCAGCTCAAGACCTTCCGGGGTTTCCGACCGATTGGATGAATTGACTTTGCCGGTGCTGGTGATCACCGGGGATGACGATCGGATTGTGCCCACCGAAGAAAGCCTGCGCCTGGCAGAAGAGCTGCCCAACGCCCGGCTGGCTGTGATGGAGCGCTGCGGACATGTTCCCCAAGAGGAATGTCCCCAGGCGTTCTGGCAGGCAGTGGAGCCATTTATTGAGCAATTTAGTCCGGACAAGGAGTAAGCCATGGCCAATCAACTACAAGAAAATGTGATCGCCCCTGATTTTGAATTAGTCGATACCCGTGATCAGCTGATCCGTCTGTCTGATTTTCGCGGGCAGATCGTGATTTTGGTATTGCTAAGAGGTTTTGTCTGACCCTATTGCCGCGCACACCTGGCCAGGTTGAGTCAGGATCACGAACTATTTCAGCGTTGCGGGGCGAAAATTCTCGCCATGGGACCGGATGGTCCGTTGAGATTCAAACGTTATTGGTCTGACCATGAGATCCCGTTTATTGGGATGTCGGATGTGAAATCGAAAGTGTCAGATCAGTATTATCAGGAAGTCAATTTGTTCAAACTAGGGAGGATGCCGGCGGTATTCATTATCGATCGGCAGGGCGTAATCCGCTACGCCCATTATGGCGATTCAATGTCCGATATTCCTGAAAATCAGGAATTGCTGGATATGATTGATCAATTGGAGCAGGAAGATGGGAAAAACAGCGTTGATTTGGGGCGCGTCGGGCGGGATTGGCCAGGCGTTACTGAAAACACTGGAAAATGATGGTTGGCAGGTAGCCGCGGTTGCCCGACAGATTGACAACATTCAAGGAATGGGAACCTGGCAATTTGAGGCGGATGTAAGCGATGAAATCGCGGTGCAAACCGCCGTCCAGGAAATTGGCATGCAGGCCGGTGAAGTGGATTGGTGGATTTATTCCGCCGGTGATATCCTCTCGACTCCGCTACAAGAGTTGGCATTGAAGGATTGGCAAAGAATCATGAATGCCAACCTGACCGGAGTGTATTTAACCGCGAAGCACAGCCTGCCCTTGCTCACTGGAAGTGCGCCGCTTTATATCTTGGGAGCGGTCAGCGAGCGGATGCGTCTGCCGGGGCTGAGCGCGTACGCGGCAGCGAAAGCCGGGGTGGAGGCGCTGGCTGAAGTGATGAAAAAAGAATTGCGCCGGCAAGTGGTGGTGGTTCGGCCGGGCGCGGTCAGGACAGCCCTATGGGAGAAGGTACCGTTTAAAATTCCGCCCAGCGCGCTCAACCCGCAGGCCCTGGCGGAGAAAATATTGGCTGCATACCAGCAAGGCACCAAAGAATCGAAACTGGATATCTAATAGGTCATTTCGGTTGAAAGGAAAAGCGCGCGGGATTTCCCGCGCGCTTTGTGGTTCTAAAAACGGTGTGGTTACTTGCGAGCCTGTTTCAGCGCGCTCCAGCCGGCGAACACGGCGGTTTCACCCAATTCGGCTTCGATGCGCAGCAACTGGTTGTATTTGGCTACGCGGTCAGAGCGGGCGGGGGCGCCGGTCTTGATTTGGCCGGTGTTGAGGGCCACAGCCAGGTCGGCGATGGTGGCGTCTTCGGTCTCACCGGAGCGGTGGGAGGTCACGGCGGTCCAGCCAGCGCGGTGAGCCAGTTCAACCGCTTCGATGGTCTCGGTCAGCGAGCCGATCTGGTTGACTTTGACCAGCAGCGAGTTGCAAGCCTTTTCTTCGATGGCGCGGCGCACGCGGGCGGGATTGGTCACCAGCAGGTCGTCACCGACGATTTGCAGGCGGTCACCCATTTCGGCGCGGAACATCTTCCAGCCTTCCCAGTCATCCTGGGCGAAGCCGTCTTCGATCGAGACGATCGGGTACTGGTCAACCCAGTTCTTCCAGAAAGCAACCATCTGCTCGGAGGTGAGTTTCTTGCCTTCTTTGCGCAGGTTGTAGATTTTCTCGTCCACTTCGTAGAACTCAGAGGCGGCCGGGTCGAGAGCGATGGCAACTTGTTCGCCCGCTTTGTAACCGGCTTTTTCAATGGCTTCGAGGATCAGTTCGACTGCTTCGGAGTTGGACTTGAGCGCGGGAGCGTATCCGCCTTCGTCGCCAACCAGGGTGGTGTAGCCGTGGGCTTTGAGAACGCCTTTGAGGGCGTGGTAGATCTCTGCACCCCAGCGCACGCACTCGGAGAAGGAGGGCGCGCCGAAGGGCATGACCATGAATTCCTGGGCGTCAGTGGACTGCCAACCAGTGTGGGCGCCACCGTTGAGGATGTTCATCATCGGCACAGGCAGCACATGCGCGTGCACGCCGCCAATGTAGCGGTAGAGCGGCAGACCAACCGCGCTGGCAGCGGCTTTGGCCACGGCCAGGCTGGTGCCCAAAATGGCATTGGCGCCCAATTTCGCCTTGTTGGGGGTGCCATCCAGCTCAAGCAGGGTCAGGTCAATGGCGCGCTGATCAGTGGCGTCGAAGCCAAACAGCGCCTCAGAGATGGTCTCGTTGACGTTCTCAACGGCCTGGAGAACACCTTTGCCGAGGTAGACGCTTTTATCGCCATCGCGCAGTTCAAGCGCTTCGTGAATACCGGTGGAGGCGCCTGAGGGAACCGCGGCGCGACCCCAGCTACCGTCTGCCAGTACAACTTCCACTTCCACAGTGGGGTTTCCTCGAGAGTCGAGGATTTGCTGAGCAGTAATCATATCAATTGTGGTGTCCATTTTTTACCTCTGTGTAAAAATTTAGTTTCTGGCGGCAACCATTTGCCGTGGATGTTTTAATTTTCCAGAATAAGTATAATACGGTTTTATTTTTCCCGCAGGAAAAGAGGGATATTTCAACCTTAAAATATTGTGAAAAATATCACCAACAATTTCTTGCGCGCAAATTTATTCCTGGTTATTCGTCTCCAGTGCTCTGGTTTCGACTCCGGCCCGCTCACAAACAGCGGCGACAAACGCGCTGAACAGAGGGTGCGGGCGATTGGGGCGCGAGAGGAATTCAGGATGGAATTGAGAGCTAACCATAAATGGATGATCTTTCAATTCACAAATTTCCACCAGCGTTCCATCGGGTGAAAGTCCGGAAAATATCATGCCATGGTCTTCATAGGTCTGGCGATAATCATTGTTGAATTCAAAGCGGTGGCGATGGCGTTCTTCCACCTGGTTGACCTGGTAAGCATTTGCCGCGCGAGTACCGGGCTGCAACTGGCAGGGATACAATCCCAGGCGCATGGTGCCGCCCATATCACTAATTGTACGCTGTTCTGGCAGCAGATCGATCACCGGGTAGGGGGTGGTGCGTTCGAATTCAGTGGAATTTGGTTTGTCATTTCCAAAGATGTACCGGCCAAACTCGATGACCATTAATTGCATACCCAGGCATAATCCCAGGTAAGGCACATTATTTTCACGGGCGTGGCGGATGGCCAAAATTTTTCCTTCAATGCCGCGGCTGCCGAATCCGCCAGGGACGAGCACGCCATCTGCCGCATACACATCCTCCCAGCCTTTATTCTTCTCCAGGTCGGCTGAATGCACCCACTGGATATCCACATCCACTCCCAGGTGTAAAGCGGCGTGTTTGAGGGCTTCTCTCACGCTCATATACGCGTCATGCAGCTCGACATATTTTCCCACCAGCGCGATTTTAACCACTGGTTTTTCACGCTGGATTTCATTCACCAGGGCTTTCCAGGTGGTCATATTGGGTTGGGTACGCGCTTCAAGCCCCATGCGATCCAGTATATATTCTCCGATCTTTGCTTCTTCGCACATGAGCGGCACTTCGTATAACGTGTTGGTGGTCACCATGGGTACCACAGCCCGTTTTTCAACATCGCAGAACAGGGCAATTTTATCGACCAGAGATGGCTCGACGGGATAGTCGGAGCGGGCAACAATAATATCCGGAGAGATACCGATGGAACGCAGCTCGCGGACGGAGTGTTGGGTGGGTTTGGTTTTTAATTCACCGGTGGCGCCGATATAGGTGAGCCAGGTCACATGGATGTAGAGCGTGTTTTCCCGCCCCAGATCACCGCGTAATTGGCGAATGGCTTCGAGGAACGGCTGGCTTTCGATATCGCCCACGGTGCCGCCTACTTCAACCAGCACAATTTCTGCGCCAGTGGTTTTGGCCACCAAGCCGATGCGGCGCTTGATTTCATTGGTAATGTGCGGGATGACCTGGATGGTGCCTCCCAAATAATCTCCACGGCGCTCTTTTTGGATGACTTCGGCATAAACCTGGCCGGTGGTGATATTACAAACGGAATTGAGGCGGATATCGATAAACCGTTCGTAATGTCCCAAATCCAGGTCGGTCTCGGCGCCATCATCCAGAACGAACACCTCACCGTGCTGGTAAGGGCTCATGGTGCCCGGGTCAACATTGATGTAAGGATCCAGTTTCTGAACGGCTACTTTAAATCCACGCTCTTTGAGTAAGCGACCCACCGCGGCAGCGGTAACCCCTTTGCCCACAGAGCTGACCACGCCGCCAGTGAAGAATATATATTTTGTATCCATACGATTCTCCTTCAAATCCAATAATTGCTTTCGTTTCTCCAGTTTAACAAAGAGATGGGGAGGGCCGTTTTACCGGCGCCTCCCCATCGTGTGGTTGAGTCGGTTTTCTTTGTTGATATGGTGATGTGTAAGCACTTTCATAAGCGATCACCAAAAATAAAGCCTGACGTGCGTACCGTTTTTTTTAACCGGTCTCGGTCAAGCTTTTTGTGTAAGCGAACCAATTTGAGTTTAACAAAATTAGTTTACCATAATATTTTCAGTTTGCAAGAGAGCAATTCTTAGAATTGAATGAGTGTTCTTCACCTGTTTGCGCCAACCATTTGGGAAGGCGATTCAACCCAGGGTTAAGATTGCATTCGCTGAAGTTATGGTCACACAGTCTGGCTAAGCGGATGCCAGGGAAAATTAAAAGTAAAGCCCCGAAAAGATCGGGGCTGATACCTTTGAGCGAATGGGAGTTTGTGGTTTGATGGCTTGGTGGGGGCCATCCTCCCCAAAAGATTACTCTTCGGTGCTCTTTTGTTCCAGGGTGCGAGCCATAATTTGCTCTTGCTCGTGAGAAACGTTCTTCTCGCGTTTAGAGCGCTCAGCTTGTTGCTTGCGGGACTTGGCGCGTTCCATGGCTTCGCGCATGGCGATTTCCATGAAGGTCGGTTCGCTTTCCCCTTCGGGGGTGCTGTTGAATTCGTAAGAAATTTCGCCACCATCAAATTTCTCGCGCTGCTTGCGTTGTTTCTTGCGCGGGGCGCTGGGGCGCGGAGCGCGAGCGGCACGTTCGCCGGTTTCAAATGCCTGCTGGCTCTTGCTGGCGGGCACGGATGCTTCTTCTTTTTCTTCAGGAACGGGCTGTAAAGCCTTCATGCTCAGCTTGATCTGTTTCTTGCGGCGATTGACTTCCAGAACTTCGGCTTCAATCTCATCACCGTCTTTGAGCATATCAGATGGCTGGCGGACGTATCCATGAGCCATTTCACTGATGTGAACCAGACCGGGGCGCTCGGCGCCGATTTCGACAAAGGCGCCAAATTTCTCCAGGCGGACCACTTTGCCTTTGACGGTCATGCCTTTTTTGATCTCACGCCACTCCAGATCCAAGGGCTTGATCATGGTCAATTCAATGTGATCATCTTTGATGCGATGAACGTAAACATTGACTTCGTCGCCTTCTTTGAACAGCTCGTCTACGCGATTAACCACGATTTTTGAATCGGTTGGGTTAATCATTTGCGAAACGTGCATGACAGCCGGAGTACCGACACCAATGTCGATTAATGCTCCGGCCAGGCTGGTCTTCACAACCTTACCTGTAAACTGCATTTTTGGTTTGATTTCGGGGCGATTTTCATTCGCCGCTGCATTTAATTCCATATACCACACTCCCATCGATTTTATTCAGCGAGGGTCAATTATACACTGCTGACCCTGAACTGTCAATTAATATTTTCTAATAATAATTCTCAACTTGTTCGCTGTGGTTCAAAAAATCAGCGGCTTTTTCAGCCGCTGATATGATTATTTTGATTCTTTTAGAATTTCTATGGCTTTTTGAAGTTGTGTATCGATATTGTTTTCAATATCTTGTTCCGTGATTTCGACGGTGTAATCTGGCTCAATCCCAATTTCATGGATCTGGCGCTCATTGGGGGTGTACCACCGCGCAATTGTTACCCGCACGGCTCCCTGGTTGTTGCTCAATGGGATCCAATTTTGTACGGACCCTTTTCCAAAAGTGATTGTGCCCACCAGTACTCCGCGCTTGAGGTCCTGGATCGCGCCCGCGGTGATTTCGGAAGCAGACGCGGAACCCTCGTTCACCAATACCACCAGGGGGATGTCTGTCGCCAGTCCGTCGCCGCGCGAATAGTACATGTCGCGTTTGCCGTTACCGAAATCTTCGATCATGACCAGCTGATCTTTTTCTGTAAATTCAGACAACACATCAATCGCGGTGTCCAGATACCCACCACCGTTATAGCGCAAATCCAGAATCAGTCCGTCCGGGTTGTTGGCGAGCAATTCTTCCAATGTTTTCCGCAATTCGGTGTGGGTACGTTCGCCAAAAGTCACCAGCTGCACGTAGGCGATATTTTCGCCTTCGACCATTTCACCGTATACACTGGCCAAGTCAATCTTGGCGCGGGTGATGGTTACGTCTAGCGGTTCTGTCAGATCTTCACGCTCGATGGTGAGGGTAACGGTAGTGCCTGCCGGTCCCAACACGCGGCGCAACACCAGTTCAGGGGTAAGGCTGGTGACATCTTCCCCGTCTATGGCAATAATCCGGTCATCTGGTTGCAAACCGGCTTTTTCAGCCGGTGAATCGGGCATGGGACTGATGATGGTCAGACGCTCGCCAGTGGTGTCCACCCAGGCGCCAATTCCCTCATAACTTCCGTTAAGCGGTTGGTTGGCCTGTTCGTACTGAATGGGGTCCATGTAACTGGTGTGCTGATCTCCTAAAGCTTCCAGCATGCCGCGAATGGCGCCGTGCATCAGTTCAACATCATCCACTGGTTGGTCAATATAATCCTGATGAACGATATCCCAGGCTTCCCAAAATGGGGCGAAAAGTTCTTCGGTGTTGGCTGGCGGGCTTGATTGAAGGGAATTTGTCTTGGTAAATAAAGGCCAATCGATGCGGATTGCCTCGCCTTTGCTTTGATAGGCAAGGAAGGCAAAACCCGCCATGGCCCCTCCCAAGAATGAGCCAACAACCAGACCAACAACGAGCAAACCCAGAATGATTCGGCGAGCGTTCATACAACTATTCTCCAATGTATTAATCCAATGTCATATCCTGATTAAAGGCTATCACACAATTATGAATCGCAATTAAAAATGTGCCTAAGGTTTTAAGATCATCTAAAAACCAAAATCTCCCAGACCAAGGGTTTGGTTGGCAGAATCTTCCATTTTTATTTCTCGCGCGGCGAGCGTTTTGGCCAGACGGGTAATTCCAGCCCGCAGATCTTCTTTAAAGGCGCCATTGGGATGGCAGCCATCTTCCCACCACCAATTCAAAATGGATAACTGGCGGGTTTTCTTGTCCAGCCGTGGCTCAAAGCGCGCGATCAGATTTTCTCCGTAGAGAACCGGCAGGACATAATACCCGTAGACCCGTTCTTCAACAGGTTTATACACTTCCCAGCGATAATGAAAGTCAAATAAGGCGTGGATCATGCGCCGGTCCCACATCAGGTTGTCCAGGGGGGCTAAAAAGGTAACCTGTTGCTCAACCAGTTCACGCTTCTCCGGGATGGATTCTAGCAGCGCAAGACTTTCAGTGGGAATGTAGAACGGGTATGGGATATCGGCCACTTTAACCGGCAGAATGCGCCCTTCTTGTTCCAGGCGCTGAATCGCCACCTCGCGCTGAGGGGATTTTAAACCGAATACACCCAACCAGGCGTCTCCGCTGCGATTCCACACTAATCCCGCGCTGGCAATACGCCGGGCGATATGCCAGGCGAAATAATCTTCATCCTGTGGGTTGGGGTCGGGAGTTTGAATGATATCTGCGGGCAGGCAGCGATGGGCGAAGTCGTAGTATTTGCGCGTGTTGACTTTGTGGTGAATCACCAATTCGCCCCAATAAAACATGCTTTCCAAAGCGGCGCGAGAGGCACGCGTGGGCGCCCAAAACCAATCGACGGTGTGATTGATGTCCAGGTCTTTGGAAGACAAAGGCCCGCGTTCAGCAATCGCGGCGCGCACCTGGGGAATGATTTCCGAGGATTTCCGCTCCGCTTTGGTGAGGCGGTGATGATAATGATCGCGATAGCGCTGGAAATATGGCCAGTCTTCTACCGGATAGATTGACATCATTTTATCCCAACCATCTAATAAGGACCGGTCTTCATATAATAATGATCTAAGATCCTGTGGAGAGAAATCTGCCACCCGCGCGTTCAACACCAGCTCGTGATTGTGGCCGGCGATATTGAGCGGGTCAAATTGAATGCAACCCACTTTGCGGATATATTGCATAATTCCATCTTTTCCGCGCAGTTGGGCGGGTGGGTAAAGTCCCTGGTAGGCGAGGATAAAGCGACGGGCTTGCGATAAATTAATTTGGATGATGGACATGACCTGTTCCAGAAGGGAAATTATGGGGCTTTTCGCCGGTTGAAAATCCGGTTTTAGTTGATCTTGGGCAATACATCTGCCAGAAAATCAATGCTGCTAATCGAATGATTTGCCTCGGCCGGAGATTTTTCAGGGGGACCGACATGAACGGTAAAAAGACCAGCCGAATGGGCCGCGCGAATATTACGCGGGCTGTCATCCACCAGCGCGCAGGTGGAGGGATCCGTCATTTCAGCCAAAAGCAGCGCGGCCTGAAAGGCTTCCGGATTGGGTTTGCAATAGGGCGCCACATCCATCACGTCGATGATGCGCTCAAAGCAGGTGAAGATATCAAAAAATTCCAGCACCCGGCGCGAGTGATTGCGATCCGAGTTGGTGAAGATTAATTTGCGGTGGGGGATGGAGCTGATTACATTCTTCAAGTTGGGATTTGGGGTCAGCAAATCTCTTAAAGGAATATCATGGACATAATCAAGATATTCTTGAGGGTTGATGCCATATTCTGTTTGCAGGCCGCGCAGCGTGGTTCCGTATTGCTGAAAAAGCCTTTGGCGAAGCGCGGGAATGCTGAGCGGATCCAGGCCAATTTTCTGGTGGATGAACGTATCAATCCGCGCGCCAATGGCTTCCCAAACCCCATCCTGGGGCGGGTAGATGGTGTCATCCAGGTCAATGAATAGCGTGGTTACAGGCATACCCCCCAAGTATACCGCGAAGTCAGGGATAAGGCGAAAAACTAGCGCAAGGCAGGCACGATCATCGCCTGGCCATTGTGTCGATCAGAAATCACATCCAAAGGCAGCTGGTAGGCGCGGCTGAGCAGCCCGGCGTTTAACACCCGCGCAGGCGTGTCCAGAGCGTCTATGCGCCCGTTGACCAGCAAGGCCACCCGGTCGGTATAGCGGGAAACCAGATTCAAATCGTGCAGGGTAATGATGATGGTCAGGCCATCTTCCCGCGCCAGGCGGCGCACCAGATCCAGCAAACTATACTGGTATTTCAAGTCAAGGTGGGTGGTGGGCTCATCCAGCATCAATACCGGAGCAGACTGGCATAACGCGCGCGCCAGCAGTAAGCGCTGCTGCTCGCCGCCAGACATTTCGCAGATCGGCCGGTCTGCCAGATGCAGAGTCTCGGTGCGTTGCATGGCCAGGCGGGCGATCTCCTGATCTCGGGCGGAGACATGGCCCAGCCAACTGATATGCGGTGTGCGGCCAAGGATTACGGTTTCCCAGCCGGTAAAGGCGGGTGGCAGGGAACGCGCCTGAGGCACAACCGCCATTAACCGCGCTCTCTCATTGGAGGTGAGGCCAGTGATGTCTTTCCCCATCACCCTTACGGAACCGCGTTCCAGGGGGATGGAGGCGCTGATCGCGCGCAGTAGCGTCGATTTGCCGACTCCGTTGGGACCAATGATGCCCAAGACCTCACCGCGCGCGACGTGAAGATTGATATCACTGAGAATTCGATTGTTGGAGAAAGATACGCAAACATCGTTTACATTAAGCATAGGTCACCAAAAATTTTGTTGTTTCGCGCGGCGCAGCACCCATAAGAAGAAGGGTGCTCCACCCAACGCGGTGATAATGCCGACCGGTACTTCACGGGGGGCCAGTACCAGACGGGCAAGAATATCGGCGCATAACAGCAAGGTCGCCCCATTGAGAATGGACAGGGGAAGCAGGCGCCGATAATCGCCGCCCCAGATCAGGCGCACGGTATGAGGCACAATCAGCCCGACAAAGCCAATAATCCCGGCGAAGGAAACCGCCGCGGCAGTGGTCAGTGAAGCGGCCAAAATAACCAGCCAGCGAACGCGGTTGACTGGCAAGCCCAATTGCTGCGCCTGTTCATCACCAAATTGCATTACATTTAAAGCGTGCCCCAGGCTGGCCAGGATACCGAGCCCGAGGATCACAAAGGGCAGGATGGCCAACACCGGCTGCCAGCCAGTGTGCGATGCGCCACCCAACAACCAGACCAACGCGCGGCGCAGCTCGCCGCTGGCGCTGATCATCAAGTATGAGGTGAGCGCGGTGGTGAAGGAGCTGATTGCCACCCCGGCCAGGATGAGATTGGTTACCGGCAGCGTCTTGCCTACGCGCGCCAACTGGTAGACTGCCAGCACAGCGACCATTGCAGTGAGAAAAGAGAAAACCGGGACAGCCAGCAATCCCCAGATCGAATAAGGCCATTGGATACTCATCGCCAGAACCGCGCCCAATCCCGCCCCAGAGGCGACGCCAATCAGGTATGGATCGGCCAAAGGATTGCGAAACAAGCCCTGGTAAGCCGCGCCACTGCCAGAAAGGGCAGCACCGGTGAGAGCGATTAAGGCAGTGCGCGGCAGGCGCAGGTTGAATACGATGGCGGCATAGGGCTGCCAGTCGGCGGGGATGATCTTTCCGCTGAGACGCGCGCCAAACAAGCCCAGCAGGGTGCCGGGCGCAATGAAAACACTGCCCACCGCCACGCTGCCAAGCAGACAGAGCGACAGCAGGATAAGCGGAAGCACGTAGATGCGGTGGGCAGATTTGGTTTGCATGCTTATTTCATCAATTCAGGATGCAGAATCCTGGCGAGTTCTTCCAGCCCTTCCACCAGGCGCGGACCGGGGCGGCCTACCAGGTCATCATTGAAGGGCAACACTTTTTCATTCTCGACGGCGGATAAGGCGTCCCAACCGGCGCGTTCGGCGACCATCTCAGGGGTAACGCCACCCCAGGTGGAATCGCCCAGCAGGATAAAGTCTGGGTCGGTGACGATCAATTCTTCCAATGAGAGCTGTACCCAGGGGCTGTCGATGCTAACGGCGTTTTGACCGCCGGCCATGCCGATCAGCAAGTCGATGAAAGTGCCTGTGCCGCTGGTCCAGGGTTTTGCGGGGTCAGAGCCGTCCAGTTCATAAAATACCGTCGGGCGGGTTTCCACATTCGCCATTACCTGGGTGACAGCGTCTACCCGGATTTTCAGGTCTTCCACCAGGGCGGCCGCTTCGGTTTCGTGGTTGGTCATTTTCCCGACGTTGATCAGGTTGGTATAGAGCCCTTCCAGATCGGTGGGGTTCGGCAGCATAAAGACGGTTATGCCCAGCTCTTCCAGCGCTTTCACATCCTCGGGGGTGTTAATCTCGGCCATCAACACCAGGTCTGGCTGCTGAGCGGTAATGGCTTCCAGGTTGAAACCGCTCATTCCTCCAATAGAGGGCAAATTGACAGCTTCTTCGGGGAAGTTGGTAAAGTCATCGCGGGCAATCACCTGATCTCCAGCGCCAACGGCGAATAGAATTTCGGTATTGGATGGGGCGGTAGAGACAATTTTTTGAGCGGGTTGCGCCAGGGTGACTTCACGGCCAAGCGCGTCCGTCAATACAAGCGGCTCCGCGGGCGCGGAAGTAGGTTCAATGGGTTCCACGGTAGCAGCGTCCACGGCTTGCGGGGAGGCTGCCGGTTCCACCGGCGGGGTCGGGGCGCAGGCGGCCAGGATCACGGCAAGAACAGTGATCAATACAATAAAAGCAAAACGGGGTTTCATCTGATTCAATCCTCTTTTTCCTTGATGGTTTAATCCAACTAGCAGTAAGACAAATGAGTTACCCGGCGGCCGTGATTTGGCGGGTCCCCTGAAATAAAAATCCCTGCCGTTGAGGACAGGGAGGTCGGAAATTCCGTTTCTTGCAAGTGGGGGTTTGCACCGCACGGTTCCCACCTCCTTTCTGCGAGGTTGTGGCGAACAGCTTATTGAAGGATGACCTGGCTTGGAGAAGGATTCTCCTTACAGTTGCGCGACAGCACCGGACTTGAACCGGTTTCACCTTTTACGAGCCTTCCCATCCGGGGGAGAGGCATTCAATAAGCTCTATTCAGTTGTTATTTTTATTCTACGTGCTTAAAGAGCGCGCGTCAAGGAAGCAACCATTAATGTTGGTCCAGTTTTTCAAGAGTTGTTCGAATGACCAACCAATAGAATCATGCGCAATCGTCTTGAAATGAAAAGAGACGCAAACCGCGCGTCTCTACTGATTTCTGGTAATCAATTTGAAAATAAGTTTATTTGCTGCCCCGTGGTGAGCGGCGTTGGCCGCGCGGTTTTTCGGGACCGGTTGGGCCGACATGATAGGGCGGCACCAGGATTTTGTTGATTTTGCATAGACGCTCGTCCAGCAGACGGCTGCGGATGCGCGCGTCGATCTCATCCATGGAGTAGACAGTGGTGATGACTGTGGGTTTGCGCGCGTAATAACGGTGATTGAAAATCTGGTACAGTTTTTCGCGCGCCCAGGGTGTAGCGGTTTGCATCTCCAGGTTGGTGAGGATCAGCAAACCGGCGTCGCGCACCTGATTGAAGATTTTATCGTAGGACATGGGGCTGCGCGGGTTGAATGTCGCGCGCAAGTGATCCAGCAGGTCGGTAACTTCCTGCATGATGGGTTGTTCGCCCATGCCAGCGCGCCAGTTGCCAATCGCCGCCGCCAGGTGGGTTTTACCGGTGCCGTAATCACCCATCAACACCAACCAGCCTTGTGGATTTTCGGCAAATTCTTGGGCGGCGATAAAGGCTTTTTCCAGGCTGCGTTTTTCTTCAGGGGAAAGGTTTTCCTTTTCGCGTAGATTAAATGTGCCAAAGGTGCGCTCGCTGTGCTGGTAAAGGGTAGAGAGCTTCATCTGCTCGGGCTGCTCTTCAGTGGAGATGCGATAATCCGGGGCGAGAATTTGAATTTTATTGACCAGGTCTTTATCTTCCAGGCGGGAACGCACCCGGCCTTCAATTTCATCCAGTTCTTGATTGGTGGTGATGATCATCGGCAGGCGATTGGTATAGCGGTAATTGATAATCTGATACAGTTTCTCTTGCGCCCAGGCGGTGGTGTTTTGGGTACCTAAATCGTCCAGCACCAATAAGCGGATGTTGCGGATCTCTTCGAAGCGCTCTTCAAAATTCGATTCGGTGCTGCCGTAGGAGTAACGCAGCCAATCCAAAAGGTCGGGTACGGTTAAGAATAAGGTAGGGATGCCTTCGCGAACCACCTGATTGGCTACGGCAGCCGCCAGATGCGTTTTACCGCAGCCATACCCGCCCATCAACAGCAGCCAGCCAGATAGTCCCTGGGCAAAGAAGCGCGCCTGATTGAAAGCCAGCGAAAGTGACGCGACTTGCTTGTCGCCCAACCCATGCCGCCCACTGGGGCTGAAAGTTTCAAAGGTCATATTGCTGAACGCGTCTAGGTTGCTCAGACGGTACAAGCGGTCCAGGTTTTCCTGGGCTACGGCCTGCTGGCGGCAGGTGCAGATGGATAACTTGCCAAAATCGGGATGACCAATGGGTAAATCACGCCGAATAAACCCAATCCCACCGCAAATGGGGCAGTTGGGATCGCCGGGGAGGATGGGAGCTCGGGCTGAATTGTCAGTATTCGCCGATGTCCCCGTATTTCCCCTGGACATATCGTTGGCGATTTTCTTGAGAGTCTCGTCGATTGGTTCCATCGCGTTGTTCCTCCTGCCAGGATTTTAAGATGGCTTCGATATAGCGCCAGCGGCGCACATTGTTTTCAACGGCAATGCGAAAGGCATCTTCAATCCACTGTGTGGGATAAGTTTTTTCGGCGTCTTCCAGCGCGTCGGCTATGATGGGAGTCAGCGCGCCGATATTTTCTTCATATAACCGGAAGATATTGGGACGGTCAGGCGTCAGCCGCACATGCGCGTGGGGAATGGCCTCGGGCGTCCAGGCTCCTTTTTCCAATCCCTTAAGCGTGGCGCGACCGCGCTCGGTATTTAAGAAGTAAAGCGTTTGCTGGTCCACGGTAAAGGCGCGCAGCAGCGTGCCGCGGGCGACAGCTCTTTCCAGGCCTTCCTGCAGGGCGCTTTGCCGCGTCTGGGGGCTTTCTGCCAGACCGCTCATCAGTAATTCATCGCTCTGAAAATCCGCTTCGGTGATAAAGCGAATACCGCCTTCCTGTTGAAACAAAAACCACATCGCGTAGAGAGTCACTTTTAATTCAGCGAGATGGTCGATCTCCGGCAGCAGTTCGATAAAGAAAGCCGCCGGTACGGGAGTTGGTTCCTGGTTGGAGGTGTTCGCGAAACCGTTGAATACTTTCATAAAGAAACCCCAACCTAAATCCGCGCCGGGGTGGCGGCATTTTCAAAGCGGGCTGTATTGCTTAAGAACACGGTTTCAATACCGCCATGCGTGGGGCCATTCCGGTGTTTCGCGACGATAATCTCGGCGATGTTTTTCTTGGGGCTTTCACCTTCCAGCATATCCGGGCGGTGAATAAACATGACGATGTCGGCATCTTGCTCCAGACTGCCCGATTCGCGCAAGTCGGAGAGGATCGGTTTTTTGTCAGCGCGTTGCTCCACCGCGCGGGAGAGCTGCGCACCCACCAGCACCGGCACATTCAACTCGCGCGCTAAAATCTTCAAATTGCGGGAAATATACGAAACCTCTTGCACGCGATTGTCATTGCGAGAATCACCGCTCATCAATTGCAAGTAGTCGACAATGATCAAATCCAGGTTGTGTTCCATGTGCAGGCGGCGGCATTTGGTGCGCAATTGCAGCGGGGTAATGGCGGGAGTATCATCCAGGAAGATTTGAGTCTGCGAAAGCACCTCAATCGCGTGGGTAAATAAGGGCCATTCTTCATCATTGAGCTGGCCTTTGCGCAAGCGCTGGGTGTCTATACCCGTTTCCTGGGCGATAAGACGTTGTACCAGCTGTTCGTTGGACATTTCCAGCGAGAACATGGCGACATGTTTTTTATGCTTTTGGGCGGCATTTTTCATCACACCCAGCATAAAGCCGGTTTTACCCATACCAGGGCGACCGGCGATAATCAGCAGGTCGGATTTCTGCAACCCTCCCAGCAGGTGGTCCAGGTCAATCAAACCGGTGGGCACACCATATATGTCCTCGTCACGGCGAGAAAGCAAGTCCACGCGGTCGTAGACTTCGGAAAGCACGCGCGAGATGGGTTGCAAATCTCGCTGAACCCGGCGCTCACTCAAGCCAAAAATTTGTTTCTCGGCTTCATTGAGGATGGTATCAATGGTAGATTGCTGGTTAAAAGCCAGGCGGGCCAATTCATTGGCCGAGGTGAGCATCCGCCGGCGAATGGAGTTCTCTTCCACCAATCGCCCGTAGGCTTCAGCGTGCAGTGAAGTGGGGGTTTGATTAATTAAGGAAAGAATGTAAGCCGGTCCGCCAACTTCTTCCAGATGGGTTTGCTGAGCCAGGTCTTCCGTAACGGTCAGAAAATCGATTGGACGGCGGCTTTCATGCAGACGGTTGAAGGTTTCCCAAATCCAACGATTGCGAATGATGTAGAAATCATCCGGTTGGAGGAATTGCGCCACATCGTAATACGATTCGGGATTAATGAGAACAGAGCCAAGCACCGCTTCCTCAGCCTGACGGCTGTGGGGCGGGCCTTTGATCTGATCGTTTACAGGAATTTGCTCGTCAACAGGAATTGAATCAGTCATGGTTTACCATCTGCACAGGCTTGAGTGTTAAAAAACCGGGGTAAGATGCATGCCCCGGTTGGATCGTAAAGCGAAGAGGATCAGGATTTGGGTTGATCGTCATCGGGTTCGTCATCATCCCCTGCTTCTGACGAATCATCTAATTCAAGGTTAGATAGAAAGTCTTCAAACACAGACAGGCGATCTTCACCACCGGATGAAGCCTTTTCTTTTGGCGCCGATGGATTGCTCAGCTTGGGTTGTTCTTCGGTCGGTTCTTGCAGATTTTCATCAGGAACAATCCCTGCTTTTTCCATTACATCCCGGGCAACCAGAATGGAAACATGCGCGCGGACCGCTAATGCCAACGCGTCGGACGGGCGTGAGTCGATATTGATAATTTGCCCGCCGGCTTCAATAACCAGATTGCCATAAAAGACGTCATCCCGCAGGCTATTTACTTCAACGCGAACCAGCCGGGCATTCATTGAGGTGAGAAAATTCTTTAACAAATCGTGAGTTTGTGGCCGCGCCACTTCAATCTCTTGCAACGCAATAGTGATGGCTTCGGCTTCGTAAGGTCCGATCCAAATTGGTAAATACCGCTCGCGACCAACTTCTCGCAACACTACAATCCGTTGTTGGTTGGTGAGCGAAACTCTTAAACTGTCAATTACAACTTCAACCATACCAGTCATCATTCAGGTTCCTTCCCGAGAAGAAAATCTCTGGAAACGTAATCTGCTTAATTCTAACACGCTGCGGGAGGGACTGCAACATTGCTGGAAGTGGATTATCCCGTAAGTCTATACGCCCTGGGACAAATTAGGAGGGAAACCCTGCCCGAAAGAAATTATTAATTGGCTTTTCAGCCTTAAAAGGTGGGTGAATAACCAGTATAGATTCGTGTATAATAGGGAAACACCTTTTAACATTTAAAGGATTTTCTTTAACCTTTGATTAGTCAAATGGTTTTTCATATTTAGATTAACAAATTTGATAGGTAAAAAATCCCCATTTTGCGCAGATGGGATTTTCATCGAAGGTTAATTGTGGATATAATACCTGAAAGTTTTTTATCATTGCTGCCGAATCATGGTTCCGACGGCGATAGAGAAAGGCGAGCATTCGATTGGCAAAAACAAGGGGAAAAATCCTGCTCATTGAAGGCAAACGTTCTGACCACCCTTCTTTTTTTTCTGGGCTGACTCGCAAGGGTTATGAAGTCGAGAGTGTAGGAAGTGGTAAATCCGCTCAAGAACGGTTGCGTGCCATCCAGCCCAATGTGGTGCTGGTCGATGCTGCGTCGATGCGCACCAGTGGAAAAAGAATTTGCCAATCGATCCGTGAGGACGCACCGGGTGTTCCGGTTTTGCTGGTGGTGGACGCGGACTATGATCACATGGATCGATTAGAAGCAGATGTGATTTTAGCCCAACCCTTTACCTTACAAAAATTACTCAACCGGCTGCGACCTTTACTGCCGTCCGATGAAAAAGATGTGTTCAAAGTTGGCCCCATTCATTTGGATGTGGAACATCGCTGGGCTCGCTGTCAGGATCGCCAGACGCAATTAACCCCGCGATTGGTGATGCTGCTCAAAGCATTGATGGAACGTCCCGGAGAGGTGATTGAGCGCACCGAATTATTCCGCGTGGTTTGGGAGACCGAATACACAGGGGATACACGCACGCTGGACGTGCATGTCAGCTGGCTTCGCCAGGCTCTGGAGGAAGATGCTCGCCATCCGCGCTTCATTAAGACTGTGCGCGGAGTGGGGTACCGCCTGGACGTGGAGACCAAGAAGAGAAAGTAAACGCGCCAGCGGTGAAAGCTGGAATCAGCGCTTGACAAGTCGGTTCATACAGGTATAATCCTGATAATTCGATCAATTCAAAATGCTAGCCCGGGGAATTGTTTCCCAATCTCAGAGAGCCAGCGGTTGGTGTGAGCTGGCAAATGGCAAATTCCACCCCGGCGCTCCATTTGGAGCAGCAGCCCTTGCAGGAGCGTGAAATCGCTGTAAGAGGGACGGAGGCGTCCGTTATCGCCCGAACAAGGCCGCGTTCTTCGCGGTAAATGCAGGTGGCACCACGAGTCGCCCCCCTCGTCCTGCACGAGCGGGGTGATTTTTTATATCAGCACGGGTATTATTTTGCCAGAAGGAGATTAATTATGTTGGATATCGCTCTGATTCGAGAAAACCCCGATGTGGTGCGAGAGGCGTTGCGCAAGCGCCATATGGATACCAGCGCGGTAGACCAGGTGGCTGAGTTGGATGTGAAGCGCCGGGGTTTACTGACGGAAGTGGAAACACTAAAAGCAGAACGCAACCGCGTGTCGAAAGAGATTGGCCGGATGAAGGAAAAAGAAGAACGCGAAGCCAAGATCGCGGAAATGCGTGAAGTGGGCGACCGCATCAGCGCGTTAGACGAACAGATCCGCCTGGTGGATGAAGAGTTGCAAGCCTTGGTTTCCGGCATTCCCAATTTACCCGATCCACGCACTCCCTTGGGAAAAGACGAGAGTGAAAACGTGGTGGTGCGCCAGCATGGTGAAATCCCGCAGTTTAATTTTGAGCCTCAAGCGCATTGGGACCTGGGCACAAACCTGGGCATCATCGATTTTGAGCAAGGCGTCAAAATTACCGGTTCGCGTTTTTATGTGCTGAACGGGGCTGGCGCGCGCCTGCAGCGCGCGCTGATCGCCTGGATGCTTGATTTGCATATTCGCCAGGGTTATCAGGAGAAATACACTCCTTTCATGGTCAAAGGAGATACGCTATACGCTTCGGGTCAGCTGCCCAAGTTTGCTGATAATTTGTACCGCGACCACGAAGAGGATTTCTGGATGGTGCCCACCGCAGAAGTGCCGCTGACCGGCATTCACGCCGGAGATGTGATGGCAGAAGAAAAGCTGCCTACCCGCTACACCGCTTACACGCCTTGTTTCCGTCGGGAGAAGATGAGCGCTGGTCGGGATGTGCGCGGAATCAAACGCGGTCACCAGTTCGATAAAGTTGAAATGTACATCTACTGCACGCCCGAGCAGTCGGACGCGGAACTGGAAAAAATGCTGGTTGACGCCGAGCAAACCTGCCGGGATCTGGGGTTGACTTATCGAGTTGTGCAACTGTGCACCGGTGACCTGGGCTTCAACGCGGCAGTGACTTATGATGTGGAAGTGTGGGCGCCCGGTTGCGGCGAATGGCTGGAGGTTTCTTCGGTTTCGAAAGTGGGAGACTTCCAACCGCGGCGGGCGAATATTAAATATCGCCCAGCGGACGGATCGAAGCCGCGTTTGGTGCACACTTTAAATGGCTCCGGCCTCGGTTTGCCGCGCACATTAATCGCGGTCCTGGAAAATTATCAACAGGCAGACGGCTCGATTGTGGTGCCGGAAGTGCTGCGCCCCTGGATGGGCGGTGTGGATGTGATCCGCCCGGAAGGATAAGTTTAAATGGTTGACTGGAACTCCATCGGTACATTTACCCTGCAAGTCATCACTTTTGCCGCCATGCTGGGCGGGTTGTTTTCGCTGTTTGTGGTGGTGATTCCTGGATTGACCATCATTTGGGCAGCCGCGCTGGTGTATGGGCTGGTATCCGGATTCACCTGGCAATCTGGCGTGTTGTTTGCCTTTATGACGATTTTGATGCTGTTTGGCAATATCATCGACAACGTGCTGATGGGGGCGGGCGCCAAGTCTCAGGGCGCCAGCTGGCTGGCTATTGGGGTTGCTTTTGTGGCAGCGGTAGTAGGCAGTCTGATATTTCCGCCTTTTGGTGGTTTTATCGCCGCGCTGCTGGCGTTATTCATCGTGGAAGTAATCCGGATCCGCGACTGGCGCAAAGCGCTGGGCTCGACCCGCAGCATGGCGCTGGGTTGCGGCTGGTCGGTGGCCGCCCGCCTGGCGATCGGCGGGATGATGATTGGCTGGTGGCTGGTGTGGGTGCTGGTTTTACCCAAAATTTAGAGGAGCTGGGCGGAGATGAATAATCCCCGCCCATTTTTTATCCATGAAAGTTCAATTGTTTCCTCGGCTAACCAAAGGCGCAGATGTCAGGCCGGTTGGAAACGGCTGGCGACTGCAGATTCCGGCAGGCCCGGCGGATGTGTACCGCTGGGCGCAGTTGGATGATACGCTGCCACTGCGGCGAAAAGATTTTCAGTGGAAAGCTCCTTTTGAGATGCGCTTACGCGCGCGTGTTTCGGCGGCTGACATAGAGGGTACCTGGGGTTTTGGATTGTGGAATGACCCTTTCAGTATGGGGTTGGGATTGGGGGGAATGCGCCGATGGATGCCCGCGTTGCCGCAGGCGGTTTGGTTTTTCCACGCCTCACCACAAAATTATCTTTCTCTGCGAGATGATATACCTGCCAACGGAATGTTGATGGGTGTGTTTCAATCCGCGCGTTTGCCGGTGTGGGCGCTGCTGCCAGCATTTCCACTCCTGCCCGCGTTGTTGGTCCCGCCCTTGGGGCGTTTGCTGCGCCGCGCGGCGCGCCGGCTGGTAAAAGAAGACGCGCGGCAATTGAGCCTTGATTTTCGAGAATGGCATGACTATCGAATTGTGTGGACGCCAGAAAAGACACAATTTGATGTGGATGGGTTGAACTGTTTTGAGACGAGCTTGAGCCCAAAGGGCAGGCTGGGGCTGGTGTTGTGGGTGGACAATCAATACGCGGCTTTCCGGCCAGATGGGCGTTTGTCTTTTGGTACGCTGCCCGCCAGGGAACCTGCCTGGTTGGAAATTACAGATTTCGAAGTGGAATAAACCGATCCGCGCGCCTTCGCTACCCAATGGAGAAAGGGTGATGAAAGCGGTCGATTAATAACTTACATCGCTGAATCCGCGGCGGGAATTGTTCTCTTTGATCCGGATGGGTAGAAAGATGATGCCTTCTTCTTGATCGCCAAACTGGATCAAACTCTCGGGACGGTTAATCGAGCACCAGGCAGTGTACGCGGCTGCCCAGGCGTTTAACTCTTCGGGAGTGTAGATATTTTCCAATGGTAAAATGCCGTGCAGCAGGCGGTAACGGGTGAGTTCTTCGAAGAAGCGCATCGCGTCACTGACGGGCAAACCGGCTTCATGCAATACCAGCTGGCGCTGCAAACGCCCCTCCAGAGTTTTTCCGGTAAAAGGAACGACGTGATTCATCAAAGACCAATATGCGGCGTCAGATTGTGTTTCCAACCACTGCCGGTCTGCTTCACCACCACCGGGATAAGGCTGGTAACCAAATTCTTGCAGATGGTGATAAACCTTGAACCCCAGTCGCATCCAGGATGGACATTCTTTTTCCGTCTCACCGGTACGTGGAATGGAAATGCCGGCTTCATGCAGGGCAAATTCAGCCAATCGGAGATGTGTCCAGCGACCCGGGGAAAGATCGGGGAATAGACTTAAACGAACTTCCTGGCGAGCCATTACCTTGTGATTGGTTTGCGATGGCGCGTTGATGGCTACCCGGGCGGCAGATTGCCCGGCGCAAAAAGCCAGAACGTCGTCAATCTGTCCATTGCCTTGAGCCAGCAGACGGCAATCATGATCAATAGCCAAAAAGGTAACAGGGTGCCTGCCTGTGGATATATCGATGCCGATGCAGGTGGTTTCTTCTGGATTCACCGCGCCATCCTTAATATAAGAACATAAGCGATCCTGATTAAAAAAAGTGTAGCGCAGTTCCTTCACTGGCGCAACTTGCGGGGGATGACCGGTTTGCGCCTGTGGTTTTGACTTGTATTTTTGCCTGGGCTATACTATTGAGTGTAATGGATTGAACCGCAATACTGTGAAGGATAACCAAACATACCAAGGAGGTTGATCTTAAATGACAGCGGAGCCATCGTTCAAACTTACCTATTCCACGATGTTTAATCCTCCCGAGGAGCTGCATCAGCGTTTCGAAAGCGCCCTGGAAGAGGTGAAATCCAAACTTGGGCAAGAATACGGCATGATCATTGCTGGCGAAGAACGCTTCGCGAAAGACAAAGTCGAAGACCGCAGCCCGATTAATACCGATTGGGTATTGGGTGTTTTTCAAAAGGGAACCGAACAAGACGCGCAGGATGCACTGGCCGCCGCGCGCAAAGCCTTCCCCGCCTGGGCGGCTACCCCCTGGCAAGAACGGGTGGCATTAATCCGCAAAGCCGCGGATTTAATTTCTGAACGGGTATTTGAGATCGGCGCCAAGCTGGCCCTGGAAGTTGGCAAGAATCGCATGGAAGCTTTGGGCGATGTGGCTGAGACGGCAGATTTGTTCCGTTACGCCTGTGCCATGATGGAAGCCCATGATGGCTTTGTCAAACCAATGGGGATTGATCCGCTGGCGGGATTCCAGGTTTCCAATATTTCTGTGTTGCGCCCTTACGGGGTGTGGGTGGTGATCAGCCCGTTTAACTTCCCTGGCGCGCTCACCGGCGGACCGGTTGCCCACGCTCTGGTGGCTGGCAACACGGTGGTGATGAAACCTGCGACCGATACTCCCTGGGTGCCGCGCATGATCGCTGAATGCCTGCGCGATGCCGGACTGCCGGCTGGCGTATTTAATTACGTAACGGGTCCGGGACGTACGCTAGGCCAGGCGTTGATCGAAAGCCCGGAGGTGGATGGCATCACCTTTACCGGTTCTTACGATGTGGGTATGGGTATTTACCGCAATTTTGCCAGTGGAAAGTATATCCGCCCCATAGTCCTGGAGTTGGGCGGGAAGAATCCGGCGATCGTATCCCGGCATGCTGACCTGGATACCGCGGCGATTGGTATTTCGCGGTCGATCTTTGGGCTGCAAGGGCAAAAATGTTCGGCCTGTTCGCGCGTGTTTGTAGAGCAACCAGTTTATGAACAACTGGTCGAAAAACTGGTGCAAATCACCAATAAGTTAAAAGTAGGCGATCCCACTGAACGCGATGTCTACATGGGGCCGGTGGTCAATAAGAGCTCTTACAACGACTTCCAAAACTTCAGCGAAGATCTCAGCCAACATGGACGCATCTTGACCGGAGGCAAAGTCCTCACTGAAGGCGCGCTGGGCAAAGGGTATTTTGTCGCGCCTACATTGGTAGACCGCTTGCCGCTGGAGCATGCCCTGTGGAAACAGGAGATGTTTGTGCCGATTGCCACCATTGCCAGTGTGGATAATCTGGAGCAGGCCATGCGCCTGGCCAATGATGTGGATTACGGCCTGACCGCTGGATTCTACGGCGCGGAGGAAGAGCTGGACTGGTTCGAAGAGAAAATTGAAGCCGGAGTAACTTATATGAACCGGCCGCAGGGTGCCACCACCGGCGCCTGGCCGGGATTCCAACCCTTCGGCGGCTGGAAGGGCTCGGGCGCGATTGGAAAAAACATGGGCGGATGGCATTACCTGCAGGTGTACCTGCACGAGCAAATCCGCACCCGCGTAAAACGCGCCTGATCGATTGAGATCGGTACCGGCCGGTTCGAGGTTTCCCCTGACCGGGTAACGAACCGGCTGGCTTCTCTTAGAACGAGCACAGCGACATGAATTTCCTGAATCGAATTGGATCATTTTTTCTCATTCTAGGGGGGATGGGAATCTTATTATTTCTATTTTCTGATATCGCCCGGGTACGCAACTTCAATTATTTGTTTGCCGGGGCTGCTTTGATTCTGGTTGGGGCGCTGATCAAGAGCACTAATCCCAAGTCCACGGAAGATGCCTCCGGCCGGTTTTCGCTGATCAAGCGAATTCGACAGCGGCAGGTGGAAAAATCCAAAGCGCGCACCCAGAAAAAATAAGAAAAAATCCAAACCAACGCTCTGGCAATATAAGGATGCTATGAACAAACTCTGTTCTTTAAAAGAAGCAATCAGCCAATATGTGAATGACGGTGACTGTCTGTACGCGGCCGGGTTCACGCATCTGATTCCGTTTGCCGCGGGACACGAAATCATCCGACAACAAAAAAAAGAGCTGACGCTGGCGCGTGCCACTCCCGACCTGATCTACGAGCAGATGGCGGCGGCGGGCGTCGCGAAGAAGTTGATATTCTCTTACACTGGCAACCCGGGAGTAGGTTCACTGCGCATTGTGCGGGAGGATCTGGAACAAGGCAACCTGGAGTGGGAGGAATATTCCCATTTTGGGATGATCACCCGCCTGCAGGCGGGCGCGGCTGGTCTGCCGTTTATGCCCATGAACCAAACCGCGGCGTGTGATCTGGAACACGCCAATCCGAATTACCGCCGGGTGGTGGACCCTTATTCCGGGCGTGAAGTGGTGGTACTGCCCGCCTTGAACCCGGATGTAGCCATTGTGCATGTTCAGCGCGCGGATGCGCGCGGCAACGCGCAAATCTGGGGCATTTTGGGTGAGCAAAAAGAAGCCGCCTTTGCCGCCAAACGAGTCATTGTGACCGCCGAGGAGATCGTCGATGAAGAAGTGATTCGCTCCGATCCCAACCGGACGATCATTTCTGAGTTTGTGGTGGACGCGGTTTGCCACGTGCCGTATTGCGCGCATCCCTCTTATACGCAGGGATATTACGACCGCGATAATGAGTTCTATTTGGCCTGGGATAAAATTTCAGAAACGCGCCAGGGTGTGGAAGCCTACCTGGATGAATGGGTGATGGGCGTCCGTGACCGGGCGGAATATGTAGAGAAGTTGGGTGTTGCCACTCTGGATCGGTTAAAGGTGGCGCCGCGTTGGAGCAGTCCGGTGAACTACGGAGCGTACTGATCATGGAATACACTGCCTCTGAATTGATGATAGTAAACGCCGCCCGTCTGCTGCGGGATGGCGATTCGGTTTTCGTGGGAGTTGGGATTCCCAACCTGGCTTGCAACCTGGCCCGGCGCACGCACGCGCCCAATTTGATGATGATTTATGAAGCCGGGGTAATTGGTGCACGCCCATCTCGATTACCCTTATCCATTGGCGACCCAACCCTGGTGAGCGGCGCGACGCAGGTGTGCAGCATGTTTGATATTTTTAGCCTTTTCTTGCAGCGCGGCAATGTGGATGTGGGCTTTTTAGGCGGCGCGCAGATTGACCGCTTTGGCAATATCAACGCCACAGTGATTGGCGATTACCAGCATCCCAAGGTGCGCCTGCCTGGTTCGGGTGGATCCATGGAAATTGCCGCCTGGGCCAACCGCTGTTACATTATGACGCCGCATCAAAAGCGCCGCTTCCCCGAAAAGGTGGATTTTTGCACTTCGGCCGGGTTTTTAAGCGGGCGCGGCCAACGCGAAGAGACCGGCATCCGCGGCGGGGGTCCCCAGGCAGTGGTGACCAATTTATGTCTGATGGAGCCGGATGAAAACGGCGAGTTGATCGTCACCGCGCTGCACCCTGGGGCTACCCTGGAGCAGGCGCAGCAGAACACCGGCTGGGCGTTGCGCGCGGCAGATGAGTTGCGGTACACTCCACCGCCAACAGCGGAAGAGTTGCGTATATTAAGGGAAGAGCTGGATCCGCAGGGAATTTACCGCTAAAGAGGGAATCTCCTTTCCCATATCCCTGTGCTTCATGGCATAATAAGCGCAACCAAATTCATGGTTGCGCGTTATTGTATTGGGAGGTAGACAATGGCAGAGGCTTCTAAAATTGAAGTTTTAATTACCAAGGACTGGTCCGAAGCTCTGGTGGAACGAATAAAATCAGTCTCTCCGCGCCTGAATGTGCGTGTGATTCCGGCCAAGAAGGCCGAGGATATTCCGGCGGATGTTTTGGCGCAGAGCGAGGTTTTCTATACCGATTTGGTTTTTCCTAAACCCGAGGCGATGCCAACCTTGCGTTGGCTGCAATTCCATTGGGCTGGCATCGAGTACGCGCT
>Ga0209269_1000648_pt1 | contig 28487 bp, 21 predicted proteins | sample MTBAKMMethaMetaG_FD_187455 | JGI IMG/M metagenome (GOLD analysis project Ga0209269, IMG submission 187455) | Enrichment culture microbial communities from Arthur Kill intertidal strait, New Jersey, USA, that are MTBE-degrading - MTBE-AKM (Arthur... | ecosystem: Environmental > Aquatic > Marine >... | reverse complement strand
CCGATACTCCGTCCCGGTTAGCACTCCCCGGAATTGTATCATCTTTATTACAGCATGTCAGAGAACTTCAGTAAATTTTCCCTAACTTCACGGCACAAACAAAGAACACTAAGTACACACGAAGTAACACAAAGGGAAAACATGTAATTTTATGACTTTTATTTTTAGGTTCAACACTCAAATGATTAATTAACCGGAAAATGCAAATAATAAGATATCTATTTTTTCTTTCAACCCTGATGCCTGTTTTTTTATACTCCCAGGAGCCGCAGGCAATTAAGTGGTATGACATTGAAGACGTTGTTAACCAGAGCTTTCAAAATCCAAAAAAAATTTTCGTTTATATTTATACTGATAACTGCGGATGGTGTACAAGGATGACCACCACTACATTCAGAAATCCCGTGATCATTAATTATCTGAATAATAATTATTATCCGGTACGCTTGAATGCAAATATTAAAAGAGACATTGTTCTGGGGAAACGGACATATAAATATGTTGCTGCCAATCCGTCAGAACGTATTCCTGCTTATCATGAACTGGTAGTAACCCTTTTGAACGGCCGTTTGGGTTATCCTTCCTATGCCTTCCTTGATGAAAAAATGACATATCTTGGGGTGGAAATGGGATATAAATCTCCCGACATGATGGAAAAGTGGTTATACTTCATCCAAAACGATATTTATAAGAAAAATCCCGACTTTAGTGAGTTTGCTGCAGAGTTTAAAGGGGAATTATAACAGAGAGATATTGATCAGTCCTTCAGGCCTACGATATCGTCAAAAGCGGCATATGACGCACAGAATGTCACCGGAATTGTGAACAGGACTCCCACTCCAAAAGCCAGGGCTCCCAGAAAATTGATTATTCCTACTACAATCAGCAATCCAAGTACGGAAAACCATTCCCTGTGGACCATTTTCCGACTGTTTTCCATAGCTCCCCAAAAATCCATCTTCCCAAAGACTATGAAGAAAGGAGCAAAATAATAACAAACCGCAAGGTAAATACCAGGGATAATAAAGAGAAGAAAACCAAAAAACAGGATTATTCCCTGGACGATCATTAATAATGTGAGTTGAATAAAGTCCTTAAAACCATCAAAGAAATGTTCAAAAAAAAGCGATTTCCCTGAATCAATTCTTTGAGCTGCAATAAAAAAACCGGCGGTCAGGGGATAGGTCAGTAAAAAACCGCCCAATGGCATGCTCAGCAAATACAAAGCAGTATAAATAAGAAAGAATTCCGGTTTCTTTTTGAAGATGGAAAAGCCCCGGGACAAATAAAACTCAATCTTCACGGAAAATCCGGATTGACTGATATCTTCAACTTTTGAATAAAAATCCCTGATGATCTGCATAACTTTTTTTCGGAAAATTACAATAATTTTTTGTTATTGATAATGTAAGTACTAAACATATAAATTTTTGTGTTTAATTACATAAACGAGTCAAAATAACAAAAAAAATAAGTCACAATAGATTTTTTGTACCTTTGGCATATAATACAGCGATTTATGAAGATAGCAGATAATCTTTCTAATTTACTGGCAAATTAAACGACAATACACCATATGAAAGCAATAAATATAACAGCATATACTGAAGATGCTTCACAAATAGAAGCTTTAAAGGCCGTTATAAAGGCTTTTAAAATAAAGTACAAGATTTCGAAAGCCAGGAAAGAGGAAAACCCTTACGACCCTAAGTTTGTGGCTATGATAAAACAAGGCGAAAAAGATTTAAAAAACGGGAAAGGCATTAAAATGACTATGGGCGAACTGGAAAACTGTCCTTCATTATTATATACAAACCAATCTTGTCCATACTTGTTTTCAATATAAACATTACCAGTTAATATACAAGAATATAAATCACTGGCTATCCCTGATCCAATGTTGCCAATGACGTAATTAGCATATGACCAACTGCTGCGACTATAATCTGAAGTTGACCGATATGAGCCTGATACCCAATCATAATATATCCCAAAAAGCCCTGTTCCGTTTGTCCCTCCATTATAATACTGACCAGGAAAACCAAAGTTTCCTCCATATCTGCCAGAGTTCCCCCCGTGCCCGTCCTGATCACGCTTTTGTATATATTGTCCACGTCTTGGCCAATGTGGTGGCATTATATCCTTATATTCATAGCCCCCCGGTTCCACAAACCGCAACGGATTATTCAAACAGTAACTGTACCGGTTAAAACTCTGTGTAAAGGCCGGATTCTGGACAAACAAGTCAGGACTTAAAAATCTTGCCGTGTGCGGATCATACATCCTCCCGTTCATATTGATAAGTCCAAACGCTTCAAGGTGTTTATGTCCCGTAAACCCCCTGTCAAATCTGTAATTACCTTCTGTAACTATTTCACTCCAATCTTCCGGATCCCTCAGCCTCCCGAATGCATCATAACTTTTCTCCCCGTACACATCACCGTTCTCATCCGTGATCAGCACTAGCGAGCCAAGGTGATCCGGGTGAACGTAAAACATCGAGTCAACACTGCTGCTTCTCTGCATGATGGCAGCTATACCTGTGCCGGCGAAAATATAATGCAGTTCGCGGTTATTATCCCCTATCTCCCGCTCGTAATTGCCATGGGCAAAATACTTCGTAAGCAGACGCGTGGTATCCTGGTATTCCGTTTTTATCCGCTGCCTGTTCGACCCGTAATATATATCCAGCTCTTTTGCCCCCTGGATGATCTTCTTTACCTTGTTAAATGAGGTGTATTCCAGTTCCTGGGCCGTGGTGTCAGCGACAGCGGAAGGATTTGTTACCATGGTTACGGCATGCGGTTTGTCCTGACCGTAAGTGTAACTGCCTGCCGGAGTACCGGCCGAAATGTTACCGTTGGACTGGTAATCATACCTTTGTGTAACGCTTCCGTATGTGATCTCCGTTAACCGTTCCAGGTTATCATAGGTGAATGTCTCTGTCATATCCCGTATGGCATCCGTGACCGAGGACAATTGCCCGGCAGGATCAATACCCCTTCTCCCTGCACCTGCAATCACTAAAACCGCAACCGGATTTATCCGTATTACTTTTGTTCAGCCTGAATATTGATCTCACAAGGAGAAGAAGAGAAAAAAGAATCGCTGTCAGCACTATTAATAAAGCTATTACATCTTGTACCATAATTAATTAATTTACATAAAAAAGAAAGATGCTGTCTGATAAAACAGAAAGGACAAAAGCCATGCAAGAATGGTAGTATATAAAACCAGGAATGCTGCCCATCTGAAAGATCCTGATTCTTTTGCTACCACCGCCACAACTGCCACACAGGGAAAATAAACCAGGATAAACAGCAAAAATGACAACGCTACAACCGGATTATACACATTAGTCCCCCTTTTCTTACCTGTTTCATATTTTTCGGCCTTTAATTTTTCATTCAGAGGAATATATTCCTTTGCGTTATCTTCTGACTGATAAAGTACAGCCATGGTGCTTACAACGATTTCCTTTCCCGGTATTCCGGCCAGCACACTCACACTCATTTTCCAGTCGAAACCAAGAGGTTGCATCACCGGCTCAATGATCCTGCCAAATCTTTCAAGATAAGAAGAAGGGTTTCCTGTTATCTCCTTTCCGTCGTCAGATAAGCTGTGAGTGTCTTTATATTTTATCTCTGTAAGCAATCTGCTGTTCTGAGGGTAATAATTTAATCCCCACACAATAATGGATGCAAGCAGAATAACTCCTCCTATTCTTTTCAGGTATTCATATGACTGATTCCACATGTGTCTGAGCGTGTTTCGCATTACGGGAATACGGTAAGGAGGCAATTCCATCACAAAGGGAATATCATCCCCCTTTATAATAAACTTTTTAAGTAACAGAGCGGAGATTGCTGCGAGAAGTATCCCTGTCAGGTAGATAACAAACAGAACAGTCCCCTGCCAGGATGGGAAAAACGCGCTGATCAGCAGAATATAAACCGGAAGTCTTGCACTGCATGACATAAACGGAAGTATAAGCATAGTGATCAGCCGGTTATTTCTGCTTTCAATGATCCTGGTAGAAAGAATAGCAGGCACATTGCATCCAAAGCCCATGATAAGGGGGATGAATGACTTTCCATGAAGACCAATCCTGTGCATAACCCTGTCCATAATAAATGCTGCCCGCGCCATATAACCGGTATCCTCCATGAGTGAAATAAAAAAAAACAGTATGAGGATGTTAGGAAGAAAAACCAGCACTCCTCCCACACCACCGAGTATTCCCTCACGAAGCAGATCATTAAGAGCTCCTTCAGGCAGGTATGTAACACATAAATCTGACAACCAGGTAAATAGCACCTCAATTCCTTCTGCCGGGTATTTCCCGGCTTTAAAAGTGATCATAAACATAGCCCAGAGAAGCAGAAAAAAAACCGGGAGCCCCAGTTTTTTATGGGTTAGAATATTGTCAGCTCTCTGCGATCTCTCACTATATTGTTTACCGGAACGGGTTAGTGTTTCTCTTAGTGCCCCTTCAATAAAACCATATTTCGCGTCTGTAATAATGGCTTCCGAATCCTGGCCTGTATTGGATTCCAGCCTGGACAACTCATCATCGGCACATTTCAGGATGAGTTCATTGCCGGGTAATGACAAAAATCGTTTTCGTATATCCTGATCCTTCTCCAGCAATTTTATTGCCAGGAACCGTGAATTAAACCTGTCAGTAAGCTCTGAATGTTCCATCTTTACTATTTCTTCTTCCACAATTCTTACCGCATCCTCCAGGTCTCTGCCATAATTGATATTTATCCTTCTGTCTGATTGTTCCTTCTCCTTAAACTTACTAATAATTGCAGAAAAGAGCGCAGCCAGTCCTCTTCCTCTTGAACCCACTGTTGGGATCATCGGAATTCCAATCATTTGTCCAAATGTAATGTAGTCAAGCCTGTCCCCTCCTTTTCTTAATTCATCAAACATATTCAGGGCGATAACCACTTTCAGGTTCATATCAATAAGCTGGGTGGTCAGATATAAATTCCTTTCGAGGTTCGAAGAATCTATTACATTTACAATTACATCAGGTTGATATTCAAACAGGAAGTTTCTGACATATATCTCTTCCGGGGAATAAGTGGTTAAAGAATATGTTCCAGGCAGATCAAAAAAATTTAATATATAACCTTGGTATTCAACCTTTGCCAGCTTGGTGGCCACGGTTACACCACCATAGTTTCCCACCCTCTCATACGAATGGGATGCAAAATTAAAAATACTTGTCTTTCCGGAGTTTGGATTGCCAATCATGGCAATATTAATAACATGACCCGCCCTTACGGCAACCTGAATGTTACTATTTCTCTGAAAAGTACCCTGAAACAGCGCAGATCCCCGCACGAACAATTCTTCACTGACAATTTCTATGAGTGAGGCCTCTGAATGCCTCAATGTGACCCTGTAACCCATTACCTGGAACTCTACCGGATCTTTCAGGGGAGCTTCCTTTATGACTGTCACTTTCTGACCATAAATGAAACCCATTTCCGATATCCTCTTCCGGAATGAACCTTGCCCCCTTACTTTAATGATAACTCCTGTTCCGCCAACGTGAAGATCAGATAACAACATATCCCTGTTCTGAAATAAAATGCAAGTGTATTGAAAATTAACAAAACTTTTATCCCAATAAGTTGGTATTTTAAAAATTATTACGTTAAATTGAGGGTTGAAAAAGAAAATTTATCTTAAAACATATGAGATTATTAAGTGGAAGAGCACGAAAATATATATGAAAAGATACATGAACTTTTTGGAGTTTCTCCCGACAAGCTGAATGTTTTGCAGGAAACTATCAATATCGCCCTGCAGATTGAATATTTTGAAGTTTCCGATAAGGTTAAAAAGAATCTAAATAAAAAACAGGTGATGAAAGCATCGGGAAAACTCTTCGATCCCGGCGTTGATGTTGAATCTAAGAAATACCTGCTTTCTCAGATAGCCTCTATAGACAAAATAGAAGCCTTCAGAGTAATAGAAAATTACATGAATAATCCGGATCATTCTCTCAGAGACTGGGGAACCCTCGCACTTCAAGAAAGCCGTATGCTCATTGAATCAAAGCTCCTGGATGAGAATCAGATCTTTATCTCTACCGGACTGGGAGGAAAAGGTAATAAATTAAGATATTTTGTTGTGCTCATGGGAAAGGATAATACTACTTTTAATACCACACAAAAAAAAATAATACGCAGTGAATTTGACACAACACTAAAAAAATACCAGGCAGAAATTGAGGAAATAAAATTTTCCGGACATGTAGCCACACTCTTAACTGTTGTTCCAATGAATGTCACTATAAAACATCTGTTTGATGAAGCTATAGGAGAATGTAACTTATTTGGAAACTTTCTTATACCCAATTTCATAATTACCAATGTAAAAACCCTGAAGTTTGAAGAAATAATGGATTTTTTAAAACAAAAAGAAGTAAATGCCGGACAAGGAATGAGAGAAGTAAAAAAGAAGAAATAAAAATTGAATATCTATCAGGTTAAAGATGTGCAACCTGCTTACCTCTATATAATTAACTATTTTTCAGGAAATTAGTTTTACCAACCAAAATCTGTTATAAAAATTCAGGATAAATAAATAATTTTATTCTGAAAAATCAACAAAAACTACTCTGAATTATTTTGAAGAATCTTCATTCAGATCATCAAAATCAACATTTGTGTAATTTTCTGCCAGCGCAGCTTCTGATTCAGAAGTAACATCATCATCTATCGGCTGGGGATTCGCTGTTTTAATATAATCAACAACTTCCGTTAATCCGTCAGCGAATTTGTCAAAATCTTCCTTATAAAGGAAAATTTTGTGCTTTTCATAAAATGATTTCCCATCTCTCCCAAATCTTTTTTTACTTTCAGTAATTGTCAGATAATAATCATTTCTTCTTGTTGCCTTTACATCAAAGAAATATGTCCGCTTACCGGCCCTTACTGATTTAGAGTAAATCTCCTGCTTGCTTTGGTTGTCAGTTTCTTCCATTTTGCCTATTCCTTCTTCCATCATAATCACATTTTAGTTAGATTGAAAAGTATTTGATTCTCAAAAATAGAAAAATATTTTACAAATATTAAAATTTTGTATGATTTTGATAATATTATTAATATATATTAATTATTTTTGGCCTTTATTAATTTTACGAACCTGTTCTTTTTCAAATGATTAGCAGGAGATTACTAAGGGTTAAGGTATTGCAAATGCTGTATGCATTTTATACGGCAGACATAAAAGATATCAATAAGGCTGAAAATGAATTGCATTTCAGTGTAAATAAGTCTTACGAACTATATAAACTGCTGCTGCTGCTCTTACTTGATTTACGCCAGTATGCTGAATCCAGAATAGAAATTGCCAGGAATAAATTGCGCCCGAGCAAGGAGGATCTGAATCCAAATCACAGGTTTGTTGAAAATAAGTTTATTGCACAGATCGCTGAAAATACGCAATTACAGAAGTACATCAATTCAACAGGAATTAGCTGGTCTCAATATCCTGTCCTGATAAAGGATATTTATTTAAATATGTTGAGCTCGGAAGAGTATATTCAATATATGAGCTCGGAAAAATCATCCTATGAGGAAGATAAACGGATTATAATTAATTTATATACAAATATAATTCATCCCGAAAACGATCTTCATCATATACTCGAAGAAATGAGTATTTACTGGAATGATGATGCTGAGTATATTATATCAATGATCATTAAAACCATAAAAACCTTCAGGGAGAAGGACACAAATGAAAAAGAGCTTCTTCCATTATTTAAAAATGAGGAAGACCAGGAATTTTTCATCCTTCTTTTCAGGAAAGCAGTTATTAACAGGGAGTACTGTCTGGAACTGATAAAGGAAACAGCTAACAACTGGGACGTTGACAGAATTGCGTTTATGGATACACTCGTTATGCAGATGGCTATAACTGAATTATTGGAGTTTACCACTATACCGACAAAGGTTACCCTGAATGAATATCTGGATATTGCTAAATATTACAGCACTGAAAAGAGTAATTCTTTTATTAACGGAATCTTGGACAGGATATTAATCAAACTCAGAAATAGTAATAAAATCAAGAAAACAGGGAGAGGTCTGATAGGTGAAAATTAATTGTGAAATCCTTTTAATTGTATTTACTTTGCAGATACGTTTTTTAAATGAATAAAGTAGTAACTATATTGACTTTTCAAATTTTACTGGCATCTGTTTATTCCTGCAGTATCAATAATGGCAGAAGGAATGAGAATACAGATAGTGAGAAGATTACCAGTGATGTTATATCAGAAAAATCCCCGGAAATTAAATTTGAAAAGCTGGAACATGATTTTGGTACAGTCAGGGAGGGAGAATTAGTAGGGTTTTATTTTAAATATAAAAACACCGGTAAAAAACCATTATTAATAACTGCAGCCAATGCAAGTTGCGGATGTACCGTTCCGGATTATAATAAAGAACCGCTGGCACCTGGAAAAACAGGATATATAAAAGTAGTATTTGACACTTCAGGCCGTTCAGGAATGCAGTCAAAGAGTATTACAATTGAATCTAATGCCTTGCACTCCATTACTATACTGAGAATTAAAGCTGAAATAATAAGTAAATAAAATCAACAAATCAACAAATCAACAAATCAACAAATCAACAAATCAACAAATCAACAAATCAACAAATCAACAAATCAACAAATTAAAAAATTATGAATCCACTTTTTATGGTATTGACCCAGACATCTGCACAGTCACCAAATCCGTTAACATCTTTGTTACCCTTGTTTCTGATTATTATCGTCTTCTATTTTTTTATGATCAGGCCTCAGATGAAAAGACAGAAAGAATTAAAAAATTACAGGAATACATTGCAGAAAAATGATAAAATTATAACGACAGGCGGCATTTATGGCAAGATAACGGATATTAAAGATACAACAGTAACTGTTGAAATTTCTGAAAATGTGAGGATAAAAGTTGATAAAAATGCTATCCTTAAGGATCCGGTTGATCTGGCGGAAAAAAGATGATAAAGGGAAAATTACCCGTCCTGATTGTCTTTTTATCATCTCTGTCTGATATTAAAAGCATTAACTGTTAATAGAAATGGAGATGAGAAATTTTTTACACAGGGCTAATGATGAAGAAAAAATAGCTTACAGGAAAAAAGCAATGATTTTTGCCTTCTTCCTGGTTCTATCTTTGATTTTCTGGTTTATCAATGCACTGAGTAAAAGTTATATTACTACTATTAATTATCCTGTCAGGTATACTGATCTGCCAGCGGGCAAAACATTAATAGGCGACACCCCTGATTACCTTGTTTTAAAAGTCTCTGCCCACGGTTATAGTATTCTCAGGCATAAACTAAGTTCCAGGTATCTCCCTGTAAATCTTTCGTTACGTTCATTTTATATGCAGCATATAAACAAGGATGATTCCCTGTTTTTTCTGCAGTCAAGATTTACAAGAGAACATATTAATGCCCAATTAAGTTCAGAAATCCAGATACTCGAAATTAACCCCGATACTTTATATTTCCGGTTTGCTTCACTTGTTACAAAAAAAATACCGGTGTTATTAAATTTAAGCTTTAAACCCGATAAACAGATGATAACAATTGGATCACCGGTTTCTGAACCAGATTCTGTAATTGCCACAGGGCCTGACTATATCCTCGACACCCTTTCCTCCATTCATACAGTGCATAAAAATCTGGGGGTTGTTTCTCAAACTATTGAAAGAAAAATTGATTTGCAACAGATCAATGAAATAAATCTTAAAACCAATAACGTTAATGTATTTATTGGTATCGAAAAATTTACTGAAAAAACTCTTGCCGTTCCACTTGAAATCACGAATCGTCCGGATTCTACTGAGATCATTACCTTCCCTGCCGTTATAGAAATCACATGCCAGGTCGGACTTAGCAATTTCCCCAAGGTTCAGCCTCAGCTTTTCCGTGCACAGGTTGACTTCAATGAATCAATTAACGGTACAGGTAACCTTACGGTAAACCTTACCAAACAACCTGACTTTGTAAGATCAATAAAATATTCACCCAGGAAAGTGGAATATCTTATTATAAAATGACACTAAAAATTGGATTGACAGGCGGAATAGGAAGCGGTAAAACAACTGCCTCCAAAGTTTTCGAGAGCCTGGGTATTCCTGTATTTTACGCCGACAAGGAGGCTAAAAGACTGATTACCAAGAATAAAAAAGCCAGGAACCAGATAATTTCACTTTTTGGGAACAAAGCATTTACAGGTAACGATTATAATACAAAATTTGTCTCTGAATCTGTTTTCAATAACTATGATCTGCTAAAAAAGCTGAATGAAATTGTACATCCCCTGGTATTTAAGTCATTCAACTCATGGTGTGAAAGCTATTCCCATGCACCCTACCTTGTTATGGAAGCTGCAGTGCTTATTGAATCGGGATTTCATAAATATTTCGATTATATTGTTGTTATAAGTGCCCCGGAGAATATAAGAACCGACAGGATAATTCACAGGGACATTACGGATACGAAGAGTATCAAAGCCAGAATAAAAATGCAATTCGCAGAGAGTGAGCTTCTTAAAGAAGCTGATTTCGTAATAATAAATGACGGCGCTAAGCTTCTCATTCCTCAGATACTGGAAATACATCACAAATTTGTTTCTTTGCATAAATATTAATACGTATTATGGAAAAATTTACCAGATGGATAGCAGGAGGATTGGGATGGGCTTTTTTTGGTCCACTGGGAGGAATTCTGGGATTCGTACTTGGAAGTTTCCTGGAAAGTGATTCTGTTACAACGAAAACTGGCTCACCACATCAGAATACAACAACAGGTGATTTTGCTGTCAGCCTCTTGGTTCTGGTTGCCGGTGTTATGAAGGCAGATGGTAAAGTTTTACGTTCAGAGCTTAATTATGTCAGGACTTATTTCGTAAATGCATTCGGAGAAAGTTCTGCAGGTGAAGCCATGATCCTGTTAAGAGATCTGCTGAAACAAAATATTGATATAAAAGCCGTTTCAATACAAATCAGGTCACGACTGGATTATTCCTCACGCCTTCAGATGATGCATTTTCTTTTCGGGATAGCTAATGCCGATGGAAAACTGCATCCGGAAGAACTTAATATGCTGCGGGTAATTTCCGTGTATTTGGGTATCAGCAATAAAGACCACGATTCCATTAAAGCAATGTTTTTTGATAGTATTGACAGTGCCTACAAAATTCTTGAAGTCAATAAAACAGCAAGTGATGAGGAAATAAAAAAATCATACCGGAAAATGGCAGTGAAGTATCACCCCGACAAAGTGGCTTATCTGGGAGAAGATATTAAAAAGGCCGCAAATGAAAAATTTCAGAAGGTTAATGAAGCTTATGAAAGAATTAAAAAAGAAAGAGGGATTATTTAATAAAATTATGTTATAAAATAAATAATATGGATCTTAAGGAAATTTTGGCGATATCAGGTTATCCCGGACTGTACAGGCATGTCTCTCAGGGCAGAAACGGAATTATTGTTGAATCTCTGACCGACGGGAAGAGAATGCCTGCATACACTACAATGAAAGTAAGTTCACTGGAGGATATAGCTGTTTTTACAAATGATAGCGAGATACCCCTTAAAGATGTTTTCAGGCGGTTGTTTGAAAAAGAAACCGGTGGCCCATCCATAAGTAATAAGAGTACTCCTGACGAAATAAGAAATTATTTTGAAGAAGTCTTCCCTGAATACGACAGGGATAAGGTATATATCTCAGATATGAAAAAAATCATTTCCTGGTATAATCTGCTCCAGGAGTTGAAGATGCTGGAATTTGAGGAGGAAAATAGTGGTCAGAAGACTGAAGACAGTAGTCAGGAGACAGAAGTCAGAAGACAGGAGACAGAAGTCAGAAGACAGGAGGCAGAAGACAGGAGACAAAAGACAGAAGTCCGGAGTCAGAAGTCAGGAGTCAGAAGACAGAAGACAGAAGTCAGGAGACAGAAGTCAGGAGACAGAAGTTAAAATTTAAGTTTCAAAATTGCATCTTACTGGTATTATCACCTGAATTTTTGGTATGTGGAATCTGAAATCCGGGCTTCGGCAACTTCGGCAGGCTCAGTTACATGGCCATAATTTAGCAGGAAGAAACCTGAAACCTGAAATTTGGAATCCGGGCTTCGGCAACTTCGGCAGGCTCAGTTGCCGGGCTATTATTAGCACCTGGAACCTGAAACCTGAAACCTTGAATCTGGAATCTGGAATCTGGAATTTGGAATCTTGAATCTGGAATCTTGAACCTGGAATCTTGAACCTTGAACCTTGAACCAACCTTCTCTGAAGCTTTAGTTGGCACTGTCTGGAATCTGGTCAAAGCTCACACGTAACCACGTAACCACTTAACCACGTAACCACTTGACCACGTACCCACGTAACCACATATCCACGTAACCACTTAATCACTTCGTCCCCTTCGTCCCTTATCTTCCCCCATCTTCTTCGCCTCATTCCATATGGCATCCATTTCCTCAAGTGTCATCTTCCTCAAATTCTTCCCGTTTTTTATGGTTTTTGATTCCAGATATTTAAATCGTTTGATAAACTTACGATTTGTCCTTTCCAGGGCCGATTCCGGATCTATATCATATAACCTGGCAGCATTTACTATTGAAAAGAGTAAATCACCAAATTCTTCCTCAATCTTTTCTTTTTGAGAAAGGCTTATCCCCTGAAGAAGTTCATTTAATTCCTCTTCCACTTTGTCCCACACCTGTTCTTTTACATTCCAATCGAACCCCACTGCCCTGGCTTTCTCCTGAATGCGGTTAGCCTTTATCAATGCAGGCAACCCGGAAGGAACTCCTCCTAAAACTGAGTGATTACCCTCCTTCATTTTTATTTCTTCCCAGTTTTCCTTTACATTATTTGCATCTTTAACCGTAACTTCACCAAACACATGAGGATGCCGGAATATCAATTTTTTATTCAGAGCATTAATTACATCCCCTATATCAAATTTCATATCTTCAGAAGCTATCCTGGAATAAAAAATGATATGCAGCAGCAAATCTCCGAGTTCTTTTTTTATGTCAACATAATTATATTCGAGTATGGCCTCAGATAATTCATATACTTCCTCAATGGTTAAATTCCGGAGCGTATCAAAAGTTTGTTCCTTATCCCATGGACATTTTTCCCGTAACTCATCCATAATATCTATCAGCTTCCCAAATGCCTCCAGTTTCTCCTGTTTAGTGTGCATGGTTCATATATTTTTTATTTCTTATCTTTAAATTCAACACGAATTGTGGAATTAGCATCCAGGTTTAATAATCCTGCTACATTCCCACTGTTTATAGCAATTTCCAGCAAGCCGGCAGAATTGAATATGGCGAGCAGTTCTCCGACAGGACTTTCGTGGTAAAATCTGTTAATGGAAGTAATCCTGTAATGTTTGCTTTGCACATATATCTCAAAAGGCCGGCTCATTCCCACTCTTTCAAATAATTCCCTCGTAATATTGGTAATGGCATTCATAAATGAATCAATATAGATTACCCTTCCGGTAATTACACTTTCATCAATGGTGGGTCTGATAGGGGTTCGCCGTTGATAATCCTTAACAGGTTCGCCCAGTAATGACAGATCCTTTCCCTCTGCAAGGTCACAAACTGTATTTGAAAAAACATCAAATGCACTATAGCTGTTATATGAAGTAAAATCGTTATTAATATTTATTTTCATTATAAATTCAGGTTCTTCATTAATAATCAGGTCAAAAATACCGTTATCAGTTCCGATAAAAAAATGCCGGTTAGCTTTTACCAGAAGAAAAGGATTTTTGTCAGAAGGTTCAGAATTAACAAAAACAACATGAATTGTCCCGGGAGGAAAATGAATATATGAATTCCGTATAATAAATGCCGCCTGTGAAGTATTAAACGCGTTTACCCTGTGTGTGATATCAACTATATTTATATCAATGCAACGGCTTAATATCTTACCTTTAAAAAGACCAACAAAATAATCCTCAGAATTCCAGTCTGTTGTAAGAGTAACAATAGGCATTTTTAAAAATATGGAAAAATAAAAAAATTAAGCTTATTTTGTGTTGTTAAAAGTAGCGATATTTATTCAATTTTATGATTGAAAAGACTGTATATTTGGAAGGTATTGATCCGGTTGATTTCTTTGGTGCAAAAAATGTGAGATTTGAAAGAATCCGCAGACATTTTCCAAAGCTGAGCCTTATTTCAAGAGGCAATGAAATTAAAATAAAGGGTGAAGAACAGGAGATTCTCAGATTCCAGGAAAAGATTGAACTATTATTTTCATTTTATTACCGTTTCAATGATTTGCCAAATGACGATATTGATGAGATTCTGTCTGATGGTTACCGGATTGATAACATTAATAAAGCGGATGAAAATGATATTCTGCTGTACGGAGAAAATGGGAAACCCATAAAGGCTCAGACAATAAATCAGAAAAAGCTGGTTGAAGAATGTCTGAAAAATGACCTTGTGCTGGCCATTGGTCCCGCCGGGACAGGAAAAACCTATACAGCCATTGCCTTGGCTGTGAAAGCGTTAAAGATGAGAGAAATACGAAGGATCATTCTTACACGTCCGGCAGTGGAAGCCGGAGAAAGACTTGGGTTCCTTCCCGGTGATTTTAAAGAAAAGCTTGACCCATATCTGCAACCCTTGTATGATGCTCTGGATGATATGATCCCTTCAAAACGCCTAAAATTATTTATTGAGGAAGGGACCATTCAAATTGCACCCCTGGCTTATATGAGGGGCAGAACTCTGGATAATGCCTTTGTAATTCTTGATGAAGCACAAAATGCTACAGGTAATCAACTTAAAATGTTCCTTACCCGGATGGGAAGAAATGCAAAATTTATTGTTACCGGCGATGTTACCCAAATTGACCTTCCCAGGAAAACTGAATCCGGCCTGATTATTGCAGAAAAAGTACTGGCCGGTATAAAGGGAATATCTGTTATTCATTTTGATGAGAGGGATATTATCAGACACCGCCTGGTAAAAAATATTGTAAAAGCATATCAGAGTCATGAAGATAACATAACTTAAAATAAATCTGTAAAAATATGACTATGAATAAGGCAGTTATTAAAACCGAATACAAATTCCCGGGACAGGTGAATTTTTACAAGGGAAAGGTAAGAGATGTATACACCATTGAAAATGAGTTGCTGATTATGATCGTTACTGATCGTATATCTGCTTTTGATGTAGTGCTTCCCAAAGGAATACCCTTTAAAGGACAGGTGTTAAACCAGATTGCAAATAAATTTCTGGATGCTACAACCGACATTGTCCCAAACTGGAAAATTCACTCTCCCGACCCCATGGTGACTATTGGCCGGTATGCCAGTCCGTTGAAAGTAGAAATGGTAATAAGGGGATATCTCACAGGGCATGTCTGGAGAGAATATAACTCCGGCAAAAGGAGTATTTGCGGGGTACCATTACCTGAAGGTCTTCAGGAAAATGACCGGTTTCCGGAACCCATAATAACTCCCACCACTAAAGCTGATAAAGGTCATGATGAAGATATTTCAAAAGACGAAATTCTGACACAGAAAATTGTTTCTGAAAAGGATTATTTACTGATGGAAGAATATACCAGAAAACTTTTTCAAAGAGGAACCGAAATGGCCGCAGAAAAAGGATTGATACTGGTTGACACCAAATATGAATTTGGCAGGAACGGCGATGAAATAATCCTTATTGATGAAATACATACTCCTGATTCGTCACGCTATTTCTATATGGATGGTTATGAAGAAAGGCAAAGGAAAAAAGAACCTCAAAAGCAGTTGTCAAAAGAATTCCTGCGACAGTGGCTTATTGAAAGAAAATTCCAGGGAAGGGAAGGTCAGGTTATACCCGAAATTACCGATGAAATAGTAACCCGTGTTTCAGAACGGTATATTGAATTATTTGAGAAGATCACAGGTGAATCATTTCAAAAATCAGATACCTCAGCTATCGGGAATAGAATATATAAAAATATTTTATCCTTTCTTACTAATTACTAGTTAGTTATTTTTTTATCGCACTGATAATGAATATTTTAACAACCCACGCTTAAATTACTCATGTTGTTAATAATCAACATATTGCGCCTTCGCGCCTTTGCGTTTTATTTTAATTTAACAAACTACTACTAGCATAAAAACCTGATTAATGCATCTTAACCTTAAGCAGATAGTGATAAGATTACCTTACATAAAACTTGCGTTTGTCTTAATTCTGATTTTTTTTTCCTTCCCGGGACTGGACATAACCGCCCAGGAACCTGTTCCCGTTCAGAAATCTGAAAATAAGGTTATCATTGAAGGCCGGATATATTACCTCCATGTGGTCAAAGCAGGGCAGACATTATATTCAATCAGCAGGGCTTACGGACTGAAAGAACCTGATATTGAAAAAGAAAATCCCGGCGTAATGTCAGGTATAAAAATAGGACAGGTGCTAAAAATTCCTGTTGAAAGCACTGTTACAGCCAGTCCGGTAATTCAGGAAAAAGACACATCTCTTTATATTCATCATGTTCTCATGAAAGGAGAAACACTATTTTCACTATCCGGAAGATATAACACCAGCCTGGCTGAGATAGAGAAATTAAATCCGGGTATTGATCCTTCAGCCTTAAAGGAAGGTCAGATCATATACCTGCCTAAACCTGTTTCAGGAAAACCCGGAATTGAATATATTAATCATAAAGTACGCAGGAAGGAAACCTTGTATAGCATCAGCAGGACATATAATGTGAGCATTGATGAAATCCAACAGCATAATCCGGATCTGCTTACCGGCACATTAAGAACAGGACAGATGCTCCGGATCCCGAAAATTATTGAGGTCACAGTAGTTGATGTATCTGAAGAAACAGATGAATTCAGCGATTCATTAATAATTATTACTGAAACTGACAGTACAGCCATAGATACTGTAAGTATATATGCTGATCTTGAAGATACCAGGTGGAAGAAGTCAATTGATGTTGCTTTCTTGATACCCTTCAATTTTCGTGACACAACCGATACCCTTTACAGTGGAATGGAGATATTTTCAGATGCTGATGCTGACAAAGCTGCCAATTTATTCCCGGATGCAGCCGGTGCGAAACCTTTTTCTGTCAATTACCTGGAATTCCTTGAAGGAAGCTTGCTGGCACTGGACTCACTAAAGAAAAAAGGCATTTCAGTAAACATGAAGGTAGTTGACACACACAGAAGCCCTGAGCATGTGCGATCAATTGTGGCATCCGGTGATCTCAATAACCTCGATTTAATAATTGGTCCTTTCTTTTTATTTAATGCGGAAATTGTTTCTGATTTTTCAAGGGAAAACAGGATTCCCATGGTTGTTCCCCTGCTAAGCTCTGACAGTCTTCTAAAAACCAACCCATATCTGTTCCAGCTCAATCCTTCAAATACAACTGAATTAAACGGAATAGCAGAATATGTGTCTCAATTTAAGGATTATAATATCGTTCTTTTTTATGCCACAACCAATAATGAACCAGGCAGAGCAAAATATCTGAAACAAAGCATTAATAAAGAGTTAATAATCTTCAAAGCAGACAGTATTAATGAAATCAAAGAGGTGGTTTATGATCCGGCTCAGAAAACTGATCTGTCAGCAATGTTAGCTGAAGTATTATCCGCCGAAAAAAATAATGTTGTCATTATACCCAGTACAAATGAAGCATTTGTATATATTGCCGTAACCCAGCTTTTTTTTCAGCTCCGTAATTATAATATTGAGATAATTGGAATGCCGCAATGGTCCGTTTTTCAAAATGTTGACCTGCTCTATCTTCATAAATTGAATCTGAGATATCTTACTCCTTATTATTTCAGTTACGACGATTTTCAGATCCGGCATTTTCTGAAAAAATGGAGAAATGAATTCTGGACAGAACCGGTATCCACCACAAGAAAAGGTTGTAATTACGCTTTCCTGGGTTTTGATGTTACCTGGTATTTTCTGAATTCATATTATAATTATGGTAAACGGTTTGTTATGCATCCTGACAACCTGCACTATGATACACTGATGAACCCTTTTCATTTAAGAAAAAAAGGATATGCCGGCGGATTTGAAAACACCTCGCTAAAAGTTGTAAGATACACTCCCGATTACCTTATAAACTCTGAAAGTTTTATCTTCCGACAGCAGGTAAAACAACCCACATTTATGGTTCCTGAAGCTGTTCAGGATGTCATAGAATGATTTATTAAGAGCACTTCTAAAAATCCCAACTTCAAGGCGTGCAGAAGTTGGGATTTTTCGAAGTGCTCTTTTATTTATCTGGCAATAACCAATGGTTTAACTAATGTACCCAATTTACTGGTAAACCTGAGATGGTAAATTCCCGGAGACAATGTTTGTGTATTCCAGTTAATCTGATAGAATCCGGATTCTTTGTTATTTCGTATCAATGTTTCTAATTTCCTCCCCATGTGGTCGTAAATTGCCATTTCAATAAACATGGGTTCATTCAGATTAAATATAATATTAGTAAAATCTGACATAGGATTTGGATAAACACTCAGACTGTATATATCTTCCAGAGTTGGTTTGACTCCAATACCATAAGATCTGGTGGTTATATCCTGACATTCAGTATCAGTCTGTTGGGTTTGCGGATTTGTTACTTTCAGGCATGCATTATAAGTACCCGGTTCCTCATAATAGAAGGTAACAATTCTTGAACCGCTGAACATAACGACAAATTCCTTCTTTTTAACCTCCGATTTTCTTTCACCAAAGTCCCACTCGTATGTAGCTCCGTCGCCCAGGTTGCTTCCGACAAAATCGGCAGGATAACCTGATACCTTTTTATTGTCCGTTGTATCCAGCTCATATGTGAAACTGGCTTTTAGCTTTCCAACCTCATCCACATTAATCAGTTTGTAGGTAAAATCCCTGCATCTGCTAACAGTATCCTCGATTGTTAATCTTACACCATAATAACCTTTACTTTCATAAATATGAGAAGGATTTTTTACATCAGAAGTATTTCCATCGGCAAAATCCCATTTCCATTTATGAGGTGCTCCTATTGAGGCATCAGCAAAGACAACATTTCTTGTAACATTGTCAACTGTATAAATAAAATCAGCACGACAATCTTTACCTTCAGCTAATTTAACAGGTACCCATTTGCAGTTCATATCCGGCATATCCTCGTCGTTGATTGCAGACAGGCATACCAGAAAATAGCCGTCAGTTTCAAAGGTGTGTGCAGGATTCTGAACATCTGAAGTGTTCCCATCACCAAAATCCCAGTGGTATTCTAAAATATTACCTGTTGATTTATCAGTAAATGCAACTACACCTGTACCCGGATCAGGTCTGAATGCAAAATCAGCATGCAGGTCGTTACCCTGGCTGCTGATCACAATGATCTCCGAATAATAATCCATACAGTTGTTTTCAGAATTATAGGTGTTCAGGCTGGCAGAATAGAAGCCCGGAGCAACGAAGGTGTGAACCGGATTCTGATCGGTAGAATAGTTGCCATCACCGAACATCCAGAATAGTTGAGTTGATTCTCCCATATTCCTGTTGGTAAAATAGGCTGTATTGGTTAATGAATCAACAAAAACTGAAAATTTAGCCGCACAATCGACAGCGCCTGCCTGAACAGGTTTGGAAATTTTATCTACGCAGGTTTTCGTATCATTCATCACAGTTAGTGAAGGATAATAAACCCCTGCCCTTTTATAAGTATATTCAGGATTTTGCTGTGTGCTAAAACCTCCGTCACCAAATTCCCAATAGTACAATGTAACATCGCCTAATGATTCGTCGCGGAAGGTAACTTTACCTGAAACAGGATCAACTATGTAATTGAAAGCGGCCTTGCAGTCTGCAGCGCCGACCTGAATAAATGCTGAATAATGATCACTGCAACTTAGTGTTTCGTTCTTTGCGGAAAGGGTTACAAGGTAATTCCCCGGTTTGTCATATATTTTCTTCGGATCTTTTCTGGCAGAGGTAGTGCCATCACCAAAGGTCCAGAACCATTTATCAACCTCACCATAAGAGTCATTTCTGAAAATAACCGTTTTATCCTCAGGATTTACAAAGAATGTAAATGAGGCATTGATATCGCACTGATCTTCTCCAACAATAATAGTTTTACATATTTTATCAGAAATTCCGGTGGCATCATCAGACACATTAAGACAAACTTCATATAATCCATTCGACTTATAGGTATGAACAGGATTATTTATACTATAAACCGCACCATCACCAACAGTCCAATAGTAGCTGCCCATGTTAACCGATGCCAGATTGGTGAGCTTAACAGTCCTCTTTTCATGATCCACAATGTAGCTAAAGTCGGCCTTTACCCCTGTAATAGTCGGAGATTCATAAATTACATCCCTGCAGGTCTTCACCATGCAGCCTGTCACTTCATTCCATGCAGTAAGGCAGACAGTGTAAAAACCAAACCTGTTATATGTATTCTCCGGATTCGGCAGAGTACTGTAATTTCCATTGCCAAAATCCCAGTAATACTTATCAACCCCAACCACTGCTGAGGTAAACAGAGCAAGTCCTGTATTATTATTTATAATAAAATCAAAATCTGCCTCACATAAAGGTTCTCCTACTATAACTCTCATGGTTTGTGATGAGACACAGTTTGTAAATTCATTATAAACAGTAAGTGTAACAAAATAAACTCCCTCAACACTGTAGGTATGAGTTATCTCTTCTCCGCTTGCGGTTGATCCGTCACCCAGATCCCACGACCATGAGGTGATCTCACCTGCTGATGTACTGGTAAAATACACAGTATTTCCCTCGACTCCTGTTATAAACCTGGCTATACATGCAAGGGAACTTTCCTTAACAAATATATTCTGGGAACTTGTTCCGGATCCGCAGCCATTCGTGACTGTAAGTTTAACTTCATATTCCCCTGCCCGTTGATATACATGTTTAGGATTCATCTGGGTGGATGTGGTCCCGTCACCAAAATCCCATAAAAACTGGTTCGTTGTAAATTCAAACTCATAATATCCACTGAAAAAACTAATGGTATCATATTTTCTGAAGTTATAATAAGGTTCCATATAAAACCAGGGATCAGGAATATTTGACGAAGCAACATTAACCTGGGTGAATAATTCATCCACTCTTCCACAACTGTTTGTTGCAGTGACTTTTACATTATATGTTCCCGGCTCGGCATAGCTATGTAACGGGAATTGTTCTGTGCTGGTTTGCCCATCAGCAAAATCCCACACATAGGATGTGCCGCCCACAATTGCAAATTTAACAGGATCGCCGGGACATGCCGAACGATCATGTTCATATTCATATTCAGATGCCCTGATAAATTCTCCATCAAGAAACTGTATTCTTTCCGTCCACTCATCTTCAACAATTATGAAACGTATAGTATCATATCCGGTTCTTTGTTCCTCGTACAAACTATAATCTTCCTTTCCATAATCAAAGAAATTGATCATGGTAGTTCCTTCAGTGTATCTGGAAAAACTGCCTGATGAAACATTTGCGCTTTGATAATTGTGGCTAGTATTATTCCTGTATTCCATCTCATATGAACTGGATTCTACATCGTCCCAAAATGAAATAAAGGCATAAAGCTCATCATTTATTTTTCTATACCATGTTCCGGAGATATTATCCCTCTGACACATCCCGTAGTAATCAGGATTCATAGTAATTCCTCCTGATCCTGCCAGAGTATCCAGGTCGGTAGCTCCTCCCGGCATAAGAGGAACTTCATGGATAGGGTTGTATTGGCCATCGGTCAATACCCCGTATGCATCAGGCCCGTCCTGTCTGTAATTTACCACTCCGCCGCAATAATATACCGCGGCGAGCCCAATAGAAGGAGGTTCTACCGGACTCAAAGGCACATAGAAAGTCACCCGTTCTCCGGCAACAACAAGATTGTCAGAAGTAAACTCAACAATTCCATCAGGCATACCGGGATCATACTCTATATCCAATCCTCCGTACCATAAAAACAGCTGGAATACATTTCCGTATTCAGGCTGCCAGGCCGGCCAGCTCACCGTAACCATGAATTCGTGATCGGCAGCATCTTGTCGTACCGACCAGTCCTCTGGTTCTTTATCCTCTTCATTCTCAGTAGAATTTTGAACATAATAGAATGGCTTTCTCTCAGCATTATCATCAACCTGGATAGTGCCGTTGTAGTTATATGTATTGCCACAAACATTGGTGACAACAACCGAATAATCGTAGACTCCGATGTCAGAATATTGATGATCTGCAAGAGTGAAAAGGTCGGTGTTAGAAATAGTCTTAATACCCGTAAGGCTTTGTTCGTCGCCGAAATTAAAATCGTAGGTATACTTTTTCTGTGGGTTGTATTCATTATCGAAGAAATAGACTGTTTCACCCGGACAAAGAGCCAGTGGCGCTGCCCCTATCATGGCATCATCAGGAATGATTGCATCACTGACAGTTATAAACTGTGAATAAGAAGCCTGAGCGCCACAGAAAGACCTCCCTGTGAGAATTACTTCATATTCACCGGGTGTTTCATAAATATGTTCGGCATGCATACCGGAACCATAACTTTCATCCCCAAAGGACCAATCCCATAAGAGCTCCATTTCTGCATAGGAGGTATTTCTGAATTTCACAACCTGGCCGGGACACACTTCAATAGGACCCTGCTGGTAATCATCATTATACTTCATCGGAACATCTACATTAAAATATATGCCATATACATAATCTTCACTGTATTGTATATTAATCTCTTTTGAATATGATGCTTTCTGACCACAGCCATTAACCACATTCAGTGTAACGGTGTACAATCCGGGAGTTGAATACCTGTGCACGGGAATTCTCTCAAATGATTTTACGCCATCGCCAAAATCCCATGTGTATCTCCCTGTGGAAGAATAAGGGTTAAATTTTATTTCAGTTAAAGGACAAGGATAATAGTAACCGTTGATCACTTCATAATCGAAATCTGCGTTGACCTCCAGATCACTGACTATCCTGACCGTTGTGGTTGCAAAGTTGGATCCGCCGCAGGAATTGGTTACGGTAACTTTTGGGAAATATTCCGCATTTTCTCTGTCAGGGTATGTATGTACAGGAGATTTTAATGTGCTGGTAGTTCCGTCACCGAATTCCCAGAGATAAGAAGAAAATTCACCGATGACATCAAACTGGAGCTGATCATTCGGACAAATATATCCATCGTTTGAAACAACAGGAACAACGGCAGGTATAGCTGAAGTGGAAACTGACACCTGTTTGAAGACGGTATCAATCCCGCAATAGTTCTCGGTAATTAACCTGACAGTGTATTCCCCGGCGGTCTTATATATATGCCATGAAGGGATTGAATATTTTTCTTCACCAACAAATAAATTTCCGTCTCCGAAGTCCCATTCTCCACCCCATACTTCAGTACGCACATTAAATTCTACTTTCTCACCCGGACAAACCGATGGCTGAGAAATATCAAAATCAGTAATTTTTTCGTGAAGGGAGAATTCCTGGATGTATTCACCCAGAATGCTGTCATTATAACTATCAATAGCAACCATTTTCAGGGTATAGTATCCTCCGTCCGGAATTAATATTGGCCCCTCTGGCTGATACATCTGGCCAAGCTCCGCGCTATTAAGATACCAGGTATAAACAGGATTGCCAATTGCATCCTCAGCATAACTGTAATTTAAAATCTCAATTTCTGCAGGAGCACAATAGGAAAGCAGATTATAAGAAAAGTAAAAATAATTATTCTGCGCATTCACCAATACGGGAAGCGCCAGTAATGCCAGTAGTAATAGTACAGCATTAATTTTTTCTTTCATGTAATTTTTTTTCATATATAACGGTTTATTTTGTTTCAACATAGTTTATACGAAGTAATAGCAACAATTGTTTCTTAAATTTCTGTAAAATTATCATCCGTGTAAAAAATTAATTCTGTTATAATTATTCAGAAATCTCCAACTCCATATTTCCCGCTGATAAATCACAGATTTAAACGCAAATTTCTGCAGAACTAATTTCAGAACCAGATTAAATCTGCCAGAATACTATAATATTTCACTGAATAGTAAACACTTAATAATTCCGGATAAACATAGAATTATCAATGTTAAATCTCAGCGAAATATACATCAATTTAAGGAAAATGTAAAGTGAAAATTGATTAATAGCAGCAGGGAGCAGACAGAATTACTATATCTTTAATCCAATTACCAGAATATCATCAATCTGATCTATATTTCCTTTCCATTGTTTTAGGGTCTCACTAAGAATTTCGGCCTGTTCCTTGAATACTTTCTGATGAATATTTTCCAGCAGTTTTTTAAACTGCCCGGCCATAAACTTTTTACCCTTGTCACCACCAAACTGGTCTATATAACCATCAGAAAATATATACAAACAGTCACCTTTTTTAACAGAAATTTCATTATTGGTGAAACTATCCTTTCGTACTGAATGGATACCTATGGGCATTTTGTCTGCCTTAACCTCCGACAGTTCATTATTCCTTATGATATACAGCGGATTATACGCACCGGCATATTCAACCATCATGTTATTATGGTCAATAGAAACAAGTGCCATATCCATTCCATCCTGGGCTTCACCCTCCTTGCCTGTCTGATGTAATGATTCAACAATGCTTCTTCGCAGGTTATCCAGTATATCTGCAGGTCGTGTAACATTATTCTTATTCACTATTTCATTCAGGAAAGAAACTCCCAGCATACTCATGAAAGCCCCCGGCACACCATGTCCCGTACAATCTGCTGCGGTAACAATTGTTTTTCCATTTCTTTCTGTCAGCCAGTAGTAATCTCCACTTACAATGTCTCTGGGCAGATACAGTACAAAATGATCATCAAGTCTCTCTTCGAGAATTTTTACCGGCGGCAGAATTGCACTCTGTATCCTGCTGGCGTAATGAATACTATCGGTAATTTCCTTATTCTGTTGAAAAATACGGGAAAACAACTCCTTGATCTCCGTATTTTGAGCTTCCAGCAAAACATTTGCCCGCTTCTTTTCCTGGAATTGTTTGTAAAGTAAAGAAGAAAACACAAGGATCATTATCAACCCGAAAACAAAGCTGTATATAAGTACCCTCTGCCGTTTTAATTCTGCATTTCTTTTATCAAGTTCTGCCAGGTTTCTTTCCGATTCGGCCTTATTCTTTGCCAGTTCTGTCTTTTGAAGTTCCAGTTCACGTTCTTTCCTGTCGGTTTCATATTTAGTTTCGAGTTCAGATATCTGCTTAATATAGTCCTCATTCAAACTACTGTCCTTCAATTCATTATATCTTTTATAGAAATTTAAAGCATCATAATACCTGCCCTGACTTGTATAAACATCAGATATGTTTTTATAGATTTCATACACTTCTTTTTTATGCCCCAGTTCGGAATTTAATTTAAGGCTCTGATTATAGTAATCGAGTGCTTTTTCATATTTCTCCCATCTGAAATATACCTTGCCAATATCCCAGAGATTTGATGCAACTTCCTTTCTGTTGCCTATCTCCCTGTTGATATTAAGAGCATTCATACTGAATTGCAGGGCATCTTCAAAGTTACCCCCTTCCATGTATACGCTTCCGATCAGATTCTGTGATTTGGCAATTCCCGGCTTGTAATTGATATCCCGGAAAATACGTAATGCTCTGTTATAATTATTCAGAGCTTCACCCATATCCTTTTTTTCCCGGTAAACAAGGCCTATATTATTATATGTTTCAGCAATATACTGCATGTTCTCCATCTCTTTAAACAATTCCAGACTTCTCTGATAATTCTGCAATGCCCTGTCCATATCCATGCCCATATAAAAATGAATATTGGCAATATTGTTCAGGGCAATAGCCCGTCCAAAAGTATTATCAATTTCTTCCTGAAGATTCAGGTTTTCCTGATAATATTCGAGGGCCTTTTCATATTCTCCCCAGTTTTTGTAAATTATTCCGATGTTGACCAGAACAAGACCCTTTTCATTCCTGTAGTTAAGATTTGTATATAGTTCAAGTGCGTGTTCCCATGCCTGTAGAGCATCATTGTAAAATCCCCTGGTGAAATTAGCCTGTCCGATCACGTTCTGTGCATCGGCCTGATTTACTAAATCATCCAGTTCTTTTGATAACATCAATGCTTCTTTTCCCAGGGCTAATGATTTATCCGGGTTTGAAAGAGAAAACATTTCCGCCAGTTTATTGCAGATTACCATTATATGATTTTTCTCTTCATTCTTTCTTCTTATCTCCAGAGCTTCCTCCCAGAATTCGATTGCACGGGCCGGATCACGGCGGCGGTTTAAAGTGGCGGAAATATTAAGGGCTTCTGCAGTAATTCCGTCAAGCTCATGTTTTTTTGCGAGAACATAAGCTTTCTGAGCGTTTTCATAAGCATTTAATCCATCTTTTAACTGTAAATACTCTTCTGAAAGCTGAAGATGAATGGATGCAAGTTTTATTTCATCACTGTCTGCCAATAATGAATTCAGACTGTCGGTTTTTGCAGACTGACCGTTTGAATTATATACAGAATGTATAAAAAAGAATGAGAATAGTATTAAAACTCTGATATATAATAAACTGTACTTTCCCATGACAATATTTTGCATGATAAATGTAGCAGTTTTATAGGAAACGTACAAAAATATCAGGGAATTAACATCATAATAAATTTATTGGCACTCTATGTACGCTTAGTCAATATAGTTAACTCAAATAACGCTATTCTTTGTATCTTAGCAAAAAAAAACATGAAGGTCTTTACCACATCTCAGATACGGGAGATTGATGCTTCAACCATTGCCAATGAACCTGTTGCATCTATTGATCTCATGGAAAGAGCTGCAGGAGCTTTTGCAGCAAGGTTTGTGAAATATTTTAATCCCTCTCACGCTGTAAAGGTTTTTGCCGGACCAGGGAATAATGGAGGGGATGCACTGGCCATAGCCAGAATGCTTTCAGAGAAAAAATACCAGGTCAGGGTTTACCTGATAAATCTGTCATCAAAACTATCAGAGGATTGCAACATAAATCTCGCCAGACTAAAAAGTCTTTCACCGGATATTGTTACTGACATTATAACAAAAACAACATTACCCGAACTTACTGAAAAGGATGTAGTAATTGACGGCATTTTCGGATCCGGATTATCACGGCCCGCAGAAGATCTTGCTGCTCAGATTATCCATCACATTAATGACAGTGATGCACAGGTAATTTCTATTGATATTCCTTCCGGCCTTTATGGTGAAGATAACCGATTTAATAAGCCTGAAAATATCCTGCAAGCAGACAGAACACTTACGTTCCAGTTTCCTTTCCTTTCTTTTTTCTTTGCTGATAATGAGCAATATACAGGACTATGGGAAGTGCTGGATATTGGACTCCATCAGGACACCATCAGAAATATGAAAAGTCCCTGCATTAGTCTTGATATAACAGATATACAAAGTATTCTCAAACCAAGGAATAAATTCTCACACAAAGGGACATACGGTCATGCATTACTTATTTCAGGAAGTTATGGGATGATGGGTGCAGCGGTTTTGGGTGCAAAGTCTTGTTTACGCGGAGGAGCCGGACTGGTTACCGTTCACGTACCAAAGTGCGGATACAGTATTATTCAGACTTCAGTACCTGAAGCACTTACCAGTATTGATGAATCAGAGCTAATATTCACAGGTATTTCCGATATTTCCGGATATTCAGCTATCGGAACAGGACCCGGCCTGGGTTGCGATGCAGGGACGATAAATGGCATGAAACGGTTGCTTGAAAATGTCAGCGTTCCCCTTGTCATAGATGCAGACGGACTTAATATATTATCTGAACATAAGGAATGGTACAATATGTTGCCTGAAAATACGATACTCACACCGCATCCCGGAGAATTTGACCGTCTTACCGGAAAATCGGCTTCAATGTATGAAAGATATCTCAAACAACTTGAATTCAGTGCAACATACAATGTAATAATTGCCCTGAAGGGGGCGCATACCATTATTACATCTCCTGAAGGGAATACATGGTTTAATACTACCGGTAATCCGGGGATGGCAACAGGAGGTAGCGGGGATGTCCTTACCGGTCTTATTGTTTCACTTCTGTCCCAGGGTTATACTCCACTGGAGTCAACCATAGCAGGTGTATATATACACGGGCTGGCAGGAGATCTGGCAAAAACAGATATCGGTGAAGAGTCTTTAACAGCATCTGACCTGATAGATTATACAGGGAAAGCTTTTCTAAAAGTTAATTTAAGAGACAGTAATTACAATAAGTTCGTTAAATTAAAATAAAACGCGAAGGCGCAAAGGCGCAATACATTGTATATCAACAATATAAGTAATTTATGCCCGAATTGTTAAAATATTCATTATCAACGCAATATAAAAGTTTAACGAAC
>Ga0209269_1000646_pt1 | contig 28542 bp, 30 predicted proteins | sample MTBAKMMethaMetaG_FD_187455 | JGI IMG/M metagenome (GOLD analysis project Ga0209269, IMG submission 187455) | Enrichment culture microbial communities from Arthur Kill intertidal strait, New Jersey, USA, that are MTBE-degrading - MTBE-AKM (Arthur... | ecosystem: Environmental > Aquatic > Marine >... | reverse complement strand
GAGGTTAAGAAACTGGTAAACTATTTACAAAGAAGCTTTCCGGGGGCAACCTATCATTCTGTGTATGAAGCCGGTTTCAGCGGCTTCTGGGTTCACGATCGGTTAAGAGAAGAAGGAGTCCACTGCATGGTTGTCAACCCCGCCGATGTCCCGACGATGCACAAAGAGAAGGCTGGTAAAAGCGACAAGGTGGACTGCCGGAAACTTGCCCGCAGTCTCCGAAGCGGGGACCTTGACGGCATTTATATCCCTTCCAGCGTGCAACTGGAGGATCGCCATCTCATACGCACCCGCCAGGGTATGGTGAGGAAACAGACGCGGTGCAAGAACCAGATCAAATCGATCCTCTTTTTCTTCGGCATCCAAATCGCCGAAGAGGGCCACTGGTCCAAAAACTTCATCAACTGGCTGGAGACGATCCGCATGGAAAGGGCCAGCGGCGATTGTGCCCTCAAGGCCCATCTTGAGGAGTTGAAGCACCTCCGACAGATCATCGCCGGCCTTAACAAGGCCATCCTCGATTTATCAAAGACCGATGCATACAGGAAGCAGGTTCTTCTCCTGAGATCCGTTCCGGGTATCAGTACGCTCACTGCCATGACATTATTGACGGAGCTCTATGACATCTCCCGGTTCTCGTCCCTCGATAAGCTCGCCAGCTATACGGGGCTAGTCCCCGATATACGGTCGAGCGGTGAGGTGGAGTATACAGCGGGTATCACCTGTCGTCGGAATCCCATATTGAGGACGGTGCTGATAGAGGCATCCTGGGTGGCGGTGCGAAAAGACCCGGCATTGATGATGGCATTCAACAGATATTCTCTCAGGATGAAAAAGACGGCAGCCATCGTCCATGTCGCCAGAAAGCTCTTGAACCGTATCCGTTTCGTTCTTGTGAACCAGGAACGATATGTACCGGCTGTTGTGTAACTATAAAGAACAGGAGAGTGTACGCCAATCTGAAAATCAGGGTGTTTCGTGGGCAACGGATATGTCATTTCTGCAGCTGATCAAAAGATCGTGTCTGCTCTCCTCAGACTACGTGCCCACGCGTTAAAACCTCACCAAGATGATGCAGCGATCTCTATGCGGTCTGTCTGCTGATAGGAGATTGATTTTAAAGATTGTGCCGATGCACATAAATTTTAAAAGAACAGAAAGCTACTTTGCCTATGAACAAAAAAACGAGACTTGCTTTTTTACATAGGGAAATGACATTATGCAAAGGTCTCGAAATGACAAATTGCTGCATTTGTGCAAAGATTTCACCATATCCCCGGATTACGTGTGCCATTGCGCGAGGCAATACATTCTGATGAAACGCATCTTTGACATGGCGATGGCCGGTTTATTGTTGTGCTGCCTGAGCGTGCCGATACTCATTGTCGGATTGCTCGTGAAACTGACCTCCGAGGGCCCGATCTTATACTGGTCGGACCGGGTGGGGATGCATAACGCCATATTCAGGATGCCCAAATTCAGGACTATGATCGTCGATACTCCGGCCGTGGCAACCCATCTCATGAAAGATCCTGATGCCTACCTTACACCGGTCGGGTCTCTGCTGCGCAAGTTCAGTCTGGATGAACTGCCCCAACTGTACAGTGTCTTGAAGGGAGACATCAGTTTCGTGGGACCCCGCCCCGCCCTGTACAATCAGGATGATCTGATCGGGCTTCGAACCGAAAAAGGGGTTCATACGATCATCCCCGGAATTACCGGCTGGGCACAGATAAACGGGAGGGATGAGCTGCCGATTCCGGTCAAGGTCCGATTCGATGAATATTACCTGCACAACAGATCGTTTTGTTTTGACCTGAAGATACTCGTCATGACCCTTATAAAAGTTCTGAGGAGAGACGGGGTGACGCATTAGAGAAAAAGGGGGTGGGAGAGATGTTCATGGTGAAAAAAGCGGTGGCCCTTTTACTGTTCCCGCTGTCTCTTTGTCTTGGGGCCCTGCTTGCCGGAACCTTTCTCCTCTGGTTCACCCGCAGGCAGAGGACAGGAAAGATACTCGTCTCTGTGGGTGTTGCCCTGCTGGTGCTGTTCAGTTATTACCCGTTCGCGAATCTTTCCCTCAGATATCTGGAATCCAGATATCCTCCTCTTATCGATGTATCGCAACTCTCCGATATCCGGTGGGTCGCAGTCCTGGGGGGCGGCCATCATTCGGCCCCCCTGCTTCCTGCCACGGCACAGCTCTCCGCCCCCTCCCTCGGCCGCCTTGTCGAGGGGATTCGAATCCATACGATGTTGCCGGGAAGCCGCCTTCTTCTGTCCGGCGGATCCGCCGGTGATCCGGTACCGGAAGCAACGACAATGGGACGTGTAGCCGAGATTATGGGGATAGAGGGGACCATGATTATTCTCGAAGAGCGATCGAGAGATACCGCTGATCAGGCACGATTCATTCATGAAATTGTTGGAGATGAACGCTTTATTCTGGTAACCTCTGCCTCGCATATGCCCCGGTCGATGGCGCTTTTCCGGAAACTGGGGATGGACCCGATACCGGCTCCTGCAGATTATTGCGTCAAAGAAAATCAGGGGGGAATTGCCCCGGGGGCTTTCTTCCCCAGTGCCGCCAGCCTCCGCAATGCGGAGCGGGCCTTGTATGAATACCTGGGGTTTGGCTGGGCGATGCTTTCGGGGCAAGTGTGAATGGCGGATGATTACGAAGGGCCCGATCAGCCAAGGACGGCGAGGGCAGCGTCACCAGGCAGGTAAGCGTTGAACCATGATCAAGATCTTACGGAACAGAAATTTCTATTTGATGCTGCTCATTGATGCGGTTTTCCTCACGGCGGCTTATATAGGGGCCTACTGGCTCCGCTTTGACGGAAGCATCACACCGCCTGATTGGTTCAGAATCAAGATACTCCTCCCCTATATTGTCTTGTTCAAGCTGGCCTGTTTCTTTGCGTTCGGACTGTACCGAGGGATGTGGCGATACACGAGTATTTCCGATCTGAAAAATATCTTCAAGGCCGCCAGTTTGTCCTCAGGCATCATTGTCCTTTTTATCCTGTATAAATATGGATTTCAGGGATTCCCCCGTTCCGTCTACCTGATCGACTGGGGGCTTACCTTCATGTTTACGGGGGGTGCACGGCTGCTCATACGGATCCTTCTGGGGAGCCCTCACATGCCCTTCAGGGGGCGGAATTTTCTTCCCAGCGATCTGCCGGTCAAGAAGCTGCTGATTATCGGGGCCGGGAATGCGGGAGAAAAGGTCCTCAGAGAGATCAGTGAGACGCCGTGGAGCAGGTTCAGGCCGGTGGGTTTGCTTGATGATGATCGACGAAAGCAGGGGAAGGCAATCCACGACGTCCCGGTTCTCGGGGCGGTGGACGAGATTGACCGGATCGGGGTGGCCTTTGACGAGATCCTGATCGCGATCCCTTCGATAAAGGGGGAGGCAATCCGGAGGATCGTCACGTTGTGTGAAAAAACGGGAAAGCGGGTTCGAACGATTCCGGGGATCTGGGAACTTGTCGAGGGAAAGGTCTCGATCAAGACGGTACGCGACGTCACCCTGGAAGATATCCTGAGCCGAGAAGAGATACACCTGGATGAAGAAGAGATAAAAAAATATCTGGGGGGCAGGCGGGTCCTGGTGACAGGGGCGGGAGGATCCATCGGGGCTGAGCTCGTGAGGCAGGTAGGCCGGTTTGATCCTGAGGCCGTGGCGCTTCTGGATTTCAGCGAGTACAACCTGTTTCGATTGGAGATAGAGTTCCGGCAGCGCTTCGGCGCCATCCCGGTATCGGTATTCCTTTCCGATATCAAAAAGAAAGAAGCCGTGAGACAGGCGTTTCGTGCATTCAATCCCGACGTGGTCCTCCATGCGGCGGCATACAAGCATGTCCCGATGCAGGAACTGAACCCGTGGGAGGCGGTGTATAACAACATCCTCGGTACGCTGAATATGGTAGACGTATCCCTGGAAAACGGCGTCCGGCGATTTGTTCTCGTTTCAACGGATAAGGCGGTGCGGCCGACCAATGTCATGGGGGCCACGAAACGGGTGACCGAGATGCTCACGGTATGCGTGAACGGTGATCCCGAAAGGCGGTTTATGGCCGTGCGGTTTGGAAATGTCATCGGGAGTTCCGGTTCGGTCATTCCTCTGTTCCAGGAACAGATCTCCCGCGGAAGCCCCCTCACCGTGACCCACCCGGATGTGACGCGGTACTTTATGAGTATCCCGGAGGCCGCTCAGTTGATACTGCAGGCCGGCGCCATGGGGAACGGAAGGGAGATATTCATTCTGGATATGGGAGAACCGGTGCGGATCGCCGATCTGGCCCGGGACCTGATCCGTCTCAACGGCCTTGAACCTGAGCGTGACATCTCCATACAGTTTACCGGTCTGCGTCCCGGAGAGAAACTGTATGAGGAACTGATCACCGAAGGAGAGGGGATTGTCCCCACCGATCACAGCAAGATCCTTGTCCTCCAGGGTGAGGAGTACGACTGTGAGACCCTGCGGGTCCACATCGATCAACTCCTCTCCATTGCTGATACCTACGATCCCGTCGCCATCAAGAGGAAGCTTCAAGAGATTGTGCCGGAATATACGCCTCAGGGAATTGAGTAACGAGCCAGTAACCGACCAGCTGACCGAGGAATAATCATTGAAGACACGCTGCAAACTGATTCTCGTCGCGGGTGCGCGTCCCAACTTCATGAAGATCGCGCCCCTGATGCACGCCTTCCAGGAGCATCCCTCCATCGGCGCGGTGGTGGTTCACACGGGTCAGCACTACGATGAGAGGATGTCGGGCCTCTTCTTCAGGGAGCTTGACATCCCGGAGCCGGAGATCAACCTGGGGGTCGGTTCCGCCTCCCACGCGGTGCAGACGGCACGCATCATGGAGCGGTTCGAAGGGGTGTGCCTCGATCTCAGGCCGGATATGGTCATGGTGGTGGGGGATGTGAACAGCACGGCGGCATGCACGCTGGTGGCGTCGAAGCTTGATATCGAAACGGCACATTACGAGGCGGGGCTCCGGAGCTACGATAGATCGATGCCGGAGGAGATCAACCGCATCGTCACGGACGCGGTGTGTGATTACTTCTTCACCACCAGCAAGGATGCGAACGAAAACCTGCTCCGCGAGGGGAAGCCCGCCGACCGGATCTTTCTGGTCGGGAATCTGATGATAGACACACTGCTCCGGGTTCGCGACACCCTCAGGGATGTCGATGTGCGGCTCGAAGGTCTGGGACCGGCCGGACGGACCGTCGATTTTCCCGGGGAGTACCCTCCGGGCTGTTTCGGGGTGGCGACCTTTCATCGTCCCTCGAATGTCGATACGCCGGCCCACCTGGAACGGCTGGTCGATGCCCTGTGCTCGGTTGCATGGAAGATCCCGGTCATATTCCCGGTGCACCCCCGGACGTACGGCAATCTTGAAAAGCACGGTCTGATGAAAAAAGTCGACGGAACCCCGGGGCTTTTGCTGACGCACCCCGTGGGATACCTGGAATTCATGACGCTGGTGAACTCCTCGAAGTTTGTGATGACGGACTCGGGGGGAATTCAGGAAGAGACGACGGTCCTGGGGATCCCCTGCCTGACGGTCCGGGAGAATACAGAGCGGCCCGTCACCATCTGGGAGGGCACCAACAAGCTGATAACGGTTGATGAACTGCCGCATGAGGTCGGAGAGATCCTGAAGGGGGATGGCAAGAAGGGCGGGATACCACCCCTGTGGGACGGCAAGGCCGCCGGCCGGATCGTCAGGATCATCGAAGGGATCATGAAATGAGAAGGTCGGGATACCGTTTCTTGGTACCCGCTCCCTATTCTTCTTGAAGAAATGTCTGGAAAGGAGTAGAGGGGAGGGGTAGCACTGCTCTTTTTATAACCCGTCACCGGCCTTTGGGAGGTGACGATATGATACGATATCGGAGAATCTTTGTTCTGTTTATTGTTGCGTTGTTTGTTGTGTCAGTGGTCCCGATCGCCCTTGCCGAGGAGGGGGAAAAGATCAATATCAATACCGCGACAGTTGATCAGTTGGCCACACTCAAGAGGGTGGGCCAGAAGTATGCGGAGCGGATAATACAATACAGGGAAGCCAACGGTCCCTTTGCAAAAGCCGAGGACATTATGAAGGTGAAGGGGATCGGGCCGAAGACGTACGAAGCCAACAAAGATATAATCACTGTGGAGTAACTCCACCATCATAACGCCGGTGACGGGTTGTGAAAGGGCGGATGCCTGAATCGACATCGGCGACGCCCAAAAGAACCCACGGATGGACGCGATAGACAGGAAGATTCTCAATCTGCTGCAGCGCGAATTTCCCCTCGATCCGGAGCCGTTCAGGCTTCTGGCGGGGCAGGCGGGGATCGGCGAGGATGATCTCCTGGAGCGGATCGGGAGGCTCAAGGAGGCGGGCGTTATCCGCAGGATCGGTGCCGTTTTCGATACGGCCGGCCTCGGATTCGCGAGCACGCTCTGTGCCGCGCGGGTGCCCGCCGGACGGTTGAAACAGTTTGTCAAGGTGGTCAACTCTTATAAGGGGATCACGCACAATTACCTGAGGGACCATGCGTACAACGTCTGGTTTACGTTCATAGGCTCCTCCGGAAAAGACATACAGGAATCACTTTCCGACATATCGGAGAAAACCGGGATCACCGATATCATCAGCATGCCGGTCAGACGGAGGTTCAAGATCGACGCGCGGTTCGGGATGTAGGTGTGCTTTGTTCTATTGACTTCGCATAACCGGTGTGCTATAGGCGGTCCGGCAATGGGTGATGCCAACAAAAAAAAGGTGCTGTTCCAGATGGGGTATGCCGCGAGCCTCGGCCTTGCCATGGTCATTGCAATCTTCGGCTCCCTCATGCTCGGGGTATATCTCGACAAGAAGCTGGGGACCCACAATATCTTTACCCCCGTGCTGCTGGTGATAGGCGTTGCCGCGGGCTTCAGGAATTTTTATCTCTTTATCAAGAGCACCTTTCCCGATGAGGACGTGAGCCCGAAACAGGAGAGAGCCGGTGATCGACATACGAAAAACCATCCTCCAAAGAAAGATTGAGATGGGAAACTGGGTGGCGCTCGGGATGATCCTCGCCCTGAGTCTCCTGTTCCTGTCGGGCGGATTTGCCCTGGGGGTGCTTCTGGGAGGGCTCGTCAGCATCGCGAATTTTTACTGGCTCTCCAGGGACCTGAAGGGCGCCCTGTTGAGGCACGCCGAGAAGGCGAAGCCCTTCATGATGATCAAATATTATATCCGGTTTATCGTTACGGGAGTTGTGCTCTTTGTCGTCATAACCATGACACCGGCTGATATCTTCGGTCTTGTCCTCGGACTGTCAGTGGTTGTGATCAACGTCATCGTAACCGTGGTAGGCGCCAATGTAAAAAACCCATTGAGGAGGTTCAGAAAGAACAATGCATCCCTTTTTATTCCTTGATAAGATTCCGCTTCCGGCTCATGTGTCATATACGTGGCTGATCATGCTCGTCCTGGCCGTGCTCTCTTTCCTCGCGACGCGGAGGCTCAGTATCTATCCCGGGAGATTGCAGCATGTTTTCGAGGTGGTCCTTGGAGGCATCAGGGACCTGATGCTCGACGCCATGGGACCGACCGGCATGAAGTTCTTCCCCCTGATCGCGACCATCGCCATCTTCATCCTGACGGCCAACCTGCTGGGGCTGATCCCCGGATTCGAGTCGCCCACCAGCAATCTCAACACCACCGTCTCCATGGCGCTCGTGGTGTTCGTCCTGACGCATATCGTGGGGATCTGGCTGCACGGTTTCAAGTATGTCAAACAGTTCCTGGGACCAGTCTGGTGGATGGCCCCCATTATGCTGCCCATTGAGCTCGTCAGTCACCTCGCGCGCCCGATTTCCCTTTCCGTGCGGCTCTTCGGCAATATCATGGGCGAGGATCTCGTCCTGGCGATCGTCCTGCTGCTGGTCCCCTTCCTCGTCCCCCTCCCGATCTTCGTTCTGATGATCTTTACCTCGATTATTCAGACTCTGGTCTTTGTGATGCTGTCGATGATCTACATACAGCTGGCGATGGAGGAGGCACACTAACACTATCTTTTTTGCATCCCGCCACACGTACAAAGGCCCTGACATCAATGTCAGGGCCTTTTGTTTCGTTGCTGACATGGGAGCGAGGATCGTTTCACCGTCCCCTCACTCTCGTTCGAAGGTGATGCCGTACTTCTCCAGCTTCCGCTCGAAGGTGGGGCGCGATATCCCCAGTATCTCGCACATCTCTCCCTTGTTTTTGTCCGTTTCTTTGATGACTCTCCGTATGTGCATCTCCTCTATTTCGTCGAGGGTCGGGATCTTTCCCGGTTCGACCGCATCCCCGGCAGGTTCACCGCCCGTTCTCGCGTCGCTCTTTTCGTCCATCAGGTCCGGGAAATCCTCCCTCCCGAGGACCTGCCCCTTGGCGACGACGACGGCCCGGACCAGCAGGTTCTCCAATTCTCTGATGTTCCCCGGCCAGCTGTACCTCCGGAAGACCTCCATCATCTCGTCCGAGACACCGGCGATCTGTTTATGGAGATCCCTGTTTGCCTTGTTGAGCAGGTACTCGACGAGCGGCTCCAGGTCCTCCGGCCGCTCCCTGAGGGGAGGGATATTGATGGATACGATATTGAGACGGTAGAAGAGGTCGTCCCTGAATGTTCCCTCTTTTACTATTTTTTTGAGGTTCTTGTTGGTCGCCGCTATGATCCGCGCGTTGACTCTGACCCGGTCCTTGCCCCCGACCCTCTCGAACTCCATCTCCTGGAGCACCCGGAGAAGCTTGGCCTGGAGGTTGATGGACATTTCGCTGATCTCATCCAGGAATACCGTGCCGTAGCGGGCGAGCTCGAACTTTCCCTGCTTTCTGGCTATGGCGCCCGTGAAAGAACCTTTCTCATGGCCGAACAGTTCCGACTCCAGAAGCGTCTCGACGATGGCCGAACAGTTGACCGCTATATAGGGTTCGTCCCGTGACGTGTTGTAGTGGATGCACTTGGCGATCAGTTCCTTCCCCGTGCCGCTCTCTCCCTGTATCAGCACGGTGGTCTTGTTCTGGGAGACGATGCCGATAGTCTTGAACACCTCCTTCATCTTGTTTCCCGTGCCGATGATATCTCCCACCTTGAAATCGCGGGGATGTTCCATGAGAAGGCCGCTGATCTTCTTTTCCAGTTCAACGGAGCCCAGCGCTTTCTTGATGGCTATGTCCAGCTCGTCGACGTTGATGGGCTTGTGTATATAGTCGAAGGCCCCCCCCTTCATCGCGTTGATGGTGGTTTCCATGTCATGGTGGGCGGTGATCATGATGACTTTGACCTTCTCATCTTCTTCCCGCAGGTCCTCGAGGACGGTGAATCCATCTATGTCGGGGAGGCGTATGTCGAGGATCACCACATCGGGCAGATCCCGTACAAACCTGTTCAGACCTTCCGTTCCGGTGGAGGCGGTGCGCACTTCATATCCCTCTTCCGCTAGGTAGAGTTCCAGGCTTTCACGGATGGATTTGTCGTCATCGATGACGAGGATCTTTGACATGGTATGTGTATGTCCCCCTCTGTTGGAAATTGCGCTCAATCGCCCGATGCCTGTCGCCGGAGAATCATGGGGAGGTCCTCTTACGTGGCCTGCTTGACCCCCTTCTCTTGTGCCGGCGCCGGGAGGGTTACAACGACGTCGGTTCCCTCTCCTTCTTCACTCGATATCTCTATCGTGCCCTGGTGCAGGTCTACGATCTTCTTGATCTGCGCAAGCCCCAGGCCGGTGCCGTAGCTCTTTTTGGTAAAGAAGGGATTGAAGATATAGGGCATGTCCTCCTTGGAGATCCCGCACCCGTTATCCCTGATCTCGACCCGGATCCACCCATCGGCCTGCCCGGCGGATATCGAGAGCTTCCCGCCTTCTTCCATCGCGTCGATGGCGTTGTGGTAGATGTTCAGGAAGGCCTGTTCCAGCATCGCCGGGTCGGCGTCCAGAGGCGACAGGTCTTCCGCAAATCGCCTCTCCACCTGGATGTTCTTGTCCGCGACGGATTTTTCGGCCATCGCCAGGGCGTGATCGACGATGTTTCTGATGTTCGAAGGCTGCTTGACGGGATCGGACGGTTTGGCATAGATCAGGATGTCGTTGACGAGCTTTTCAAGGTGTTCGACCTCTCGCTGGGCGATCTGGAACCGTTTCAGGTCGTTTCCCTCCGGCCGCAGCCGTTTCTCGAGGATCTGCAGGCTCATCTTGATTGAGGAGAGGGGATTCCTGACCTCATGGGCGATGCCGGCCGACAGTTGGCCAAGAGCGGCAAGATGCTGGCTCTCGTAGAACTTTTTCTCCAGGGCCTTGAACTGAGTGATGTCTCTCTGAACGAGGATCAGGCGGTTGGTCCCCTTCACCGGCCGGGGTGTTATCATCAGGTTTCTCCGCGATCCGTCCCGTGCGGTCACCGTCATCTCGTAGGGGGTAAAGATCCCCTGTTTGGCATATTCCCATATGTCGAGGACAAACTGTCTGTTTTCCTCATCGACAAAGTCCGCGAAGTGCTTTCCCCCAAATCGCTCGGAGATGATTCCTCCGTCCTTCTTCACGTCCCGGCTCACATAGTTGATGATTCCGTCCTTGTCGATTTCGAATATCTTGTCGGGGAGACTGTCGATGATGGACTGGAGATAGTTGTACAGCCCCTCGACCTCTTTCCTGAGCTTGATGTTCTCATCCAGCTCGTTCTGGAGCGTCTCGGCGTATTCCTCCAGTCTGATATCCATCTCCTTTTGCAGTGTGATGTCCTGCATGGTTTCGATGGCAGCAATAATCTCTCCGCGGGTGTCGTATATCGGGGCGGCCAGAAAGTAGAGATGGCGCTTCTTGTCTCCCAGATCGCTGAAGAAATCCGTGGCCTCGTAAGCGCCCTTGACCGTTGACGACTCCCGCACGTTCTTGCCGTCGTAAAACTTCTTGAGGGCATCCATGTCGTCGTCGACGATTATGTCGGCAATGGTGGGCCGTCTGCCGCCATAAAAAGGGAGGGGATGCCGATCCGTGCCGATCATATCCTTGGCGTCGATCCCCGTCAGTTCCGCGCATGCCCTGTTCCAGAGGGTGACGCGGTGTTCTCTGTCCAGCACAAAGGTGGGTATCGGCGATCCCTCGATCACCCCCTCCGTTTTCCTGTGCTCTTCGAGGAGCTTTTCCTGCCATTCCTCGCGCTCCCGGAGCCGTTTCAGTTCTTCCTTGAGACGCAGCCGCTTTGTGCTGGAAGTGGTTATCGAGATGCTGGCGATTATGACGGCGATGATCAGCCCCAGGGCGCCGAGCATGATGTTTATAAAACCCTTTCGGGCCAGGAGTACTATCTCGTTGTAGGGAACGGCGACGGCGACAACCCAGTGCCCCGGGGTCAGGTCGACCGGGGCGTAGGCTATGATATTTTTTTCGGGCCTTCCCCCTTCCCCGGGAAGCTGGTACTCGCCGTAGCCCTCCTTCCCTTTCTTCAGGGCGTCTTCCAGTGGCGCACCCCTTCCTGGCGTGCGTTCCAGTACTCCCAGTCTCTGCCCGGTAAGGGATGGATCTGGATGGGCGAGGATAGTGCCCTCGCTGTCCATTATCCAGGCGCAACAGGATGTCTCGCTCTTGGACAGGATATAGCGGTCGATAATCGTGGACAGCGAGAGGGAGGCCAGCACTGCCCCGGAGAATTTGTTTCGTGCATCGTATATGGGAACGGCCACGATGACCGAGAAGGACTGCGCGTCCGTTCCCTCATTTTTTGCCGCCGCGGGCTGTTGCAGGGCGCCCATGTACGATTTCCCCGTCTTCTGTATCTCCGAGGAATAGGGACGGGATTCGAGGCGTTTCCCGAGGACCTCCCCGAGGGCTGAGGGAGGATATCCGACCGTTACCACCCCGTCGCCGTCTTCCAGTGCGATGAAATTCACCTTCCCGCCGAGATCGTCGTAGATCACCTTGATGCTTTGAGCGGTCACTTCCGCCGTGGTTCCCTTGACGTACGGCATCTCTATAAATTCCACCTTTCCGAGGTCTTTATAGATTACCTGTATGCCCTGCCCGGTGGCCTCCGGCGCGGTTCCCCTGACGTACGGGAGTCTCGAGATGGTGACCATACTCTTCTCGACGCTGGATATGAAATCTTCTATGCCGCTTGCCGTTCCCCTGGCGATGGCCATCTGCTGCCGGCTGAACTGCTCAACGATACCCTGTTCTCTCGTCTGGTTGACGGTGAGCGCCAGGAGAAGAATAAGGACGATAACGGCTGTCGTGGTCAGCCATATGGGGATCTTTGCTGTGGTCTGGAAGGGTTTGTGGCGTTTACCGGTGTCTTGCATATCCATGACCGCCTGTCACTTCTTTTTGTTTTCTCGCCACCTGGGGGCAGACAATATGTAGATGCACACTGCTGCGCCGAGAGAAATAATAAGGGTGACAAGTCCGCTCTGAATGCCGAAAACTTCCTTGCAGATAAACCAGACAACCAGGTAGGTTATCACGGTTAGTATCTCCTGCATCATGCTCCCCCTTGACTCTATGAGCCTCACCCGTATGCAGGCTCGTGCAGCACAAAGAAAATTATCGATGAGATCAACCGTTTGCAAGCCTGTGGCGTAGTAAATGGTTGGATCGGATTAACGCCGAGGATCTCGTCGGTGCGTTGCGGCCATCACCCGGGATACATCGGCTTTGTGTCGGGGCGGCGCGCTCCTCATACGGCACTGTCCGCAAAGGGGAAAAATGCCCGGCGCCCTCAAAGCTCTTTCGCTTGCCGATACTACAGTCCTTACCGCCAATTTTCAATAAAAATCATGAAACGGGGAAAGACCCCGGTGAGGGTCAGAAGGAACGTCTTACTCGTATATTGACTTTATTGGTTCGTGAGTATAAAGGAAATCCTGAAGCCTTGGTGCGGTCGCATCGTTTGAACGACCTCTCTTTCTTGTTCTGTGATGTTGTATCTTTTGTTCAATTCGTCGGGCCGGTTGAATGAAATGTTCAACAGGGGGGGTGATATCGTTCAGCCTGTGCCGCAGGGTGATATGCAATATGAGCCGTGATATCGATATGTTGGTTTGAATAACGTGGATGAGGGGATAACTGGCATGTCTGTTGCAAAAGCACGGGCGGTTTCACTACGAGCCATGCTTGAAAAACTTTTGTACGGTATGTACAGACAAAACCAAGTATCAGTGAGGAAAGGAGAAGAAAAATGGTAAGAAGGACAATAAAATGGTTATCAGCTCTGTTGACGGTAACGGCGGCCCTGGTGGTGTCTTCGCCGATGGTGTTTGCGGCTGAAGCCCTTCCGGCAGAGGAGGGATCCTGGATAAAAGTTATCTTCGCCGTAGGCGCCATGCTGGGATCCGGTCTGGCAATCGGTCTCGGGGCGATCGGAGCAGGAGCAGGCATCGGTAATGCCGCGAATGGGGCGTGTAGTGCGGTTGGAAGAAACCCGGGCGTTCAGGGAAAGATTATGATGACCATGCTGGTCGGTATGGCCATGGCGGAATCGATCGCCATTTATGCCCTTGTTGTTTCGCTCGTTCTTCTCTATGCAAACCCTTACATGAGTTTTCTTTGGGGTTAATCGGCTCTGAGCAACTAACTTCAAATTTAACAAACGTTAGGGGGAGAAGAAAATGTCAGAAACTAAAAAGGGTAAGCAGTTTTTCACCGTATCAAGGGTATTCTTTCTGCTTATCGTAATCCCCTTATTGCTGACGTCTTTTTTGATAGCCAATGGCATCTTCCAATTGGGGGACACATCAAAGAAAGGGGCGGCGGCTGTCCTTGATCAGAAGGCGCAGGAAGAGATTATGAACCGCGCCGTTGCCGTTGCCGAGAATGTTGCGTCTTTCCTGCGGGAATGCGAGAAAGATACGTTGATAGCGACGATTCTGGCGACGGATCCCAAGACGTACAGAGAGTTTGTCCTGAAAAACAGGCAACCGCTCTGGGGTAAGAAAGACGGGGAGATCGTCAAGTCTCTCGAACCCGTGTACGTGGAGATGGCCCTGATAGACAAGGATGGTAAGGAGGTTATCAAGATTGCCGACGGAGAAATCGTGCCGGCACCCGGACTCGCTAATGTCAGCAATCCCGCAAATACAACCTACAAGTCAGAGGATTATTTTGCCAAGACCAGGGTCCTTGACAAGGGCGATGTGTATGTCTCCCCTGTCACCGGATGGTATGTGAACCGGGCTGACTTTGAGAAGGGAGAGCGATTTGAGGGTATTATTCGCTTCGCGACGCCTCTGTTTGATAAGCAGGGCTTTACAGGGCTGGTCACCCTTGCCCTTGACGTGCGACATCTTACAAAATTTACGGACAACATTATACCGACAAAGCCAGGGTACGTATTCGAGGCCGATTCGTCGACCGGCGAGTATGCCTATATGGTTGACAACAGGGGGCTGGTCATCTCGCACCCGGATGACTTCCACATAACGGGGCTTTATCTTGATGGTACTCCCGTCCCGCCTCTCACCGAAGAGACAGAGAAAAACGGGGAGAGCAGGGGTGAAGTCCTGAATTTCTTCCTGCTGGGATACATGGACCCCGCGCTTCCGGAGATTGCACAGGACGCGGCGGAGGGTAATGCAGGATCCAAGAAATATACCTTCAGCGGGCACACCAAGTTTGTGGCCTACGCACCAATACCGTATTATTCGACGACATATCCCGAACCCGCCGGATTCGGATGGATCGGGATGGGTCTGGATGTTGACAAGTTCAACGAGGCGGCGCTGGAGGCTTCGGAGAAGATCGAAAAAGAGGCGCATGCGTGGATGAGAACGATCATCCTGATCCTTGTCATTGCGGTCTTTATCCTCTTCCTGATCTCCGCCCTGCTGTCGAAGGGGATCACCCGTTCGATCGAAGCGGAGGTTCCGGACGATGCGGTGCCTCACTATTACGATGATGAGGATTAGCAGGGCGCTTGGGAGGTATCGGTAAGGAGCGTTTGCGATGCCGGCGCTTATTCTCCGGCGCGGCATCTCTTGAGCGGGGTTGGTATCAACGGCCGGGAGCACAAGCTCCCGGCCGTTTTTATATGGTACGGGAACCGTGGGCAAAACCCTTGAAGTGTTCGTGTGTGTATGATAGCGTATCCGGCATCATCCGGATTCTTGAAGATTCCTCAGACAGGAGAAGCAACATAATCAAACGGCCGGGAGGGTGCTGTATGGATGAAGATACGAGAGAGTTGACGGAAGACGACAAGATTTACGATCTCGTGGATGTGGTTGAAGAGCAATCCGATGGTGTCCGGCCGGCCGATACCCTGGACGATGAGATTGCCGGCGTTGTTGCAAAGATCGCGGAGAGGATTGCCAGGGAGATGTTTCCCTCTATCGCCGAAAAGATTATACGGGAAGAGATAGACAGGCTGAAAGAAACCTCGGGAACGTAAGTGCTCGGTTTCGGTGAGGTGAGGGGACTATTCTTGAAAAACTCGTGGCGTTACATCGTGTCCGCAGCTCTCCTTGTTTTCGCGCTTGATCCGTCATATGCGTGTGCCGGTCCCGATACCATTGGGATTGAAACCGAGGGTACGTGCGCCGTGTACGGCGATGATAAGACGCCGGCACGGGAGAATGCGATAGGCGATTCGATGAAGAAGGCCGTCGAACGTGTCGTACTGCTCCTCACCTCGGAAGAGGTCGTGGCGGAGCATGCGGATGCCCTGAAGGCAGGTGTCTATCCGAAATATCAAGGCTATATACGTGATTATCGAATCCTCGAGGAGGGTGTGGAGGACGGTCTCTACCGGATCAGGATGCGAGCCACCCTTTCGGTTACGGATGTAAAGCGTGATCTAGAAAGGCTGGGTGTCCTCACCGGCGAGTGGCAGCCTGAATCCGGAAACACGGCGGTGGTTGGCGTTGTGATACGCGGAATAGGAAAGTACGGCGATTTCAAGATGCTGAGAGACCGACTGGAAACGGATATACGGGGGGTGGATGCCGTGCATCTGCGGAGGATTGGGCCGGGGGTGGCGGTGATGGATGTCGAGATGCAGGGTGATGCCTCCACGCTTGCCAACGAGTTGCGGCTCAAAGAATTCAGAGATTTTTCACTCTATGTGACCCAGGTAACCCGGGACACCATTGAACTCACCATGGCAAAGGAGTAAGGAATATTGAATCATACACTCAAGGCAGGTGTCGTGCTATGCCTTATTGTCTGCGTCGTATCGGGATGCGCCTCGAGGATTCCCCACGGCGTGGTCTCGGACTATACCGAGAGGGGAATACGGCTCATCGCCCTGGCACCTGTCGATAATAAAGCGGAGGATCCGCAGGCGGCGCGGCTTCTGAGGGTGAAGGTGCTCGAGGCCCTCTATTTCAAGGGCTATCCCCGGATACCGCTCGACATGATAGACGAACGATTGGCCGCGGAGTGCAGCCCGAATCCGGGAGGTGCCGTATGCAGCACTGCCCCGGAGGTTATCGGGAAGCTGCTGGGCGTAGATGCCGTTATGTATTGCAGCCTGCTTGAGTGGAAGACATCGTTCATCGGCGTGTATGCAACCACAACGGTCTCTGTGGCATTTGAACTCAAGGACGCCGGGACAGGAGCGACCCTGTGGAACTCGCGAAACAGCATCGCCGAGAGGCACTATGATTTTACCAGGAAGAGGTTGGAACTGAAGGCGTGCCAGGCATATGAACCGGCTGTTCGCCAGGTCATCGAAGAGGCCCTTTCCGGTCTCCCCGACGGGCCCGATTCCGCAGGGGGACCGCCCCCTGAAAAGAGTTTCTGGAAATTCTGGCAGTAAAACAGGGTTACGGAGATATGAACATTCCCAATATCCTCACCCTGATGCGCATCATCCTGGTTCCGATCTTTGTCATCCTGATGATGCAGGGGTCCTTTTCCTATGCCCTTGCGGTCTTCGTCATTGCGGGTATAACAGACGGGTTGGACGGGTTTCTGGCGCGCATACTGGGGCAGCAGACTGTCCTGGGCTCCTACCTGGATCCGTTGGCGGACAAGGCGCTGATTATAACCTCTTTTGTTATCCTTTCCACGCTGGAGATTGTCCCCGCTTGGCTTGCGGTGATTGTGATCAGCCGGGATTGCATCATCCTGTTCGGCATATCCGTACTCTTTCTTATGTCGGTCCCCTTCGAGATCCGGCCCACCTACGTGAGCAAGGCAACGACGGTATTGCAACTCCTGACGGTTTTTCTGGTGCTCGTGTCCAAGTGGCTGCCCGCATATGCCAATCCCATGATGATCACAACATTATTCTGGAGTACCGCTTGCTTTACCGTGGTTTCAGGATTTTATTACATCTTTAAAGGGATAAAATTCATAAACAACTCATAGGCTTTTTTATAATATTTCTTGACATGAGGGCGTTTTATTGCTAGGTAACTTAGCCTTTTCAGGCCATAGGCACGTAGCTCAGGGGGAGAGCATCACCTTGACACGGTGGGGGTCCAGGGTTCAAATCCCTGCGTGCCTACCATTTTTATATGCATGTGCGAGGGCATCGACAGTTTATGATGCCCTTTCTTTAGAGGCTCGAGGATATATCCCCCTCTGGTCCTCGGGTGTTGGCTTTTCCGGATAGGGCTGTGAAGAAGACAACAATAACATTACCGGATGGTTCTGCTGAGTCATACCAGTCCGGAACAACGGCCGGGGAGATTGTCGCTTCCCGGTTCGGGGAAGCCCTTGCCTCGGCCGTGGCGGCCAGGGTCAACGGTCAGGTGGTGGATCTGGATCGCCCTGTGAACGAGGATGCCTCGATAGAGCTTATCGACATATCCTCCGCGGAGGGACTGGGCATATTGAGGCACAGCATATCGCATATTATGGCCCAGGCGGTGCAGGATATCTTCGAAGGGGTGAAAGTGACCATCGGTCCTTCGATAGAAGATGGATTCTACTATGATTTTGAATATGCCAACACCTTTACCCCCGAGGACCTTCAGAAGATAGAAGAGAGGATGCGCGCAATCATCTCCGCCGATCATCCCTTTGTCCGCAGGGAGATATCGCGGGGGGAAGCGGTATCTTTCTTCGAAGAGAGGGGTGAGTCATACAAGGTAGAACTGATCAATGATCTTCCCAACGATGTCACCCGGGTGAGCCTGTACAGTCAGGGGAGCTTCGTCGATCTCTGCCGGGGACCCCACATCCCGTCGACGGGGATGATCAAGGCCTTCAAATTGCTGAACGTTGCGGGGGCATACTGGCGAGGTGATGAAACCAACAAGATGCTCCAGCGTATCTACGGGACCGGTTTTGCCACCCAGGAGGAGCTGGATGAGTATCTGAGGATCGTCGAGGAGGCCAAAAGGCGGGACCACCGAAGGCTGGGAAGAGAGCTTGACCTCTTTCAGATGAATGATGAGGCGGGCCCGGGGCTGGTGATCTTTCACCCGAAGGGTGCCCTCCTGAGAACACTCATCGAGGACTGGGAGCGAAAGGAACATCTGAAACGCGGATACGATATCGTCATGGGACCCCAGATCCTGAAGGTTGACCTGTGGAGGAAATCCGGTCACTTCGACCACTACCGCGAGAATATGTACTTTACCGAGGTGGACGAGCAGCCGTATGGCATCAAGCCGATGAACTGCCTGGCGCACATGCTGATATACAAGTCGAAGATACGCAGCTACCGGGATCTTCCCCTCCGCTATTTTGAGCTGGGGACCGTCCACCGCCACGAGAAGACCGGTGTCCTGCATGGCCTCATGCGTGCGCGCCAGTTCACTCAGGATGACGCCCACATTCTGTGCACCCCCGAACAGCTGAACGCTGAGATCAGGGCAATTGCGGACTTCGTGGATTATGCCATGGGGGTCTTCGGTTTTCCCTATGAGGTGGAACTGAGCACGCGTCCGGAAGACTCGATCGGCACCGATGCTGACTGGGATCTGGCAACCGACGCCCTGAGGCTGGCGCTTCGAGACAATGAGATACCGTACGATGTCAATGAGGGGGATGGCGCATTCTACGGCCCCAAGATCGACTTCAAACTCAAGGATGCCCTCGGGAGGAAGTGGCAGTGCGCGACGATTCAGTGTGATTTTACCCTTCCCGAGAGATTCGATCTGTCGTACATCGGGGCGGACGGAGAGAAGCACCGGCCCGTTATGCTTCACAGGGTTATTCTGGGGGCGATTGAGCGGTTCATGGGGGTCCTTATCGAACATTATGCGGGGGCCTTCCCCGTCTGGCTGTCTCCCGTCCAGGCGACCATCCTGACTGTGACCGACAAACACATACCGCACGGCGAGGAGGTCTACAGCCGGCTTGTCGAGGCGGGGGTGCGCTGCGAGAGGGATTTCAGGAACGAGAAGCTCGGCTATAAAATACGCGAAGGGCAGATGCAGAAGGTCCCGTACATGCTCGTCATCGGTGACCGGGAGATGGAATCCGGCACGGTCTCGCCCCGGGAGCGGGATGGCGGAAAGAATCTCGGTTCCATGGGTATCGATGACTTTATCGCTACCGTGCGCGAAAAGTGTGACAGATACGCTTGAAAATATGGTATAATTCTGCTTTTCTGAAATATCTCAGGAGGTGACACATAGTTAAGCACTTGAGAACCAACAACGAGATCAGGGTTGACAAGGTACGGGTGATCGGCTCTGACGGGCAGCAGTTGGGGATATTGTCCCTTGCCGAGGCCCTTGCGGAAGCTGAAAAAGCGGATCTCGATCTGGTTGAAGTGGCTCCCAATTCCGCACCGCCGGTGTGCCGCATCATGGATTACGGGAAGCACATGTATCAGCAGAGCAAGAAGACTCATGGTGCCAAAAAGAGTCAGAGCGTGGTTCAGCTGAAGGAGATCCGCATCAGGCCCAAGACAGAGGAACATGACCTCCAGGTCAAGCTTCGCCACATCCAGCGCTTTCTTGAGCAGAACAACAAGGTGAAGATAACCATGATGTTCAGGGGACGGGAGATCGTCTATGCTGAGCATGGCAGGCGTATGATGGAAGATATAAAGGACAGACTGGGCGAGGCGTGTGTCGTTGACCAGTTCCCAAAGCGCGAGGGGAGAAACATGATCATGGTGGTCGCTCCCCCGAAGAAGTAAAGGGTATTCATTATAGAAACGGGAGTACAAGCATGCCGAAAATCAAGACACGCAGAGGAGCGGCTAAGAGATTCAGCCTGACCGCGACGGGAAAGATCAAGCGGAACAAGGCCTATGCCAGCCACATCCTGACGAAGAAGACGAGCAAGAGAAAGAGGAACCTGAGAAAGTCGGGACTTCTTAATAAGAGAGATATGAACGGGATCAAGAAGTTGATTCCCTATCTGTAGCAACGGGTCGAGGGAGATTATCTATGCCACGGGTGAAGAGAAGCATACATGCCAGGAAAAAGAGACGAGGGGTCTTGAAGCTCGCCAAGGGGTTCTTCGGGGCGCGGAGCCGTCTGTACCGAACGGCCACCGAGGCCGTTGAGAGGGCGATGAAATACTCCTACCGGGATCGCAGGGTACGAAAACGGGATTTCAGAAAACTCTGGATCGCAAGGATCAACGCCGCCGCCCGTACCAACGGGATCTCTTACAGCAGACTGATAAGCGGGATGAAGAATGCGGGGGTCGATCTGGACCGGAAGATACTCGCGGAACTTGCCGTCAATGATCCCGGAGCCTTCGCGAAGATTGTCGGTATGGCGAAAGGTGAGTAGCGTACGTGAAAGAAGCCCTCGAAGAACTCCGGAGAAAGGCTGATGAAGAGATACGTTCAGCCGCAACCCGTGAGGAGTTTCTTGGTATCAGGACGAGGTATCTCGGCAGGAAAGGGTTCCTGACCGATCTCCTCCGGGGGTTGAAGGATGTTCCCCCCGAAGAGAAGCCATTTCTCGGCAAGCTTTCCAACGACATAAAAAAATCCCTGCTGGAAAAGATAGAGCGGGCTCTGGCCGGTGTAGAGTCCGATGCGAGAGGCAGGGCCCTGCGCGAGGAGCGGATCGACGTCACCCTTCCCGGAAGAGGGACGCGATACGGCAAGATCCATCCCGTCACACGGGTGGAGGGCGAGATATGCGACATTTTCGCAACCCTCGGATTCTCCGTGGTGGAAGGCCCCGATGTTGAGTTGACCTATTATAATTTCGAGGCCCTCAATATTCCCGAAGGCCATCCCGCGCGGGATATCCACGACACCTTCTACGTAACCGATACGGTTGTCCTGCGCACCCACACCTCTCCCGTCCAGATCAGGACGATGGAGAAACAATCGCCTCCCGTGAGGATCCTCTCCCCGGGCAAGGTATACCGGCCCGATTCCGACATCTCTCATACTCCCATGTTCCATCAGATCGAGGGGCTCCTGGTTGACAAGGGCATTACCTTCGGAGACCTGAAAGGCGTTCTCACCTTTTTCCTCCGGCAGATGTTCGGGAAGGAGACCCGGCTCAGATTTCGTCCCAGCTTTTTCCCCTTTACGGAACCGAGCGCGGAGGTCGACATACAGTGCGTGATGTGCAAGGGATCCGGCTGCCGGGTGTGCGGACACAGCGGATGGATAGAGATCCTCGGGAGCGGGATGGTTGATCCCGAAGTATTCAAAAACGTTCACTACGATACCGAAGATATCTCCGGTTTTGCCTTCGGCCTCGGCGTCGAGAGGATCGCGATGCTCAAATACGGCATATCGGACCTCCGCCTCTTTTTCGAAAACGACCGGAGATTCCTCGAACAGTTCTAACCGCCTGATAGTTGGTGCATGCATATGTTAGTCAGTCTCAAGTGGTTGAAGGATTATGTTGACGTAAATCTGACCCCGGAAGAGATCGCCGGCAAACTGACGATGGCCGGCCTGGAGGTCGATTCCATAGAAAAAGTCAGCCCCGGTTTCTCCGGGGTCGTTGTCTCCAGGATACTGTCCATACGGCCCCATCCCAACGCAGACAAGCTCTCGCTGTGTGAAGTCTCCACGGGTGACCGGGCATTCCCCGTGGTGTGCGGCGCCCGGAACATCCGTCCGGACGATGTTGTCCCCCTCGCCACGGTGGGGGCGACCATACCGGGCGGCTACACGATAAAAAGCTCCCGGTTGCGCGGGGAGCTGTCCGAAGGGATGCTCTGCTCCGAAGAGGAGTTGGGGATTGGCGAGGATGCGACCGGGATCATGATCCTGCCCGACACCCTTCCCCTTGGTGAAGACCTGGCCACGGCCCTCGATCTGGAGGATGTTGCGCTTGAGATATCCGTCACCCCCAACCGTGCCGACTGTCTGAGCATGCTCGGAATCGCTCGCGAGATCGCCGCCATGACAGGGACACGGGTGCGGTACCCCGCTATAGCATTTGAGGAGAAGGGGGGCGACATCCACAACCTGACCTCCGTGACGATTCTCGACCCCGACCTGTGTCCCCGGTATACCGCCCGCCTCATACAGAATATCGAGATACGGCCCTCCCCGGCATGGATGCGGATGCGGCTCGAGGCGGTAGGCCTGCGTGCGATCAACAACGTGGTCGATGTGACGAACTTCGTCATGATGGAACTCGGTCAGCCCCTCCATGCCTTCAACTTCCGGTCTCTCAGAGAGGGACGGATCGTCGTGAGAGGTGCCGAGGAGGGGGAACGGTTTGTCTCCCTGGACGAAAAGCCTCGGATATTGAGCGCCGATACCCTCATGATCTGTGACGGTGTAGGACCGGTTGCGGTTGCCGGCATCATGGGAGGGCTCGATTCCGAGGTGGAGGAAGACACGACGGAGGTCCTCCTGGAGAGCGCCTATTTCAATCCATCCTCCATCCGTAAATCGTCCCGATCTCTGGGGATGGGTACGGATGCGGCCTTTCGTTTTGAGCGGGGGATCGATCCCGACGGCGTGGTCAGGGCCTGCGACAGGGCGGCCCAGTTGATCGCCGAACTGTCGGGCGGTTCGGTCTGCAGGGGACACATTGATGAGTATCCCCGGAAGATCGAGGCGGCGCGGGACATTCCCCTCCGCCCTGAACGGGTGAACGGTATCCTGGGTACACGGATTGATCCGGGGGAAATGAAAGGTATCCTTGAGGGACTCGAGATGGCGGTGCGGGAAAAGGAGCCCGGAGAGTATCTCGTGACACCTCCCACATTCCGAGGCGACATTACCCGGGAGATCGACCTCACCGAGGAGATAGCGCGGATCCACGGGTACGAAGGCATTCCCACATCCCTGCCCGCCCTTGCACCCGAAGCGGTAGCCACGAGCGGCAAGAGGACGCTGCAGGGCAGGATCCGGACGGTGCTGAATGGATATGGTTATTCGGAGGTTATTAATTACAGCTTTATCACGCCCCTGTCGGCGGACATCCTCGGCCTGGACGAGGGTGACGAGGGACGGAGATTCATACGACTTGAAGATCCCCTCGCCGAGGAGATGTCCGTCATGAGGACCGGCCTCGTGTACGGGCTTCTGGCGACGATGAGAAAAAACATCAGTGCCGGGAATCACGACCTGCGCATATTCGAAATGGGAAAGGTCTTCATTGATTGTGGGGAAGACCTGCCCCGGGAAGATGAAAAGGTGGGAGGCCTTATCTGCGGTGCTCGCTATGACAGGCTGTGGCACTTCGACGAAGACCTACAGGCCGATTTCTATGATCTGAAGGGGTGCATGGAGAAGCTGTTCGATGCCCTGAGGATTCAAGGTGTCAGGTTTGCATCCGTTTGCGATCGCCCCTTTCTCCATCCCGGGAGATCGTGCCGCGTGACGGCAGGCGGCGCGGCCATCGGATTTCTGGGAGATGTTCATCCCGATGTCCTTGAAAGGATGGATATAAAGGAAAGGGCCGTGGTTTTCGAACTCGATCTTCATGCGATGCTTCCCCTCGTGCGTGAGGGTTTTCTCTACCGGAGTATTCCCAAGTTTCCTTCCGTTTCGAGGGATGTTGCCTTTGTGGTGGATCAGGGGGTCGAAGGGGGGAGGCTCTTGGATCTCGTCCGTGAAAAAAATGAGAATTTACTTGAGTATATAGACATATTTGATGTATATGAGGGCAAAGGAATCCCCCAGGGGATGAAAAGCCTGGCCGTGAGATTTACCTATCGCTCGGCCGCAAAGACTTTGACCGACGGCGAGGTCAACGAGGTCCATGAGCGACTCGTGGAGACAATAGTGGAATACACGGGAGCAAAGATCAGAGGACTGGAGATGTAAATATCATGACTAGGGAGGGAAAGATGACAAAAGCTGATATCATAAGAAACGTGCATGAGAAGATCGGTGTCTCGAAGAGTGATGCGGCACGCTATGTGGAGTCGGTATTTGACATCATCAAGGATACCCTTGCCGGAGGTGAGGATGTCAAGATCTCCGGGTTCGGCAAATTGAGCATCAGGGAGAAGAAGGCCCGCAGGGGGAGAAACCCGCAGACCGGTAGAGAGATCGAAATATCGGCCAGGAAGGTTTTGACCTTCAAATCGAGCCAGGTGTTGAAGAAGGCGCTCAACAGCTGATCGCCCAAGTGACTGCCGTGTCTCTGATGTGTAAGGGTCTCCTGCCATGGTTATCCCTGACAAGAATTATTTCCGTATCGGTGAGGTCGGGAGGATACTGGGGGTAGAGCCGTACGTTGTCAGGTACTGGGAGTCGGAATTCAAGACGGTGCGCCCGATACGGACGAAGTCGGATCAGCGTCTCTACCGCAGAAAAGATGTCGAGCGGTTAGTGGAGATCAAAAATCTGTTGTACGAAGAGATGCTTACCATAGCCGGGGCTAAGAAGCGTTTGGCCCGCACCGACAGGGAAGACAGCGTTCCCGTAAGCACGGACGGCAGGCTCCCTGACATCAAAAGAGGATTGCAGGAAATAAAAGAGATCATCGGTTAATGAGCGCTGATGATCATCGAGGGGTGTGCATGAAAAAGCCGGTTTTGTCGACCGGCTTTTTGCGCACCTGTCCGTACGGGTGAAACCCTCACCCATGGAACCCTTCACGGCCTGTAACAGGGGTCTTGCTTCAGAAGAGCGTTACCTGCGTGATCCTCTTTTTGAGGCCTTCAATGGGTTTATCTTGTGGGCCGTTTCCTTGGCAGTCTTGACGATATGTGTCGCTGACGGGCATCCACCCATGGCCCATTTCCCGGCGGGATCAGGGTACATGATGCAATATTTGACGGAAGCATAATCAATGCACCTGCCGCAGCCCTCGCATTTTTCAATGACCGGATGACAGCTGCCTCCGTTGAAGGTGCACCCTTTCTTAGTCATAAAGACGCACTCGTAACCTTGTTTCACAGTCTGGCAAAGCATAGGAATCACCCCCTTTTGTGATTACATATATCGGACAAAAAAAATCGGGCCGTCATACCGCATCGCCCGATCGTTGCAAATGCTCCGAATAGACTGGCGCGCTTCCTAACAGATAAAAGATGGCATGTCAACAGAAAAATGAAGGGATGATTTTGCAAAAACCATATAATATTGACCAAATCTGCTAAACATGTTACGTACATCTCATCCCGTCGGGCGCGAGTATGCCCCCGGACGGTGTATGCGGGCGAGGGGTTTCAAGGAACGGAAGAGGGCCGTGGAGAATGAAGAAGAGTGACCTGGCAGGAATATTCTTGAGGTCCCTATCCATTCAGTCTTCATGGAATTTTCGAGGGATGCAGGATATTGGATTTGCCTATTCCCTGATTCCCCTGGCCAGATCCTTTACAGGAACGGGGCTTCTGGAACGGCATGTCCGCCCGTTCAGCTCCCATCCGTACCTGACAGGAGCGATCATAGCTTCCGTGGCACGATTGGAGGAAGAATCGGCCGGTCTTGATGCCGTGCGCCGCAAGGAAGCGCTGATGGCCCCTTACGCCGCCGTGGGTGACCCCTTTTTCTGGGGGGGACTCAGGCCGTTCTCCTCGTCGGCAGCCGTCATCCTGGCCGTCCAGGGATTGATCATTGCCCCTCTCTTTTTTCTGTTGCTCTATAATTCCGTCCATATATGGATTCGCCTGCGGGGGTTCATTGAGGGATATCGCGACAGGAAGGGTGGTGTTGGTTTTCTCGGCAGGATGGCGTTGCCATACAAAACCAGCAGACTCAAGTGGTGTACAACCTTTTTCCTGGCCCTCCTGGGAGCGATCTTCGTCAATTCGGCCATTCCTCCCGGGGAGCTTCCCTGGGGTTTCACGCTTGGAGGCACCCTCCTCCTTGTCATCTTCTGTTCCTGGGTGGTGCGCAGGGGGATATCCTCTCTCGTGTTGCTGTACGGGGCGGCACTCTTTTTTGTGGCGGTGGCATAGGGCATGAAAAGGGTCAAGACATTCACCCTGAAGAATAAGCTGGGACTGCATGCGAGGGCAGCCGCCAAGATCGTGGATGTGTTGGGCAGGTATGATGCACGGGTGCTTCTTGCAAAGGATGGTGAGAAGATCGACGGCAGGAGTATCCTCGAGATCCTGACTCTTGCCTGTCCCATGGGAGGCCATCTTACCGTTGAGGCCGACGGTGCGGATGCAGACGGTGTCGTGCGTGAGCTGGAGAAACTCATCGAAGACAAGTTCGGAGAAGAGTAAATGGGCGAAAGTGATCTGAAGATGATAGCCGCGCTGAAGGGTATCGGGGTGTCTCCGGGCATCGTGATTGGCCGCGCGTATGCCTTGGATCATCAGGATGTAAAAGAAACGCTCTATAAGTTGGATGACGGCAGCTTTATCCCCCGGGAGATCAAGCGGTTCAGAAAGGCCCTCAGAAACTCGAAGAAGGAATTGTTGGAGATCAAGAAGGAGATCGGCGATCGTAAGGGGATCGGACCGCTCCTGATCGATGTCTACATCATGATACTCGAAGATAAGACCCTGGTGAGCAACACCATAAAGAATATAGAGGAACATCGTGTCAATGCCGAGTGGGCGTTGAAGATGACGATTGCCGGTCATCGGGAGGTCTTTGACGCGATGGAAGACGCCTACCTCAGGGAACGCATCAGAGACCTGGAATATGTGGGGCAGAGGATATTGAGGAATCTGTCGGGGAAGGCGCACGAGAAGATTTCCGACATCGAAGGGGAGGTCGTCATTGTCGCACGGGATCTCTCTCCTGCCGATACGGTCCAGATGGCGACCCGTAGGATCCTGGGCTTTGCCACGGATATGGGGGGTATGACCTCTCATACCGCGATTGTGGCAAAGTCACTGGAGATACCCGCAGTTGTCGGCCTGGAGAGGGTTACCTCAGAGGTGAGCGCCGGCGACCTGATCATTGTCGATGGGACGGCGGGGGTTGTCATCGTCAACCCCGATCCGGAGGTGATCAAGAGGTATGAGGATAAAAAACGCCACTACCTCGCGATGGAAGAGGATATGCTCAAAGACGCCCATCTTCCCGCCGTGACGGTTGATAATCATAGCGTGGGTGTCGGTGCGAACATCGAGTTCGTCGAAGAGATCCCCTCGGCGGTCTTTCACGGGGCCAATGGAGTGGGACTGTACCGGACGGAGTTTCTCTATATCAACCGAAAGGAGCTTCCCACCGAAGAGGAGCACTTCTTGAATTACAGGCAGGTTGTTGAGGGGGAGGGGATCAAGTGGGCCACCATCAGAACCTTCGATCTGGGAGGGGACAAGTTCGTATCCGATGCCGGTCTGGCAGAGGAGATGAACCCGGTGATGGGTCTGCGGGCCATACGGTTCTGTCTCCAGGAGGTGGAGCTCTTCAAGGTGCAGCTGAGGGCGATACTGCGCGCCAGTGCTTACGGCAATACCGGTATCCTGCTTCCCATGATTTCAGGGATGCAGGAGATCCTGGATGCCCGGCAGATCATCGACGAAGTAAAAGAAGAGCTGGTGTCTGCCGGGGTCCCCATTGATGAAGATATCAAGATCGGGATCATGATCGAGGTCCCCTCCGCGGTGATCCTCGCTGAGAGGCTGGCGGAGAAGGTTGATTTCTTCAGCATCGGCACCAACGATCTGATACAGTATGCGCTCGCGATCGACAGGGTGAACGAGCGGGTCACCTATCTCTATGAACCCCTTCACCCCGCCGTATTGATGATGCTCAGGCAGGTCGTCGAGGCGGGACACCGGGCGGACATCAAGGTTGCCATGTGCGGTGAGATGGCGGGTGACCCCCTCTGTGTGCCCATCCTGCTCGGGCTTGAGCTTGACGGGCTGAGCATGACCCCTCTGGCGATCCCCCGCGTCAAGAAGATCATCCGCAATTCAACGGTCAAGGAATCGGCGGAATTGCTGGAGAAGGTGATGGGCTTTTCGACCGCTCGCGAGATCGAAACATATGTGAGAGAATACATGATCCGGAGATTCCCGGAATGCTGTCCCGTTGCCTGGCAGGCAGGCTGATGGGAGAGCGGGCAGATAAGAGAAACCATGGCAACCAGATCGAAATGGATACTGTTCGGCAGGCAGGTGGGGGAATATTACAGCGGCCTCTTGTATGAAGAGAAATCGTCCCCTCTCTTCCGCCTCCTGGGCAGGGCCTTGTCCAGGGCGAAGGCGGATCAGGAAGACCTGGACAAGCTGAAGGATCTCTCGCAGCGGGGGATCGTCGTACATGCCCTGAAGAACCAGAGTCAGCTCAACTGCCT
>Ga0209269_1000645_pt1 | contig 28604 bp, 30 predicted proteins | sample MTBAKMMethaMetaG_FD_187455 | JGI IMG/M metagenome (GOLD analysis project Ga0209269, IMG submission 187455) | Enrichment culture microbial communities from Arthur Kill intertidal strait, New Jersey, USA, that are MTBE-degrading - MTBE-AKM (Arthur... | ecosystem: Environmental > Aquatic > Marine >... | reverse complement strand
CCGATGTCAGCGATGGGAGCGGCAAGCTCCCGGACGGCACTCTTGGTGTAGGTGGTCTGTACAAAGTCTGCCATGGTTGATAGCATTCTCCTGCCAGCCGTTGCCCCGGGGTTGTATGACTGACAATACTAAATATGACTATAAGTAATATTAATCTGCCTTAACCGCGGATAGTTGTGCAGGAGATGCGAGAGAAAACGGGGAGATCTGAAGGGATATGAGAGAGGAGGAGAGATATTCCGGGCGGCATGCATCACGCGACGACCTGATGGAGACGATCATCGAGACCCACCGGGACGTGAAGTGGATCTGCAAAACCCTGCAGGCGATGGAGGCACGAAATGAGGACGTCGAGACCCGCCTTCGGTCGATCGAAGGATGGCGTGCGGAGCGGGCCGGGGCCGAGAGGCGGACGGGGGGAATGGTCGCGGGCGTGAGCGGTATCGCAGGAGCCCTTGCCGCGTGGGTGGTGCAGTGGCTGGGGGTGGGGTGATCAGATGGGTACCGGTGAGAGCCGGTGCCGGCATGTGAATCTCCGGGGGGTGGGCCGCAACAACATATGAACGGAAGTTTAACCAAGCCAGCCTGCACGGTACGAAACGGTGCGGTTTGTATGACAACAAGGTCGGCCCAACCCCTTTCCGGTTCACGCCAGTAGTGCAGGTAGGTCCCGTTAAGCGTTGCCGTTTTTCATTCTCCAGAATGGCATTTCAACAACTGATACAAAATTTAAGCTGAATATGAATTTTAAATTATGAAAAAGGCCGATATCAACAGTCTTTCCTGATCAATCCTCTCATTATCCACCCCGCGACCATTTTCACCCCACCAGCACTGCGGTAATAACCCCTCCCTACGACCCCTCTCTCATGACGAGAACCTATCTCATGGGGGACGAGACTCTCTTTACGGACATGGAGGTCTTTGAAATCGAGTACGCCCCGGACGCCATCCGCTACCGCGACACCCAGCTCGCCCGTCTCGCCGAGGCGGTCCGGCCCGCCCTGCAGGGGGGCCGCCCCCTCAACACGGTCCTGCGGGGCCCGCCGGGGACGGGGAAGACGACCTGCGTCAACCATATCTTTGCCGAGATTGCGGAGACGACCCGGCGGGTCGTCCCGGTCATGGTCAACTGCCGGAACGAGCAGACGGAGTTCAAGGCGTTCGTCCGCATCTTCGAGACCATCTTCGGCCACCAGCCGCCCCTCTCCGGCATCCCGGTACGGCGGCTCACCGACCCGATTGCACAAGAACTGCGCAGGCGAAACGCAGCGCTCCTTGTCTGCCTCGACGACGCGAACTACCTCACCCGCGACCACCTCCTCGACCGGGTGCTCGGCCCGCTCCTGCGGCGGTGATGGTCGTCGGCGTGGGAGAGCCGGGGGGAGAGGATGTGGGAGAGGACGTGGGAGTGCTGGTTTGGGATCTGGTCGAAGGGCCTGTGGGGGATCCGGTCGAAGAGCCGGTGTGCCCCTTGCTCTCCCTGCCCCTCTTGTCTCCCTTGCCGCCGTTGCCTCCCGTGCATCCCGCCGTGGCGTTTATGGTCTTTGCCGCCGATTCTTCAGCGGCAGACCCGGACAGACCGATGTTGGCGCATGGGTTCGTGGCGGGGCTGCCGTCTATTCGTCTGTCGGGCTGCATGGCCGGACCTCCGTTGGGGGATTTTTCGTCCTTTCTGTCCTTTCTGTCCTTTCTGTTTTTTCTGTTCTTTCCGTCCTTTCTGTCCAGTCATCTGTCGTCGCCGATGGGATGAGCCGGGCGGTTCCTTCTGCGATCCATTTCTCCCAGGCCATCTTCGTGATGGGGTCGGGGATGGTGTCGAGGACTTCTTGTTCGATTTCTCTCATGGTTTTGTTCCTGTGCACGGGTGTGGTCGTGTGTGGCCGTGCACGGGAGAAGAGAGGGAGGGGGAGGGGATGAAGAAGAAGAGTGTGTGGGGTGAAAGGGGGATGTGCCCGATTATCAGAATGTTCCGGATTTTTGGGGGAAAAATCACCACCCGCCTATTCTCCGGCCGAACCCGGATACCCCTCAATATCCTCCCGGAATGAAGCAAAGTCGTCCAGATTTCCCTGCAGAATCGTAAAGGCGAAGGCATCGTCGATGGCCCCGTACCGGTGGAGCAGAATCTTTTGGAACCCTTTCATTCTCCTGAGGATCTCATGCATGTCGGATGATATCACACCGTTGTGCACCAGATTCTCCAGGATCTTTTCATCCCCGCCGGGAAGGCCCAGGTGCAGGTCCGCGTTCAGAATCGCACAGACATCAAAGACGTTCTCGATGGCATACTCCATTCGTTTGTAGATGCCGTCCTTCAAAAGACCCATCCCGACAAAGGTATCCACGGATGCCGGCAGATTCTCACGCACCAGCGTAACACTGTCCGTCATCTCACGAAGCTTGATCCGGATGACCGTGCCCCTCACGTCTCCCGTCATCCGATCGCCCGTACCCCGAGATAGTCATCCAGACGGTGTTTGAAGTCATCATACTCCCGGATCGTCTCACGGGCGATATCATAGAGGAACCGCTCATCCGGGCAGTACAGGGCCCGCCCCCGCAGGACCTCCTTCTGGACATGGAGCGGCAGGTTCCCGAATATCTGGATGTCATAGCGGTCGTCGCACAACAGGGACAGGGCTGCAAACCGGAACTGCTGCCCCTCTTCAGGCGTCCCGGCATACCAGATACAGAGGTCAATATCGGAGGTCTTTGTCGCCCGCCCTTCTGAGACCGAGCCAAAGAGGATGATGAACCGTACCTTCTCAAATCCCGCAAGCGTCCTGATCTGTTCGAGTGCGTGCCGGATATCCTCCTCTGTGGTCCTCATTTTCGCCTCTCTGTAACCATAGGATACATCTCTCCTGCATTAATGTTTGTGAAGGGGGAGGAATGGACGCGGACCGCATTTGCCGTCGCAGAGATTATTCTGATGATGAGCCCCGAACGAAAAATGATCAATGCCGCAGATGAAGAGATCAACCGGTTCGTCCGCGGAGTTGCACAATATCTCTCTACCGTTGACGACGTCGAAGACTGGATCATCCGGAATTGCAATGACAGGGATGATTAGTCGGACGCAAGAAGCGAATATGCCCGCCGGTGCTTGTGGACCGAGTGTTCAAGGGCTTCCTGTTCTTCCGGCAGGAGACCCTCCTCCTTTATTCCGGGAGCCGCCTCCCCTGGCGGGACGGCTTTTGTATTGACAAAGGATTTTGTGGATTCATGGACGCCATCGTGTGTAGAGAACGGATGTGACGGACCTGAAGAACCGGAACGGTACAGGCCCTCTCGTTCCGTGTCCCGCTCTTTCCTATCCAGATTTCTCTTTTTCGACATCATGTATCCCTCCCCTATCATTGGCGGTAGTGGTCCAATGGAACTGGTGTCATGGAGGTATATATAGGTTCATATCATCCCTGGATTATTCCGTTTTGGCGAATATTCAGGCGGAACCATGATGCTGGGTATGGTTGCAGGCGGTCCTGAGTGGGATGAGGTGGAGACGATCATCATTGAAAAACTCGGTGGTCTTGAGGGACTGGAGGTACGATCCAAGGTGTGCTCTCAGGATACCCCCCGACATCTCATTCTTTCCCGTTCTCTCTTCTGACCACCTGCGATGCATAGCTGAAAAGAGCGGTCTCCACATCGGCGGGGAGCCAGTTCCCCTCCTCCCGGCGGCCGGATTGGAGATACTGCTGAGGATGGGGACATGGAATAGCATCGGCGTTCAGGGTTCCGGCGATATGGTTGAGAATCAGGACCCATGTGCCATATTCCTGTGGCCAGCCCTCCTGATCACGTGGAATCTGCCATCGTGTATCAAATTTCACGTTGAGATCAAGGAGTTGATACTGCCCACCGGATTGGAGGTCTCCCTTGCCAAAGACCCGTACGAGGCGCGTATCAATGGCCCCGAATATCCGGGGTACGGCAAAGTGGAGAACCTTGCTGCAATAGGTCGGTCCGAATCCTTTGACCTTGCATCCCAGGATACAGACGGCGTTTTCCGGTTCTGTCCCGAGCCAGAAGGCGGGTTTACCATCGTGATAGAGGGACAGCCGAAGAGGGTCCTGGCAGGAGACCTTTTTCGGATTCGGAAGACTGCCCCATGTGGCAATCTCAATCATGTGCGCCGTGGTGAGAGCATGGTCCATCGCTGCCTGTGAGATCATCTCTTCCAGGCGAAACAGATCCGGAAATCCCTTTTCCCAGGTGTCCCCCTTCCAGGTATATGACCGGTAGAGGTCAGGCAGATCATGGCCCTGCAGGAACCTGGTGATGGTAGCATGGTGTGATTCTGAGAGCGTCATGGGGATTTCTCTGAAGGATAGTCGGGGAGTGGGGGGATAAAGGTGGTGGGGATTTGGTTGAAATAGAACTTATCAGCCCTATGTAATTGCCATAAATTTTTCTTTAGCAATTTCACCGACCTGTATTCATGTACCTCTCATCAAATCAGACATATAAGTCAGAATGCACCATTTAACTCAGCTTGTCGGAATGAGAAGATAATTGATTTTATAAATGTGTAAAAATTCTGGACCCCTAACAATCTGAATTTTCCCGTCATGAAATAAATATAAAAACGGCTAACTTTCTGTTAGAAAGCTTTGATACATCGGGAGCGGAGAGTGATCTCATCGCGGATATTTATTCAAAGGAAGAAAGAAGCAAATTAATGGCTAAAATCAAAGGAAAAGAGACAAAACCGGAGATTTTGGTTAGAAAATTTCTTTTTTCAAAGGGATTCAGGTACCGGATACACGATCGAAGGTACCCAGGAACCCCCGACATCGTTCTCCCGAAATACAATACGACCATTTTCGTTCACGGATGTTTCTGGCATGGCCATGACGGATGCATGGCGGCGAAACTGCCGCAGACAAACGTCGAGTTTTGGCAAGAAAAAATAGAAGAGAACAGGAAAAGAGACGCGGAGAACCTAATAAAATTGAAAGAATCCGGTTGGAATGTGATCGTCATTTGGGAATGTGAATTGAGTAGTATCCGGAAAAGGAATGAGCGTCTTGCCGCACTCCTCGACGAATTGATGGCACACGGACAGGATCAATAATTTGTTCGATTTTTCTGAGAGGTAAATAATTACAATATGGGTATTGTAACCCGCTTTAACTCAAATTAATGCGATTCTTAATATATGGCAAGAGGATATACCTCAGTTTCCGTTCCCGACAGCTTGCTATCTGAGATTGATGAAATCGTTCGAGACAATAATTTAGGCTACACCTCTCGCAGCGAATTCGTAAAAGAAGCACTTAGATTCCATATCTTGCGTATTCGAAAAATCGATGAGAACGGAGAAAAGTAGTTATGAATTATGATTCTCTCATTATGAATGAAGACGATTGGGACGAGGTGGTTTATAAGAAAGGTGTCTATGAGAAAGGTGTTTATGAGAGAGGTGTCTATGAGAAAGGTGTTAAGGATTGGTTGGATGATCTTGCAAGAAAAAATCAAAATTTTAACGCCGATATAAATTACATCCAAAACATTCGATATTTATTGGGAGAAATTGACTCGGAAAAATTGGATTGGGAAAAATTCATACCTCGAAAGATTAGTCTCTCCGAATACGAAACCCCGGTGTATATCTTTGCCCATCCCGATGTCCTTGAATCGAAACCTGAGACAGTATTTTGGTATCTAGGGGGCGCTGGAATCGCACAAAAAACATTGGGTAATATTCGCCCCGATTATGAACAAATGGGAGGTAAAAGATCTCCAAAAAGTCTATCACAAAGCCTAGGAAAGGGTAAATCTGTCAAAAGGAAAGAATTAGAAACCTTTTGCATATGGCTGAATGGAAAAATATCAGACTCTTTTGATAAATCACCAGTTAAGGTTACTGATTTCGAATTAAAAGTCGCAATGGTCCTAGGAGGAAGGGCAATTGGAAAGGGCCAGAACGATACCGGTTCATTAGCGGTTAAAAAATTAATTACGCAATTTCACCTTAATCCTGGGCTCTCTGGCCATATTTTAAAATTTTATGTAAATAATAAACCCCAGCGATATTCTTCAGATTCCTTCGAAGAATTACTCACTAAGTCAGAAAATAGCATAAATTGCATTTGTTTCGATAACGGCTCGAAAATCAAGTTCCCAACCGGAGGGGATGTCCCTGACATTCTATTCCTTTTAAAAGATAACAAGCCTGTCATGGTGGGTGAAATTAAAGGGCGAAAGGACGAATCCAACAGGCAGGAGAGTTGGCTTCCTCAGATGGAGGCGCATTTTAAGAGTTGGCAAGATGAGTTCCCAGATGCAAAGAGATTTGCATTGGGTACTTTGATCTCTGAAGAAATGTTGAGCGCCAAATCGGCCAGGGGTACGACTGTTCCAAACTTTAGAAAAATGTATGACGATGGTTTGCTCCATTATGTCGTAAACATAAATCGCCTCGACAATGAGGAAGAATACCGAGAGAAAGTGTGTCAAATTTTTGGAACACTTTTAGAATTATCGGAATAAATGAGGGAAAATATCCGATTCCGATTGAACCCAAATTTTCTTCTTAATTTTGAAGGGGTTAGCTTTTTTTTACCGAAACGATATACTCCGCGATTTTTCTCGCTATCATCGGAGGCACGGCATCTCCGATCTGATTGTACTTCGATGAAAGCGGGCCTTCGAAGATATAATCTTTCGGATAACCTTGCAAAAGGGCCATTTCCCTAACACTCAGCATCCTGTCCTGTTCGGGGTGCAGATAACGACCGTTCCCAGGATGCCCGCATTCTCTCGTGATAGTTATCGCCGGTCTGTCCCACCACAATCTGCCGTAAATATCGGGGAATGATCCCGGCCTTGCCCTCTTCATAGCAGGGATTAAAAGATACTCCTTCTCCGACGGAATGTCGGCCCAGGAACCGCCGTCCTTGGGGATGGCCCGGATCCGCTCCATTGAGTGGTTGTTATGACCGGGACAGGTGTGCATGGGGTCCGAGGGGTCGGTCTTTCCCGCTTCGAGTTTGGGGAGGTCGGCTATCGCATCTCTGACCGTCATCACCTTCTCCACCGGTTCTGGGAAGGGAGGCAGGGGTTTGCCATCCCTTCGTGCGACGATCAAAGCCCGTTTTCGCTTCTGAGGAAGGCCCCACTCTGAGAGATCGTGGACTTCATACTTCACCTCATATCCCAGTTTCTCCAAATGCTGTTTCAATTCATCGAAATGAAAGGACATTTTTCCCTGAAGCAATTCCTTCACATTCTCCATCACAAAAAATTCGGGCATGAGCTCCTCGACGAATAATCCCGTCCTCTCCACCAAATGGTTTCTCGGGTCGTCGACGACATGGTTTTGTGCGTTTTTCTGACTGAATCCGGTGCATGGAGCGCAGGCGATGAGGACAGTCAGGTCGCCTTTCCTCAGCCCGGTCTTTCGAGCGAATTCTTGTGGGTCTAAAACGGAGAGGTCCTCGTTCATCGGCTTGACACCGATATTTCGTTCGTATGTCAGATTGCAGTGAATCCTTTTCGGCTTGCCGTTTGTTTTGCCCGGTTTTCCGACCTCGAAGTCAACCGCGGCCACGATATCAAAATATTCGGGAAGCGACGCGAATCCGTAACTCATCCCTCCGGCTCCCGAAAAAAGATCCACTACTTTCCAGGGAGCATTTTTCGAGTTAGATTCGCTATTTGCATTCATATTTTCATTCCCAGAATTGAGCGATACGCCCATGGTTAATTTAGAATACATTTGATTTTCAACATATTAATTAGCCGCGAACAGTGAAAATGAGTCTTTTAATTGTCTGTGATATCAACAGATAACGGCAATAACCTATGTTTATTCGGAGTGATTGAGGGAGGGCATCTTCAATTTGACATTCTGAATCATAGGCACGAAAATGCCCTCGTTAAAGCACCGTCTGTAGAGATACTTGTGCGGTAGAAAATGAGAGTGTGTTTTCCTCCTCAGACAACAGACCACGGACAATCCCTCTCAGCTCCTCCCTGAACATTCCCCACTCCTTTCTCTCATTGAGATCATAGGAGAGGCGAATCGCCCGAATCAGGAGAGGAACATCCCGGTTTTCTCCCTCCGGCGACGGCACCGATAAGAGAAAGTCCCTCTTGTGGTCGAGGAGGATGTCCGGATAGAGGAGCATGATCTTTCTTGCCGTCGTCTTGGTCGCATAGGCGTACATCTGGTAGACATCCGACTGCGACACCTTCATCCTCCTGTCGGTGGCATCGAGCAGCTTGTATTTGGTGTCGATGATCGCCTCGACATGTGGATATCCCACGAGAATGTCCGGCCGCAGGTTGAAGAGCTCCGACCCATCTTCATCTGTCACCAGTTTTCCAACGCTTCTCTGTGACTCGATGTGGATAGGCCTGCCAAAGAAGAATGCAGGGTCCTCACGGAGCACCTCGGTGATAAATTCCTCGAAGAGGCGTTCCATGGGGATAAGCAGGGAGAATGACTCAACATCAGAGGCCTGCAGGGTAAGGGTCGAATGCGCAAGGAAGAGTCTGCACATCCGGATATAGGGTTCGAACATCCTGTTCAGGCGGGTAAAGGCTATCCGGTCGATCTCCGGGACGGTGACCGGGGTGAGTGTTACCTGGTCGAGAATATCGGTGATCGACCGGAGCATTCGGACCGTGCCAAAGTCCGAAGCCGTGCGGGCCATCAGGTGGCAGGTGAATTTGAGGGTCCGGTTCATCAGATTGTCCGTGGAGAATTCATAGTACCTGCAGGGGATGATGTGCATCCGGGCGGGATTGGTATGTTTGGCAAAATCTATCCGTCCCTTGATCACCCGCAGGTCATCGGATGTCCTGATATATTCCCGTCTTTGTGATGATTTGATGGTATGGAGGAGATGTTTTGCAAACAGGTGCATGAAGATCTCAAAGAAATCATACGCTTCGACGGAGAGATCGGCGACGGAAATCTCCTTGATCGGTACATTTCCGGTGTAGGAGAGCATCTTCAGGAGATTTGTGGAGATGATGCGGTGATGATCCTCTAAGTTACCATTCCTGAATAATTTTGGAAGGATCTGGATAGACAGGTCTCCCACCCGGAGAACGCCGGCATAATTCAGGGGTCTGATGCTTTTCAGGCCTGTCTCGATAAATGGCTGTGTCCGGTTGAGCTCTTCCATGAGGGTAAGCGTACGCTCGGTGAGATAGAGCGTCCCCTCTTTGAATTCGTCCCGCTCAGAGCATTCGTACGGGTATCTTTGGTACTCAAAGAGCGTTACCGACTGCATAATCAGCTATCCGCCACGTCATTTCCTGATGAGGGCTTCACTTGTGCAAGTCGCCCGATGGCGCCGATGAAATCTTCCCCGGTCAGGACCTCGTCAAACGCGAAGGAACGGCCGTCACCGGAAAGGGTGACGAAATCATCGCCGATGACATCGTGCAGTTTCCGCGGTGCATCATAGAAGTATTCCTGGAGGAGCGGCAGGATCTCATAGTACCACGTAAAATGAAGGAGCTCAATTGCCTCGTCCCGCGAGGGCGCATCACAGAGCGCTGTCAGGTGGCTGTGACCGATCTGGTGGTCACGGTCATACTGGGCGATGATGTTCGCATTGATCCTCTCCAGAAGAGCGATTGCCATCATACAAATGTCGTTGATGCCTGTATCCCCATTTGACAAATGCCCCCTGAGAAACGCATAGTCGGGCATCATTTCGACAAACCCGAATCTACGCCGAAGAGCCGTGTCCACGAGGGCGATGGATTTATCCGCCGTGTTCATCGTCCCGATGATGTACAGGTTGGGGGGCACGGAAAACCTCTGTTTGGAGTACGGGAGCGTCGTGACCAGTTCGTTCTTCTCGCCGTAGCGCTTGTCCGCCTCGATGAGAGTGATGAGTTCGCCGAATATCTTGGACATGTCCCCGCGGTTGATCTCATCGATGACGAGATAGAATGGCACTTCAGAGGCACGTTCTCTGAGGCGTTCCTTTTCCGATGGATCCAACTGGGGGATATCCCGGTCTTTTTCCCATGGTTTTTCAATTTCAGCAGCATTCACCAGGACATTGAAGGCACGGCGGGACATCTCCTTGAAGATCCCCTCTTCGACCCGGTAGGTAAGCGTCCCGTCATCGGTGGTGACCGGGCGAAGACCCTCGATAAAGTCTTCATAGCAGAAGGATGGATGGAAGGTGACGAATTCATTATTGCGGATTGGTTCGGCTTCAATCGTGCTTTCTATCGCCAGATCTTCGGGAAGTTGTCCTGAAAGTGAAAGAATCTGTCTTGCTTCATTTTCCGTTAATGGGAAGAGCGTTCCCTGCGCACCATTTCGGACAGGACTGGAAGAGGATAATATTGCGTCATTCTTAATATCAGGCCATTCAGGGCCATCAAATTTTTTCAACCCTTTAATCTCAATATTGATTGTATTATTTTTGTCTATGATTTTTTGCTGGCATTCTGCAACGCCGATAATTTTCCTGTGTGGGCTGCTGGAATAGACAATACAATAGTCCCCTTCTTCGATTTCCTCGAATGCAGATTTTATTCTACCGTTCCAGAGAACCCCTTTCGGATTGGTGAAGATTCTCTCTGGGTCGAACCGTTTCTGATTCACGCTGAGCCAGAAGAAATTACGGTCAAAGGTGGTTTTTTGGAAGGAGGGGATATCCTTGCTCCTCGAACTGATGTATTGGTTTGCGAGATAGGTCTTGCCCGTGCCGGGAGGACCATAGAGGATGACCTGATTCTTATTGGAAAGGAGTTTGGTTACGCGGGGATATTGATCCCCAATTGAAGAGGAATCCGGCGTTATCTGGCTCACGGTTGATATTTTTAAAAATAAAGTTAACAGGTTTTCAAGGGTTTTTTCAATTTTTGCATCAATATTGTTATCAATTTCATGTTCCTTTATTTCACTTATTATATGAATCCTGTCTGTCCATTTCCTCTCGATATCTTGGGAATTATTAAATTTTATTTCGATATTTGAGGGTTGATTACTTTCATTGTATGAAGAATATATGCGAATATCTTCATTTTCGTTAGATAACCGAATAATTTCTTGTTTAATTGCATCACTAGTTTTCGCAAGTCGAATGCAATCAGCATTTACATCAACAGCATCACCATAGCAAAAACCAAATATAATGCTGGATTTGTTTATTTGAATGAATAATTGGGGATAGTATGAGTATTTCCTCTGCTTGAGTGTTTCATCCTTTTTTGTGATAGCAGCCCAAACGTAGCGATTGACAACTTGGCCATAATAGGGAAAATGTGCTACTTCATAGATATCTGAAATATTATGATTTAATAAAAATTCATTTAATATTTCTTTTAAGAGCAAATTAGGAGTTTTCATGCCATTATTGAATCTGAATTTTTCAAGTGCAGGTTTAACAAGAGAATGATATTTTTCTTTATTGGCCACATTGGCTGGTTTGTTGCTTAATATCTTTCCTGCCAAATTCTCATCAACAATTAATTTAGAAATTGAAATTGCGTCTAATACATTCTGTTTGGTCAAATATTTTGTAGGATTACTCATAATTTCCCCTGAATCAAGCAATTAGCGGTAAGATATTGTGGGATTTATGGCTTTTGGATCATATGATCCAATTTGGAGACGAATCAAAGTATGAACATTTTTGAATGTGATCACGAGATCAAAGGATTCGATTCAATGAATCTTTGAATGCGTATCTTCAACTATTTTCTCCATTAAAATACATAGGCCACTAGGGACTCGACTCGATAAAGGACCTCAATCCCGGCCACCACACCCCAAACCATATCATTCATTCAATTTTATATCACTTCAATGAGAATTCCATCCCCACGAAGCCACATTGAGGATGAGCTACCCCCACCATGGCTTGCCACCATCACCCTCGACAATGTCAGCGAAGGAAACCCCTCCTCCACCAACGACCGCCTCGCCGCCATCCCGAATATCATCTCCACCCTCGCCGCCGAAGGCTATCCTTCAAATGGCGTCCTCCTCTTCCCCGGCGGCTGGCTCGATGCCGGGCAGACGGTCCCTGATGCGGCGTACTGCGCACGGGCGGCCACGGCCCTGCTCCCGGCACTGGAAGGGACGGGCCATACGGTCTGCTTCGGTATCGACGGTGGGATGGATGCGGAGGGGTTTGCCCGCGACCAGCTCGCCCTTGCCGTCCGTGACGGACAGGGCCTCTGTGCGATGGGCCGCAAGTTTGCTCCCTCGCCGCAGGAGGTGGGGCATGTGTCGCTCTGCGGGGATTATTCCGGGGGGGAGTGCGGGTATCCCCGGACCTTTACCCATGGCGGCACGACGTACTTCCTTGCGGTCTGCTACGACAGCTACGGGATCAGCCACGGGTGCGGCCCGAATCCCGGTGTCGATGCGGTCCTGAGCTGCGTCCACTGCTTTTATCCGAAGGGACGGGGACCGTCGGGAGAGGCGTACTTTGCGAAGCACGGGTTTGCCGGTGCCTCGAAGCGGTGGGGATGCCCGGTCTTCGGGACCGCAGTCTTCTATGACAGGAGAATGCCGGAACGGTGGCCGACGGGTGTGATGTGGAAGTCAGGGGAGAAGAGTACGGCGAGGTGGCGGTATGAGGAGAATGGCATTCAGTGGACGGACCAGTATATCCTGGACACAGAAGAAGGAAAGGCAATCATCCGTGTATATGATGGAGAACTGTTGAGGTGAGAGTATGCAGGAACACCATTTTACCCATTCTCTCCTATCAATTATCATGGATGGGGATGGAAGGATGCACCAGGTGGTAAGTGTGAGGAACTGTCACACTAACGTGGGGGGTTGAGAATATGCGAGCAAATACCACACCAAACAGGATCCCGTTTACCACAGTCTGGCAACGCATTATTTCACACAGTGGTGAGACCTTCACCACAGCTCGTGGGCTGCCGCTCACCTACATGGTTTACGGTTCGTACATCATACCAAGCAGGACGAAATATAATCTCCCAAGAGCGGATTTTGAGAAAGCATGGCAATTGATGCCTGATGTGCCATGGTCGGAAATTTCTAAGCTAATTCGCGGCCCGTCATATATCAAAGCGATTCTCACCGATTCGAGGATATCTGGTGAAAAGCAAGATACCCGGCAACGGCTCTTTCCCGCTGACCCGGATGGCAAAGAGGATCCGGCAAAGGGACCTCCTCCTCCTCCTCCTCCTCCTCTGGCAATTACGTCGGTCAAACAGGACACACAGAAAGGGAAAATCATCGCCTATCTTCTCTATCATGCATTCAGAAACGAAGGCATCCACGGGCAGCGTGACATGCCGGAGGACGAACCGCCCGAAGGGGTGGTACCAGGATCGCTGGATCACATTCTGTTTCTGACACTCACCGTCTCCATCGATTATCAGCGGGATGCCCATGACCTCTGGGACGCTGCACGTGCCACTTGGGAAGACCCGGAGACCCGCTATCTCTTCGACCCGGTCATGATGAATATTGTTCCCCCCCAGAGGATGCTCCGGGATATGGGGAAGCACCGGCTTTCCAAAAAACATAGCAAGGATGCGAAAATCTGGCGGACAGTTGCCGGATCTTTTAAACGGAAATGGGAGGGTGACCCCCGAAATTTCCTTGCAGACTGTGGATGGGACGCCCCGACCGTCCTCCAGCGGCTGAAGGAGGATCGACATCAAGCGGATGGGCAGATAGCCAAGGATTTCCCGTACCTCGGGGGCAATAAGATCGGGCCCCTCTGGCTCAGGATGCTCAGGGACAATGCTGGTGTTTCAACGCTGAGAAATCTGGATCAGGTCCCCATCCCGGTCGATGTCCACATTGCACGGGCATCTCTTTGTCTTGGGATGGTAAACGGGAGCTACGGCGGTTCCCTCGAGCCACTCTTCCAGGAGATCCGGGCGGCATGGGCAGAATCGGTGAAAGGCCTTGAGGTCGAGGGGCGGCCGATGATTGCCCTCGATATTGACGAACCTCTCTGGCATCTCTCTAAATTCGGCTGTGCGTCACGGGATCAGAAGACTGGGGTCTGTCCCTTGAAAGGGACCTGCGTCGTCGGTGAGTATTGCATTCAAGGTGAGGTGCAGGTACAGCCAGACCGGGTGGTGATGCAGACGGCTCCAAAGAAGGAGATATATCACCCTTCAGATAATTTTGATGGTGGAAATACCCTGTGTATCATTTCATGTGGAGGGAAGAAGATTTGGAACGATAATAAATTCGCAGGACCAACGCCGACACGGCATGTTTACACTGGGAATTATGTAAAAGGAAACCAGCAGTACGCGGAGATGTTCTATCCCGAGAACTGGTGCATCCTTTCTGCAAAGTACGGGTTCCTCCTCCCCGACGATATCGTCCCTGAAGACTATAATGTGCGGATGGGAGATCCAGGATCTGTCACGACGGCGATGCTTCAAGAGCAGAGAGGATTAAAAGGGCTCATGGAATATGACGAGATTGTGGTTCTTGGAGGAAGGGACTATGTGGATGCGGTCATGAGAGCATATCCCGGCATGAAGATAAGGGGGGTATTTGAAGGTCTGGGTGGTATTGGAAAGCAAATGCATGCGGTTCGCGATGCGATGAGGTGTGGGGTGCCGTTGTAATTATCTCTGTGATTCGATCCTAGAATCTGAAAATATCTCAATAATTTTTTATTTTAGAAACATTATCCCATGATGTTGATGAATAGGTTTGGACCGTATATGGGCAGAGCAATTTTCATATTTTTCTAGTTTTATTGTCGGGAATGTTTATTTCATGTCATATCTATAGAGACATGAGAATGGATGAGATTTTTTCGTAGGAAAAAAGACACTTCCAGCGATCGGGGATCAGGGAATCGGACTTCTAGAGGGGATGCCGACTCGATTTGTAACCCTTTCATGCATCAGATCTTTTATGAGCTCAAGAACAGCCCAGATAGTACGGTAAATATCCGATTTGCTAATCTCCTGAAGGGATTTGGATACGATTCTTATGATGATGCAATATTGAAGGAAATCCAGTCACATCTGAACCAGCATAATTTATTTGCTCATTTTCCTCTGGACAGAGATATTGAACAGAATGATGTGTTAAAAGTCATTCCCTTTGAATCATCAATGATTCAGTCAGGAACGGGTTCAAAACCACGTTCATCTGAGCATAAAATTGGCATCAACAATGCTGTACAAAGTGCCGTAAATGCAACTGTTCAGGTCGTAACCGATGATGGAACGGGATCTGGGTTCATCATCCATGAGTCCGGAATAATTGTGACTGCTTATCACGTGGTGGACGGCAAAGCGTACTCTGACCGCCGGGTTTTAATTCGTCAGCATCCCGGAAAACCGAATGAAAAGAGATCGGAAGCACTCGTTTTTATGGGCCACCGCAAGCTCGATTATGCCTTATTATGGATGTTAGAAGGGGGAAAATTTGATCCACTTCCTATTGGGGATCCAACTGATCTACAGTATTCTCAGACAGTGTATGCAATAGGATGTCCGGCGGGACTTCCGACAACAGTCTCAAGAGGAATCATTGCAAATCCGTGTGTCACTTACAACGGTGTCGAATGTATACAGTCGGATGCAGCGATAGATCATGGCAATTCCGGTGGTCCTCTAATCACTGAACACGGAGAGGTGGTTGGAATTAATTTGTGGGGTATCGGGAATTACGATGCTGCAAAGTTTTCTCTCCCCATTGATTACATTATTGACGATATCAGGATGGCAGTTTCTTTTGGGAAGAAACGCTCTTCGCGTGTTCTTTTCTGCCCGTCGTGTGGTTATACGGACTATAGTACGATGATCAACTGGTACTGTAAGAATTGTGGTTACCAATTCAGGTCTGAACAGAAATGAGTGTGATTCAATGAGCAGAAACGGTTCAAAACGAACTAGTGAATTTGAAGATGCATATGTTTCCCCGGAAACGGTTCCTTATGAGACATTATGCCGGGTTAAAGAATATTTAGAAAATGAAATCGACCAGTTCATGATAAACGTCGGGTGCCGCAATCCTGCTAATTATACCGATGATGATGGATGGCGTACAATAAAAAAGGGCTCTGCAGTTGGTTATGCGGGTATATATATAAAAGAAAATTCAGTAGTCCTAGATGTCAGAGCGATTGTAATGCCCCTTCCTTCTGATAAAAATTTGATCGTTCCTCTGATGAGAGAATTGCTGGAAATTAATGCGAATATCCCTTATGAATGCCGTTTTGGAATAAGCAATGACTATGTTATCGCTGGCATTATAAAATCCATAACCAATTTAGAAGAAGATTTGATTCCTTATTGCATTAGTACCGTTATGGGAACTGCTGATGAATTTGATGACTATTTTATCAGTAAATATGGGGGGACAACTAAACCCCGAAAATGACTGGGAGATAATCAGTCTAAATGTAAGAAATAACCTTTAATTTCCTTTAACGCTCAACAAAATGACCCTGATAAAAATTTTGTTGCATTTGCTCACTCCCTTCCAAATTATTTATTCGACCGTTTATCCCGGACAAAGACGACTTTCACTTGTGAGGACGAGTTTTCCTTTTCTTCAATGTCGAACAGCCCAATTGCCTGAAAAAGTCCGCTCAGTTTCTTAAATCCATATCTCCTCGAATCAAAGTCTGGTGCGATATTCAGGATATTTTGCCCAACTGCCGCAAGATTCGCCCACCCATCTTCACCGGACGAGTCCTCAACGCTGTTGCGGAGAAGATTTACGAGTTTGGTATCCCCTTTGAGTTCTTTGGCAGATGTTTGGGAGATGGGGGCTGTGGCAGGTTCATCAATTATCGCCTCTGGCCCGGTCCGCAAAATCTCCGTATAGGTAAATTTGTCGCACGCCTCGACAAATGGCTTTGGGGTCTTTTCCTCGCCAAACCCATATACCATCTTTCCGGATTCACGCAACCGGCTGGCGAGCCGGGTGAAGTCGCTGTCACTGGATACGATACAGAACCCGTCCAGGTTTCCGGCATAAAGAAGGTCCATCGCATCGATGATCAGGGCACTGTCGGTTGAATTTTTATGATCGGTATAGTTAAACTGCTGGATCGGTTGAATCGAATATTTCAACAGCGAATCCTTCCACCCGCCAAGCTGTGGTGATGTCCAGTTGCCATATATTCTCTTCACAGTAGCAGAACCATACTTCGCAATTTCCTGAAGTAAATTCTCTATTATTGCCGGTTGGGCATTGTCCGCGTCAATCAAAACTGCTAAACGGCTTTGTTGGAATAAAGGGCGTGTAATATATTCCATATGGGGTAATGGAGTTTAATAACGATATATTTGCCGCTATGAATTGTATCATGATTATAATCTTAAATTGATTATCCAATAGCGATAGGGGACACCTACCCGTGAAGGGATTATTTTCAAAAAAAAGAAATTATTTTTTGGATCTCTCATTGCCCTTTTTACCGGGTTTCGCCTGGGCTGAGCGATCGGTAGCGGGGTCCTTTTTCGGTGCGGCGGTCGGGGTTTTTACATCTGTTCGCTGGTTTTTTGCCAATATGGTCACCTTTTTACAGGATTTCAGGAATCTGTTAAAAATTCCAATCGAGTGGATATGAGAGGGAATGGATATATACTTATTCACCCCCGTCACCCTCTGTTTCGGGAAGCTGTTTACCATATTTTTTTCGTAATATTATATTTTAAATACTTTGATATATTTATTGAATCTTCCATTCATCCGGCGGGCTGAAGGATGAGACGGGGATGCTTCACCTCCGCGCCCGGCCGGCAGGGGTGCGGCGGGCGGGAGAAGAGAGAGGCACAAAGGAGTGGAGCAATGGGGGGTATGCCGTGTGGGGGATGATTCGCGGGGGGGATTTGCAGGGGACAAAACGACACGAAGAAACGCCCACTCTTCGATTCCTGCTGTGGAACGGGCGGGGTACCGTCCCTTTTAGATCATGGCGCCCTCCCTTCCGATCATGAATGGTAACGAAAACGCCTCTTATCCGCAGGGGTTGTCAAAATATAGTGTACAATCTGCAATACATTTATCCGCTATAAAAGCCTATTATACAATAGTAATTTTATATTTATTATTCTGGTGAAAATGTGGTGTCATTAACAATTAGGAGACTTCCCCCGGGGCTTTTCAGGTGCCAGCTGGAATTTTCTGATACAAGCCTTCCTTCCGTTGCCTTTCAGATAAACGCCGTCGATTTACTGAAAATCTCCCTTGGCGACCTCCCGTCGGCATTTGTGCGCAGCACCTCCGGGCATATCATCGGCGAAGTAACCGCCGGTCCGAATGACCGTTCGTTCATGGTGCGATTCCCCGGTAAGGAGTATAGGATACCAAGAGAAACGGTCGTCGCCTACCTCCCGGAGAAAGTACCGGTATACAAGCCGCGGGTGGCCGAAGACAAGACATCCACGAAACCCGATAACAGCAGGGTATTTCCCAGAAGTCATGAGAATTCTTCTGGCGATGACGATGCACGGTTCCTGAGCAAAGGGATTCACTAAACCCTGGACCATTCCCGGTTTTGCATCTGCTCCAGGTCCTGCCTTAGTTCTGCGTCTGGTCATTCTCCTCTCTTGTTCCTGCATCTGGTCACGGTCCTGTTCCTCCCGGTTCAGAGGTGAACATAGTCCTCGCCGTTTATTCCGGGATCTCCAAACAGAAGCTCCTAAAGTGGAGTTTTATGATCGGAGCTCCTGGATCAGAGTTCCGGAATCAGAATATGGTATCCCTCCGGCTGCAAACCTCCCTCCCCCCTTTCTCTCTCTCTTCATCCCTTCTCTCTCTCCCCGGTTCTCCCCGCCGGGCCAACTGTTAAATACAAAATTTTGCTAATCACCCCACGATCACATGACCGATATCACCCTCACCGACATCCCCCTGCAGACCGTCCTCGGCCTGCGCCGCCGCGGGCGTTACCAGGAACAAATCCCGCAGATGATGATGGAGCTGTTCACGTACGTGGAGGAGCACGGCATCGAGGTCGCCGGCATGCCCGCCTTCCTCTGCCACGAGACCTCGCCCGACGAGGTGATGCGGGCGATGGAGGAGGGGACCGCCGACATCGAGATCGTCGTCCCGATCACCGTCCCGGAGGAGGAAGGGGAGGGGGGACCTGCACCGGCACCGCTTTGGGGAACGGTCCCCGCCTCGAAGGAAGGGGAGGAGACCATCACCTGCTACGAACTCCCCGGCGGGTCCATGGCAACGGCGGTGCACAAGGGGCCCTATGAGACCTGCGAACCGACCTACGCCGCCCTGTTCCGGTGGATATCCGTGCACGGCAAGACCATCACCGGCCCGATTCGTGAAGTCTACCTGAACGACCCCGGCGAGGTGGCGCCGGAGGAGATCCTGACGGAGATCTACGTGCCGGTGGGGTGAACCCTCTTGTTTTCCAGAACCATTACACAAAATTCTGAGCAGGAATATTCGCATATTGAACGTGTCGCCTTCTTCCGGCACCTTCCCCTACACCAGACAGCCGATGGCATCACCCTTCATCGATTCCTCCCATCCCCCGTGCGTGCTAATATGCATTCTGTCCGAAGCAGGTATCCCTGGCAATGGCAACAACAGGGCATCCATCAGATGCCGCAGAACGTCAGGAGGAAGGGAAAAAAACGCGAGAGTCCTCATCCGTCCCGGTGCGGCAGATTTTATATTCTATGGCTGAATAATTTACGTAGGACCCGGGAGAAAATATGACAAAAATGCGTCTGACCGTTTCAATATGGGAAGAAGACGGGGTATATGTATCCCGCTGTCAGGAACTGGAGGTAGCCAGTTGCGGCGATTCACCGCAGGAAGCGCTTGATCATATTCAGGAGGCAATCGAATTATACCTGGAAAATGCACGTGTTCTGGGTATACTTAAGGACCTTGAACCATCCCTGACATCCCGTCATACATTTACCTCGGTGATCGAGGTCGATGGGTGACATAACCCCCCTGAAAAACTCCCCTTCTTTCATCAAATGTCATACTTCGAAAACTGATAAAAGCCGGATTTGTGGTTGCACCCCGGCAGGGCAAGGGAAGTCATACGGCGCTCTATAAGGTGGACGATGCCGGTAAGAAACTCCTCGTAATTATTCCCCGGAGAGATCCTGTCCCCCGGGGAACACTCATCTCAATTCTGAAACAGGCACATCTCACAAAGGAAGAATTTCTGGGCCTGAATTAAGCGAAACCACATACAAGGTCTCTTCGCGTGTATCCAAGAGCACGGCAAGACCATCACCGGCCCGATTCGTGAAGTCTACCTGAACGACCCGGGCGAGGTGGCGCCGGAGGAGATCCTGACGGAGATCTACGTGCCGGTGGGGTGAAGGAAGAACCATTTAAAAAGAGAGTGATGGGGGAGTGTTACCGGCGAATTCGCATCCGTGCTGCGATGACTGCGCTTCCAAGGATGATTCCGCAGATAACCAGAAAACCACCCGGAAATTCCGGAACGGGCGTTTCCTGTGATTCATATACCGTGATCGTTACCGGGGTGTAATAGCTAAAGTGAAAATCTCCCGCCTGAACTCCGGCCACATACAGGAATTCGTCTGTGCCAATGAACCCGGGTTCAGGCGCATAGGTAAATGATCCATCTGCATTGAAACACAGGGCCCCATGCACGGGGGATTCGATGAGGACCGCCTCCATCCCACACCCCGAAACAACGTTGTAATCATTTTCAAGAACACCGGGGGCCGGGACGTCAAGCCTGGTACCGGTAATGGTACTGTAGACATCCTCACTGGCATCTGGTGCATTAAATCCCGGACCCACGAGTATTGACACGGCTCCCGACTGGTAATATTCGGAACCCACGGAAAGTTCGTAGGAGAATTCATCCTCCCCGAGAAAATATGGCTCTGGAACGTACCAAAGCAATGCCGAATGCTCAGAAAATTCTACAAAATGGCCATGTGTTGGTCCACTAACGATTTCAATATATAAGGGGCCAGCAGGGGGGGGATCGAAAGGATCAATATACAAAATATTGTAACAAAATTCGCCCATCCACCATGCATATACCCAATCAGCACCCGAACCAATACTACCCCTATTATATAACTGATCATCATCCATCGCCACCGGCGCATCAACCCCGGCACTCACCAGCTGAACGCCGCCAAGCACCAGAAGCACCACTACAACAGCAATTGTCTTCATTTGAACCTCCTTTTCCCGTCTTGTAAGATATCACCGGTATGCGGGAATGGCGGGCCTGCCCATCCATCCCCTGCCGGACGGTGCCATGCCCGTTGTCACGGATCGGTGTATCCGGTTCCGGGTGCGGCGTAGCGCATCCACCCATCTCCGATTTCGGACGCAATGGGGGGCTATCCCCTATGCGAGAGAGATCGGGGAGACGTTGGGGTGAAGGGTGATGGAGCATCGCTGAAATCAGTCGTTGTTCCTGGTGCAATCCGGCATATTTCGTCCGTTCCTGATACCGGGGCTGGGGGTCAATGGACAGTTCTCCAGAATAAATGTTTCGCCGGTGACGATCTCGGGAATGGGCGTTGCCGGAGATGCGAGAGCGGCTCCCCGTCCCTTGCCACGGTGAAAACCCTTCTTACATCCCACGACAAATACCTGAGTAATTCCGGTGATCTTTCCATGAATCCCTCCAGCACATCCCCCTCCACCACAGGCACCGCCACCATCGACCCCGCCACGATCGCAGCCTTCCTCAACAGCGTCCGCACCGCCCGCCCGCTCGTCCACCACATCACGAACGCGGTTACGATCAACGACTGCGCCAATATCACGCTCTGCGCAGGCGCTGCCCCCGTGATGGCATCGGCGCCCGAGGAGGCGGCGGAGATGGCGGGCATAGCAAGCGTGCTCGTCCTCAACATCGGCACGCTCACCACCGGCCAGATAGCATCGATGCTCATCGCGGGCAGGGCGGCGAACGCCCGCGGCATCCCCGTCATCCTCGACCCGGTCGGGGCCGGGGCGACCGCGATGCGCACGGAGGCCGCCGAACGCCTCCTTGCCGAGCTCGATATTTCCGTCCTGAAGGGCAACGCCGGTGAGATCGGCGTCCTCGCCCGGACCGGCGGGGAGGTCCGCGGCGTGGACTCCGCCGGGTGCGAGGGCGACCCCGCCTCGGTCGCGGCCGCCTGTGCAAGACGTTTTGGCACCGTCGTCGTGATGACGGGCCCCGTCGACTACATCTCGGACGGCAGGCGCACGCTTGCCGCGGCAAACGGCCACCCCCTGATGGACCGCCTCTCCGGGACCGGGTGCATGACCGCCTCGGTGGTCGGCGCCTTTGCGGCCGTGGCGGGAGACGACCTCCTTCCCGCCTGCGCCGCCGCCTGCGCCGCCTTCGGCCGTGCCGGGGAACGGGCGGCCGCCCTCGCCCGCGGGCCGTACTCCTTTAGGACAGCGCTCTTCGACGAGATGGCGAACCTCACCGGAGAGGACCTTGCAGAACACGCGAATGTGAGGGATGCGGATGCCGCCTGAGCACACCACCCTCCCCGGCCTCTACGTGGTGACCGACCCCGCCATCGGGAAGGGCCGCTCCCACGCGGTGCAGGCATCCTTTGCCGCCGCGGGCGGCGCGGGCATCATCCAGCTCCGCGACAAGCACCTTGGCCGCGAAGCCCTCCTCAGCGAAGCCGTCGCCGTCCGCGAGGCCCTCGCCGGATATGACACGATCTTCGTCGTGAACGATTCCCTTGAGGTGGCGCTTGAAGCCGGGGCAGGCGGCGTCCACCTCGGCCAGACCGACGGCTCCGTCACTGCCGCACGGGCGGCCGCCACGGCCGCCGGCAGAACGGACTTTCTCATCGGCGTCTCGGTCGGCTCCGTCGACGAGGCCTGCCGGGCGGTCGCCGAGGGGGCGGACTATGTCGCACTCAGCCCCGTCTTTGCCACGGGTTCGAAGGCGGACGCCGGTGCGGGCTACGGCCTCGCCCTCCTCGCGGCGATCCGCACGGCCGTCCCCGTCCCGCTGGTCGCCATCGGCGGCATCACCGTGGCAAATGTGCAGGACGTGATCCGGGCGGGCGCCGACGCTGCGGCGGTGATCTCCGCGGTCGTCGCAGAGGACGATGTGACGGCCGCCGCCCGGGCGATGGCGGACGCCATCGAGGCGGCACGGGTGCTCCGGTGAGAGGGGGGGCACGGGAAGTGAGCCCCGTTCGCAGCCGGGATGACCCGAAATACCTTAATCAGTCATGAGGAAAAAGTTCAGGGAGAGGGGGGAGTCCGTGATGAAGGGGGTGCTTCTTACAACACTGGGGGTACTGCTGGTGCTCGCCGTCGTCGCCGGCGGGTGCACCGATAGTGAAACGGGCCCCGAGCTGACGGCCTCCTTTCATGAGGAGTACCGGGCAAACGAGAAGACCGTCCTCTCCGTGGAAAACCCCTGCGGGCCGGTCACCATCACCCGCGGCGATGTGAAGGAGGTCGTCCTCCACGCCGTCAAAAGGACCCGGGCCGGGGAGGAGGAGCTGGAGAAGGTGGAGATCACCGCGACCAAAGGCAGTCTCCTGAAGATCCGGGCGAGGTGGACCTCCGTCCTCCCCCCGCGGGTGACGGTCGATATGGCGATCACCGTCCCCCCGTATGTCACCGTCGATGCCGTGACCGTCTCGAATGGCGACGTCCGGATTGAAGGGGTCACAGGGGATGTTGCCGTCTCCTGCTTCAATGGCGACGTCCTCATCACCAATATGAGCGGCTCCGTGATGGCGGCCGTCGAGAACGGCAACCTCGAGGTCCGGGACACGACGGGCACGGGCGACCTGAACGTAAGGAACGGGCGGATTGAGGCGGAGGTGCGGAGTGTCCGGGGGGATGTCGCCATCGAAGCGAGGAACGGGAACATCACCCTCGCCCTCGACCCCGCCCTTGACGCCCTCCTTGCCGTGACGACCAAAAACGGCGCCGTCTCGGTGGAGGGCCTCCCGCTGGAGGTGACGACCTCTACGGTGACGGCCGTCGAAGGCGTGCTGGGGGCGGGCGGGCCGGTGATTGCGGTCGACGCCACCAACGGCGATGTGCATATCAGGAGCCTCTGAGAGGCGTTTTTTTTAACAGCGGCGGCGGGCGCCCGGCCCAGGGAACGGTGCCGGGGCGGGGCAGGATACGGGAGCCGTCGCGGAACGGCAGGCGGCCGCCCGCCCTTCATTGTGCAGGGACCACCGGCCGGCGCTGCTGTCCGGGCGTGCCTCAGGGCGTCCCGTACAGGGTCGTCCGGCGGACGAGTCTCCTCCCGATATCGGTTACCATCCGCTCCATCTCCGCCGGGTCGAGGTAGTCGGTGTTCATCGCCCCTGCTCCCTTGGATATCGACTCCTCGAACATCGTCCCCCCGAGGTCGTTTGCGCCGGCAAGGAGCGCGAGCTGGGCGAATTTGATGCCGTGCTTCACCCACGAGACCTGGATGTTGTCGATGTTGTGCAGGTACAGGCGCGAGACGGCGTACATCAGGAGATCCTCCCGGCCCGTCGCCCCCGCCCGTGCGATCCCCTGCCGGTAGAGGGGGGTGTCGTAGTGGATGAACGAGAGCGGGACAAACTCGGTGAACCCGCCCGTCTCCTCCTGGATGTCCCGGAGGATCCTCAGGTGCGAAACAATATCCGCCGGGGTATCCACATGGCCGTACATGATCGTCGCCGTCGTCGCAATCCCCAGGCTGTGCGCCTCTTTGATGACCCGCACCCACGTCGCCGTATCGACCTTCCCCGGGCAGATCACCCGGCGCACCGGGTCGGCCAGTATCTCGGCGGCCGTCCCGCAGAGGGAGCCCAACCCCGCCGCCTGCATCCGCTCCAGCATCTCGCGGGTGGTAATCCCGCTCTTCTTTGCCCCGTAGGCGACCTCCATCGGGTTTGACGCATGGATATGCACCTCCGGCGCCTCCTCGTGCAGCAGCCGGATGATGCCAATGTACGAATCCGCGGTAAAGTCCGGGTGCAGGCCGGAGACGGTGCAGATCTCGGTCACCCCGCGTTCCCGTGCCTCCCGGACCTTTTCCCGGACCACATCGCCGGTATAGAAGTAGCCGTCCGCATCGCCGGGGTCCCGGCGAAACCCGCAGAACCCGCAGGCATTGATGCAGCAGTTGGTGATGTTGATGTTCTGGTTCCGCACGTAGGTGACCGCATCGCCGCAGCGGGCCGCCCGCAGCGTATCGGCCGCCTTTGCGATGTCGAATATCGCCTGGTCCTGTGTCCTTAGCAGAAAGAGCGCCTCATCGTCCGAGAGGATGTGTCCTGCGAGCGTATCATCCAGAATGCGTTGCATCTCAGGCATGTACTACGTTACTAGCAGGCGGGATGGTATAGCACTTTCCTGCACCAGATCCGCAAGAGGTAGTTCCGGTGGAGAATGGTCAGGTTCCGGAAAAATCCGGGGGCCTGGTACCCATTATGTACCGGGGTGGCACCGCCGGCGGGTGCGTTGCCTCCCCGCCTTCGGCCCCGCCGGTGCGCCGCAGAAGTATGTTCGGCCTGAAGAAGTGAGGGGCTCCTCCCGGCGCACGGGCGGGGCCCCGGCCCCTCCCTCGTGAAGAAGGGTGCCGGAAAAAGGCTTATCCATCTCCTGCCACCATACCAATTCCCTAAGGAGCGATGCGATGAAGGTCCTCGTGATCATGGGAAGCCCCCGGAAAGGGAACACCTACCGGGCGGTGCAGCGGATTGAAGAGCAGATGCGGTCGCGGGCCGGGCCCGGCGGGGAGGTGACCTTCACGTACCTGATGCTGAGGGATGCGGACCTTCGGCCCTGCCGGGGGTGCTTTGCCTGCTTTGAGAAAGGCGAGGAGCACTGCCCCATCGGAGACGACGCCGCGGCGATCGAGGCGCAGATGCACGACGCCGACGGGGTGATCTTCGCCTCCCCGGTCTACGGCATGAACGTCACCGGCCTCTTCAAGACCTTCGTCGACCGCTTCGCCTACATCTTCCACCGCCCCCGGTTCTTCGACAAGACGGCGCTGCTCGTCACGACGACGGGGATGCTCGGCACGAAGGAGGTGCTGGAGTACATGCACCTCGTCGCAACGGTCTGGGGATTTGAGGTGGCCGGCCGCGTGGGGCTCGTCACCCTCGCCGACCCCCTGCCGCCCGCCCTTGCGGCGGCAAACGAGACAAAGCTCGCGGCGGCGGCGGACGCCTTCCTGGAGGCCCTGCAGCGGCCCGGGCGCCGATCCCCCTCCTTCAATGACGTCCTGATGTTCCACGGCCAGCGGGGCACCTTCGCGGAGCTGGAGGAGATATTCCCCGTCGATTACCAGTACTGGAAGGAGCATGGCTGGCTGGAGAAGGGGACGAAGTACTTCGTGAAGGATGTGCGGGTCAACCCCCTCTACCACATGGCGGGGACGGTCATGGAGTGGTTCGTGCGGCGGCAGGTGCGGTAGCTTGCGGGGGAGATGGGGGGTGAGAGAAGAGCATGTGCCGCGGCCATGTACAAAGAGGTCTGGGACAGGCGGGGGAACGGGAGAGAAGATTGGGATGGCGGGCCCGATCCTAAATACTAATTTGGTAGATTTTAGTAGTTGTTAGTAATTGGATGTCGGGAGTCGGAGGCTTGCGGGGGAGATGGGGGGATGAGGGGAACGTTGAATCGGTGTGGATGCCTTTCGGTTTTTGCAAAATTGAATACAGAAAATTGATGTATGGTGCCGATCGAGTGAATTATTGAACCGAATTAATTTTTCATTCAATATCTTAGTGGTGGCGAAGGCATGGGAGAGAGCGAGCATCAGACCCGGAAGAAACGCATCGATCCGAAGTTGCAGGCGGCGGGGTGGACGGTGGTGCCGTTTGTAGAGGGCAGGGAGCTCACATCCTACGAGCGGTGTGCCATAGAGGAGTATCCGACCGAAAACGGCCCGGCCGATTATGCCCTCTGCATGGACGGGTGCATCATCGGGGTCGTCGAGGCCAAAAAGCTCTCTCTTGGCCCCCAGAATGTCCTCCCCCAGGCGGAGCGGTATGCCCGCGGGCTCGCAGGAAATCCGTTCAACTACGACGGACTTCGCACGCCGTTTCTCTACTCTACGAACGGGGAGGTGATCTGGCACCACGATGTCCGCTACCCGCTCAACCGCTCGCAGCAGGTTTCCGGGTTTCATACGCCGGATGCCCTCACCGAACGGCTGGATGCAAATATCGACGCTGCCTGCTCCCAGTTCTTCACGGTGCCGGACAATCCCCTGATGCGTGACTATCAGCGTGAGGCGTGCGATGCCATCGGCGAGGCGATAACGGACAGAAAACGGGCGATGCTCGTTGCGATGGCGACCGGGACGGGGAAGACCTATACGATGGTCAACCTGATCTACCGGCTCATGAAGGCGGGGGCGGCAAAACGGATTCTCTTCCTGGTGGACCGGCGGGCGCTTGCCGCACAGGCCGTCCGGGCTTTCTCCTCCTTTGAAACCGAACAGGGGCTGAAGTTCGACAAGACGTATGAGGTGTACAGTCAGGCGTTTCACCGGGGCGATCTGGACGAGAACGAGCCGTATGATGTACATGTCCTCCCCAATTCCTATCTCACCGATCCACAGCCGGGGCACAGCTTTGTCTATGTCTCGACCATTCAGCGGATGACGATCAACCTCTTCGGCACATCCGCCCAGTTCAGCTCGGATGAGGAACCCGGCGAGGATGCGGCGAAGATGGATATTCCTATTCATGCCTTCGACCTGATCATCGCCGACGAGTGCCACCGGGGCTATACGGCTCAGGAGCTTTCGGTCTGGCGAAACACGCTCGACCACTTCGATGCGATCAAAGTCGGGCTGACCGCGACTCCTGCTTCCCACACGATGGCCTACTTCAAACACAAGGTGTACGAATACGGCTACGAGAGGGCGGTGCAGGAGGGCTATCTGGTCGATTACGATATCGTGGCCATCGAGTCGGGTGTGCGGATGCAGGGGATCTTCCTCAACGAGGGGGAGGCGGTCGATGTCGTCGATCCCGTGACCGGGCAGCGGACGCTTGATGTTTTGGAGGACGAGCGGGAGTTTCCTTCTGAGCAGATCGAGCGGAGCATCACGTCCGTCGATTCGAACCGAAAGATCATCGAGGAGATGAAGCGGTATGCCCTCGAACATGAGACGCAGTACGGGCGGTTTCCCAAGACGTTGATCTTTGCCGCCCAGGACGTCCCGCACATCTCACACGCCGACCAGCTGGTTGATCTTGCCCGCGACACCTTCGGCCGTGGCGATTCCTTCGTGCAGAAGATCACCGGGAAGGTGGACAGGCCCCTCCAGCACCTGCGGGAGTTTCGGAACCGGAAACAGCCGGGGGTTGTGGTCACCGTTGACCTGCTCTCGACGGGGGTGGACATTCCCGACCTCGAATACATCGTATTCCTTCGGCCGGTGAAGTCCCGCATCCTCTTCGAGCAGATGATGGGCCGGGGCACCCGGAAGGGGGAGCAGCATCCCGACAAGTCGCACTTTGTGGTCTTCGACTGTTTCGGCGGGAGCCTGATCAACTACTTCAGGGAGGTGACGGGCATCACCGCCGAACCGCCGCAGCGGGAGACGAAACCGATCACAAAGGTGATCGATGACGTCTGGAACAACCGCGACCGGGCATACAATACCCGCGTGCTGGTCAAGCGGCTCAACCGCATCGACAAGGAGATGTCGGGCGAGGCGCGTGACCTTTTCAGC
>Ga0209269_1000642_pt1 | contig 28911 bp, 28 predicted proteins | sample MTBAKMMethaMetaG_FD_187455 | JGI IMG/M metagenome (GOLD analysis project Ga0209269, IMG submission 187455) | Enrichment culture microbial communities from Arthur Kill intertidal strait, New Jersey, USA, that are MTBE-degrading - MTBE-AKM (Arthur... | ecosystem: Environmental > Aquatic > Marine >... | reverse complement strand
TGTCCCCGGTGATCGGATCCCTGGCAACCTTCCCGGATGCAGAGGGGATTCCCATGCCGAAGACGTAGATGAAATTCACGAACATGCAGGTGATGGCCATCATCAGCCCTCCGCCGACTGCACCGGTTACGGTTATCACAAGAATGCTGTCTGTAGTCTGTGCCGCCCAGGCACCGCCGAAGAGTCCGGCGAGCCCGGCTCCGGCCGCAAGCATTGCCACACCCGTGGCGATACCCGGGGCCTGACCCATTGCCGCGGGAGCACCGCCGACAGGGACGAAGTGGACGCCGAACCCGATGAGAATTCCACCCACGATAATTCCGATCAGGGCCATGAATGCCATTCCAGGACCGACGAGGAAATAGGTTGCGGCGATGATAACGAGAAGAATAATGATACCGATGATGGTTGCGGTCATATCCATGGCCGATCCGGCTGCGGGTTTTGCACCGATCGCGCTCATGAGGATGCCTCCTCTTTAGGCTTCGTGTACGGCCCGTAGTTCTTCCGTGCCCAGACCTCGATGTACCGGTCAATGACAGTGAATACCAGGATGATGATGATACCGACGATGATCGCACCCCAGCCGGCCCCAATCTGCTCGAAGATCACTGTACGCCAGAGCTCGAGGAACACAATCAGGCCGAAACATGCTCCTGACGCCGGACCGCCAAGGCGGGCTGAGAACCAGCCGTTGTCAAGAGAATTCCTCTCACCAGCCTCGGCATACCGGACGATATCACCTGAAGCAGAGATCGGGACACCAGCACCATACTTCTGGTTCTGGTACTGCCGCTCCTTTCCATAGAACGGGTTCCCGGTTGCTGATCCGGCTGCACCAAGAGCGATACCCCACACGATGCCGAGGAGCGGCAGCGGGAACGGGTGGCCGAGGGCGGCGTTGATCAGGTGGCATAAGGTCACGGTGGTGAAAATGGCTACAAAGGCATGTGCCATGGTCACCGTTGTCATCGACTTCAGGATGTCGATGTATACCGGCTGTCCAAATTTAGCGAGACTTGCAGTTCTTCCCAGGTATGCGGTGGTAGCGTAGACCCCCTGGACGAAAACGGCGAGAGCACTTCCGAGAATGAGTGCAAGTATCGGGTTAATCTGCATTGCCATGAAGGCCCAGGCAATTCCTGCGCCAAGGGCAATCCACAGGCCATATGCCGGCGGTTCACCGGCCACGGCTTTATTGAAGATCCGGTGAATATATCCCATCTGCGGAGCGAGCTGAACCTGGGAATTCGGGTCACCCTGCGATCCGATATCAGATTCAGTATTCTCTGCAGCACCGGCAACTGTGGCAAGAGCCCCTGCCAATGCAGTTATTCCAATGCCAAATACAATACTTTCCATTTAGCCTCCTCCCTGCGTGCTGAATAGTGCACGAGAGTGTTCATCATGCATTGCCACTCACAACGAGTACAAACCCTTTGTGGTTCAGGAAACAGTTGCCCCGATAATGAGTTAAATGTTTCGAAATTTTTGCTTATATACCGATTTTTCGGCTTTTAATCGCGAAACGGGGCTTGGTGCTCGATTTTTTAATCACCTGGAATTGCCTTAATTAAAGTGAAGTTGTTTAAAAGTCAACCGGGGTTTGGATACCGGGAAGTGGCGGGCAGCAGTACCCGGTTCACCGATACACCGCACCGGGGAGGAGGGCGCGGAATCTCCCTTTATTTCCGGTTGTATTTCTCAAGAATACCATATACCAACCGGATTTCACGTCCCTGTTTCCGCCCCTCCTCAAGGAAGGCGTCATAGGCCTGCCCTGCGAGCAGCAGGGGTCTGGTCCGGCACATGGCCCCGTGGAGTGAAAGGTCGAAGAACCTGGCCTCGGCCTCGGTAAGGTTCAGTGGACGGTATTCCCCGGTGTGGGGCACGAAGAGCGGGTTGGCCTCCCGCGGTGTCCGGAGGGCAAGAGATGCGAGCGGGGTGGAAGGGAGCGGTTCTGCGATGGAAACAAAGATATCATCGAGAGGATGATCGGCGATGAAGGTTTTGGTCTGCTCGTAGTCATCGGGGTCCTCGGTGGGGTAGCCGACGATGAAGCTCCCGGCAACCGCGAGATGGTGCTGACGGCATGACTCGATGGCATCGGCGACCTGTGAGCTGGTCACCCCTTTCCCCATCTGGGTAAGGGTGCGGTCGCTTCCGGACTCGATGCCGAAGAAGACCCATCCGATGGTGTAGTTCCGGATGGCATCGAGGATCTCGTCACTGATGCAGTCGACCCTGATGTCGGGAGCAGAGACATTCCGCGACCCCATGATCTCCGCCATCCCCGAGAGGAGGTCGATAAAGGCACCGGGATTCAGCTTCCCGTCCCGGTACTGGTAGAGCGAACCGGTGCCCCCCGAGATCGATATCCTTCGGGCACCCTTCTCGCGGAACGCTCTGACTTCTGCGAGGATATCATCTATCTCCCGGCTCCGGATGGTTCTTCCGAAAAACCGGGGCACCTGGCAGAAGCTGCAGGCACCGAGGCACCCCCGGTGGGTCTCGATGTAGACATTCGCACCCCGGACATCCTGGGTTCCAATATCATCCGGGATGAAGGGAAGCGGCCGGTCGAGGGTCCGGGGTGGAACAGGGGGGTTGATGACGATCTCGCCGTTCCGGGTATACGCAGTGCCGGGAATGCCGTCCGGCAATCCCCGGGACAGGAGGGGGACAACGACCGGCTCCCCTTCCCCGATCACCACGGCATCAGGGATGAGTTCGCCGAGCACCATCTCCGGAGCTGCCGAAACCGGACCGCCGACATAGCAGGTCTTCCCCGCAGTGCGTGCACGGGCGATGAATTCCCGGATGGCCGGGTCGAGCAGGTGCTGGGTAGAGTAGAGGCTGAGAAACACGACCGGAGATGGCTCCACCGGGAACCTCCTGTGGAGGGTGACGCCGGCACCGGCCGACCTGAGGAGTCCTCCGATCACCATGGCACCGTAGGTGTAGATGCCCGGGGATATGACCTGAACCTGCATGGGTACGATAGATATTTGCGGGAGAGAAATATTAAAACCCCTGATTTCCTGACAATCTCTATTCCGTACCAGTACCCGTTTTCCCGGGATGCCGGAACGGGAGTGTTAATTTATACTCATATGAGAAATAATTAAGAGAATAACCATGCGAATCTGTATACCAGCAAAAGGGCCGGATGCGGGAGACTTCGTGGACGAGCGGTTCGGACGTGCGCCGTACTACCTCATCCATGACACCGATACCGGAAAGACCGAATCGTACAAGAACCCGGCGGCAGAGGCCATGGGAGGAGTCGGGCCGAGAGCTGCCCAGTTCCTCCTTGATCATACCGTGAATGTCCTTGTTACCGCACGGGTCGGTGGAAATGCCCTCGGGGCACTGAAGGCTGGCGGCATCATTATCCTCCTCTATGACGAGGCGGGAAGCACGGTCAGGGACGCCATCGCCGCCTATAGCCGCGGCGGGCTCCGGGAGCAGTAGTCCGGATCCAAATATGAAGATCAGCGTGGCCAGCGGAAAGGGCGGAACCGGCAAGAGCTTGGTGGCTGCAAATCTTGCCTGGTCCCTTTCCGGGTCAGAGCAGGTGACCCTCGTTGACTGTGATGTCGAGGAGCCGAACCTGCACCTCTTTTTCCCGGAAGACCAGCCCTCAGTATCGACGGTGACCATGCAGGTTCCCGGGGTGGATCAGGACCGGTGTACGCTCTGCGGTGAATGTGCCGGGTTCTGCGCTTTCGGGGCACTGGTTGTGGCAAAAGACCAGGTGCTCTTCTTCCCGGAGCACTGCCATTCCTGCGGCGGGTGTGCAATCGCCTGCCCTGCCGGGGCAATCACGGAACTTCCCCGGCCGATAGGAACCATCACCGGACGGATGATCTCTCCGTCTCTCCACCTGGTAACCGGCACCCTCAACGAGGGTGAAGTGCTGGCCGTGAAGGTCATCAGGGCGGCAAAGGAAACGGCCGGAACCGGGGGATGGGTCATCTTCGATGCCTCGCCCGGAACATCCTGTCCGGTCGTGGAGACCCTTCAGGGTTCGGATTTCTGCATCCTGGTCACCGAGTCGACACCGTTTGGTCTCCACGATCTCGCGCTGGCGTATGACGTGACTTCGCAGATGGGTATCCCTTCGGGAGTGATTATCAACCGGAGCGATGGGAAGGACGAGGCGGCGCACCGGTTCTGCGATGAGAAGGGAATCCCGGTGCTCGCGGTCATTCCGTTTGACCGGAAGATTGCCGAAATCCAGGGTTCGGGAGACCTCATTTCCCGCAGGGACCCCTCCTGGAAAGAACGGTTCTGCGCCATCGGCAGGGCGTGCCGGTCGCTGGTGGAGGGGGCATGATCCGGCTCGCGGTGGTCAGCGGAAAGGGAGGTACCGGAAAGACGGTGGTTACCGGAGCGATTGCCCGGATCTGCACCCGTCCGCGGGTCATGGTAGACTGCGACGTGGATGCCGCCAACCTCGAGCTCCTCCTGAAACCCCGGATTCTCGAACGGAAGGATTTCTACGGGATGGAAGCTGCATGCATCGATCCCGCCCGGTGCACAGCCTGCGGGATATGCGGTGATGCCTGCCGGTTCGATGCCATCCGGATGAATGGCGGGACATATACGGTTGAGACCGGCCGGTGCGAGGGCTGCCGGGTCTGCAGGCTGGTCTGTCCTGCCGAAGCGGTGAGCATGCAGCCCCGCGTGTGCGGGGAGATCTTCTATTCGGAGACCCCGTACGGGAACCTGGTACATGCCCGGCTGGCTCCCGGAGCCGCCAACTCAGGTCTGCTGGTCATGGAGATCAAGAAACTGGCGCTGTCCCGCAATGGTGACTGCGACCTGATGCTCATCGACGGCCCGCCCGGGATCGGGTGCCCCCTGATCTCCACCATCACCGGGACCGACCACGTGCTGGTGGTGGCCGAACCGAGCGTTTCAGGCCTCCATGACCTCGGGCGTGTAGTCCAGGTCAGCCGCAGCCTCCGGACACAGGTATCCGTGGTGATCAACAAGTATGACCTCAATCTCCGGATGTCCGGGGTGATCAGGGAGTACTGCAGGGAACAGGACCTTGTATACAGGGGTGAGATACCCTATGACGAGGCTGTCATGGAGGCAGTGCGGATGGCGCGGCCGGTGACCGACTATGACGTTCCCGCATCGGAAGCAATTACTACCATCTGGGACGATATCTCCCACGAGCTCTGGTAGGGGAATCATGCAGGAGACAGGGATGCCGGAAGGGGTACGACGGAGGGGCAGACCGCGGGTGCAGCGGCGGATGGATCTCGAGGGCCCTCTCCGCTGCTATGCGCCGCAGTGCAATACCGTTGAAGAAGAAGAGACAGTGACCATCCTCCCGGAAGAGCTTGAACTCCTGAAACTCGTTGACCTGAACGGTCTCGCGCAGGAAGAAGCGAGCGCGGTCATGGGGGTCTCCCGCAGGACGGTCTGGAAGGATCTCCACGAAGCCCGGCGGAAGGTTGCTGATGCCCTCATCCACGGGAAAAGGATAGAGATTGCCGGCTGCGAACGCCGCATCGAGGGCAGTTGTCCGCAGGATACCGGGTACTGCACCGGCACCGGTGACAGGTTCTGCCGGCGACGCCACGGGCGGGAAGATCGGGAAGGCCGGTAATCCAGCGTGCCGGATACATCACTTTTATTTATTTTTACTCATATGAGTAATTAAGGCACATACGTGCCAGGTGTTGATTAGAATGCCAGGATTTAATGGAACCGGTCCCCAGGGACGGGGACCCATGACCGGCTGGGGGCGTGGCTGGTGCGTTACCGGCAGTGCTCCCCTGCCACAGCAGGGAGCGACCCCCCCGGCAGAAGGTACAGAAACTCAGGGACAGATTCCCGTTCAGCCACAGCCTCCCGTCTGGCTAGCAGGTGGATCAGGACCGATCGTCTACGGACGTGGCCGCGGCGGCATCCCGTGGGGATGCGGCAGAGGTTTCGGAGGCGGTATGCGGGGCGGCAGAATGGGACCACGATGCGGGGGATGGCGCTGGAGATATTGATTTATGGACGAGCAGACAGGATCAGTAACCAGGCGGATCGCCATCGCTGCTGAGGGATCCGGTGTCTCCTCACACTTCGGCCACTGTGAACGGTACGCGATTTACCATATCAGGGGCCAGGAGATCGTCCACCAGGAATTTATTATTAGTCCTGGGCATGAACCGGGAAAGCTGCCCCGGCTGCTGGCATCCTGCGGGATCACCCATGTGATTGCGGGTGGCATGGGAATGAAGGCCGTCCGGCTCTTTGAGGAGCAGGGTATCGGTGTCATTCTCGGCGTCCAGGGTCCGGTTGATGAGGTCGCTGTCTGTTTTGCACAGGACAGGATCGTACCCGGCGAGAGTTTGTGCGACCACTAAAAAACCAGGATATCTTTTTTTTCCAGCCGGAGACGGGGAATTCATTCGTTTACTGGAATAATGAACGGTTTTCCGTGCATGTGGACCACCGACACCGGGACATTGTACACCTCACGGATGATCTCAGGAGTTATGATCTCGTCTCCGCCCGCAGCATGAATACGGCCTCCCTTCATGAGGACAAATTTGGTTGCATACCGGACGGCAAGGTTGAGGTCATGCATGGTCATAAGTGCTGCGACGGCGTGCTCGCGTGCCACCTGTTGAATGAGGGTCAGGATATCGATCTGGTTTCTCAGGTCAAGGCTGCTCGTCGGTTCATCGAGCAGCAGCACCCGGGGTTCCTGGACCAGTGCCCTGGCAATAGCCACTTTCTGTAGCTCGCCACCGCTGACCTGGTCAATGTAGCGGAGCGAGAGGCCGGTCAGGTCGAGCCGTTCAAGGATGCCCTGCACCAGCGCGATATCCCGATCGGTGACATCCCACCTGATGTGCGGTTTTCTCCCGAGGAGGACCGCGTCAAACACCGACATCCTCCCCGACTCCGAGCGTTGCGGTACATATGCAATGCGTCGGGAGATGGCCTGGCGGTCCAGGGCGAGGAGATCGTCTCCTTCGATCAGGATGCTCCCAGCACCCGGGCGGAGGATGGCATTCAGGCACCGCAGCAGGGTGGTCTTGCCCACCCCGTTCGGGCCGAGGATGGCCAGGACATCATGGGCACTGACATCAAGGGTGACATCCTCGAAGATCTTGTGGGAGTTGTAGGAGAACCCGATCCCCCTGACGTTCAGGATCATCGCCCCCGCCTCCTGACCAGCAGGTAGAGGAAGAGCGGGGCGCCAAAGAAGGCAGTGATGATCCCCACCGGGAGCACCACCGGAGAGAGGATGATCCGGGCAACCGTGTCGGCGAAGAGGAGGGTGATTCCGCCGACCAGCACGGAGGCGGGGATGACAAACCGCTCGTCGTCCCCGATAATCCGGCGGGTGATGTGCGGGCAGACCAGGCCGATGAACCCGATGATTCCCATGAAGGATACGACGATTGCGGTGATGAGCGAGGAGAGAAACATTCCCACCAGGCGTACCCTGTCTACATTCACCCCGAGACTTTTCGCGGTCTCGTCTCCGGCATCGAGCGCATTGTAGTTCCACCGGTTGAGCATGAAGTAGCCGATGGCAGGGGTGGTGATGAGGCAGAGGATGGCAAGGTCGCTCCACGTCGCCCGCCCGACATCGCCGAAGGTCCAGAAGACGATGGCCGCCAGCTGGAGCTCATTCGAGAAGAACTGGAGAAAGGTGGTCCCGGCGGTGAAGAGGGCGGCAAGCGCCACCCCGACGAGGATCATGACCTCGGGGATAAATCCCCCGTACTTCGACAGCCCGAGGAGGGCTGCGGTTGCTATGAGGGATGCGGCAAACGCACAGATGGTCACCGTGTAGGGGTTGCTCACGGTCACCGCATCGACAACATTGCTCGAAAACATCCCTGCACCGAAGAGCACGATCGCGCATGCTGCGCCGAACGCAGCGGCATGGGAGATGCCCATGGTGTAGGGGGAGGAGAGGGGATTTCTCAGGATCGACTGCATGACGGCACCGGCAACGCCGAGCCCGGCACCCGCGACGATAGCCGAAATTACCCGGGGGAGCCGGATGTTCCAGATGATCAGGGAGGCGCTGTCCCCGGTCCTGGTGATGAGGGCAGCGACGACTTCGGGTACGGGGATGGTGACCGACCCGACGGCGATCGATACCAGGGCGAGCAGGATGAGCACGGTGAGGCAGCCGAAGATGAACACGACCTTGCGCCTGATGTAGGAATGGTATCCCGCATGCGCCTCCTGGGAACCGCTCTCCAGATGCATCTCTCTTACTCCCTGTTCTTTCGTGCGATGACCATGGTGGAATGCCGGTCAAGCTCTCTCGTTTCAAGGATCTCAAACCCGCTCCCGCACAACCGGTCGTTGTACTCGGCCAGGGGAACAGAATGCTCGAAGTGGTAGCGCCCCTTCTTCCGGATGCCGTCAAAGGTCCAGAGGTTCCATTCAAGGTCGAGGAGCGGGTCTTCGGGACTGCCGTCAGACACCTGCTTGTTGATGTACAGCCCGCCGGGATTGAGTGCTCCGGCAATCTTTCCGATCAGGGACGGGTCTTTGCCCCCGGGATTTGACGAGGAGAATATGATGTCGTATCCTGTGCCGATATCATCCCGGTTGAAATCACCCGGGAGGGTTGTCACCCGGTCCGCCTCACAGGCCTTGATGAACTCTTCGGTTTTTCGGCAGACATGCGGCAGATCGAAGACCACCGCGTGCAGTCCAGGGTTCAGGAATGAGAAAGATATGGCATAGAGGCCATGCCCTCCGCCAATGTCGAGGAGGGTGCGTGCAGTCCGGAAATCGGGGATGGCGGCTACCTCCGAGCAGACCTCCTGGACGAGTCCGCACCGGGTCATATCGGCCATGGAGGGGATGATCAGGTCGTGAAAGAGCTTCTCCTTCTCAAAGACCACCGGCCCGTCCCTGATGATTGCCGGAAGGCCGGACCAGAGCCGGGAGAGGTGCTGCATGAAGGCGAGTGCATTGCCCTGGTAGAACGGGGAACCGGGGAAGAGATAGGTCCGGCTGTACTCGCTCAGCGCGAAGCGTTCACCGTCCTTCTCGAGGAGTCCCTCGGCAGCCAGCGCTTCACAGAGCAGGGTGCCGAGGTGGGGGTCCCATCCGTTCTCTGCAGCGAGTGCCCGGGCATCGCGGGGCTCTTCAAGATGGGAAAAGAGCGAGAGCTCGCATGCTGCCATGACTGCCTGGAATGCCCGGAAACCCATGAACCGGTTCTCGAGGGGTGAGAGGGGCGGGTTCACCGCCAGGTCCGGTTTCTTCAGGAGATCCATACCCTCCTCACAGGGCTTTAAAGCCCCCGAACAGTGATGTCATATCGGCATAGACCGGTTTCCCGTCAAGGAAGCTGTAGATCTCATCGGCCTTCTGCCCGGGATCGATATCGGTGAACCGGTCGGGATACAGGATCGTTCCGATGAAGTAGGCATCGGCAAGGACGGTATCGTAGTTGTTGGCATACCAGTTATAGGGGAGCACGCCGTACACCCGTCCGTTCTTCACGGCATCCAGGGACTGGTACACCGGGTCCTGCAGGTCCTCCCTGACCAGTGCGTAACTTGCTTCATCGATGAAGATGACTTCAGGGTTCCACTCGATCAGCTTCTCCTTGTCGATCAACACCTGTCCACCCGGACCGACTCCTGCGGCCACGTTCTTCCCGTTGACCATGGCCAGCGGCGGATAATTCGGCTCGGTGGAGAGGAACCCGTGGGCTCCGCGGAAGGCTATTCCGGCGATATATACCCGCGGCTTCTCCTCATCCGGAATGTCGGATGTCCGGTCACTGAGATCCTGCATGGTGGCATCGATGTAGTCGATGACCTCTTCGGCACGGTCTTCCCGGTTCAGGATCTCAGCCATGGCCCGGAGCGACTGGTAGAAGAGCGGTTTGTTCATACCGAGATCGCCGCTGTGAAGGGCGACCACCGGGATCCCGGTCTTCTCCTGGAGGGCGGTCGCGGTCTTCTCCGTACCCCAGTAGAAGAAGACCACGTCTGGTTTCTTTGCCGCGATCAGCTCAGCATCTCCATCGCGGGTTCCGACGGAGGGGAACGTGGCGATTTCCGGGTGTGCGAGGCTGTAGGGCCTGTCGATCCCGGACGGCATCCCGGAGCCGGACGGGTTGGGACTCCCGAGCTCCATGTCGTCAACCCCCACGATACGATCGGTTGCCCGGAGGTAGACGATGTGCCGCAGGGCGCCGGCACCGAAGGCGACAACCCGTCCAGGGTCTTCCGGCACAGCGACGGTCCGGTTGGTCAGATCGGTCACGGTGATGGTATTCTTCCCGGCGCTTGCCGGAGCCTGTTCAGTGCAGCCACATACGAGGAGCAGCCCCCCCATGACGACCAGAATAAGTACACAAATGCGGGTAAATTTCATACGAACTAATTAAATTATCACACCAGGTTTTAATAAAATTTCCTTTTTTGCTTTTAAATTTGAAATTTTTTTTTTTATTACTACTTTTTTATACAATATTTCTGAAAATAAGTATATTGATGATACGGGAATGTGCATTTCAGAATGAGGATGAACGATCCGGGAGACCGGATGCCGCTCCCGTTGTGCCCGTTCCGCACGGATGAAAAGAGAAGAAGGGAGGTGCTACCTGCTCACCATCCGCTGCATCAGGGACATGATACCGGGTCTGGATGGTTTCCGTGGTCCTGATCCCATTATCTCCAGGCCGAAGCCTTCCTGCATCTCCCGGTCGAGGCGTCCGGTAATCTCATCGAATATTCTCTTGTAGGCGATGCAGTGAGGATCCACGCCCGCAATCTCCCCTCCGGTCGGCACCATGGCATTGTACGGGCATCCTCCCCTGCAGTAGCGGATGTGCCTGCAGTCTCTGCAGTGCTCATCAACGTATGCCTTGAACTGTTCCATCCGCTTCCAGGCATCGGAGCGGGCGAGCACATCCCGCCCGGGGTGGTCATACACCGAACCCATCACCCATTCCGGCATCCCCACGAACCGGTAGCAGGGGTAGATGCTCCCGCCGGGACCCACCGCAAAGGTCGTGCCCATGCAGTCGGCAAAGGTGCAGACGGTGCCGTGGCGGACGAACACACACTTGACCAGGTCGCTGATGTTCATGACCTCGATCCCGTCCAGGTGGTCGAGCGACTGGTCCAGCAGATAGACGAGAAGCTCACCGTACTCCTCAGGGTCGAGCGCATAGGGTTCGGGGTTCCTGTTCCGAAGGGACGGGAGTGCAGGGTGGAGTTTGAGGGTGAAGCCCTTGCTGTTGAAAAACCGGTAGATCTCTTCCCGGCGTTGTGCCGACTGCGCGGTGAATGTACAGATAAAGCTCACCCGGAGCCCGTGGGCCCGGGCGAGTTCATAGCCCCGCATGGTTTTCTCGAAATACCCCTTCCCCCGCTGCATGTCGTTTATATCCGGTGGGCCGTCAATGCTCGTCCCGATGGGGACCTGGTACTCAGCGAGGATGCCGGCGATTTCCGGGCTCATCAGCCAGAGATTTGTCTGGATGGCAAATTCCGGTTTCATGTGCGGCAGGCCGCCAGACAGGAGCGGCAGGGCCTCGCGGTAGAAATCAGCGCCGGCAAGGAGCGGCTCTCCTCCATGGAAGGTGAAGGTGACCCGGTCTTCGGGAAAAGACCGGAGCCACTCCACCACCTCCCTGACGACTTCGATGCTCATGACCGGGGAACCCGGCTCGGAACTCCAGCAGTACCTGCAGCGGGCAGGACACCCCAGCGTGGGGATGAGCATCACGTGGAAGGGGTTTTTCATACTCAGTAGTTCTGTTCCGTCCACACCGGCATTATGGTTTCTTTTGGAGCACGATGCCGTCGATCATGGGGAACGTGGCATTTCAATCACCGATTTTTCAACGAGGAACAATGAGTCATGGGTCTGATAAAAATGAACTTAAAAAAGGACCACCATTCGTAGCCAGAACGGAGAGTATCTGTTGTATGACAACGGCCTATCACATTACGAGGGGCGCCACAGCGGCGGGAATACTCCGAAGGTGAAAACCCCCGGGAGTATCTTATCCGGCCGGATTTTTCACGGATCATGGAGTTATAGCCCTGGAAAGGCATGATGAGGAATCTCCGGATTATTCACGGAAGCATCTTCCCGCATATACCGGATAGGTGATACTAACCCCTTCGGGCAGGAGCATCACGAATGTGCCGGTGTCCTTCCGGAACTTTCGGAAAAAAGAAAAAGTGGGTAGGTGGTCCGGGTTACCGGGCCGGGATGACTAGGGAGCGCTCTCCGGCGGGCATGAACTCGCGGATGGCACCCTTTGCGAACTCGCGCCTGGGCTCGGCGAAGTCGAACTTGAGCGAGGGGTCGGCGAAGGCGATCTTGATCAGCGGGTTCAGTGACCAGCCATCTCCGCGTCCGTAGTGAGCACCACCGACGATAGCGGCGTACTCTCCCTGGTGTCCGACGTTCATGGCGTAGTTCGGGTAGTTCGGTCCACGGAATTCTCCGATAGCACCCTCGTCCGGCCTGATGGCGAGCGAGTTTGCGGAACCACACTGGTCCTGCAGGTCGTAGCCGAAGAATCCGAGACGTGACCAGCCTTCCTTGTGCAGGAGCATACAGAGGTACCAGCCGTTCAGACCAGCGTTGGAGTTCCCGGTTGCGATTGAGCAGGACAGACCACAGGCAGCGGCGAGCACACCGGCACGCTGGGAACCGCCGAAGTGGTCCTCCATGAGGGTCGGGTACTGCTCGTACTGCTCCATGCCGTTCAGCGCGACCTCGGTTGCGATATCGTTGACGATATCCTGGGTCGGCTTGACCTTGTCCTTCTCGGCCGGGTTTGCCCAGTCGACTTTGTACTTCTGCTTGATGTAGTCCATACCGTAGTAGGTGTACTCATCAAGGATGTTGTCGGTGTAGGCAGCGGTGGCGTACTGGGTGAACCCGACACCACCGGACATGTAGGACCCGAGCCAGATCTGGTCGAACAGCATGGTTCCGGCACCGACGACCTCGAGCGAGGCGCGGGCGGGGTCATGCGGGTACTTCCGGTCGCCCTGGATCATGTCGGCGAAGTGTCCGAACTTGATGCCTCCGGGCTCGTTCGGGCCACGGGCACGGCGGGCGGGCAGGATGTCTGCCATCTGGATAACACCGGCGTGCTTTGCGGCGAATGCCAGGTCGGCGACGGCGGCCTCACCAGCACACATGCGGTAGGCGCCGATGAAGGACATACCGAGCTGCATCGCAGACCAGCGCGAGGTGGTTCCTCCATCACAGGTCCTCGAAACGATGGTCGGGATGTGGATTGCCTGCCACAGGGACTTGCCGACAGCGGCCTTGAGCTGCTCGGCCTGCTTGGCCGGGAAGAGCTTGTCGACGTTGATCACGAACTGTGGCTCAAGGGAGTCGATCATCTCCTCGTCGCCGGTGAAACACTTGCAGTAACAGTCGTCAACCAGTCCGGGGTGGGTCTCGACCATGTGCTCCTGGACCACGGCTGCGCCGGGCATGGCGTGGTTGAGCACGTGGAGGTACTCGTTGATGGTCTCGGGAGTCACTTCCTTGCCCAGACGCTTCTGCAGTGTCTGGTGGGCAAGGTCCATGTTGACGAGAATAGTCCTCCGGATGTCGTCCCACATCTGCTGCATGGCAGCGTTGTTGACGAAGTGGAGGTCGTCACCCTCTACGAACACGCCGGTGGTTGAGACCTCGTAGGTCATCAGCTGGCGCTGTCCGAGCGGGATACCGCCGAGGTGGCAGCGGACGGGGTCGTACATGGAAATGCCACGGGACATCGCCATCTTCTGTCCGGACTCGATGAATTCCCTCTTCCTCGCGGACTGCTTCAGACCCTCGCGGGCGTAGACAGTCTGTGCGCTCTGCGGGTCCTCAGCGAACTTCTCCTTCAGGGACTTCAGGAAGAGCTTCTGGGTTCTCTCGATTTTTGCTTTTGCCATGTCAATCACTCCTCCGGCATGAATCCGTACTTGGTCCTCAGCGAGTGGATCCGCTGTACGTATTCGATGTACTCTGCGTCATCACGGTAGGCAACGCCGCCGAGTGAGTGGTAGATGGTAGTGTGCGCCTTGAGCCACTTCTCGTCCATGGGCTTGCCGGCCTTGACTTCCTTGTCGAGGGGTTCGCCGATCTGGTTCTTGACGTACTTGACCATGTTGCCCTTCTTGTCGAGAACGCACCTCTGGAGCATGTCGAACATCATCCCGTCTTCTGCGAGACGGAGCGAGTGTCCGTGCACGGTCGCACCACGGATACCGGTACGGGCAGAGTCGAAGAGCTCGGTGTTGACCAGTTCCTTGGCGTATTTCTCGAGGTCACGCTCGCGGCACTCAACGATCTGACGTCCGGACAGGGTTCCCGGGTCTACACCGCGGTAGCGGTAGGACTCGAGGTAGGACCTCTCGTACGGGTGGGTGGGTGCAAAGAACATCGAATCAGTGAACTGGATGTACCGGATACGGTCACCGGCCTTGGCACCGTCGGTCGGGGTGACCAGCTTCCTGATCGGGCAGTCGGGTTCCTGCTGCTCTGCGAGCGGCGGGTGGGCGGTCGGATATGCTGCACCGGGCGCCCTGTGTCCCATGATCAGGACGAGATCCTCGTCCGAAAGGTCACGCATCTTCTCCAGCTTATGGCCGGGGTTCATGTACTTGCGCCGGTTCTCGGCGACAATGGTACTTCCGGGCCCAAACTGTGGTTTGTATGCCATTTTTTTATCTCTCCTGGGTTTTAATCAATCTCATCACTGCACGAATGACTTCCGCCATTTTCTCCCGGGTAGGCGTCTGCCCCCGGGTGACACCGCTGACAATGGCCATGACCATCCCCTTCGTTGTGATCTTGTCGGGGGGGGGCATCACCAGTGCGGTCTTTACTCCTTCTTTCGCGAAGTCCTCAAAGTCGACCGGAGCCTGCGAGACTACCACCGCCATCACGTCACACCGCTCGAGGATGTAGCGCACCTTGTGCACCACGTGGGAGCGGACGTTTCCATGGTGGAGGATGGCGACCCTGTGCTTCTCGATCTGCTGGATCTCCTTCTCCGTAAGGCCGAAGTATGCGCCAAGCACTGCACCGCCGATATTGCCTGCATCGGGGGGCACACCGCTCCCCGCATTCAGGACAAGGGTGCTGATGGAGTACTCGATCCCCTGTTGCCTGAGCGCCGAGGTGATATCGCACACGGGCTTGGTGACGTGGCGCCGTCCCGGGGACATGCCGACCACGATGACATCGGGGTATCGGCACTCCGAGATGGTTCCACGCTGGGCGATTCCGCCGCCCTTTCCCATTCCCATGGCTTCCCGGCAATCGACAACCTGGGTGACGCGTCCCATCGGCATGGCTACTTGTTTCCCTGGATGATGATCGGACCGGACTTGCTTCGCGGGTCGGTGATACCGATAAGTGCTTTATCGGCATCGGGCCCGTACTTTGCAAAGTCCACGAGCGACGGCTCGGTCTTCATGAACCTGCCCTCCTTGAGGGAATAACTCATGGTGGTGAACGCTTCATCGCATGCCGCCTTGATCTTCGGGATGTACTCCTTACTTTCAAGTTCGAGCAGCACATTTCCGACGTTCACCTGGAGTTCGATCTCCTGCCCTCCCACCGTTATGGTCCGCCGCATGGTGTGCGGGTTCGCTATTCCATGTGCCGGACCATAGGGGACGGTGGCGGGGAGACGGGGACCGTTTAACACGATCCGCCTCACTCCGCCGGCAGCGAGTATCAGGTTCATCAGCCGTTCCGTAGTCTCCGGACTCATCAGCCGTTCGGAGACGATCCTGACCTGAGGATATATGGCGTCTGTCATTCTATCCTGACTGCGATTTAGATACCCTTTGCAACTGCCTGCAGGGGCTTCTTGAACTCGTCGATCTGACCGAAGGTATCCTGGTAGATCTTCGAAGTGGCCTCGGGGCCGAACATCTGGGTTCCGGCATCAAGGGAGCATGCGACGCAGACGCACGGGACACCTACTCCGGCAGCATGCCGGGTGACCACGTGGTTGCCGTTGAAGACTCCCGGTCCGCCGCCACCGTAGATGGAGTGGCTGAAGAACGAGAATCCGACCGCGACTCCCATGACACGGCCGAAGTCACAGCCGGGCAGTCCGGTCTCGTGCTCGAGCAGGTCGTTGAAGTACAGCAGGGTCGATGAAACCGCCTGGGCGAACCGCCCGGCACCACAGTTGACCATGGTCGCGGCCATGGTTCCGGCTGCAGCGTAGGCGTTCCACAGCATCGGGTCCTTGGTCTCGTAGAAGATGTAGCCGCTCTTGCCTTTCTTCCCGGCCTTGATGACCTTGTCCTCAATGGCACGCTCGGTCAGGCTCTGGACGACAGTACCGATGGTTCCGGTCTTGCCGTTCGCCTTGACCAGGTCGTAGACCATGTTGTTGGCGTTCAGACCCTGGAAGGCGAGAAGGAGGAGCTGAGCACGCTCGAACGGCCCGATGGCCATTCCCATCTCGAACTCTCCTGCCTGCTCAAAGATCTCTGAGAGGGCAGCGGTCTGCATGGCGTTGCGGTGGGTCATCATGGCCACGTGATTGGCCGGGATGTTCCTCAGCGCATAGCCGAGACCTTCGTTGTTCTGCGGGATGGACAGGATCGAGACCACGTTGCCGCCCTGCATGTCCATGGTCTGCGGGTAGGCACCCCAGACAGCGGACTTGACGTAGGAGGCATCGAACATGCCGATCTTATACTGGTCAAGAATCGCGTAGGTGGTAGCTGCTGCCACCGCGGTGGATGCAGCATCGTAGGTCGCTGCTGCCCTCAGGCGGGCGCTGGGCACCTCGACGAGCAGCATCTTGCCGCCGCCGACCTTGGTGATCTTGGTGTCGTCCTTGTCCTCGACGCTGACCATCTTCGCGATTTTATCGGCGATGGCGTCGACGTCCTTGACACAGTCACACTTGACCTTGTATCCCAGAATCTGGTTGTTCTTTCCGCCAATTGAACCGGTCTTGACGGCCTTGTCGATCCCGGCAAGGTTGACTGCTACAGTCCTCTTGGTGAGATCGATGAGCTTCCCAATCCCGGCATTCTTCAGCGGGCTGATCTTTTCCAGGGCGACACCGCTCTTGAGCAGCTTGCCCTGGTCGTCATAAAGATCGCAGGTATCTTTGTATTTTGCCATAATAATCCTCGTTGAATCGTATTTAACCACAGTACATTCCGGTAACTGAACGATGAGCCGAGCTATCTGGTTGGCTGATGATAGATGATGGTCACTATTGCACGTCCCCTCACGGGACAATCATCTATACTGGTTATCCCGATATAAGATTTCTGCTTTGCATCGAAAAAATTTGTTTTATATAAATCACAAGATAATAAATAAAATAGGGAGAATGTTCTTATATAACATACGAAAATCTTTATTCACACATATATAGTGTGAATATTATTTCAATTTTGTAGTACTTAATTATTCATTTTTTAAAGAATAGTATGAAAAAGCGGTGCGCTCATCATTTAAAAAAGGATCAGATCTTCTGGTACAGTTTCCCGTACACGATCTGTCCTTTCCGCTTGGGGTGGCGTTCGCCGAGATCCCCGTGGAAGAGGGCAAAGGGCCCGGTATATCCGTCCACTTCCAGTTCCTCGTCCTTGATGTACTTGAAGCCGGGCATCATCACGTCAATGGCGCCGAAGACGTAGATGGTTCCCTCTACCATCTGGCCTCCCACCTTGCTCGGGACGTTGCCCTTGATGATGATGGTACCGCCCACCATGTGGGTGCCAACGTGGACATCGGTATTCCCTTCCACGATGATGGTGCCACTGTTCATGAAATAACCGGTGTCGGATCCTGCACTGCCCTTCACCCGGATCATGCCGCCCTGCATACCCCGCCAGTCGCCGCGGTATGCGGCGCCGAGATAGTTGCCGGCATCGCCCTCGATGACCAGCTCGCCCCCCTTCATCCCGATGCCGGTGAATGCAGTGGTACTGCCCTTGACCAGGAGCTTTCCACCCTGCATCCAGGCACCGGTATACATGTCGGTGCTGTTTTCAACGACGACTTCTCCTGCCGACATCTTCATGCCGATGTACTTGACGCGGGTAAGATCGCCCTTGACCACGATCTTGGTATCAGCTGCCGTGGCACCGGCGTTCCCGGCGACCTCGAAGTATTTGCCGAGCGTGATTTGCTCCCGTCCTTCATAGGCGTGGAGCGCTGCGATATCGGCGGCCTTCTTCCCGGCAAAGACGTCGGGGGAGATGTTGTCTGCCTCAAGGAAGAGGACAGGCTGGTTTTTCAGAGTAAGTGTAACCGTTTCCATCTCTCTCACCTCACCGGACAGCATCCACCTCGATGACTCTCGGGTTTGTCAGGAAGTGGCTGGCCACATCGTAGTTGTTCATGGTCACGCTGTAGTACTTCAGGAACTTGTCCCGGATATCGCGCATGACCTGGGGGTTCTCGTTCACTTTCGTATCCACCCAGAGGGTCCGCTTGTTGCCGTTGGACACTATCTCGCCATCGATGACCACCGGGATTCCGGCCTTCATCACGTAGGCTGAAGCGGAGAACGCCTTCTCGATCTCGTCGGGCTTGTGCTCCTTCTCGGGGTTGAAGTTGTAGACGGCGATATCGGCGTCCATCCCTGGTGCAAGACCGCCGTAGATGTTCGAAAGACCGAGCGACTTTGCCGGTCCGGCCCGGGTCATCTGGGCGAGCTCGTAGAGCGAGAGCTCCTTATCCATACCGGCGAGATGGGTGGCATCGATCATCTTGGCGCTGTGCTTGAACGAGTCGATCATCTCTTTCCGGGCTTTGGCGCTCATCAGCCACTTGATGATCCGCGGGTACCGGGTAAACGGCCCGGCATTCGGGTGGTCAGTGGTGATGAATGTCCGCATGTGGTCCTTGGTGAGCAGTGCGATCTCAAGGCCAATGGCCCACTGGATCTCGCAGACCTTGATGTCCGGGCTGTACACGTAGGGCACGACCCCGGCAGCGGTCTCGAGTTCGACATCGACATTGGCCCACTTCAGGTGGTTGAGCTCCGTCAGGTGGTGCTCGAATGGTCCGTCGGCGGTCATGGTGGTGGTCTCGTCGAGCGTCACGCAGCCGGTGTCGATGGTGATGTTCTTCTGCTTGTTGACGTAGTCCATCACCTCTTTTGACTTGGACTCGAAGTTACCCCAGTTATCGCCGCCATAGGAGTGGAACTGGAGGTGGGTGGAGTGGAGCACGGTCTCGCGGCCGAACTTGTTGTTCGGCTTGATTTTCTCGGCGAGCTTCAGGGAGTCCAGCGTCACGGTGTAGTTGCCGGGGTTGCCAAGACTGTTCTGGTGGACATGCATCGAGTGCGGCAGCCCGAGATACTCGTTGGCCTGCATCAGTCCGGTCATGATCTCGGCAGGCGTGATGTCGAAGTACGGGACCGGGTCGTTGATGGTAAGACAGTTCAGACCCCAGGCCCAGGCCTCCGTGCCGCCGGGGTTGACGACCTTGACCGCGTATCCTTTCGTGGAGTTGAGCAGCCAGGCAATGTAGGCCGCGGCATTTTCGATCTCGCCGTTCTTGAGGTACTCCATCACAAACCAGTTGTTGCCGAACACCGGGTAGGCTCCTTCATCGATGATGGGGGTGTCCCGGATCTCCTCATGCACGTGCCGTGCGTAGAGCGGGGGCATGGCAGCTTCCATGGCGGTGGTGTACCCCATACGGGCGTACTCGTACCCGGTCTTAAACGTGGTGGGGACGGAGAACCCGCCGGCCATCCGGCTCTGCTTGCTCTTGGGCTTATAGGTGAAGAGCTTGTCTTCCGGCCGGTAGTTCCGGCCCACGTTCACCTTGGGCCCGGCGATGTGAGCGTGGATCTCCACGGCACCGGCCATCACCGTCTTTCCGGAGGCATCGATTACCTTGGCGCCGGATGAGACGTTCTTGACGATCTTTCCGTCTTTCACGGCGACGTCAGCCTTGTCTCCCTTGATCCCCTGCACCGGGTCAAAGACAAAGCCGTTCTTGATAATGTACTCGGACATCTACTTCGCCTCCATCAGTTCATCCACCCGCGTGTTGACGCGGGTCAGGAACTCCTCGTCGGTGAGGACACCTTCCGGCGGGTCGACGACCTTCCGGGCATCGATCGGTACGTTGTCCATGCGATAGCAGTTCCCGCCGACCTCGACGCCCACGAATGCCACCGGGACATGGAGTTTTGAGATCTCGCTGGTGGGCGTGATATGGGGGTCAACGCAGACCGAGGGAAGTTGGGAGATCTTCTTCACGGAGCTGATCGGGAAGTGTGCACCCGGGTCGCTGCCGAGCACGAACACGGCATCGACCTCACCGCGGACCAGCAGGTCGTTCGAGCTGGTCTCGCCCGGGTTGTAGCGGGCGAACCCGCGGGAGAGGTCGACGCAGAACGGGAACCCGAACTGCCACCCGAGCACCTGCCCGGAGCCGGTCACGTTGTAGTGACCCCGCATGGCCATGATGCTGAACTTGGTGTAGTCGTTGAGGTCCTTGGTCAGCATGATGGCGTTGTCGATGTTGTGGTTCTTGGAGAGGGTCTGGGTAACTCCCATACCGAAGAAGATGATCCCGAACCGGCCGCTCTTGAGGACGTCGGCCGCCTCGTAGATCCGCTCCTTGGGGATACCGGCAACGGTGTCCGGCAGCCACTCGCCCCGGATCGCCACCCGGAACGCTGACAGCAGTTCGAAGTCCCTGCCCTGCTCGATCTGGAAGTGATAGTCGGCCATCTTGGCGGTAGCGGTATTCCGCGGGTCGACCACGATCACCTTGCGGTTCTTGTGGCCCTTGTTGGTGAAGAACCCGCGGGGGAAGATCGAGTACCGCGACTGGTGCCGCGGATGGGCGTGGGCCGGGTTGCAGCCCCAGAAGATGATCCGGTCCGCCCGGTTCTTGATCTCACCGAGCGTGCAGCTCGGGATCCCGACGTCCTGGACCGCGATCAGAGTCGTCCCGTGGCAGACCGTCGCGGTATTGTCGACGATGGCGCCGACCTTCTCGGCGATCTCGTGACCCACGCTCTGGGCCTCGCAGCTGGTGGAGCTCCATCCGTACATCAGGGGCTTCTTTGCCTTTGCCAGCATCTGTGCGGTATACTCCACGGCCTCATCATACGAGACCTCCTTGTAACTGCCGTCCGGCTGCTGCATCCGGGGCCGCGTGACCCGGTCCTTGGCCTGGGCGTGCATGAACTTCTCTGCCCCGATGACACAGGCATTGTAGATGTCTACAATGGTCTTGCCGTCGTCCGAGACCACGACCTCCAGGTCGTCACACAGCGTCCCGCAGAAGGGACAGACCACATCGGTTACCGTCTTGGTCATGAGATCTCACCCCGGCATTTCTTCTGTATCAGCTCGACCGAGCTGAGTATTTTCTCGTCCATGGCGATCTCCACTTCAATGGGAACGCCCTTGAAGGTCGGCATTCCTGTGGAGTAGGTGTTGGGATTGGTCACAGAGTTGGCCCAGGGACCCATGGGTATCCATGCCAGTCCCGGGTGGGGGCCCTGCGTGGCCTCAATCGCCTTGACCACCACGCTCCCGTATTGGCTGGTCACCCGGACGTTGGTGTTGCGCCATGCACCGAGTTTCTTGAGATCCGAGAGATCCAACTCGATGATGCCGCAGGCCTTGGTATAGGCGTCTTTCTCTTTTCCGCCCTCCATGGCCACACCCTGCTGGATGGTGCGTCCGGTGATCAGGTTCAGTGCAATCTTGGTCACTCTACCGTCCTCCGTCTAGCGGGCGAGCTCTTTGAGGGGGTTTGGACCAAGATCGGTAACGGTCTTTACCACGTCTTCAACAACCTTTGCCCATTTTGCTCCCTCGGACGCGGAAACGAACGTCATCCTGAGGCGCTTGTCCTCGAGACCGATGTTCCTGAGCAGGCTCTTGACCATGAACATCCGCTTCGCACCCTTGAAGTTGCCCTCAAGGTAGTGGCAGTCGCCGAAGTGGCAGCCTGAAACCAGCACACCGTCTGCCCCGTCCGTGAACGCCTTCAGGATAAACAGGGGATCCACGCGGCCGGTGCACATCACCCGGACGATCCTGATGTCAGGGGGGTACTGGGTGCGGGCACTGCCCGCGAGGTCAGCCCCGGCATAGGAGCACCAGTTGCAGATGATCCCGAGTATCTGGGGTTTCCATTCTTCTGCCATTACTTTGCACCTCCCAGGAGGAACGCATCAATCTGGGCGATGATCTGCGGGGTTGCAAAGTGCTGCATCCAGATCGCACCTCCTGGACAGAACCCTCCGCAGGTTCCGCATCCCTTGCATTTCGCTTCGGTGACCTCCATGACCTTCCGGCCATCCTTCTCGACCAGCGCGAGCGCCTGGTACGGGCAGAGGTTCACGCACATACCGCATCCTGCACATTTCTCTTCGATACACTGGGCAAAGTAGGGTTCAAGCTCCACCTCTCCCTTGTGAATGGGGATACTTGCTGCAGATGCAGCAGCTTCGGCAGATGCCACGGTGTCCGGGATATCCTTGGGCGCCTGGCAGACCCCTGCAAGGAACACACCGGCGGTGGTAGTTCCGCACGGGTTCAGCTTGGGGTGGGCTTCGAGGAGCCATCCATCCATCGAGCGTGAGACACCGAAGAGTTTCCTCGTGCGTTCGGCCTCCATAGAAGGCTGAACGGCAGTGGCAAGCACGACCATGTCAACCTCGAGATTTATCGGGCGGTTGAGCAGGGTGTCCTCCGCATTGATAATGAGGTTCTTGGTGACGGGATCCTCGAGAACGTTGGCCACCCGTCCCCGCATGAACTTCGCTCCCTCATCCTGGATACGGTAATAGAACTCTTCGTACATCTTCCCGTTGGAACGGATATCCATATAAAAGAGGTATGGCTGTACCCCGGGGATCTTCTCAATCAGCTGGTGTGCGTGTTTGAGGGAATACATGCAGCAGAACCGCGAACAGTACGGCTTGCCGATACCGGTGTTGTCACGGGAACCGGCACAGAGCAGGAAGGCGACCTTTTTCGGGGTCTCTCCATCGCTCGGGCGGACCATGTGACCACCGGTCGGGCCGGACGCACATATCAGCCGCTCGAACTCGAGGCTGGTGACTACGTTCTCGTACTTCTTGTAGCCCCACTCATCTTTCTTCTCAATCTCGAACAGGTCGTACCCGGTGGCGAGGATGGCGGTTCCTACCTTGACTTTCACCAGTTCATCCTGCATCTCGAGATCAATGGCCTTCTTATCACCGCAGATATCGACACAGAGCCCGCACTTGATGCACGAATCCCAGTCGATGGTGTAGAGGAGGGGCACGACCTGGGGGTGGTAGATGTAGATGGCCTTGCGGGGCTTCATCCCCATCTCGAACGGGTTCGGCTTGATGACCGGGCAGACATTCTCACAGTCACCGCACCCGTTGCAACCGCCGCCGACGATGCCCTTTGCCTCGGCTTCTGCCGTGGTGAGTACCCCACGGGCCTTCCTGCGGATGGTGACATCGAAGTTGCCGATGTAACCCTCGACATCCTCAACCTCAGCGCAGGTCATCAGCTCGATGTTTTCAGCTCTGCCCACATCCACCATCTTTGGGGTGAGGATACACTGCGAACAGTCGAGAGTCGGGAAGGTCTTGTCGAGCTGGGACATGCGACCGCCGATGGTCGGGTTCTTCTCGATGAGGTAGGTCTTGATCCCGGCATTGGCGAGGTCGAGCGCTGCCTGCATCCCGGCGATTCCCGCACCAACAACCATGGCGGTATGCTCTACTGGCACGGTCTTCGGGATGAGGTCTTCGAGCAGCGATGCCTTGGCAACCGCTATCCTGATAGCGTCCTTGGCCTTATCAGTCCCTCCCTCGCGGTCGTGCATGTGCACCCAGGAGCCCTGCTCACGGATGTTGGCCATCTCGAACCGGAACGGGTTCAGCCCGCCTTCCTTGGTGGTGGTCCTGAATGTCGGCTCATGCAGGCGCGGCGAACAGGCGGCAACCACGACGCCGGTCAGGTTGTGCTCCTTGATGGCATCCTTGATCTTTCCCTGACCGGGTGTGGAGCACATATACTGGTAGTTGTCTGCAAATGCGACAGCCGGCAGGGTCTTTGCGTATTCCTGCACATCCTCGATGTCAATCGATCCGGCGATATTGGTACCGCAGTGGCAGATAAATACGCCGATGCGGGCCTCCTTCTGCTCCTTTGCAGGAGCTTTCGAGGCTGCCGGTGCTGCCTTTGCTGCCGCCTTGGTTGCTTCCTTCTTCTTGGGAGCGGTCTCTTTCTTTGTCTTCTTTTCTGCCATCTCTTATTCCTCCGTCACAGGACCTTCTCCAGGAAGGGCTCACAGCTGACCGCATGCAGGTCAAGCGCGAGCTCCTGCGGGCTCATTCCCTGTGCAAGTCCGAGCAGCTCACAGTAGTGGAGTACGGGCAGACCCCATTTCACCCCGAACTTCTCCTCGATCTCGATCTGGCCCCGGTCAAACTGGAGCTGGCAGAACGGGCAGACCTCGGTGAGAGCGTCAACCTTTGCCTCTTTGAGGTTGATCATCTTCTCGTTGGTGATATCGATGGAGTGAACCAGGTCGTATCCGCGCACTCCGCCTCCTGCACCACAGCAGAGCATCTTGTTCCGGTACTCCACCGGCTCGGCACCCAGTGCTGCGACCAACTCCTCAATCCAGTAGGGGTGTTCGGTGGAACCAAAGTGGCGCTCCTTCTTGGGCTTCATCAGGTGACAGCCATAGTGGACAGCAATGCGGGTTCCCTCGAGGGGCACTGTTATACTGTCGCGGATCTTCTGAATTCCACAAATCTCGGGGTCATATAAGAGCTCGGCTAAGTGCCAGACATCGACAGTTCCCTTGAACTCCATGTCAATGCCCTTGAGCACCTCGTTCACGCCTTCGCGGAGCTCCTTGTGCTTCTTCAGCTTTTCGTTCACTTCATAGATGGACTTGTAGCAACCATTGCATATCAGGGCGATATCCTTCTTCATCTGTTCTGCGAGCAAAATGTTCCTTGCAGCCATGGCATACCAGATGTTCAGGTCGATTGACCCGAATGCACCGGGTGCAGGGCAGCAGCTGGCGCCTTCAAGGTCGAGCAGCTTGATGCCCAGATTCTCGCTCGTCTTGATGGCCGATGCCTCACATCCAGGGTAGCGGTTCGGTGCGATACATCCGAGGAAGAATGCATATTCATGCATGAGATCTTATCCCTCCCGTTCCTTGACGATCCTGTCGGCCCTCTCCTTGAGGCCGAAGTAATCGATGATATACTGTATCCCCTTGACATACTGCGGGAATCCAGCGGTGGTCGGCGGCTCGGGGTTCAGTCCGAGTTTCTTCCTGGCCGCACGGTTGACATCGTTGTTCGGCACACCGTGGCCGGTGGTATAGATGGCCTGGACAGTCTTCAGGAAGTTGACCGGGACAATATCGCGCTGGGCTGCAAGATTTCTCATAGCCATAATCACATCGGTTGGTGCGATGTCCCTCGGGCAGCGGTCGGTGCAGCTGTAACAGGTGGTACAGAGCCAGAGGTCCGGATCGGTCAGAGCCTCTTCCTCGAGCCCCAGCAGTGCTCTCCTGACAAACTTCCGGATCCGGTAGGAACTCCGGGGTGCCGATGGGCAGGACGCCGTGCAGGTCCCGCACTGGAAACACATGTGGGGGATGGTCATCGAGATTTTCTCAACCGTCTTGGTGAAGTCCGGATGACGCTCATCCTCGTAGAGACGGGTGTCGGCGAGTTTTTTGTCGAGTGTTTCAGGGTAACCTTTTGTTCGTGCCATGTCTGATCCCCTCACGCCTTCTCCATCATTTTGAGCTGCACGCTGCCGGGAGTATCTTCCTTGACCTTGGAGGTCCGCGGAGTGCACAGCTTTTCCTTGATCTTCTTGAAGAGGTCGGTCTCTTTACCCTTGACCCGGATCCCGGTCCGGCTGAGCCTGATGATGTCCTCACCCGGGCAGGCATTCACACACGCACCGCAGAGGATACAGAAGTCCTTGTTGACGGCGATAGTGGGTGTGACCTTGCCCTTCATCTGGCTTGCCGGCACATCGGACGGCAGGTAGATGGCATTTGCCGGGCAGATTTCGACGCAGGTGGAACATCCTCCTGGGCACTTCTCGGGGAAGAACTCGATGTCGCCCTCAAAGATCTTTTCGACGGTTATAGCCTCGGTCGGGCAGCTCCGGGAGCACCAGGTGCAGGTGCAGCACATCTTCTGGTCGATGTCAACTGTTCCCTCCAGCTTGTCGCTCTCGATCTCCCGCTCAACGGTGATACATTCTTCAGGGCAGGCCTCGACACAGACCTGGCACGCATCGCACCGGGTCTCATCCCAGACCACTTCACCCTCGACCTTTCCCGTCTCGGCCGTGAAGGGCTTGTGTTTCACCTCGATTGCCGGGCAGAGTGCACCGCAGATACCACAGTAGGTGCACTTCTCGTCATCAACCTTGAAAGTGATCTTGCTCTTGAGGGCGAGCTGGCGTTCCTTGCCTCCCTCGCGGCTTCCCTCGAATTCAGGGACATCCCGGTCGATGGCATCCCGCGGGCAGACCTCTTCGCAGATCGTGCACCGGACGCACTTCTCGTCGTCGATGTCTGCGACCATGTCGTACTCGGGGAAACCCTCTTTCTCGACAATTGGCAGGCGTTCCTCACCGTCGATTTTCAGTGTCAGTGCATTGAACGGGCACATCACTACACAGACACCACAGTAGGAACACTTCACCTCATCTATGTCAACCGGCGCAGCGTAAGCGACCGCACCTCTCCGGGTGGCTCCGACGAGTCCCAGGGCAATTGCCTCTTCAGGACAGGCCTCCACGCAGATCCCACACCCGGTGCAGACCTCTGAGTTGAGGATCAGGTGGTTTACCTGCTGGAGGAGCCGCTGCTCCTGGATGACATTGACGCCATCCCGCTTTTTGGAGAATTTTGGAAACAGTGTCATTCAATAACCTCTCATTCGCTCCATGTTCTCATTAGCCAACCCTGGCTTCTGATACGACTGCCCCGCGTCCGGATAGCCGGATCACATCATGCGGGCATGCCTCGACGCAGACTCCGCAACCGGCACACAGCTCGGAATTGAAGTCCAGTATCACCGCTTTCCCGTGCTTCACCTTGTAGATCTTCTCGTTTGTTGCCGGATCCAGGGTGAAGAGTTCAAGCGCATCAACAGGGCATGCGACCACACAATTATTGCAGCCGGTACAACGCTCCATGTTAACGTGCAATGCAAATGCCATGCTTGTATCACGCACCAGCTTTAGATCGATTCAAAAATCGACTAAAAAAGAATGGTTAACCGATACACATAAACCTGCCTAATTTTCCCGTAGACTCCATCCTGTTGACACGGAGTGGTATTAAATATATTTTTTTAACTTCATTCATAATTAATATAATCATCATAAAAAAAGCCCGTATTGAACTGCGCTCTAACCGGTACGTACGGGAGGTGAATGCTCATCATGTTTAAATATTCTGTCTACTGCGGAGTGATCTCCTGAAGAAGTGCACAACAGGCCCCGGGCGGCATGTGATCCGGAAACAGCGTCAGTGACAATAAGAAAATTTATTCTCATAGTGTCTTGGTACCTTCTCTGAAAAGAGGTATATTGCATGGAAATAAACGGAGTGCCAATCGAGAATACCTACGCGGAAGCGTTTCCGACGTGGATCTCCCGGATCATCATCACCGCGGTAACTGAGGAATGGGCATTGAGAGCAGCCACTGAGGCCACCGGGTTTGCGACATCGGCTATCGGCTGTCCATGTGAAGCCGGTATCGAAGGCATCCTCGGATCTGAAGAAACTCCCGACGGAAGACCCGGAGCATCCATCCTCATCTGCGCCTCGAAGAAGAAGCTGAAAGAGCAGGTCGTGGAACGACTTGCTGAGTGTGTTCTGACCTCGCCGACCACTGCTGTCTTTGACGGACTGCCTGACGCGGCGGAAAAGATCGCAGTCAAACTCCACTTCTTCGGTGACGGCTACGAGTACCAGAAAGAGGTCGGGGGACGGAAGTGCTGGGTCATCCCCATCATGGAAGGGGAATACGTCGGGGAAGAAGAATTCGGGATCATCAAGGGAGTTGCCGGTGGGAACTTCTTTGTGATGGGAGAGAACCAGATGGCGGCCCTGATGGGCGCCCAGGCCGCATCAGAAGCGATCCAGGGAGTCTGCGGAGTCATCACCAGTTTCCCCGGCGGCATCGTGGCCAGCGGATCCAAGGTCGGTTCGAACAAATACAAGTTCATGCCGGCCAGCACGAACGAGAAGTATTGCCCGACGCTTAGGGAAAAGGTCCCGGACACCAAGGTGCCCGCAGGGGTCACGGCACTCTACGAGATCGTCATTGACGGTCTTGACGAGGAGTGTGTAGCAGAGGCCATGGCCCAGGGAATCCGGGCAGCCTGCACGGTGCCGGGGGTAACATTCATCAGCGCCGGTAATTTCGGCGGGAGCCTCGGACCGTTCAAGTTCGAGCTCTACTCTCTACTCTAACCTTTTTCTCCCGCTTCTCACGTCCAAACGATCTCATTAAATATCTTGTCACCGATAATTTTGTTAACGAGATTTTCGGCAACAAAATAACATCCGGGAGCACCGCAGTTCTCCCCCGGGAGCCCTCATCCATGCCAGATCAGGAAGGAGAACGATTCTCACCACCGAAGAAAGACGCACACAGTCCGGAAGGAATCCCCGGCGATCCCTATATCATCCGCTACCCGGGTATCGTGGCGGTCGCCGATGAGACCGGCAGCGCTGTCGAACTCATCGAGTTCTTTGATTGCATCGGCGGGGCGATGTGGTCAAAGCACCACTACGCACAGAGCCCTGTTGTCCGCTCGGTGCGGAACTGCGGTCCCACCATGCGCTACCTGCTGAATCCCGGGAGGGCCGACCTCGATCTCCAGGGATCGCGGT
>Ga0209269_1000636_pt1 | contig 29196 bp, 19 predicted proteins | sample MTBAKMMethaMetaG_FD_187455 | JGI IMG/M metagenome (GOLD analysis project Ga0209269, IMG submission 187455) | Enrichment culture microbial communities from Arthur Kill intertidal strait, New Jersey, USA, that are MTBE-degrading - MTBE-AKM (Arthur... | ecosystem: Environmental > Aquatic > Marine >... | reverse complement strand
GCTGGGAACCCGATATCAACGACGGCGTACGCCTCAACGTCCGCCCCTTCGTCGAAGCCGGCATCCTGCGCTCGAAGTTCAACGTCAAGTGGAACAAGGACCGTGGCAAGAATCCCGACGGCTCCGACCGGCTTAACGACCTACACTACACGGTCGCTGAGAAGCGTGCGGCGCGGGCGAAAGGAACTAGTGGCTGATGCCTACCGTCAACGACATCCTCGCGCAGCGGCTTGCTGATCTCGAGAAGCAGGGTTCCGGTTCGATTGCTGCTCCGGTGGCGATCCTATGGACCGACCGCCATCGCGAGTGGAGCGAGCAAGTTGCGGCCCTGGCCGGCAGGTGCACGGTTCTGACTCTCGGGAGCTATGACCCCGGGTCACGGACAGGTCCTGCAGTCTGGATCCGCTGCATGCTCGGCAGAACGATTGAGGAGGATCGCCTGCTCCCAGGGGTGGTGCCCATCGTCTATCTGCCCGGCATCGGACGTGAGGATCTTCGCGCGGTCGAAGACTGTCAGGATGACCTGAAGCCGATCGCTGAGCTGCAGTACAGGAGCGTCTTCTTCAGCCACCCGAACGGTCGTGACTGGACTGTCGCTGCCTGGTTGGCACACAAGAACCGCGGCGCAGGCGTGGACGTCGCCGGCGACCAGGAATCCCTGAGTGCGCTGAGTACTGCGCAGAAGCTCCTGTTCGAGCAGGATGTAGACACACTCCGAGGGCGGGTGCTTCGCGCCTCAGACCTCCTCGAGATCGTGAATCCTGACGTCACTTCCTCGCTCCTGAAGTGGCTTGATGATGACAAGACGTTTCAGGAGTCGCGGGCAGCGGATGAATGGAGCGCATTCGTCTCCCAGGTCAAGCAGCGCTTTGGCTTTGATGTGGAGCACGATGGCGCGCTGGCTGGTGCGGAACTGCTAGCAGAACGCGAGGGAGAGTGGGCGCAAGCCTGGTCACGATTTGCAGAGGCCCCTCAGAAGTACCCAGGCCTGCCGGACGTTCTGAGGAGAGCCACCCCGTCGTCGCTGCTGCCGGCTCATCCGGACTCCTATCCGCAGCTCAATGAAGAGTCTGAGGCTCAACTCAGAGCTGAACTCTCGGCGTTGCGCGAGGTGCTTCCCAACGAAGCTCGCCAGCGGATTGTGGGTCTCGAGAATGAGCATGGTCCACGTCGCGCATCGGTGTGGCAAGAGCTGGGTGAGACGCCGGTTGCTGATTCTCTCGAGCACCTGTCTGCTCTTTGCGCGAACACTACGTCTGCCTTGGGCGGCGCGACTCCGGCTGATCTTGCCTCGGCGTACGCCGCTGGGGGGTGGCGTGCGGACGACGCCTATCTGCGAGCACTCGGGGCAGTCGAGGCGGCCGCGGATACATTGGCGGTCCAGTCGGCAGCGGCTGCCGTGTACCGGCCCTGGGTCGAGGCAAGTGCGCGCGCATTACAGAACGTTGCTCACGTTGAGTGGCCAGCGATCTCCTCGGCTGCGCAGGATCCTGGAACCGCGATGATCTTCTGCGACGGCCTTCGTTATGACCTTGCGGAACGACTTGCTGCGGTGCTTGAGGGCACGCGTGTGGAGGTCGAGTTGACCCACGAACTAGCGGCCCTTCCAACTGTCACCGCGACTGCAAAGCCAGCGGTAACACCCGTTGCAGGGCTGCTTGCCTCTGGCGATGAGTTCACACCAAAGGCGTCCGAGACCGGTCGTCCTGCCACAGCCCCAGTGTTGCGCGCGTTGATGGAGGGCCTGGACTGGCAAGCGCTGGACGTGAGCGAGACCGGGGATCCTTTGGGACGCGCTTGGACTGAGATTGGCGACGTCGATACCATGGGGCACACCGTGGGGGCCAAGATGGCGGCGCAGGTCGAAGTGCAGATCCGTCTGGTCGCCGACCGTGTCCGCGAGCTGCTTTCGGCCGGCTGGAGACGGGTCGTGGTCGTGACGGATCACGGCTGGCTGCTGATGCCCGACAAGCTGCCCAAAGTAGACCTACCCAAGCATCTCGCCGACCCGCGCAAGGGTCGCTGTGCTCGGCTGAAGCCGCAAGCCGATGTGCCTGAAGCCACAGTTGTGCCTTGGGCCTGGGATCCGGACGTACGCATAGCCGTTGCCCCCGGCATCTCGACGTTTGTTGATGGCAAGACCTATGAGCACGGAGGGGTTAGCCCCCAAGAGTGTGTCATACCGAGAATCACGTGCTCCCTTGCATCTTCGGCAGCCGTGGAGAAAGTGGAGTTCGTCGAGACTCGCTGGGTGGGGCTGCGTTTGCGGGTGGTTCTCGCAGGGTCGCACGCGGGGTGCACGATTGACCTTCGACGCAAGGCCGGTGACCCGGAGTCCAGCTTCGTCGGCAGTGCGCGCACAGTCGACGAGCAAGGTGAGGGCGCACTGCTTGTCCACGACGACAGCGTTCTGGGCGATGCAGCAATGCTTGTCGTGCTAGATTCGGCTGGGAGTCTCGTGGCTCAGCAACTGACCACCATCGGAGGCGAAGAGTAGATGGAGTTCGACGCGCTTGATGCCAAGGCTGCGGCAGCGTACGAAGGCTACGTCGTTCGCAAGGATCTCGCGCTCCGCTTCAAAGGGCAGTATCCGGTGCCCACATACGTGGGCGAGTTCCTCCTCGGCAGGTACTGCGCCACGACTGATGAAGGGGAGATTGCTGAGGGTCTCAACATAGTCGAGGGACTCATGCGGTCTCGCACCGTACGACCGGATGAACAGGAACTCTTCAAGTCACGTGCCCGTGAGGCCGGACAGGTGAAGGTCATCGACCTCATCACTGCGAGGTTGGACCCCAAGACGGACTCGTATGTGGCGAAGCTGCCGAACGTCGGGATCAAGGATGCACGCATCGCCGGTGAACTGGTCAGCGCTCACCAGAGGATGCTGACTGGCGGCTTTTACGCCGAGATCGATCTTGAATACGACGGGCTGATCGCTGAGCAGAAGAGTGGTCGTCCGTTTGGTGTTGCCAGCCTGAGGCCGATTCAGATGTCCACCAAGAACGCACTCGAGACACTTGGAGCGGCCAGGGCGCAGTTCGGCACAGATGAGTGGAAGTCACTTCTACTGCGCAGTATCGGGTTGGAGCCATCTGAGTTCACCGAGCGGCAGGTCGACGCGCTGTTCTTGCGCATGGTGCCGTTCGTTGTTCGGAACTACAACATGGTCGAACTTGGGCCACGCGGCACCGGGAAGTCACACCTCTTTCAGCAAGTCTCTCCCTACGCGCATCTCGTCTCGGGCGGCAAGGCTACTGTGGCGCAGATGTTCGTCAACAACGCGAGCGGTCAACGCGGCCTGGTGGCGCAGTATGACGTCGTGGCCTTTGACGAGATCTCAGGTGTCTCCTTCGATCAGAAGGACGGCGTCCAGATCATGAAGGGCTACATGGAGTCCGGGGAGTTCTCGCGCGGCAAGGAGAGCATCCGGGCCGACGGCAGTATAGTGATGGTCGGCAACTTCGACGTCGACGTGGAGCATCAGCAGCGCATCGGTCACCTGTTCGGCCCGATGCCCAAGGACATGCGCGACGACACCGCGTTCATGGATCGCATCCACTCGTACCTGCCTGGCTGGGACGTGCCCAAGATGCGAGCGGAGCTGTTCACAGAACACTTCGGTCTGGTAAGCGACTTCATAGCTGAATGCTGGGACCAGATGCGCACACGGAGCCTCATGCATCTTTGGCAGCCGCGCGTGCAGTACGGCGGTGCCTTGAGCGGTCGTGACGCAACGGCGGTCAACAAGACCATCGATGGACTGCTCAAGTTGCTGTATCCGGGTGGCGACCTGGCGATCAGTGACGAAGACCTTGAGTGGGCCGTGCGGCTGGCGATGGAGGTTCGCCGGCGCGTAAAGGAGCAGCAGAAGCGTATTGGGTCGGCTGAGTTCCGCAATACGCACTTCAGCTACATCCTCGGCGAGGATGGCGTGGAGAAGTTCGTGGCCACTCCCGAGATTCAGAGCGAAGACTCCATAGGGACGGACCCGCTTCCTCCCGGGCAGGTATGGGCGATCAGTCCGGGTGGGCAGGATGAGTACGCCGGTCTATATCGGATCGAGGTCAACGCAAGTCCGGGCGCAGGCGTGAAAGTCATCAACAAGCCAGTACCGCCGGCATTCTCCGAGAGCATCAAGCAGGCTGAGCAGAACCTGCTGGCGCGAGCACATGAGCTGGTGGGTGACCGCGATCCGCGGCGCACTGAGTTCACGGTGCAGTTGCGCGCGTTCGATGCTGCGAAGTCCGGCTCCGCACTGGGCGTGCCGGCGTTGCTGGCACTTGCGAGTGCGCTGCTGGAGAAGAGCCTTCGTGGCGGCATGATCGTGGTCGGCAATGTGAACCTCGGCGGCGCGATCGATCCGGTGTACAACGCCGTGACGATTGTGGAGCACGCAGCCGAGAAGGGCGCTGAGACCGTGCTGCTGCCTGTGACCGCGCGCAAGCAGCTCAACGATCTGCCTGACGAGATGATCACCAAGGTGAACATCGTGTTCTACGCGGATGCACGTGACGCGCTGATGAAGGCGGTGTTGGAGTAGGGACAGGGGAGGGCGCTATGAAGCTCGCGAAGCTAGAGCGGGTGGACCTTCGGAAGGTGTGGAGTCATGAGGAGCGCGACTTCACGCGCTGGCTGGCGGAGCCGGAGAACCTGTCGGGTCTCGGTGATGCGCTCGGCGCAGAACTCGTGCTGGTCCAGACCGAGGCGTCTGTTGGCAAGTTCGAGCTAGACATCCTTGCTGCAGAAGAGGGTACCGACCGGGTGGTTGTAATCGAGAACCAGCTTGAGCTAACCGATCATGGCCACCTTGGGCAGTTGATCACATACGCCTCAGGCTTCGACGCCTCCGTAGTCGTCTGGGTGGTCCGGGACGTGCGGGAGGAATACCGCCAGGCAATCGAGTGGCTAAACGACCGCACCGACGACTCCACAGGTTTCTTCCTCGTGCGTATCGAATTGTGGCGCATTGGTGAGTCCGAACCAGCTCCCAAGTTCGATGTCGTCGTCCGGCCCAATGAGTGGGCGAAGGCGGTTAAGAAGGGATCCGGCGGCGGAGAACTCTCGCAGACCCAGATCAAGCAGCTCGATTTCTGGACGCAGTTCAAGGCGTTCGTCGCTGAGACTGACCCGAAGCAGAAGCTGCAAACACCGCGACCACAGCACTGGTATGACGTGTCCATCGGGACGTCTGATGCCCACATCACTCTCACTGCGAATTCCAGAGACAACTGTGTGACGGCGGAGCTCTACATACCTGACAACAAGCCATTGTTCTTCGGTCTGAAGACTCGTGAGGCGGAGATCTCTGAGCAGCTGGGCGCAGAGACAGAGTGGATTGAGGCTGCAAAAGCCACACGCATCAAGGTCACACGAGCAGCGCCGGACCTGTTCTCAGAGGCGCATCAAGAGGAGTACTTCCGGTGGCTGCACGAGCAGCTGGTGCGCTGCAAGAAGGTGTTCCCACGGTTGATTCGGCAAGTACCTAGGATTGAGGTACCGACCGAGCCAGCCGATGACTAGCCCGTCTACATTCATGTTGAATCGCGCCGCGGGACATGGTGGCTAACAGTGGATGCCTCGACACGCAAGCGGATGGCAGATGACCTTCGCAGCCTGCTCACCAAGAACCCTGGGCAGCACAAGCGCCAGCTCCTCAAAGGTCTTCAGTCGCGTGGCTGGACGGGTCTAACGTCGACCGATGTGAATAGCGTTCTGTACGGGATATCTGCGATGTTCGTGCACGACGATCACACGCCTCCTTTGTGGCGCGTGGATGCCGGCTGCAAGACCATCGAGCCGACGCCTCAGCCTCGCCCAACGGGCATACCCCGCCTGTACTCGGGGCCGCCACCTCGCGCATGGCAGATCGAGGCACTAGATGCCTGGAGAGCAGCCGACCGACGCGGGGTCGTGGAAGCGGTGACCGGAACCGGCAAGACCGCGGTGGGCATCCTCGCGGCTGCCGAGGCGATCGAGTCTGGCAGAAGGGTGCTGATACTTGTGCCCGGTCGCGATTTGCTCGACCAGTGGTACGAGAAGGTGGGCAAGGAGATCCCGGGGCGCAAGATCGGGCGATTTGGCGACGGATGCGATGACGGCCTGGCTGAGAACCACGTTGTGGTCTCTACGGTGCAATCAGCGTGTCGCAGGCGCATGCTTCCCGCGGGGCAGAGTGGTCTGCTAATCGCAGATGAAGTTCATCGGTACGGAGCGGACGCTTTCGCGAACGCGTTGGAGGAAGAGTTCGATCAGCGTCTCGGGCTCACGGCGACGTACGAGCGCGAGGACAATGGGCTCGAGCAGTACGTCACACCGTACTTCCTGAGTAGCACGAACGGGCGTAGATCACGGTCCCCGGTTGTGATGCACTGCGACTACGAGCGGGCGCTTGCCGATGACATCCTGGCTCGCTTCCGCATCGGACTTGTCGGCGTCAGTCTGACACCCTCAGAGCAGGAAGAGTACGACGAGTACGACGAAGCCGCGAAGAAGACCCGTTCGGCTCTCATTCGCAACTACGGTTGCCCTGAATCACCCTTTGGAGAGTTCATGCGGGCAGCCAACCAGCTTGCTGAAGGCGGGAATGAGGACTCTCGAGCTACACGGGTCGCCAGGCAGTACTTGAATGCCTTCAGCAAGCGCCGTGCGTTGCTGGCCGAATCGGACCGGAAAGCGGCGGCGTTGGACCAACTGGCGCCGGTGCTCGCACGTGCAGATCGAGGTCTCGTGTTCACGGAGACAAAGCTCAGCGCTGAGTCTGCCGCAGCCATTCTGAGACAGCGAGGCATCGCTGCGCAGGACTTCACGAGCGACCTCAAGCGAGATGAGCGCAAGCAGAGGTTGCGTCATTTCAAGGAGGGAAGAATCCGAGTGCTTGCTGCTCCTCGGGTACTCGACGAAGGAGTGGACGTCCCAGAGGCGGATGTAGGCGTCATCGTGGCCGCAAGCCGAAGCCGGCGCCAGATGATTCAGCGTATGGGTAGGATCATCAGGCCCAAGGAGGATCGGCATCCTGCTGTGTTCTTCGTGCTCTACGTACGGGGCACCGCCGAGGATCCAGATCTCGGTGGACACGGAACCTTCCTCAAGGCGATGACCGACACTGCTGAAGAGGTTCATGTGTTCAGTCCCAGCGCCGGGACGTCTGACCTGCTCGCTTGGTTCGCAGAGGCAGCGAATCTAAGGACCTGAACCTCGTAGACCGTGGTGCGCCCGTCCTCGTGCTGACTACTCGCCTGCGATTCGCTGCAACTTCTCCGCTGCGCGCTGTGCCTCCCGCATGAGTTCCGGGTCCCCGCTCGCCTGCGCGCGTTTGATCGCGCGCATCGCGCTCTCGAGTGCCACCTCGGCCACCCGTGTGACCTCCGACAGGTGCTCACTCTCGTCGCTCGGCTCGGGCATCGGCATGGACGCGCGCAGCCGCGGCCGGGTCTCTTCGAAGAGCGCCTCTACTGGACGCTCGCTGTAGGCTCTGCGCGCACGTGTCGTGGGGGCCGGGCTCTCCAGCCTACTGGCGAGCATCCCGCGACTGTCGGAGATCATCCGCTCGGCAGCCTGGTTGCTGCTCTCTCGGCCATACCGGTTGAGCATCCGGTGCGCGATCGACTGGCTCATGAGGTCGTCCACCGGCAGGCCGAAGTGCTCGGCCAGCGCCTCGACGGTCTCGGGGGAGGGAAGGCGTTCGCCGCGTTCGAGACGTGAGAGCATGGCCACCGATACCCCGGTCGCCTGCGAGACCTGCTCGAGGGTCTCGCCACCTGCGTGTCGCAGATCCCGCAGCTGTTGTCCGAAGTCGAGCTCGTCCATGGCGCACCTCCTCGGCCATTCTACCGCTTTGTCAAACGATTTGACAGGAATGGCAACACGGGAGTAGAGTGCATTTGCCAGAGTTGGCAAATCGCTTTGCCAGCAATGTCAGACCCGTGGTGCAGGATGGCTCCGGGGTCGATAGAGGAGGAGATATCGATGATCAAGGGCAAGATGCAGGAGGAGCGCAGCATCCTCATCAACTTCGTGCTCGACAAGTCGGGCTCGATGGACAGCCTACGGAAGGCGACGATTTCCGGGTTCAACGAGTTCCTGGGTGATCAGCAGCGTGAAGGCGGGGAGGCATTCATGACGCTCACCCTGTTCGACACGCAGTTCCGCACGGTTGTTGAGGCGACGCCCATCAAGCATGTCGCGCCGCTGACGCATGAGACCTACGCGCCGGGTGGCATGACCGCTTTGTACGACGCCATCGGGCACACCATGGTCATCACCGACGACTACGTCAGAAGGCGCCATCCCGACCAGGTGCTGTTCGTCATCATGACCGACGGGCTTGAGAACTCGAGTCGGGAATTCGACCGGCATCGCATCTTCGACCTGATTGCGGACCGGCAGAAGACCGCCGACTACGAGTTCATCTACCTGGGCGCGAATCAGGACAGCTACGCCGCGAGCCGGGATATGGGCATACGCGCGGGACGCTCGCTCGATTACGACGCGGACCCGGCTTCGATGTCGGCGAGCATGACGCGCGTCTCGCAGAACGTGAAGGCGTATCGGCGCATGGGAGAGGCTCAGGTGGAAGGCGACGTGCTCTTCTCGGCGGCGTTCGAGGAGCTGGGCGCGTCGGACTACGAGGAGCACAAGAAGAAGTCTCGCTCGAAGTCCGGGTCCAGGAAGTAGGGGAAAGCAGAAGGGCTGGTTCTTCTACCCCTCCGGGTAGAAGAAGCCGTTCATCCCTGGCGTGCCTGAGCCCGCCGCGCCACCCAGGTACGACCCGTCCGTGCCGCTGATCCCGTAGGCGGACAGCAGCGGTGAGCCGGTCGTCTGCAGTGCGAAGTTGAGCAGGTCCCGCTGCGTGGTTTCCGCTTCTGTCAGCTTCGTCTCGACTCTCAGCACCCCGTCTTCCATCTGCACCGAATCGATGGAGCCGTACCACGTCTCGTTCGCGCCCAGCGCGATGAGCCCGCCCGGACCGTACACGCTGTCCAGCCACGCCTTCACTTCGTCGGCAGTCGTCGGGGCGGCGGGCAGTGTGTAGACGGACTCCATGGGAGCTGCGTCGAACTGACCGGAGGAGTTCATCTTGCTGATCGCCCCGTCTGCGGACACGAGTGCCACGTTGGGCGCGAACGCGATCTCGTACTCGCCGAGCGCGTTGTTGAGGGCGTCCACCTTGCGGTTCCTGACCTCCCAGTCCCCATCGGTGCTGTCCCAGGCCACGTGGACTACCGCGACCGGTGCGCCGAGGTAGGTCTCGAGCGTCACGTCGGTGACATCGCCGTACCACTCGGCATCCGAGTAGTCGCGGTCGATGGCGGCCCTGAGGTCGGCCGGGCTGGCGATCTCGGCGCTGGAGCTGCCGCCGCTGCTCCCCGAGGAGGCCCCGGTGCTATCACCGCCGCCTTCGGTGTTTCCGCCGCATCCGGCGACCGTCAGTGCGAGAGCGAACGCGAGGACCACGATCAAGAAGCGCTTCATTGCGACCTCCCCGTGTGTGGGCGCGAGACTACGGTACCAGTGTAGCGTGGTGCGTCGCTCGGCTGTAGGTGCCACTCCTTCGGGAGGAGAAGCTCGTCGCATACCCTCCGACTGCCAGTGTTTAACACTACTTCATATGTGGGTACCCTCACTCATTGCCCCCCGGCGATTGGTTCTGCTTGAGTCAGTTCCGCAACACCCGCAACGCGTCCATGGATCGCGCCGCACTTCAGCGCGCCCTTCTCGCCGGCCTTCTCGTTCTCGCTGTCGTGCTGTGCTTGCCGTTGCTGCATGCCCTTGTGGGTGTCGACACGGTGGACGCGTTCGACCAGGGCGTCTCGCTTCCGCGCCTGTCCTCGCATGGCCAGGCACTCGCAGTCGTGGCGTGCGCGCTGTTCATCCTTTCAATCTCGGTCACGACCACGCTCTCGCGCATCACGCCATCGGTCGTCTCGGCAGCGAGGCATGAAACCACCGCACGCGCCGGCACACGCAGGACCCACACACACGTCGCGCGTCGCACCTGCGCTCCTGACGACGCCGACGGCGTACCCCATCATGCCGCGAGCTCTATAGAGCCCGTCATCCCGGCCCTTCGCCTCGTCCTTTCGCGGACGCAGACGGAGGGTCTCTCGTTCTGTCTCGCACCTGCATCGGCCAAGGAGGGAAACCCGGCGACCTACACATCTGAACCGCAATCACGGGATCCACTGGGAGAAGGAGAGTGAGGTTTGTGAAGCGCAAAGGGAGAGGGGCCTCCCGATTCGTAGCGCTGCTGTCGGCAGTAGCGCTCGTGCTGGGGCCCATACAACCCGCGTTCTCGGCCACATCGACCACCGATTTCGAGGCAGTTATGGCCGAGAAGGCGGCGCTCGTACAGGCCAAGCGCGACAGGGTGGTCACGCAGGAAGAACGCGAGCGGGCCGCCGCGATAGTGAGGGCGCAGATCGAGGCCGTAGCGCAGGTGCAGGATGTCGCGCCCGCTGAGGTCTCGGTACTGGCGACCGTACCCGGTCCGGGAGGGGAGCCGGACTATTTCGGCATGACGCCTAACTGGGCGTACTCGCCCGAGATCCGCAAGTTCGTCGACGGTCTTGCCGGCCTGGGGCCGGAGAACGCCAACAACCTCGGCCAGTACCTCTCGGTAGCGCATCCGGACACCATCACCTACCCGGGTTCTGACTACTACGAGATAGAACTGCGCGAGTATGACGAGCAGATGCACTCCGACCTGCCGGCCACCAGGCTGAGGGGCTATGTGCAGGTCAACAAGGGGACGGACGAGTTCGGGCGCAACACGATCGAGCCCGATCCCATCCACTACCTTGGCCCGACGATCTTCGCGACCAAGGACCGCCCGGTCCGCGTGAAGTTCACCAACAAGCTTGCCACCGGTGAAGGCGGCGATCTATTCATCCCGGTCGACACCACCTACATGGGTGCGGGCTACGGTCCTCTCGGCATGATGATGGGCGACCCGATGTACACCGAGAACCGGGCGTCGGTCCACCTCCACGGTGGCAAGACGGTCTGGATCTCGGACGGCACGCCGCACCAGTGGATCACGCCGGCCGGCGAGGACACCCCCTATCCCGAGGGCGTCAGCGTCCATAACGTGCCGGACATGCCGGACCCGGGCGACGGGTCCATGACCTTCTTCTACAGCAACCAGCAGAGCGCGCGCATGCTTTGGTATCACGACCACGCATACGGCATCACGCGTCTCAACGTCTACGCGGGTATGGCCGCCGGCTACTTCATCACCGATGATGCCGAGCAGAAGCTCGTCGACGACGGTCTACTTCCCACCGAGCAGATCCCGCTCATCGTCCAGGACAAGACGTTCGTGGACGCCAGCACGATCACCACGACCGACCCGACGTGGAACTGGGGCATCACCCCGGGTGTCGCCCACACGGGCGATCTGTGGTTCCCGCACGTGTATATGCCGGCACAGAACCCGGCGTTGCCTGACGGTGTGAACCCGATGGGCCGCTGGCACTACGCTCCGTGGTTCTGGCCGCCCCCTCCCGCGGACCGCATCACGCACCCGCCGGTTCCCAACACGACCTACTTCGATCCGGTCAACGCACCGTGGGAGTACGTGCTCAAGCCGGGGACCGAAGACGTCTCAAGCGGTATGGAGGCGTTCAACGACACGCCGATGATCAACGGCACCGCATACCCGGTGCTCGAGGTCGACCCCAAGGCGTACCGCTTCCGCATTCTGAACGCTGCCAACGACCGCTTCTTCAACCTGCAGCTCTACGTTGCCGACCCGTCCGTGATCACGTGCGATGGCCGACGCGACACCGAGGTCAAGATGGTGGATGCGAAGGTCACCGAGGGCTGGCCGGCTGACTGGCCGGTGGACGGCCGCGAAGGCGGCGTGCCCGACCCTGCGACCGCGGGTCCGGACTGGATCCAGGTTGCGACGGAGGGCGGTTTCCTGCCGAAGCCGGCGGTCTTCGCCAACCAGCCGATCACCTGGGTCACCGACGTCACGCTGTTCAACGCCGGTAACGTCGACAAGCACACGATGCTGCTTGCTCCTGCCGAGCGGGCCGATGTCGTGCTCGACTTCTCGCAGTACGCCGGCAAGACGCTCATCCTCTACAACGACGCTCCTGCGGCATTCCCCGCGGGCGACCCGCGCTACGACTACTACACGGGTGCTCCGGACATGACCGACACCGGCGGTACCGCCGGCACGCGGCCGGGCTTTGGCCCCAACACGCGCACGATCATGCAGATCAAGGTCGCTCCCATTGCCGCCGCCCCCGAGTTCGACCTTGCGGCGCTTGAGGCAGCGTTCGTGTCGACGGATACGCAGCAGGGCGTGTTCGAGTCCTCGCAGAACAAGATCATCATCCCGGACAGCCGCTACGACAGCGCGTACAACGAGAACTTCCCGCTGGACCAGTACGTGCGCATCTACCAGGTCGGCGACGCCGGTTTCCACACGTTCACCAACCTGGACGGCGTGGAGCAGACCTTCCCGCTTGAGGCCAAGGCGATACAGGACGAGCAAGGTGAGACGTTCGACTCCTATGGCCGCATGCAGGGCAACCTGGGGCTCGAGATGCCGACAGGCGTGCCCGGCACGCCCAACTTCATCCTGTACGGCTTCATGGACCAACCCACAGAGGTTCTCTCGGCGGTCCAACCGGAGATGGTGCCGCTCACCCCGGTCCTGGGGGACGGCACGCAGATCTGGAAGATCACCCACAACGGTGTGGACACGCACCCCATGCACTTCCATCTCTACGATGTGCAGGTGATCAACCGCGTCGGCTGGGACGGGTTCTTGCGCTATCCCGACGACAACGAGCTCGGCTGGAAGGATACCGTCAGGGTCAGCCCGCTTGAGGACACCATCGTCGCTCTGCGGCCGGTGGCTCCGGTGGCGCCCTTCAACGTCCCCGACAGCGAGCGCCCGCTCGATCCCACCATGCCACTGGGCACGGTCGGCAACCTCTCGCAGATCGACCCGGCGACGGGGCAGCCGTATCCGGAACCCTTCGTGAACGTGATGCACAACTTCCACTGGGAGTACGTGTGGCACTGCCATATCCTGAGCCACGAAGAGATGGACATGATGCGTCCGCAGGAAGTGGACGTGGGCAGTATCGTCGCGACCGCGCCGGTTCTCTCGGCAGGAGTCGCGCCTCCGGGTGTCGCCCGGCTCGAATGGGTGGACGCAACGCCCGGTGATGCCGAGGCGACCTGGGGCGATCTCTCCAACGAGATCGGCTTCAAGGTGGAGCGCGCTTCCGTGGACGCGAGCGGTACGGCAGGCGAGTACAGCCAGATCGCGACCGCTCTTGCGAACCAGACGGTCTTCGATGACCCGGCCGTGGCTATCGGCGAGACGTGGGTCTACCGTGTCACCGCCTTCAACATGGCTGGCGACTCGGCCTCTAATGTGGCCACGGTCGGCCCGATCGCAGACGACACGTATCCGGTCACGACGTCGAACCTGGACGGCGAGTGGCACCAGGGGCCCTACATGGTCTCGCTTGTCGCCACCGACACGCTTTCGGGTGTCGACACGACCTACTACACGCTTGACGCGGGTGGCACGCAGACCTACCTGGCGCCGTTCGCGGTGGACGGTGAAGGCACGCATACGATCGAGTACTGGTCGACGGACATGCTGGGTGCGACCGAGCCCACCAACACGGCGACGGTGAAGATCGACAACACCGTACCGGTCACGGGCGATGACGCACTCGGTTCCTACACCGGCAGCGCGCTCATCACGCTGTCGCCGATCGACCTGCTCTCCGGCGTGGCGTCCACGCACTACACGCTAGACGGCGGTCCGGTCATGACCGGCGTCACGGTGGCTACGTCGACACAGGGAGCGCACACGCTTCAGTACTGGTCAACGGATGTCGCCGGCAACGTCGAGACCACGCAGACCGCTGAGTTCGCGGTCCTGCCACCGAATGCGACCTACATCGGCCTGGAAGGTGCGACACGCATCGACACGGCGCTGCAGGTCTCTCGCACGACATTCGCGTTGAACTCGGTGGACACCGTCGTCATCGCCAGCAGCGATTCGTGGCCTGACGCGCTGGTGGGCACCTCGCTCGCCGGAGCGCATCGCGCCCCGATGCTGCTCACCAAGCCCGGCGTGCTTTATCCCGACCTACCCGCCGAGATCATGCGGCTGGGCGCGAAGCACGCGGTCATTCTCGGCGGCACCGCCGCGGTGAGTAGCGATGTGGAGGACTCACTCGCATCGATGCTCGGCGCCGGCAACGTGACGCGCATCGGTGGATCGAACCGCTACGAGACCGCACGTCTGGTTGCGATGGAGACGCGCACGATCCTCGACTGCAACTACGACGGCACGGCGTTTGTCGCTACGGGTGCCAACTTCCCGGATGCTCTTGGTGCGGGCCCGCTCGCCGCGGCGAACGGCTGGCCGGTATTCCTGGTCCCGTCGACCGGTCTGCAATCCGAGACCGCATCGGCGATGGCGGGAATCGGCGTGTCCGAGGCGCTCGTACTGGGCGGCTCCAACGCGGTACCGGCATCGGTCGATAGCGACATCGTGTCGCTGGTCGGCGCGACGGTCACCCGCCTTTCGGGTGCCACCCGCTACGACACGGCGGCCGCAGTCGCGCAGTACGGCGTGATGTACGGCGGACTCGGCTGGGACGGCGTTGCGATCGCCACCGGCCAGAACTTCCCCGACGGTCTGACGGCAGGAGCGAGCCAGGGCCACATCGGCTCGGTGCTGCTACTGACGCCATCCACGTACCTGCACGCAGCACCCGCTGCGTTGTTGGAGACCAACAAGGATGCGATCGCGACCGTCCGCTTCGTGGGCGGGACCATCGCGGTCGATGCGAACGTTCGCGTGTCGGTAGCGGCGCTGCTCAACTAGCGACGCCAGGGGGGCGTCCGCATGGGAGAGATCCTGTGCGGACACCCTCTCGTCCGCCCACCGGTCTACCCCGCTAACCCCTCACCACGCGGTTGCGGCCGGCATCCTTGGCCGCATACATCGCCTCGTCCGCTCGGGAGAGCACGCGGTCGAGACTCTCGCCGCGTTCGGCCTGTACAACACCGATGCTGACGGTGAGGTCGATGTGTCTGCCGTCGACATCGATCGCCTGCACGGAGACTCGCTCACGGATGCGCTCGGCGATCCGGATCATCGATTCGATGGCCGTGTCGGGCGCCACGATCAGGAACTCTTCTCCGCCGAGACGCCCCAAGACGTCGTAGGCGCGGCTCTCCGCGCGGAGCACGTTGGCGACGTGCCGTAGCGCCTCGTCGCCCACCAGATGCCCGAAGCGATCGTTGACCGACTTGAAGTGGTCGAGGTCGAGCATCGCCACTGCGAGCGGCTTGTCGGTGCGCTCCGCTCGGGCGAGTTCCTCACTGAGGCGCGCGAGAGCGCCGCGACGGTTGAGGACTTCGGTGAGCTCATCGGTGACAGCGACCTCGGCCAGCCGTTCGTTGGCCTGACGGACGCGCTTGCCCAGCCGGCTCGTCATCAGCAGTATCGACGCGGTGGCGGCGATCGCGGACAGCACGCCCAGCACCGTGAGCGTGATCGCGTTGGCGCGCAGCTGGTCGTCGATAGCGGCCAGCGGGATCTCCACTGTCGTCGCACCGGCGACCTGCCCGAGCTCGTAGTGCTGCGCCTCGTGACAGCCGATACACGAGGAGGTCACCGTGAGGCGCTCCATGTAGCGGAAGCTGCGCTTGCCGTCTTCGCCCACGGCGATCGTTGTCAGGGGTTCGCTGTTCTTCTGGAAGGCGAGCAGAGACTCTCGCTCCCACTCGTCGGGCATGTTGGCGGGGTTGATGGCCTCGAGTGCTACGAGATGGTAGGTGACCCCCAGCTTCGCTTCGAGCAGCTGCGATATCTCCGACGCCATGATGGCCGGATTGCGCAGCGTCATCTGCCTGCCGTCAGTCGTCTCCACGACCGCATCTACGCCGAGGTCTTCCAGGTAGGGATTGGGCTCGACACCGGGTCCCATGACGACCCAGACGCCGTCGTGCTCGGAGTTCCAGGCGCGAGCCGTCACCACCAGATCGAAGTGGTTCTCGGCCTGTAGCCGCAGCGAATCGTAGAGCAAGGACCGTGTCCGGACGTAGATCGCCGTGTAGGTGAGTGCGGTGAACAGTATCGCCGCCACGATCAACTCGACGGTGAAGCGCTTGAATCCTGTTGGCGCGTGCAAGATGGGCATACAGCCTGCCAGATTCGCTAGTGCATTAACGAGCTATCGGTTTGTATCGGCGAAACCGCTTGTGTGCGTTAACCGACAGTGCGCTGTGCATCGGCGTCAGACCGCAGCCGGACTGCGCGATCCCTGCGAGACCGCCACACGATCATCGCCACCAGCACCGCCGCCAGTAGCAGGTAGAACGCCGGGTAGAACCACTCCGGCGCGGTGATCTGCGGCTGGCGCTCGCGCAGGAAGTTGTTGCCGAAGCGCACGAGCGTGAAGCCGAGCGCGTAGGCGAGGAAGGGGATGCCGTCCGCGACCGCGGGCGAGCCGTCTGCGCGCCTGCGGCGCATGAGCCACAGCGCGAGCAGCCCGAACAGCACCGCGCCCGCCATCTCGTAGAGCTGCGTGGGATGCACGGGTTCGGAGTATCCGCCGATAAGCCCCAGGATGCCGGTCTTCATCTCGACGGCCTGCTGCGCCCATGCGTAGCTGCCTGCCGGGAACGTCACGCCCCAGGGGACGTGGGTGACGGTGCCGTAGCAGCAGCCGTTCAGGTAGCAGCCGGTGCGCATGAGGACCTGGCCGAGCACGAGCGCCGGCACCGCGCTGTCGGCGAGCCGCCACACCGGGAGCTTCCAGACGCGCGTGAGCCCGATCGCCGTGAGCGTCGCGACAAGAAGCCCGCCGTACAGCGAGAAGCCCGCGAACTCGAGGCCCCAGATGCGCGAGGGGTCGGCGGCGTAGAAGTCGCCGGCGATGAACAGGTCGAAGACGCGCGCACCCACGATGCCGGCTACCAGCGCGAGTGCGTACAGCGCGAGCGCGCGGCGCCACGACAGCCCGCGACGGTGTGCGACCCACGCACCCAGCAGCGGCGCGAGCACCCACGCAAGCGTGTAGAAGGTGCTGTACGCGCGCAGCATGAAGTCCTGCCCGCCGAGTGTGAACTCCAGCAGGATGGGTCTCATCGGCAGGACTCCTTCACGCGACGGGGTGACATCCCCGCTAGTTGCTGGTGTCGGGCTTAGAGACGGTCCAGCTCGCCTTCATCGTCCAGCCGTCGCCCTTGCTGGACGCCGAGCCGATCATCACCAGGTTATCGCCCTCGCGGTACACGCGGCCTTCCATGGCGCCGAACAGGTCACCGCCGGGTTGGAAGGTCACCGTGGTGCCGTCGAAGGTCACACCGAGCGTCTGCGGTTCGCTGTCGTCCTCGCCTGAGAGCACCATGGTCGCCGTACCCACGCCGCCCTCATCCACGCTGATGTTCAGCGTCATGCCCATAGGCTTGCCCTTGAGCTCGCTCAGGATCGCGGCGGTGCAGCCCTCGTCCTCGGCAGCCTCCTGGTCGGTGATGTTGATGTCGGTGATCGTGAACGTGCCGCTCCAGGACCCGTTGATGTCGAACTGTTCGATGGAGATGACGCTCTTCGCGCCGGTGTCCAGGCGCGTCACCACGATCGAGCCCTTGTTCTCCGGCAGGGTCACATCCCAGACGACCTCGCCGGCGCTGTCCAGGGTCTGCTGCGTCTTGCCGCCCAGGGCGTAGTTCTCGCCGTACACGTCGATCTTCAGCGTGGCGCCCTTGCTGCCGACCGCTTCGACGATGCCCATCACTTCGTACTCGCCCGACTCGCCGGTGATCGCCACGGCGTCCACGACGCCCAGCTTCTCCAGGTCCTCGGCCTTGAACGGCGCCTGGCCCTTCTCGGCACGCAGGTCGTTGATGACCTTGAGGACCGCCTGATCCACCGCCAGCACCTTGCCGCCCATCGCGGGGTCGATGGGAGTGTTGATCTCGCCGTCGGTACCGGCGTTGAGCGTGACGCTCGTGCGTGCGGTCTCGGTGAGGATGCGCTTGATGTCGCCCGCGTTCAGCTTGGGGTTGAGCGACTTCAGGATCGCGGCGGCTGCGGTGACGTGCGGTGCCGCGAAGCTGCTGCCATCCTGCTGCTCGGGTCCGCCTTCGCCCTTCAGGCCCACAACCGCCTGCGTGCCGGGCGCGCCCAGGGTGATCTCGTAGTCGTCACTTGCCTTGTCGGCGTAGCTGGCTGTCTTGCCGTCCACGTCCAGCGCGCCCACCGTGATCATGTTCGGCAGGGCCAGGCCGGACGGGTATCGCTTCGAGCCGTCCATGACCTTGCCGCCGTTGCCGCCCGAGCACACGAACAGCACGTCGGGGTGTTCCTCGGCCATCTTAGTGAAGAAGCGCTTGTAGGTCTCGACGTCTTTGGGGTCTGCCTTGCTGTTGCCCCACGAGCAGTTGATGACCTTGGCGCCGTTCTCTATCTGCTTGGTGAGCGCCACGAGCGACCCGATCGAATACGTCTTGCCGTTGTACCAGACCTGCTTGGTGGGGTCGTTGGGGTCCGGCTGTGTCTCCACGTCACCGTACTTGCCGCCGTACTGGTTGATCATCGACAACGTCAGCTTCTTGCCGAGAGGACCCGCTACGCCTGCAGGTCCCCCGTTCTCCGGGTCACCGGCGATGATCGTGCTCACACCGGTACCGTGACTGCCGGCCTCGTTGACGTCGCCGTTGTTCCTGACCTCCGCGCTGGCGAGCTCTCCGGCGTCCTTGTCGGGGAACTCGACGTTGATGTTGCCCTCGAACTCGTTCTCAACGCCTTCGCCGGGCATGTAGATGCCGTCGTCGACGACGCCGACCTTCACGTTACCCAGCTCGGTGCCTGCCGCTTTGATGTAGGTCCACGCCTTGTCCACGCCCACGGCCTCATAGCCCGCGCCGGCGCCACCTTCGTAGACGGGGTCGTTGTAGTTGCTCTGGCGCACGCCCCAGATCTCGGCGTCCAACTCCACCTGGGCGTTGGGATATGCGTAGTCGACCTTGGCGTCTGCCTCGGCGACCTGTATCGCGTTGACGAGGTCGGCCTCGTCGGTGCCGTTGAATTGGATCTGGTAGAGGTCGATGAACGCCAGCTCGCCCACGACTTCGCCGCCGAGGGTGGACGCGACCTGCTCGGCATCCTTGCGGGTGCCGCCCTCGACGAGGACGACCGCGAGCTGGTTGGCGGGGACTTCGCCCCAGGTCTCGGTCGCGATGAGCGCGTCACGCGAGGGGAGCGTGGTGTCCGCGACGCCTATGTCGATGCCGCCACCGGCGGAGCCGCCGTCATTGCCGAGTAGCATCCACGCCGCGACACCGCCGCCGATCAGCACGACCGCGAGCACCGCGATGAGCGCGACCATGCCGCCGCGTTTCTTGCGGGCGGGCGCAGGTGCGGCGGGCTGAGGCGCCGCCTGCGGAGCGACCGGCGCGCTCGCCGGCGCGCTGAAGAGCCCGGGGACGCTTTGCGCGGGGACCCACTCGGGAAGCGACGGATGCCACACGGGATCGAGCGGACTCACGCGCCCGTCTCGGGTGTAGGTGACGAGCTGCTCCCAGGTGTAGGGACCACCCTGCCAGCCGCTCGAATCGTTCAGTCTGCGAACCTGCCAGCCACCCGACGTGCTCGAACTCTCACTCATTGCGCCTCCCCGTGCGTCGCCGCGTGTGCTCACGCGCATGCGCCCATCCTACGGGGACGCGGCCTCCGCCTCAAGCTAGCGCAGTCTGAACCTCGAGAGCCCGTGCATCAGCGTCTCCGCCTCGGCCTCGATGCACGTGCTCGACTCGGCCAGTTGCGCTGCTGCGCTCGCGGTCTCTGTCGCGCTCGTACTCACCGAGTGCATCGCCGAGACAAGCTGCTCGGCAGCGACCTTCTGCTGGCCGGCGGCGGTGTTGATCTCCCGGGCGGCCCGGGCGGTCTCCGACATCTGATCGACGATGGCGTCGAAGGACTCACGTGTCTCGTGACTCTCGCGGACTGACAGAGCAGCCATCTCGGCTTGCCTGGCGGCGTTCGTGCGCAGGGTGTCGCTGGACTTCTGGATGCCCTCGACCAGCTTCGCTATGTGCGCGGCGGACTGGGCGACCGAGTCTGCAAGCACGCGTGTCTCGCTCGAGACGACTGCGAAGCCCTTTCCGGCGGCGCCGGCGCGGGCGGCCTCGATGGCGGCGTTGAGGGCGAGGATCTTCGTCTGCTCGGCGATACCACTGATGAGTGACGTCATCTCGCTGATGTCGTGCGCCACCTCGGCCATCTCGACCGCAGCGTCCGCGACATCCTTGGCGCCATGCGCGAGGTCCTCGATCGAGGATCCCGTGCGATCGATGCTGTGCTGTCCGGTCTGCGCTGCCTCGAGCGCATCCTCGGCGACATCGAGTACGCGGCTCGCGCCGGCGGCGATCGACTGGAAGGTGCGCATAAGCTCCTCGACGGTGGCGGTGGTCTGTGCCACGCCGGAAGCCTGGCGCGATGCGTTCTCTGCCGAGTTGCGGGAGGCGGCGGAGATCTCGGCTGAGGCCGAGCGCAGGTGCTGCACCGAGGTCTCGGTCTGCGCGATGATCTCGCGCAGGCCGCCGGTCATCGTGTTGAACGCGTCGGCCAGCGTCTTCGTCTCCGTGTAGCCCGCCGAGGGCACGCGCACGGTGAGGTCGCCGGCAGATACCTTCTCGGCAGCCGAACCCACGCCGCCGAGCGGTCGGGACAGCGAGCGCGACACGTTGAAAGCGCCCACGAGCGCCGCGATCAGGGCGAGCGCGATGACGGCGGTGTAGCGCAGCGCGAATCCGGCGACGGTGTCGGTGAAGGGCTTCTTGTCGACGCCGACGTAGAGCATCCCGATCGTCTCGCCGGACGGGTCGACGATGGGGTCGTAGGCGGTGAGGTAGTCGCGGTCGACCACGAACGCCTCGCCGCGGAAGGGCTCGCCGCCCTGCAGTGTGGTCTCGCGCACCTTGTCCGAGACGACCGTGGCGATGGCGCGCTCGCCCTCAGCGTTGGTGACGGTGGTGGAGACCCGCACGCCGTGCTGGAACAGGGTCGCCGTGCCGTCCACCTTGTTGACGACGGATTCTACGAAGTCCTGGTTGAGCTTGAGAACCTGCACGCCCAGAAGCACGCCGTCGCCGTAGGGGGCGACCGCGACGATCGCGAGCGCGCCGTCCTCCTCACCGGCGACGAGGGTGCCCGAGTCGGTCTCCTTGGCTTCCATGCCGAACCGGCCGGCTACTCCCACGTTCTCGAGTTCGTCGGCAGGGACAATGACCACTCCCGACGAGGCCTCACCGGAAGCCGCCCACTCGCGCAGCAACGGCCAGGTCGTGGCGTATGTCGTGGCGTTGACGCTGCTCGCGGTGACGGCTCCATCGCCGCTGACAAATTGCAGATAGGTGAGGTCCAGAAGGCCTGCCCGGACGGACATCCTTGAAGAGACTGACTGTGCGGACTCGGTGGCGCTGGAGAAATCAGCGTCTCGCGTGGTGTCCTTGACGCGCGTTGCGACCCCGTCTATGCGGTCAGCGAGCAGGTCCTGTGCGACGCTCATGTTCACGCTGACGCGTTCTTGAGCCTGGTCTTGGATCGCCGAATTGAACGAGTAGATCGCGGTTGCGCCCGCAATCGTCAGCGCGACGAGCACTATTCCAAGGTAGCTGAAGACCAATCGAGAACGCAGAGAGAACGAGGTCGCCAAGGCTGCCTCCTGTGCCGGGGATGAGGCCGAGAGGGACTAGCATGCGAGATGCCAATCCCCCAGTGGGTTGTAGCGAAACCGGCTCGGGCGGTCTGTGACGGATTACCCTTCGGTATCTTCTCTCGGAGTCAGGCGCGATTTCAGGTCCGGCGCCGCGACGAATATGAACGCCTTCCCGCGTTGCTCCTGAACCAGATATCCCATCTCGGTCAGCGTGATCAGGTCGGCTCGCGCCGTCGCATACGCCACGTTGTGCTTGGTCTTGTGATACCGGATGCTGAACTGCGCCTCGGGGTTGCGGAGGGCACGGCCGAGTATCGAGCGTTGGCGATGGTTGAGCATGGTGTCTTCTTGAAGCGCTGCCCGAATCTCCTGGTCGCGCTTGGCGCTGCGGTCGATGTACTCGCCCAACTCCTGCAACGCTTGAAGCGTCATCTGGGTCGCGATGGTGACGAAGGGAGTGAGGTCATATTCCCGGTAGCGCTCGAGGGTGAAGAACGTCGCTCTTTCACCAAAGGAGGGGATGACCCGCGTTCCCTCTTCCCACTCGAGCGAAGTCTTCGAGATGGGTAGAACGGCCAACACAGGGAGGCCAACTTTCAGGGCGTACAGGGCAAAGGCGAGTCTTGCGACGGCACCGCTCGCGACCGGGAGAACACGGTAGCCACGAATAGACTCTCGGATGATGAGCGCACGCACGATTGCATGGTCGAACTTGTCGCCGGTCTCGCCGTTTGCATAGTCACAGATGAGGTCCAACTGCTGATTCGCCCTACGAGCCATGATGTCTTCGGGGAAATCTTCTTGTCCGAAGCCATGGCGCCGCTCCATCGTCTTGAGCTGGTCGACATCGACGCCCTCCAGGACGAGATCGTGCAGATGCTCTAGGAGCTCTCTCGAGAACGGCTCGCCCGTGAACTCCTCAAGCCTGGCTGTGAGTTCCAGCGTGTTCGTGAGAAGCCGTTCGTTGGCGTTCCGGGGCGCACGGTCCAGACTGAGCAGCTCGCGGGTCTTCTCGGGCGGCATGATGAGTCCATCGAGCTGCACAGACGCCACCGATTCCTCTATCCGCGACCTCACAAGGAACTGCTGGCCTGAGGCATCGGTCACAGCCTTGTGAAGCGGAGACCCCCAACGGCATGCACACTCGATGATCGACAACGTTGCGCTGATCTGGTGCGTAGGGGTGTACCAGTAGTTCCAGTCCTGGACGTCCGGGATAGGGAAACGGATCGCCGAGCTCCGTCGGGCACACAGCAGTAGCTCCCAGGCCTCCATTGCGCTGATGCCCGTTGGCAGGCGCATGCGCAGGAACTCGCTCCAACTCAGGCACTCCCTGGAGGAGCGGTACAGCAGGGCACTCATCTCTTCATCATCGAGCAGGTCGAAAAGGCTTTCGATGTCGATTGATGCGGCCACTTCGGGCTCCGATCCGGCCCTCGGCAGAAGTCTTCTTCGCGTTTCGCGGGCCTTGTACGGGGGCGATATCTATCAGTCAAACGCGATTCTATCAATATTCGATGCACGTGGCGATGCCTGATGGCCTGCGTGAATCTCAGCGAATAGTATCAGTCAGCGGTTGTACTGCAATTCACAAGCGTACGAAATGGGTGCAATGTATCAACTCTTGCGAGGTTGACATCAACCCGCGAGCATCCCAATCATCGGATGTGGTGTATTGGCCCCGCTACCGGGCTACACCTGTGCCCGGCAGCACAAACAAGTGAAGAGGGGTGAGGGTATGGGAAGAGAGCTTCTGTTCGATTCGGCCACGTGGCTCGTGTGGCTGGCGCCGCTACTCGGCGTTTTGGCGGCAGGGCTCACCAAACGTCGCGACCCGGTAGTAGAAGGTGACAAGGTCTTGCGTCATGACAAGGCCGCCATCCTCGAGCATTGGGCGCACGGGATCGGCACGGCGGTACTGCTCGTAAGTGGTATCGCTCTGGGGGTTTGGTTCCTGCCATCGCTTGCCGGGAGCGGCGAGCCGGTACGGGGCTGGATGGACGTTCACTTCTATGCGGTGATCGTGTTCTTGTTCGGCACCTTCTATTACGGTGCCAACACGCTTCTGGCGATGAAGCGTTTCAAAGAACACCTCCCCACCAAAGACGCGATCGACTACACCAAGCGCCACTACGGACTCCTGCTCGGCTTCAAGAAGTTCACCTTCCCGCCGGAGCGCAAGTACTTCGAGTCCGAGAAGATGGCCTACATCCTGGCGCTGGGCGCCACGAGCGTCATCATCCTGACGGGGCTTCTCAAGGTTGCGGCTCACGCGATCGACGTCCCGGCAGGACTCATGGGCATCGTGACACCGCTCCATGACATCGCCACCGTCGCGATGCTCCTCTTCTTCGTCGCACACGTCTTCTTCGCCGCGATCCTTCCGGCGAGCTGGCCGGTCCTGAAGTCGATGTTCACCGGCTACGTCTCACTCGAGCACGCCAAGAAGGAGCATGCCGGCTGGCTCGAGGAGCTCGGCTACAAGGGCGACAAGAAGTCCGACGAGCCTGCGGCCTGAAGCTTTCCAACACATGAAAGGAATGACGATGGCAGACATCGATAAGAAAGACACCGGCGCTAAGGGTGGCGTGTCACGCCGCGAGTTCATCACCGGCGTGGGTGGTGTCGGAGTAGGTGCCGTGCTCGGCGGCGCGCTGCTCAAGGGCATCCTGCTGCCGGAAGACGTGCTGGCGATCCCGGCCTCCGAAGGCTACCTGCTGGTGGATACGAAGAAGTGTGCTGGGTGTCAGACATGCATGCTGACGTGTTCGCTGGTGCACTACGGGCGCGAGAACACCACGCTGTCCCGTATCCAGATCACGCAGAATCCGTTCGCCAATTTCCCCGAGGACATTGTCCAGGCTCAGTGCCGCCAGTGCCCGTATCCGTCGTGTGTCGACGCCTGTCCCACGGGCGCCATGCATGCTGATCCCGCGACCGGCGTGCGCATGGTGGACGAGTCCAAGTGCATCGGCTGCGAGCGCTGCGTCAACGCATGTCCGTTCACTCCCTCGCGTGTCCAGTGGAACGCAGAGGACAAGCACGCGCAGAAGTGCGACCTGTGCAAAGAGACTCCCTACTGGAACACCGATGGCGGTGCTGACGGCAAGCAGGCATGTGTAGAGCTCTGTCCCATGAAAGCGATCTCATTCACGAGAAGTATCCCGACGCAGACGGACGCTGGGTATGACGTGAACCTACGCAACGAGCACTACGGTCATCTCGGCCTACCCACCGACTGATCTCTCATTCGCTCAGATAAGGAGGCTGTGAAATATGGCTACAGGCGGATACGTTGGGAAGATCCTCTACGTGAATCTGACCACTGGAGACATGGAAGAGATCCCGACCGCAGACTACGAGGAGTGGGGTGGCGGCCACGGAATGGGGTCGGCCCTGTTCTTCGATCGAGTTAAAGACAAGACCATCGATGGGTATCACCCGGACAACCTTGTGACGATGATGACGTCGCCGCTCTCCGGCACGCTCGTCCCGTCAGCTTCAGGTCGTACCGAGTGCAACTTCATCGGTATCCAGCAGGTTCCAGTAGGTTGGTACACCCGCTCCAACTTCGGCGGTCGCTTCGCCGGTGAACTCAAGTTTGCCGGTTGGGACGGCATCGCCATCCAGGGCAAGTCCGAGACCCCTGTGTGGCTCAACATCGTCAACGGTACGGTCACCATCGAAGATGCGAGTGGGCTTTGGGGCCTCGACACGTACGAGACTCAGGAAGAGATCTGGTCCATAGTCAGCGGCGGCAACGCCGACGATGGAACGTGGTACGGGCTATCGACCGGACGTGACGGTGGTCGCACAACGCAGCGACCTGCAGTGGCCACGATCGGTCCTGCGGGCGAGCACCTGAACCGCAACGCCTGTGTCCTGCACGACGCAGGTAACGCTGCGGGTCAGGGCGGGCTCGGCGGAGTTCTCGGCTCCAAGAACCTGAAAGCCGTTAGCGTGATCGGCACGGGCAGTATCGCCATCGCCGATCCGGCCGCTCTTGTTGACGCGCGTATGGAGCTGCAGGCGGCACACGGGTATGACGTCGACGCGCCTGCGCTTGAGGGTCCCGTCCCGAACTTCGCGTTCTACGGAATCATCGAAGGGCACCCGGGCTTTGGGCCTCTGATCTTGAACGTCGACCAGCCTGCCCGTGCACAAGGATGCATGGGGTGTTTCAAGAACTGCAGGCGCCGCTTGTCGAACGGTATCAGCAACGAAGACCAGTGCGTCGAGTCCCTATGGTGGGTGTCGGGTACGTCTCAGCTTGAGACGAACAAGGCGACCGACCTTCTGGACAAGGCCGGACTCAACGTCTACGACCTCATCAATGGCCACTCGTACCTGAACTCCCTGTATCAGATGGGCATACTCGGCCCCGGTAAGGCGATCGAGAGCAACCTGCCTTGGGAGAAGTACGGTACGTACGAGTTCATCGAGCAGTTCGTGGACGCGATTGTGAATCAGACCGACATCGGCGCCGACCTTGCAGATGGTGTCAGCCGTGCGGCCATCAAGTGGGGTCGCTGGGATGAGGACACCTCAAGTGGTTTGCTGAACCGTCCTCAGTGGGGCTATCAGCAGCACTACGAGCCCAGGCTTGAGGTTGAGTGGAGCTACGGTTCGCTGTTTGGCGACCGTGACATCAACGAGCACGGCATCAACTGGCACGTGCACTGGCACGCCACTGTGACCGGCATGATCGGCCAGGCGCCGTTGATCTCGGCTGAGGACATGGTCAATCTCATCGCCGAAGGAACCGGTGTTGGCGATCCGATGGGCTGGAACTACAGCCCGGACGGTATCTACACCGAGGCCAAGGCCAAGGCCATAGCGTGGCATCGTCACTACACCCGCTTCTGGAAGCAGTCGATAGGCTACTGCGACTGGGCGTGGCCGATGTTCATCAACTACAACAATCGCGACGGTGACTTCACCGGCATGTCGCCTGGCTTTGAACCCAGATTCTTCAATGCCGTCACTGGCAAGAACATCACGTGGCAAGACGGTCTGGAACTTGGTCGGAAGATCTGGAACCTCGACCGCGCCATCTGGGTGCTGCAGGGTCGGCATCGTGACCTGGAGGTCTACACCAACTACGTGTACGACACTCCTACCGAGGCACCTGACGCGCTGCCGATGTACCTCGACGGCGAGTGGAAGTACGACCCCGGTCTGGGTCGTTCCTTGGACCGCGAGAAGTTCGAAGGCTTCAAGACGACGTTCTACACAGTCGAGGGTTGGGACACGGCCACTGGTTGGCCGACCCGTGCAACGCTCGACGAGCTGGGTCTTGGCAAGGTGGCCGATGAGCTAGCAGCTGCGGACAAGCTGGGCGCGTGATGGATGTGGTCAATGAAGATGCGGCTGTAGCTGTGGACATGCCCCCTGCCACTGAGGAACTCGCGCGTCGTGCGCTGGCGAAGGTGAGCTTCGAAGATCGGCTTGTGGCGTATCGAATGTCCCCGGCCGCCGGGAACGTGCGCATCGACCTTTACAGTTTCACGGAGGTCGGCGAGTACATGTTCGGGACCCAGTGGCATGAAGTCGGTCAGCCTGATGCCCGCGTGGACATCAACTGGCTCGACGTCGACAAGCTGTCTTCATGGCTCGAGAACGTGATCGGTGATGCTGCGCTGGCGAAGGCTGTTCACGAGGTGAATGTCGAAGGCATGAGCTTCCGCGAACAGGTGATGGCGATAGGCCCGCTTCTCAAGCGACGTTTCGAGGAGTATCAGGCGCTCTTGACGTCAGAACCAGACCAGACCGAATCGGACTAGGTTGGTTATCGCATGAGCCGGGGGGGCGCTGTTGCAGCAACGCTGTGGCAGCGCCCCCTGCAACAAGAGTAATGGCTGGCAGCGGACTTCAGTAGGGTGGTGAACGACGATGAGAGTGTTGCTTTTTCAGGCGCCGGTGACGTGTCTAAGCCCGCACGCGCATCTCTCGCCGCCGCTCGGCCTCGCCTACGTTGCGACGCACCTGCTGGATGAAGGTCATCGAGTCGAGATCATCGATCTCAACCTGAGCGGGTTCAACCCGAAGCGCATCGCCCTCTCGCTCAAGCGATTCGCGCCCGACATCGTGGGTATCTCGGCGCACACGGAGACCTATCCCAACGCCGTGAGGATCGCCGCGCTCGTCAAAGAGCACGACGCTTCGATCCCGGTGATGGTCGGAGGACCGCACGCGTCCATCCTGCCGACAGAGGTGCTCTCCGAGCCCGATATCGACTACGTCGTCATTGGCGAGGGCGAGTGCACGGCGGCAGAGCTCATCTCGACGGTGGAGTCCGGTTCGAGCGTCGACAAGCTACGCCTCATCCGGGGCCTTGGTTTCCGCGTGGACGGCGAGCCGGTGATCAACGAAGCGCGTATGCCCCTGGACGCCGCCGAGGTCCTCCGTCCGGCCCGGCATCTGCTGTCGCTGGAGTTCTACGAGGATGCTCACAACGTCCTGACCGCACGCGGAGGATGCCCCTACCGATGCCCGTTCTGCTCGGCATCGTATCTGTGGGGCGGCAAGCGTAGACCACGACCCGTCGAGCACATCATGGACGAGGTAGTGGACATGGTGACCACGTACGGAGCACGACACGTGTTCTTCGTGGACGACATCTTCACGCTGGACCGTGCCTGGCTCGAGGCTCTGATGGATATGCTCGCCGAACGGCCTGCGGGTCTCACCTGGGGATGCGCTACACGCGTGAACCTCGTGGACGAGGCTCTCTTGCAGCGCATGGCTGAGGTCGGCTGTACCGGCATTCAGTACGGCATAGAGTCCGGCGCGCAGTCGATCCTCGATTCAGTCAAGTCCATCAAGAAAGACGACGCACTCAACGCAGTGAAGTGGGCGGTGGAGGCAGGCATAGCCACAAGCTGCTCGTTCATGATCCCGTTCCCGGAAGACACGGAAGAGACGCTGGCCGAGACCCTGGCGTTCATGCGGGTGCTCAAAGATGCCGGCGGCAAGTTGCTGATGTCATACACGACTCCGTATCCCGGAACGATGTTCGCCGAGAAGGCGGACGAGCTCGGTCTCAAGATCCTCACGGATGACTGGACGCTGTTCGACGCCAAGCACGTGGTGATGGAAACGAAGCATTTCTCCGCCGAGCGGATCGAGCAGCTCGCGACAGAGATGGCTGAAGGCATCGGCATGACGCGGAGTATCTGAGAAGCGATCACGCGGAGCCGATCGGATCGCTGACAAAGGAGGGCTGATCGAGACAAGCCAAGGTAGGCACTGGACAGACACGTATGACTTGGAAGGGGTGAGGGTATGGGAAGAGAGCTTCTGTTCGATTCGGCCACGTGGCTCGTGTGGCTGGCGCCGCTACTCGGCGTTCTAGCGGCAGGGCTCACCAAACGTCGCGACCCGGTAGTAGAAGGTGACAAGGTCTTGCGTCATGACAAGGCCGCCATCCTCGAGCATTGGGCGCACGGGATCGGCACGGCGGTACTGCTCGTAAGTGGTA
>Ga0209269_1000632_pt1 | contig 29319 bp, 20 predicted proteins | sample MTBAKMMethaMetaG_FD_187455 | JGI IMG/M metagenome (GOLD analysis project Ga0209269, IMG submission 187455) | Enrichment culture microbial communities from Arthur Kill intertidal strait, New Jersey, USA, that are MTBE-degrading - MTBE-AKM (Arthur... | ecosystem: Environmental > Aquatic > Marine >... | reverse complement strand
ATAAACTGACCAGATGCGGGGGACGCAGGAATGCATCGTTCAATTCTTTTTCATGCGCGAATACTTCCCGGGGCGTGCCCTCCAGCATGATCTTTCCGTCTTTAACCACATACATGCGTTGCGCGTATTCCGCGACCACCCACATATGATGGGTCACAAAGATGATTGTGCTGCCATCTTGATTGAGCCGCTTCACCAATTCCATCATGCTGCGCTGTTCGGCATAATCCAGACCTGTGGTGGGTTCATCCAGGATTAACACATCGGGTTTGGCTGCCAATACGGAAGCCACCGCAACCCGCTGTCGACCGCTCTTGGTGAGGCTAAATGGATCTTCCTGCTCAAATCCGACCAGACCAACCGCTTCCAGCGCCTCTTTTACCCGCTGTTTGATCAATTCCTCATCCGCGCCGCGTAATTTGAGTGAGTATGCCACTTCTTCAAACACTGTATCTGAAAAGATTTGATGATCCGGGTTTTGGAATACATACCCCACTTGCTTTCCTAATTCAAACACACCCTGTTCCTTGGTTGGTTTGCCGTTCACAGATATTTCACCATCCGTGGGCATAAACAAACCATTGAAGTGTTTTACCAATGTGGTTTTTCCGCTGCCATTTTGGCCCACAATCGCCACAATTTCGCCGCGATTAATCTGCAAATCAACCCCGCGTAAGGCCTTGAACCCATTCGGGTAAGTGTGTTCAAGATCTTTACACACGATCAACGGCTCAGCGTGTGACTGGCTGCGCTCCTTATCTGCTTCCACCAGTTGCTGATAGCATTTTTCAGAAATTTTCCATTGATTTTTCTTGAATGTTTCCAGACCATCTTCCACAGTCAGCGGTAGATAATCGCTTTTCATCCGGGAAAAATAAAGGGTAATACCCAAAGGCATTACCCCATTTGATTCCATCAATTCCACATTGCGCAGCACCTCACTGGCTGGACCATACATCAGAGGCGCGCCTTCTTTGATAATTAAGATCTTTCCAGCATGAATCGCTTCTTCTGTCTCGTGCTCTACCACAACCAGGGTTAAATCTTCGCGATTGCGCAACTCATCAGCAATTTGAAACACACCATATTTACTGATCGGATCCAGGTCTGTGGTGGGCTCATCCATCACCAATACCCGTGGCTGCATCGCCAGCACGGATGCAATCGCCAGTTTCTGCTTTTGCCCACCCGACAAGGTTGAAGGTGGCCGGTTTTTTAGATGATCCAACCCTACTAACTTTAAGTTCTCATCGATTCTTTTCGCAATTTCCTGCCTGTCAACCCCAAAATTCTCCGGTCCAAAGGCAATTTCCAATTCGACATTGGTGGAGAAAAGTTGAGCCTCAAAATCCTGAAAAACCATCCCAACTTCTTTGGCCATTTCTGCCACTGAAAAATCGCGGGTGTTTTTATCCAGCACAATAACATCACCCTTAAATTTTCCTTTAAAGAAATGGGGGACCAATCCGTTAAAAGTTGCTGCAAGGGTGCTTTTACCGGCTTCACTCGGACCCATAATGACCAGGAAATCACCTTCTTGTAGATCGAGATTGATATCATCCAACGCGTTACGCTTTTGATCCCGGTAGCGGTACTTCAGGTCCTTAATCGTTACCACTGTTTTTGTCATTCATTGACTCCTATTAAAGATGGCTAGAGTGGGAAAATTGAATTGCTCCTTAAATGTCGATATAACCCTGAATTGTCAGGCACACAATTACAATCGATTACAAGAAGATGGACTGAATCAAATGGGGTTTGAAATACGCTTACGTTTAAGGTCATCGATTAACCCAAATATGGCAATAATGTTGAATTAGAATCACATTAATTTAACCAATAATTAGCGTACCTCTTGATTATAGAAAAACCAATCCATTCTGTCAAACGATTTAGCCATCCGAATTTAAGAAAAAATGTGAGAAGTTGTCAGGTAAGCAAATTTGCTACAATAGTAATGGGAAATTCGAGAATAATTTATTAACAGTATAGATCAGTTTTATGAGAAATTTTCAATTTAGTCTAAAAGGTGGTTGCTGAATGAACTCAAAACCCAAACTAGACGCTCGGACATGCGCCTATGGCGCTCAGATGATCAACAAACACCGCCTGGCCGTTGAGAACGAGATTGAGGGTGTGATCCATGCGGAAGATATTGAGTACATTCACCGTATGCGGGTTGCCACTCGCCGCCTGCGCAGCACTATTCCGCTTTTCCAAAATTGCTTTTCAAAGAAGAAGACAACCACCTGGCTGTCTGAAATTAAGAAACTCACGCGCGCCCTCGGTGAAGCCCGCGACCTGGATGTACAAATCGAGAAATTATTACTGGTAATATCAGCCGCGAAACAGCCGCAAGTTCGCCCTGGTCTGCGCCGGTTATTGCTTCGTCTAAGGCAAAGAAGGCAAAAAATTCAGGTTCAGGTTATCGCCGAGATGGAAAATCTAAAGAAAAGCCAACTTTTAGATGAAATGTCTACCTCCTTGAGTGGCTTTCTTGATTTCGCGATGGATGATCCGTACACATTGCCGTTATATCAATTGGCATTCCAATCCATCCAAAACCGATTGGACATCCTATTGGCCTGTGAAGATCAGATCTTTGATCCCAACAACATTCAGGAATTGCATCAAATGCGCATTGAAGCCAAACGCCTGCGCTACACTTTGGAGGTGTTTGCCCCAATTTATCCAACCGAATGCAAAAATGAGCTAAAAGTAATCAAAGCAGCCCAAGAAATGCTGGGAGACATTCATGATTGTGATGTATGGATTGCATTTCTACCCCGTTTCATTGAGGAAGAGGCTAACAGGGTGCTGGAATATCACGGGCATACCCGGCCAATGAGCCTGTTTCGACCTGGGATTGAGTATTTCAAGAATATTAAAACCGAAGAACGATCGGTAATCTACTCAACATTTCTTGAGCAATGGCAAAACTGGAAAAGTCAGAATATTTGGCAATCTCTACACGAAATTATCTCTGCACCTCTGATGTTTCAAAGTGGTGGTCTCACTGATTAAGCGAGTATAGATATGAAGATTGGTCTCATTGGGGACATACACGCGAATTTGCCTGCATTACAAGCCGTCTTTCAGCATGCCAATGCGCTTGGGGTTGTGCATTTTCTCAATATTGGCGATGTGGTTGGGTATAACGCCTTTCCAGAGCAAGTCATTCAAACCATTCGCCAGAATCCAGTCACCAGTATCCTGGGGAATTACGACCGAAAAGTGATCCAATTTCCGCAGAAAGAAAAAAAATGGCAAAAGGAAAAGCCAGGGCTCAAGGTCCAAGCCTTCCGCTGGGCGTACCAACAACTTTCTCCAGAAAGTCTTGCCTATTTGCAATCTTTACCAGAGCAATTGGAAGTCCACCTGGATGGGTTATCCATCCTACTGTCCCACGGCAGCCCTGCCGCGCGCAATGAATACCTGACCCCGCAAACCCCCATGCAACGCTTGTTGGAATTGGGAGAGTTGACCAGCGCGCAAATTATTCTCTGCGGGCACTCTCACATACCGTTTGCCCGTCAGGCCTGGACGAAAATATTCATCAACACTGGAAGTATCGGACGGCCAGATGATGGCGATCCGCGCGCTTGTTACGCGATCCTCATCCATGAAAATGGCAGGCTGAAGATCAATCATTATCATATCCCCTACGATATACACCTGGCAGCCCAGGCAATCCGTGACCATCATCTACCCGAAGAATTCGCGCAGATGGTCTTACACGGTCGCAGCCTGGATTGGATCAAAGAACACCGGGATGAACTCCCTGAGCATTGATGTTGCCTGCGAATTCCCCACAACAGATCACTGCAGGATCAATTAATCAAATTGGGGAGGCCTGCTTCAGAATCCAGTTCCTCAATCTTCCCGGTCACCACAAAATTCGTTCGGATGCAGATATTGCTCACCCGGTCAGCCATTCTTTCCAAATTGTGAGCTGCCCACAAAATGTGATTTGCCTGGTTGAAATGTGCCCCATCTTCCAAAATTAAGTTCGTGGTTTCCTTATTGATTAACTCATATAGATCGTCAACAAATTGATCTTCTCTTGGGATCTTTCGGGCCATATCGCGATCCGTCTTGATAAACGCCTCCACCCCCCTCTCTAACATTGAAAGGGTCAGATCCTTCATTTCCGGAAGATGCTCAATCGGATTGAGGAATGGTTCTTTTCCAATCAGCAAATTGATTTTTGCGATTCCCTTGGCGTAATCCCCCATTCGCTCCAGATCGGTAATCACCTCTAACGTGGAGGCTAAAAAACGCAAATCGTTCGCGATGGGCTGTTGGGTGGCAATCAGTTTGAGACAGGCATATTCGATTTCAATGCGCTTATCATTGATCAGGAAATCATTCTTAAAAATATTTTTGGAAGCGCAAAAATCTTTGCGCATTAATGAATCAAGTGCAGCGTTTGTCGCACGCTGCACCATTCCATGCAAAAAAAGAATCTCGTTTTTTACCGCCAGTATCCCTTTATCCAGAAGATTTCTTGGCATAATAATAAAAGTTTATCCAAAGCGACCGGTGATATATTCTTCGGTTACTTTCTTCTTCGGATTGGTAAATATCTCTTCGGTCGGACCATATTCAACCAGATATCCCGCACGGTCTTCGCCCATGTTAAAGAAAGCCGTGTAGTCTGAAGATCGGGCAGCCTGCTGCATGTTGTGGGTCACAATCACGATGGTGTAATTTTCTTTCAATGTCTGAATCAACTCTTCAATGCGCAAGGTGGCAATCGGATCCAGAGCCGAGGCGGGCTCATCCATCAAAATCACTTCCGGTTCCACGGCCAGGGCGCGTGCGATACACAAACGCTGCTGCTGTCCGCCAGATAATGCCAACCCCGATTTATTTAGGTCATCCTTGACTTCATCCCACAAAGCGGCGGATTTCAAGCTGGTTTCCACGATGTCACTCAAGTCATTTTGATTTTTAACGCCATGCATGCGCGGGCCATAGGCCACATTATCAAAAATCGACTTTGGAAATGGATTCGGGCGCTGGAACACCATCCCCACCTTGCGGCGAAGGTCAACCACGTCCAGCTCCATTAAATTTTCGTTATCCATAAATACCTGACCCTCAGTCTTCACATTCGGAATCAGGTCATTCATTCGATTAAATGAGCGTAAAAAGGTGCTTTTTCCACAGCCCGATGGACCAATAATCGCGGTGATGCGATTTTTGGGGATTTCAATCGTTACTTCATTCAAAGCGCGGAAATCACCGTAGTACAAGTTGAAATTTTCTACTCTAAGTTTGGTTTCGAGTGTCATTTTAATCCCTACTGTCCGTTGATTTTTAAGGTAAGCCGGCGAGAAATCATATTAATTGCCAGATTCAATACCATAATCGTAATAATCAAAATGGCCGCGGTTCCCATCGCTTTTTCAAATGCGCGGGTTTCTGAAGCCAACATATAAACATGTAATGCCATCGTTCGACCGGAACTGAGCAGACTGGTTGGTAAGCGGTAGCTTCCACCCAGAGTGACCCAGAAGATTGCTGTCTCAGCAATAATTCGGCCAACGCTCAGCACAATCCCGGTTACAATCCCTGGCAGCGCAGATGGCAAAACCACATTAAATATCGTTTGCCATTTGGTCGCGCCAAGAGCCAGGCTGCCCTCTCGGTAGGACCTGGGCACCGTCAGAAGTGCCTCTTCTGCGGTGCGGATAATCACCGGCAATACCAGAGCGGCTCCACTCAACCCCGCGGATAGCAGTGAAAACTTAAACTTTAGCGCGGACACAAATAAAGCAAAGCCAAATAAACCAAAAATGATCGAGGGCACACCCGCCAGAATTTCAACGCCATTGCGTGCAATTCTGATCAATTGCGCAACGAACTTGCTTTCGCGAGAAGCCTCTCCAGCATATTCTACCAGATACACGGCCGCACCAACACCCAATGGCGCAGCAATTACAATGGTTAATATCACCAGATAAAGCGTAGTCACAATCGTGGTTGACATTCCCCCTTCACCTGAGACCCCGCCTGCCGGACGAGTGGTCAGGAATTCGACATTGATTTGCGACATCCCTTGCACCAAAACATATCCAATAATCCAGACCAGGATGGCGATGGTGGCAAACCCCGCCAAAGCTAATAGGCCAAAACCAATATTCTGTTGCCATTTTCGCCAAACAAGATTTTTTGGTTCTCTCATGGAAATGGTTTTTGCTTGAGTCACAGTTCTCACCTCAGTGTGGTTCATTTACGCCCTCTCTCTCATCAAGTAACGGGCAATGCGGTTGACCAGAAAAATCATCGCAAAAAGCAAGATACCGGTAAAGAATAACGCGCTCCGGTGTGCGCCTTCGGCGTAGTTAATTTCCACCGCGACGTTTCCAGTTAATGTGCGCGCGGTATTTAAGAAAAGTGTCAGGGGATTATTATTCAAAGGAGTTGGTATAGCGATCGAATTACCGATCACCATGATCAAAGCCATTGTTTCGCCCAATGCCCGGCCAATGCCTAGAATGACCGATGCAATTAACCCTGATCGCGCTGCCGGCAAGATCACATTGACTATGGTTTGCCATTTGGTCGCGCCCAATGCCAGTGATCCGCTGCGATATTCGTTCGGAACAGCGCGAATCGCGTCTTCGGCAATATTGGTCACAGTAGGGAGAATCATCACAGCCAGGATGATCGAAGCGTTCAACAAGCCGAAACCAGTATTGCGTGAAACCTCAATTTCACGGATCATGGGCGCCAGTACTACCATACCGAACAGACCATACACCACCGAGGGAATGCCCGCCAGTAACTCAACAGCCGGACGAACGATCTCACGTACAAAATTCGGGGCCACTTCTGCTAAGAGGATGGCCGTACCAATAGAAAGCGGCACACCCAAAACGACTGCCCCGAATGTGCTTAAAATAGAGCCGACCACCATGGGGACTAAACCAAATTGACCAGTGTCATTCCCAATAATCGATCCCGGACGCCAAATTGTGCCCAGCAGCATCGTGTCCAAACCAATTTCCTGGATCGATAACCAGGCTTCAGACATGGTAAAAAGAATGATGAGAAATACGATAAAAATAGAACTGAGCGCGGTGATCAATAACACCTGGCGCACGCTCCGATCTATGAAATTACGAGTCTTTGGGTTTACATTAAAAGAAGGGCTGGTTCGCACCAAACCATAAATAACCACCGCTGGAATTATGACTACCAGCAGCCAATTCAAGATTCCACCTAGCAAGATGCTGGCAATTTCACCAAGCGGCACTACTTGCTCACCAGAAAATATTTTTCCAGAAATATCAAATACCGCACTGATAGTGTAATAGACCAGTACCACACCAATCATTACGATGATTGTGGTCCGGGCCCAATCTTTGAGTTGAAATAAACCTCTCGCCAGCAATATAATCGCAAGGGAAGCGACCAAACCAGCCAGAGGCGTTTGAATATTGTTGAGAATCCCCGTTTCAGATTGGATTCCAAAATAAAATCCAGCGCCCATTATCGCCAGGCCGATAAAAGCCACAAGACCGGATATAACGGTCACGAACACGGGACGTTTATATGATCTTTCTTTCGGGTGGTTTGCGTTCTGATTTGTTAGATCACTCATCTTCATTCCAATCATTTACAGGTTTCTTGGGGGCACATCTGGTAACAGATATGCCCCCGGAAAGTCTCAAGAACTCAACAACTATTTGACGGTAATATATTCTTCGCCGACGATCGCCTGGCCATCGGCGCCCAGGATGTAATCCAGGAAAGCTTGGGCTAATTCGTTGGGTTCGCCATTGGTGAGCATGTTCAACGGGCGGAAGATTGAATAAGTTCCATTTTTCACGTTGGCAGAAGTGGGTTCAACGCCATCGATTTCCACAGTTTTCACAGATTCATCCAGGAAGCCAAAGCTGACGTAAGCGATGGTGTTCGGGGTGGTCGCGACAGTGGTGCGAACCTGGCCGTTGGATTGCTGCAGAATAGCGTTTTCAACAATCGGTTTCACCTGGGTTTCGCCGTTGGCATCTTTATAAGACAGTACCAGTTCTTCGAAAGCAGCGCGCGTGCCAGAACCTTCTTCACGGGATACCACGATGATTTCGGCATCTGGGCCGCCAACTTCACTGTAATTGGTGATTTCGCCAGCAAAGATCCCTTGAACCTGGTCTTTGGTCAACGAAGGCAGTTCCAGTTCGGGGTTGGTCACAATCGCGATCCCATCAAAAGCGATCGTGTGCACCATCAGGTTCGGGAATTTCTCGAACTCGCTGCTTTTCACTTCGCGGGAGGCGTTACCAATATCCACAGTGCCTTCACCAGCGGAGGTTACACCTACGCTCGAGCCACCGCCCTGAATTTCGATGGTGACTTCGGGATTCATTTCCATGAATTTCTCGGCCAATACTTCAGCCAGAGGTTGAACGGTGGTCGAGCCGGCAATCTGCAGTTGACCAGAAACATTGGCCGCGGCTGGGGCATCTGCAGCAGAAGTATCCTGGTTTGTAGCTGGCGCTTCGGTTGCAGCGGTCTCAGTGGCTGCGGGTGTGGATGCACAGGCAGACAGAACCAGAGACAGACTTACCAGTGCGGTTACCAAAAATAATGAAACACGACGCATATTCTTCTCCTTGAATATTTTTTTAGATTTGATCAAGTCAAATTTGGAAACGCTCATTTCGCGTTTATCCGTTTCCATCATAACCAGCGGTGATTAACAATCCCCAAATGCAGAATTAAGAACAGATCAATTATGAGTTAACATTGTGGTTAACAAATCGAAACCCAACAGGTGAAAACCCATTTAATTACCAAAGCCCCGTGATAAAATTCATCTGTATTGGGAATCTTTTCTAAATCCTGGAGGATCAATTGATCGCATCTGCCGCGCAAAAAATAACCGACAATATTCAAAAAGTAATCGTTGGCAAGGAGAAATCCATTCAGTTATTGCTCACTGCTATGCTATGCGAAGGTCACGTATTATTGGAAGATGTCCCCGGTACTGGAAAAACCACCCTGGCGCGCGCGCTGGCAGCCTCGCTGGGATGCAATTTTCAGCGCATTCAATTCACTCCAGATCTGCTTCCCTCCGATGTAACCGGCTTGAGCTGGTTCAATCAGAAAACTCAGGAATTTGAATTTCGACCCGGTCCCATCATGAGCCAGGTGGTTCTCTCTGATGAAATCAACCGCGCCACGCCGCGCACCCAATCGGCTTTGCTGGAGGCCATGCAAGAACGGCAAATCACCTCGGATGGCATTTCTCGACCGTTGCCAAGGCCATTTATTGTTCTGGCCACCCAAAACCCAATTGAACTCGAAGGCACCTTCCCATTACCTGAAGCACAGTTAGACCGCTTCTTGTTGAAGGTGAACCTTGGTTACCCTAGTCACGATGAAGAAAATCGCATTCTGGAAAGGTTCCGGACCGAAGATCCATTATCCACATTAGAACCAGTCATAGATGCGGACGAAGTGCAAATGCTGATTCAGAGGCGGAAAGAGATTCGCGTCGAAGAATCCATCCGGGATTACATCGTGCGAATTGCCCGCACCACCCGTGAAAATGCGGACATTCAACTCGGCGCCAGCCCGCGGGCCACGCTGGCCCTTTATCAAACCGCGCAAGCCTGGGCTGCCATCCAGGGGCGTGAATATGTCCTACCCGATGACGTAAAATTGCTTACACCTTATGTGCTCAGTCATCGCCTGATCATTTCCGCACAGGCCCAGCTGCGCGGCCGCACCGCCGAGGAACTAATCAACGATATCGTCAGCGCCGTACCTGTGCCCGTAGAGGCATAAGATGGTTCTTCATCGCTCGCTGCCTGGTTTGATCGTCCTGTTTTTGGCCGGGGCAATGTTGCGCATCCGCTGGCTGGTCATTTTCACAGGCGCGCTGATGCTAATTTTGCTGATTGCCCAACTCTCCCGCCGATTCGCTCTAAGAGGCGTGAAATACTTCCGTCATTGGCATTATCGCCGCGGATTTCCCGGGGAAGAAACCAATTTGCGGGTCGAAATTTCAAACCAAAAAGTGCTGCCGCTCACCTGGTTGCGGGTCAGCGATCAGTGGCCGCTTTCGGCTTCCCCGGTGGAGAAAAATACACTTTCTCCCTCCAATCTGGCGGATCAAGGTCAATTGGTCAACGCGCTCAGTTTAAAACCATTTGAAAAAGTCACCCGCAGTTACCCCATTCGCTTTCGAAAACGCGGTGTATATACGGTTGGCCCGGTGGATTTGGAAACCAGTGATTTTTTTGGCCTCTATCCGGTTGAACAGCGCCGTCTATACGCAGAAACCCTCACCGTTTTTCCATCCATCCTTCCAATCAACGCGCTTAACTTGCCCGCCGATGACCCATTTGGAGACCGGTACGCTCAGCGCAGGTTATTTGAAGACCCGACCCAGCCCATGGGGGTCCGCCCTTACCAACCGGATGATGATTTTCGCCGCGTACATTGGCCAGCCACAGCCCGTACCGGAAATGTGCAGGTCAAGGTTTACCAACCGGTCACCTCACATGTACTTACGGTGTGCCTCAACGTTACCACCACAGACAGAGCCTGGTTGGGCACCAATCAAGATCTTTTAGAGGGATTGATCAATGTGGCGGCTTCGACCTGCTATCACGCCTTCAACAGCGGTTACGCGGTGGGGCTGGTGTCCAATGGCTGCCTTTCCCATGCGGACCATCCTTTTCAGGTCGCACCCGGACGCTCACCCAACCAATTAGCCAGCTTACTCCAGTCACTTGCCGCCGTAACCGCGTATACCAGTGGGTCTTTTGAAACCTATCTGATTAAAAGCCTGCCAAAAATTCCGTATGGTTCCACCTTAATGATCGTTACCGCGGTGCTGCCAGATACTCTGGTAGACGCCCTGTTGCGATTAAAAAAATACCGCCCTCACACCAGCCTGATCTCACTGGCGGAAACACCCCCACCCACCTTGCCGGGAATCAGTACCATCCATCTGCCATTCACCCAGGATTTGTTGGCCCATGATTTCTAAACTCAACAACTACCTATCGTCGAGATTGGATATTTCGCTGTGGAGCAAATCATCCTGGTTTCTGGTTTTGGGCATGCAAATCACCTGGCTCAGTCTCTGGTATCGCCGATTATCCAAACCTCAAGCCGATTCCTGGCAGTTGACCATTTTCTGGATCTTACTGGTCTTTGGCAGTTTTTTCGTTGCCCATCAATTGGAAAAACTTCAGGCCAGACCATTGCTACAACGCGCTCTGGCGCTGTTATGGATCATCGCCTGCGCGATCATCCCCGCATTCATCTTCATCTGGCAGCCAGAAATCCGAGTCCAGCCGAATCTGGCGCTGGGAAAGTGGATCTTCTCATCTCCAGAGGTGTTTAACCGCATCCTTACCCATCTGGCAATTACCATGCTCACCGCCTGGCATATCTTGGATTTAGGCCAGCGAGTGTTTAGCCGTGAATTGATCCAAAAGGAATTTGAATTTGGTTGTGTCGCATTCCTGATCTACGGGCTGGTTTATTATTCCTCCCAATCTGCCACGATATTGACGCATTTCGTTGTTTTTCTGATTCTCGGGCTATTAGGTTTAGGCACCGCGCGCATTGCCGAGCAAGAAGCTGTTCGCGGCGGCCGCTTGCCCAGGGTCTATTCGCTCTGGCCTTTACTTCTGGTGGGTATTTCTGCTTTGGTCGCGCTAATTTCATTTGTTCTTTCGTCCACAGTTGGCGTTCCTCTGGCTTCCATCCTGGCACAGCTGGCATTGCTGGTCTTGTCTGGACTTGCGCTTTTGATAATCTTAATCCTTTCTCCCGTTTTGGCTTTAATCCTGGAAGCCGCGTACAACTTTGGCCAAAGAATCTTTACTGAGTTACCAAATCTCATTCCCCAATCGGCCGCCCAGCAAGCCGCCGATAATATCGTTGACACCAGTCAGGAAGCCCTGGACATGGTCACCACCCAAAACGGCCGGCCCGTCTTGCTCATCGCGGTAATTTTGCTGATCTTGGGGGTAGCAATTTTGAGCCTGCGCTTCCGTTATTATCGCCGCGCATTGCGCCCGGAAGAACAATCTGAATCACTTTCAAGAGACTCTCGCCGACTTGGAAAACCCGATCAACCTATGGGAAAAACGCCTCGCTTTCGCTGGGTTTCCGCCCGAAAAGCGCTGGCTGCTGCCCGGATCCGCATTGTATACGCACAATTGATCGATCTCAGCACCCGCATGGGGCATCCCCGCCCACCCGCTGTTACTCCCGCTGAATTCTTGCCCACCTTAAACTCGCTCTGGCCCGAACACAGCCAGGAATTAGCGCTCATCACCAACGCATATCAAAAAGTGCGTTATGGTCAGTTTCCTGAGACCAAGTCTGAAGTGGAAGATGTCCTCATGGCTTGGAAGGAGATACAAAAGAGCGGATTTATTAAAAAAGCCCAAAATAAATAATCCCTGTTGATAGTTTGTGATTTGACATATTCAAATTGAATCTCCATACTAATGAACCAATGTTTTTTGTATCTCCATGAGACAGTGACATCTCAAAAAAAACACGCTCCCTATTAGAGGGGAGCGTGCTTAGGATAGTAGTGAATTTCAAATTGGAATGCTTGAATAATCTCCTGGCCAGTTTATTGAATTACTTCAATAGGACCCGCATTGCCTATCGGTAGCGCCGGGGGTTTGGACCAGCAGACAACATAAATCGGACCTTTTTCAACAGTAAAGGTATAACTCTGATCAGTTTTGGGTTCCTGCTCTTTCATGAGAAGGATTTTCGCCCATAGAGGTGGATCCCCGACAGTGGATGCCATTAGATCAAGGATGTTTTTTTCCTCGTCAAGGGAAAATATAGATATCGCGTACTGGTCTTTGCTTTGATCCGTGATGTTAAAATTAACCTTTATCTCACCCATTTTTAATGGGGCCAGATTTTCAATGGTACAGGTTCCCCCGGAGAGATTGACTGTCATTTCAGATACGGGTTGTTCAGTGGACTGCGCGGCTGGCTCTTCAGGAGGGACCACTTCCAAAAAGGCAGGCATAAATTTGGCAAGCGATCCAGGCATAATGGTTGTACCATAGGTTGTGATTTTCCCATCTTGTACTTCATAAACATCTACATAATCCAACGGTGCCACCTCGAGTAAACGGGTGAAGTCATGCCAGGTTTTTGCATAAACAATAACAATCTCGCCATCTGTGCGCGGGACCTTTACCTCCCACTGGAAATGGTTGGCAACACTGTCCTGCCATAGAGCACGAATTTTTTCTTTCCCAATGTAGGTTTCCATCCCTGTAGGCGGCAAGCCAATGATATATGCCTGGGCATCCTCATCGAAGTATGCCAGTGAACCTTCAACATCACCGGCATTCATGCGTTCCACCATGTTTTCGATGATTTCCGATGAGCTTTGTGTGGTTGGTTCAACCTCCGGCATGGGTGTGAAAGTTGGTACAGGTTGAGTTGGCACATCCGTTGGCTGTGGTATTGTGGCTTCAAGAGTTGATTGACTTGGCTGTTCGCTGCAACCTGCGAAGATAAGTCCCACAAGCAGAATTGAAATTGCAATTCGAATAAATTTCGCGATCATTTCAGATTCCTTTCTCCATCCCGGATTATGGCTCCAGAATGTACCCATCGATTAGAACAATCCCCTCTGGTTCTCCAATTCCCATGCACATTTCCGGTAGGTTTTTATACCGCGGATCATCTGGTTCAGCATCGTAGAGTTTGAGAAATAGCTTTTTTCCAGCCAGCTCGCCAGTGCCTTGTGCCACAGCTTGTGCAACACCTTTTCCTTTAGTTCCAACGAAGACCCAGGTCCCTTCCCATGTCCCCTCGATAGTTTCGGGTTGGAAACTCAAAGTCCCACGAATAATGGCTCCACCTGTCATGGAATTAAATTCCGCGTCTGCAATGGTTGTGTTGAGCCCGTCTAATTCGGGGGCATTTGAGACATCAACATTTACATGGACTATGTTCCGTATATGCAGTATATTGCCATCCATCCTGGGTTCCATCCCCATATCGACCAAACAGTCATACTCGACAGCTGTCAGTTCGGTGATGTTTGCCTTTGCGCTTACCCCAATAGTGATAGACATTAAGAAGATCAGCATCAGCGTTACAGACAAAGTAATTTTTTTCATTCCATACTCCTTTTCTTAAAATGTATAGACAAACATCCGAATATCAATCCACGGTTCTTTCCATATCGCCTCGATTTCTCTTGCTTCCTATTTACAAACGAGAGCATCCTCGTTATTTAAATTATTCTTAATCTGATCATAGCAATCGAACCAATGATATTCCTGACATTTTTTGACAAATTTATCCGTATTTAGGGAGAAATTACTATAATGGAATTGAGGTAATCAAGGAGGTATTAATGGCTGCCCAAAGTTTGGAAATTGCACTCGAACGCTTCTCCACCTTCGGCGACCTGCTAAAATTCCTGAGAAGACGTGCCGGTCTTACTCAGCGCGAACTTTCCATCGCGGTTGGTTACAGTGATGCCCAAATATCCCGTCTTGAACAAAACGAACGTCTTCCCGATGTAGCTACAATTTCTGCCCGGTTCTTGCCAGTCTTAATGCTGGATGATCAGCCTGAGGTGGCAAAACGCTTGTTAGAACTCGCGGAAAATATCCGCAGGGAAGATGCGCCTGCGTTTGGGTTACCCCCTTATAAAGGGCTCTTCTATTTTGATGAATCGGATTCAGAACTCTTTTTTGGACGAGAGAAGCTTACCGCGTTGCTAGCCGAGCGCATCTTTTCGGGTCTACAGACTGATCACCGATTCTTAACAGTAATTGGTGCCTCAGGTAGTGGAAAATCGTCATTGGTCCGAGCCGGGCTGATACCCGCGCTGCGCTGGCGGAAAGAGTCTTCAGGTTGGACTGTCCATGTGTTGACTCCCACCGAACATCCCCTAATTGCTTTATCAGAAATAATAATTGGAGAGTATCCGCTAGAACAATCTGTTTCATCGATGGTAAAAAGTCTCAACAACTCAACCCGCTTCCTAAAGAAATCTTTGGAACAGATGGCAGAAAATTCTGGCGCCGAATATACATTGCTGGTGATAGACCAATTTGAAGAGTTATTCACTCTTTGTAAAAATAAAAATGAACAAGAGTTGTTCATTGATAATGTGTTAAATTCCGCACTCCTGCCTGACGGAAAAACGATTGTGGTAATTGCTCTGCGGGCGGATTTCTATGCGCATTGCGCTCAATTCGATCAATTACGTCAAGCTATCTCCTGTTTTCAGGAATATATTGGACCCATGAGTTTGAGTGGTCTAAAAAGAGCCATTGAGGAACCCGCAAAACAAGGTCATTGGGAGCTTGAACCCGGATTAATAGATGTACTGCTTCATGATATTGGGGCAGATGTCGCGCGCTCCCCAGAGCCAGGAGCGCTCCCCCTACTCTCTCATGCTTTACTTGAGACTTGGCAACGTCGGCGTAGTCACACCTTGACGATAAGCGGGTATATTGCGTCTGGTGGGATTCGCGGCGCCATTGCAGAGACTGCCGAGACCGTATTCCACGACAAACTGGATAAGAATCAGCGGATTATTGCCCGTCAAATCTTCTTGCGCCTTACCGAATTAGGAGGAGATGATTCTACGGCAGATACCCGCCGCAGAGTGAGTTTTGATGAATTGGTCTCCAACCAAGAAGATCGTGATTCAGTTCGAGAAGTTCTGGTGAAATTGGCAGATGTCCGCCTGATTACCACCGATCAGGATATGGCGGAAGTGGCTCACGAGGCACTCATTCGAGAGTGGCCAACTTTGCGCAACTGGCTAGAAGAAGACCGTGAGGGATTGCGACTACATCGTCACCTTACCATGACCGCGTTGGAATGGGACTCATCTAACCGTGATCCAAGCATATTGTATCGCGGCGCGCGACTCGCACAAGTATCGGAATGGGCTGCCGATCATGAAAGTGAATTGAACTTCTTAGAACATTCATTTCTGGATGAATCAAAGGCTCTTCTTGAAAAGGAATTAGCGGAACGTGAAAGGCAATATCAACGCGAACTCGAGGCTGCCCGCAGATTGGCTGAAACAGAAAAAAAGCGTGCGGAGGAACAAATCCAATCGAATCAACGCTTGCAGCAGCGCGCTGTATTTTTGGCAATCGCGTTTGTCCTTGCAGGCATACTGGCTGTATTCGTTGGGGTTTTTTGGCGCAATTCGGTGAAATCCAACAAACTTGCCATATCCCGTGAGCTTTCCGGTGCAGCAATCAATAACATTAATATTGATCCAGAGCGCAGCACTTTATTGGCACTGCAGGCAATAAACACTTATGACACTCTTGAAGCGCGCAACGCTTTGCACCAATCCATTCCTGAAATGCACTTGCTGATGAACATCCCTGCATCTCTCGGTGGTGTCCCAGACATATCCTACAGCCCGGATGGCAAGCTGATTGCCAGCATGGCTGTTAAGCAGGAAGTCAAACTATGGGATTCTGTATCAGGTGAGCTATTAAATACATTATTTGGGGCAGATGAATTCGGATCCTCTCTCGCTTTCTCACCCGATGGAAGTATTTTGGCAGCAGCTTATTTCACCCAGGTGGTTCTATGGGATTTAAAAAGCGGAACCGTAATTGGCTCGCTTTCCGGTCAACCTATCGATGATGCCATTGGCTATAACCTGGGAGTAGGGAAGATCTGTTTCAGCTCAGATGGTAACTTTCTGGCAACTTCAAATATGGATGGGCTGCCGACCATCTGGGATATTAAGGAATTGAAAAAAGTAATGTCTCTGGAAACGGGGATGTTACCCTCCAAAGCCATCGCATACAGTGCAGATGACAAACTCATCGCGACAGGCGGTGATGAAGGTATCATCCAGGTTTGGAATTCAAAAAATGGCATAGAGATTTATTCCTTTGAACTAGGCGGCATCATTCACAGTCTTTCGTTTAGCTCAGATGGTAAATTTTTGGCTGCAGCTAGCGAAGATGGTGGGATTAGAGTCTGGAATGTCGGGACTGGAGAAACTGTTTCCAATCCGCCTCGACAATCGGGTATGTATGATATCTCATTTCTGTCTGACGGAAGGTATGCCACAGCCAATCAGGACGGAACCACCCGAATCTGGGATCCACTTACTGGCCAACAGTTGCTTTTGTTGGCCGGGCCAACCAGTACTGTAATCAGTGTAGATGGCAGTCCCGATGGTCAACGAATTGCTACCGGCGCTTACGATGGAAGTGTACGGATTTGGGACACTTCACCAGGAAAGGAAATCTTGACAATTCCTGCTCACGAAGGGATTGTCTGGAACATCATCCAAAGCCCTGATGGAAAACGCCTGTATTCAGCCAGCGTGGATGGAAAAATTAATGTTTGGGATTCATCCAGCGGAGTATTGTTAAATTCTTTCTCTGACGGGAACACGATAACAGATGGATTTACCAGTCTTGCCATCAGCCCGGATGGCTCAAAACTTGCGTCAGGAAATATCGCTGGAACGATATCTATTTGGGATAGCTATGATGGGAATATAGTAGCAAGGCTTAAGGGACATGAGAATATGGTTGTTGGGCTCGCTTTTAGTCCCGATGGAAATCGAATTGCCAGTGCTGGCTGGGATGGAACCGCGAGAGTATGGAACCTGACCAATCAGGAGACAATCACATTTCGCGGCCATGATCCTACAACTCTTATTTCAAATATTGTATTCAGTCCAGATGGAAGTACTGTTTTTACAGGAGCGGATGACAAAATTATATATCAGTGGGATGTGCTTACTGGTCAGGTTGTGCACTCTTTTTCAACTGATGAAAAAGAAATCTATGGTTTGGCAGTAAGTCCTGATGGACATATTCTGGCAGCCAGCGATCAGGATGGAAATATTCACCTTTGGAATTTGCTCACCAGGGAAAAAGTGAATACCATAACAGGGCACGCTGGATTGGCGTTTCGACTCGTGTTTAATCAGGACGGCAGCCTTCTGGCCAGTGCTGGCTTCGACCGGCTTGCAAAAGTGTGGGAAGTCCAAAAAGGGGTTGAATTATTCAGCCTATATGGGAATGCCAGCAATGTGTTTGGAGTCGCATTCAGCCCGGATGGCAAGACCCTCGCAACCGCTGGGGCTGATGGAACGGTTCGGATCTACGCATTGCACCTTGAAGATCTGATCGAAATAGCAGAATCCCGCCTGACACGCTCATTATCCCCCCAGGAGTGCGAGAAATTTATTCACACGGCGGCTTGCCCAAAATAAACTTTGATACCACAGATCTGATGTCGTATTCAAAAAGAGGAATTTTCAAACAACTTTACTACGGATTGCCAGTCCATTCTTGCAAATCTCCAATCACGAATAAACTATTTAAAGTTTTCATTCAAAATATAATTTGTCATTCAGTAATCATCATGTCAAATTGATATGTTAAAATATATATATGAATAAATAGGAAAGAGATTTATGTCAATTAACCTGGCTACCGCCATCGCTCACCCGAACATCGCCTTTGTCAAATACTGGGGGAATCAAAACGTTTCTTTACGCATTCCCTCCAATGGATCCATTTCCATGAACCTGGGCGGTCTGGAAACACGCACCCAGGTTGAATTCAATTCCAGTTTGCAATCAGACAGTTTGGTTCTGAATGGACAGGAATATGATGGCGCCGCGCTGGAGCGGGTTTCCAATTTCTTGGATCACTTTCGCCAGTTAGCCGGGGTGAAAACTTTCGCCAATGTAATCAGCGAAAACAATTTTCCCATGGGGGCTGGGATTGCTTCTTCCGCTTCGGCGTTCGCCGCGCTCAGTTTGGCTGCCGCCGCCGCGCTAGGCTTAGACTGTTCCGAAGCGCATCTCTCCCGGCTGGCCCGGCTTGGATCAGGTTCCGCCTGCCGCTCGGTGCCCGGCGGATTTGTCGAATGGCACAAAGGGGAAAATGACGAGGAATCTTATTCCGAATCGATTGCGCCAACTGACCATTGGGCGCTAGCTGATGTGGTCGCGGTGGTGCAAGAGCGCCATAAAGCCATCGGCTCTTTTACCGGTCAGCTTTCAGCGGCTACCAGCCCCATTCAAAAAGCGCGGGTGGAGAGCGCCCCGGCCCGTCTTGATATTTGTCGAAACGCGATTTTGCAGCGCGACTTTGACGCATTGGCCCATGTGGTCGAATTAGAAAGCAACCTGTTGCACTCGGTCATGATCACCTCTGACCCACCCTTATTTTATTGGCAGGCGCTCAGCTTGCAAATCATGCAAGAGGTCACCGATTGGCGGCGCCAGGGCTTTCCGGTTTGTTACACCCTCGATGCCGGTCCCAATGTACATGTGATTTGCGAGCAATCCGCTGCCGAGCAGGTTCGCCTGCGGCTGACCCAAATGCCAGGGGTCCTGCATACGCTGACAGCTTTTCCAGGTGGACCAGCAAGATTAGTCAAATAGGGCTATTGCCACAATATTCTCCGGCAATAAAACCAAACCTTTGCCATCTACATGACCATCCATCAGAAAACAGATATAATGTAGAAAATATAAAAAAATATCTCCGGCTATAGCCGGATGGTTTAATGTTAAGTGAGGAACCTATGCTCATGATCGTTGAATTCATTCTAGCTTTTGGATTTTTGGTCTTCTTACATGAATTCGGCCACTTTATCACGGCGCGGATTTTTGGTATCGAAGTCGAAGAATTTGGATTTGGCTTTCCACCCAGGCTTGCCAAACTTGGAGTTTGGAAAGGTACTGAGATCACCTTAAACTGGATCCCTTTCGGCGCGTTTGTGCGCCCCAAAGGGGAAAATGATCCCACCATCGCTGGTGGCATGGCCGCCGCAAATCCCTGGAAACGCCTGGGGGTCTTGCTGGGGGGACCGGTGATGAATTTACTCACCGGCATCATCCTCTTCAGTATTGTTTTTTCCCAAACCGGCGTACCGGATTTTTCCCAGGTTCAGGTGGTCAATGTAAACGCCAACTCTCCTGCCGAACAAGCGGGCATTCTCCCCGGAGATTTAATCATCAGCGTGAACGATCAAAAGGTCACCAGCATCGAGAATCTGGCGGCGATTATCAGCGCCAATGCCGGTACTGAAATTACCTTGCAATATTTGCGAGACGGACAAACCACCAGTGTCACCGCCATTCCACGGGTGAATCCCCCCGCTGGCGAGGGCTCCTTTGGAATTTCCATGACCAACCCGGTAATCAATGCAGGTATAACGAAAACGGTTCCCTTTGCCTTGCGGATGACTTACGAACAGGGCAGACAATTGCTGTTGCTTCCCGGCCGTTTGATCCGGGGAGAAATCAGCGGGGAAGAAGCCCGTTTTGTAGGTCCGGTGGGTGCGTACGGTCTCTATGAACAGGCGCGAGAGATGGACGAAGAGATGGCGGCAGCACCGCAGGAAGCTCCCCTTCCCGCTGTGAACACACTGTGGCTGATGGGTTTGCTCGCGGTAGCCCTCGGTCTGACAAACTTGCTGCCCCTCCCTGCTCTGGATGGTGGACGGATTGCTTTTTTGCTGCCCGAGCTTGTCACTGGCAAGCGCGTTCCCGCCGAATTTGAAAACCTGGTCAATCTGATTGGGTTTTTCGCCTTGATTGCCCTCATGATTTATATCACTGCTCAAGACATTCTTAATCCAATCAATCTTCCATAAGACACAAAAGGAAACAGTTACAAAATGGATATGAACGAGAACCAACCTAAACAAATTCCATTTTCCGAGGTAATCAATGCGCTCTTGGATAATTCACAGCCATTCCCGGCAGTGATGATGCCCAGTCTTTCTGATATTTCTGAAAAAAACCTGGCGGATGTAAAGAAAGTCTGGCTGCAAGTGGATGATCAGCGCCGCATTGCATTAATGGAAGACATGGAAGAAATTCAAGACCGCGACACCTTATCCAATTATTCCAGCATCTCCGAACTCGCCTTGGACGATCCGCTTCCTGCGGTGCGAATATTGGCAATATCCATGCTTTGGGATTGGCCGCAAAAGCAGGTCGCGCGTCGCTTATTATCCATGCTTCAACATGACGCTGATTCCCTGGTTCGCGCTTCCGCCGCCAGCGGTTTAGGGAATTATGTCTATTTAGCCGAATTAGACGAATTCTCCAATGACCTGGCCGACCAGATCGTCGATACCTTGCTGAAAGTGATCAAGAGTGATGAGATTAAACTGGTCCGCCGCCGCGCACTCGAAGCGGTCAGTTATTCATGCCGGGATGAAATCCCGCCGATGATCGAAGCCGCTTATAAAGACCCCGACCGTGAGTGGTTAATCAGCGCCCTGTGTGCCATGGGTCGATCCAATGATGAAGCCTGGAATAAACATGTATTACGACACCTGAATCATTCAATTCCAGAAGTCCAGTTTGAAGCCATCCGCGCCGCCGGGGATCTTGAAATTAATGAAGCGCGCGAGTTATTAATCGACATTCTGGATCATTATCAAGATCTGGATGAGGATGTGCGCATTGCCGCTGTTGTCTCGTTATCTAAAATTGGCGGTACTGAAGTGCGATCCACTTTGGAAAGCCTGCTGGAAGAAATCGAAGATGATGATGAAGCTGAAATAATCAGTTCAGCGATTGAAAACCTTGATTTTATGGAGATGGGTGTTTTACCAGGCATGTTCGATCTGGATCAGTTCAACCTCGGTCGTGGAGAAGACGACGATCTGGATGACGAAGATGATTATGATGATTGGGAAGAAGAAGAATTCGAGGATTAACCATCCGGGGGACTCTTTATGAAACGTTTGCTGACGATTGCCTTCACCACCCTCTTTGCCTTGCTGCATTTCACCCCTGGCATCGCCCAAAGTGGTGTTGTTTTCAGTGATTTGCAGGTATATTACAATTTTGGTGATCAGGCCGTTTTTCAAGCAACGGTGGGGACCGTCAGCGGGGGAGAAGAATTCTTTCTGTTTATTGAACAAACCGGTGAAGATACGCTCGTTCGTCCCGCGACACCAGGCGCGGGTGGAAAAATCGAGACTATTTTGGACCTAAAGCAATATCCCTTGCGTCCTTTTGCCCGGATTAGCTATTATTTTCGTGTTAAAACCCCATCCGGAGAATCAATTGAATCTGAACCAGCTGAATTCAATTATGTTGACAATCGCTTTCGATGGGACTTACTCGAAGATGAAACCTTCCAGGTCTATTGGCAAGGTCGCGACATTACTTTTGGACAATCGATCTTAAACGCCGCCAGGGCTGGTCTCGAATCTGCGCAGCGTTATATCAACGCTCCATTGCCAAAACCATTAAAAATCTATGTATATGACAATGCCGCTGACTTGCAATCGGCGCTTAGCTTGTCTCAACCCAATGCCTGGGTTGCCGGTCACGCTTCGCCGGAGCTAAATACTATTTTAATATCCATCCCATCCAGCCCACAGCAACAGTTGGAATTGGAACGCCAGATACCTCACGAAATTGCCCATATACTGCAATACAGCCTGGTGGGTGCTCAATACAAGCAGTTGCCAGCCTGGTTGCTGGAGGGCAGCGCGTCTCTGGCTGAGCTGTACCCCAACCCCGATTACCCGCGCGCCATCCTGGAGGCCGTTTCCGAAGACGCGATCTTGCCGGTAGATTCCCTTTGCGTCAGCTTCCCGCGGGACGCTTCTGGTGCCTTCCTGGCTTACGCGCAGTCCGAGTCATTCGTGCGCTATATTTATCAGAATTACGGAACCACCGGCCTCACCGCTTTATTTGAGGTTTACGCTGACGGCCTCGGATGCGATGAAGGAGCGCGCTCCGCGCTCGGCAACAACCTGAATGAGTTGGAATACCGTTGGCAGCAATCTTCTCTGGGGATCAATTCCGGCTGGTTGGCTATCCGTAACCTCTCACCTTACCTGCTTCTGTTCGCCATTCTGGTTGCAACTCCGCTGACCGCCGGCTGGCTGAAACGCAAATAACTTCTGAATTCTTTTGGAGGGATTCAATGGCGATTTCCAAACCCGAAAAACGCTTGCACGCCCACGTTGAAGGCCAGGTGCAGGGTGTCGGTTTCCGCTATTATGTTCTTGAACACGCGCAATCTTTACAGATCACCGGTTGGGTGCGCAATACCTACCGCGGCGAGGTTGAGTTAGTCGCTGAAGGCAGTCAGGAGCAATTGGAACGTCTCTTGCGGCAGGTGCAGCGCGGACCCTCAATGTCTTACGTTTCCAATGTGCGCGTCTCCTGGGAAGAACCTACCGGTGACTACGACCGCTTCCAGGTCATTGCCAGTTTATAATCCGGTTTTTGTCCTTGCAGATTAATAAACCTCACAGCGTGCGTCATGAAAAAAGGGCTATCCATTTTTATAGACAGCCCCACCCAAGAAATACCATATAAAGCTTGTGAAAATCAGGTTGAGAAAATTGAAATTTCCTCAACCCGATATTTTGGTTTCACGCGTCCCCCCACGCAAAGACATCCCCCTAACTGAACTTCACTTCCCCCGCCAGCAGCTTGGCTTTCTGCCACGGCGGCAGCTTCGACTGTTCGGCAAGCAAAGTACGCATCTCATAAATCTGGTCGCGTAGGGCCGCTGCGCGCTCAAATTCCAAATCCGCCGCCGCCTGCTTCATCGCCGAGGTCAATTCCTCAATGATACGCTCCAATTCCTTCACCGGTAGTCCGGCCGATTTCTTGCTGCCATACCCAGCCTGCGGCTCAGCAATCATCGCCTCCGCCGGCGAGCTCAGGCGGCTGGTGATATCATAAATCTGTTTAACAATACTCACTGGATGAATACCATGCGCTTCATTATAGGCGATCTGCTTGGCGCGGCGGCGTTCGGTTTCATCCATCGCGCGCTTCATCGAATCGGTGATCTTGTCCGCGTACATGATTACCTTGCCATTCACATTCCGCGCCGCGCGGCCGATGGTTTGAATCAAGGCGGTGCCTGAGCGCAAGAATCCTTCCTTATCTGCATCCAAGATCGCCACCAGCGACACTTCCGGCAGGTCCAGGCCTTCCCGCAGCAAATTGATTCCCACGATCACATCAAACACGCCCATGCGCAAATCACGTAATATTCCCACCCGCTCGAGCGTGTCCACCTCGGAGTGTAAATAATGCACCTTGATGCCTAATTCCATCAAGTAATCTGAGAGATCCTCAGCCATCCGCTTGGTCAGGGTGGTTACCAGCACGCGCTCGCCGCGTTCGGTGCGCGCGTAGATTTCCTTCACCAGGTCATCTACCTGCCCCTTCGACGGCCGGATGTCAATTTCCGGGTCAATCAGACCAGTTGGGCGAATCACCTGATCCACCACCTGTTCAGTGTTCTCCATCTCATACGGTCCGGGGGTGGCCGAGGTATAAATCGTGTATCCCATCCGCGTCTGGAATTCATCAAAGGTCAACGGGCGGTTATCAATTGCCGAAGGCAGGCGGAAACCATAGTCTACCAACGTCTGCTTGCGCGAGCGATCACCATGGTGCATACCGCGGATCTGCGGTACCGTCATGTGGCTCTCATCCAGCACTAAAAGGTAATCGCTGGGCAGATAATCCATCAAGGTCCACGGCGCGGTCCCCGCGGCGCGTTGATCCAGGTGCCGGGAGTAGTTTTCAATTCCGCTGCAGTAGCCCACTTCTTTCATCATTTCCAGGTCATAGCGGGTGCGTTGTTCGATGCGCTGGGCTTCCAGGTATTGTTCGTTTTCCTTGAATAACTTAATTCGCTGTTCAAGTTCGCTTTCAATATCCACCAGCGCTTGTTTCATGCGGGTTTCTTCGGCGATATAGTGTTTGGCCGGGTAAATATCCACAGACAACGGCCGCTCAAATATTTCTCCGGTCACCGGGCTGAAGGCCATAATCGCCTCCACCTCATCGCCAAAGAACGAGATCCGGAAAGCGCGTTTCTCCTCATAAGCCGGGAAAACTTCCAGCACATCACCGCGCACGCGAAACACACCCGGTTTCAAGTCAAAATCATTGCGCTGATATTGGCTCTCGATTAGCTGGCGTAAAAGCGCGTTTCGCCGGTAAATCTTCCCCACCTCCAGATTGACCACCACCTTGCCATACGCGCTCGGATCGCCCAAACCGTATATGCAAGAAACCGAAGCCACAATGATCACATCTTTGCGAGACATCAACGCCGCCGTGGCAGCCAGGCGCAGGCGGTCAATTTCCTCGTTGATATCCGTTTCTTTTTCGATGTATAAATCGTGGCGGGGAACATACGCCTCAGGCTGGTAATAGTCGTAGTAAGAAACAAAGTACTCCACCGAATTTTCGGGGAAGAATTCCTTGAATTCCGCGTAGAGCTGCGCCGCCAGTGTTTTGTTGTGCGCCATCACCAGCGCCGGCATTTGCAGCTGCTGGATGATATTGGCAATCGTAAAGGTTTTACCGGTCCCAGTCGCCCCCAGCAACACCTGATTGCGCTTTCCATCCTGGATTCCTCGCACTAATTTCGTGATCGCATCCGGCTGGTCACCGGTTGGTTTATAAGGAGCCTGTAACTTAAAATCCATCGTTAATCATCTTTTCCCACAGGCCCTGAGCCTGTGACTGATATTCCAATTCAATCTGCCTGAGCGATTCCGATTCTACCCAATATCGAACATTTTTTCAATATATAATCGCCTTGATCGAATAATCGCAAAACCGTGTTCTTCTCAGCGCAGGGTTAGTCTCATCCCAAACTGGACCGTTTTCTCATCCACTCAAAAGGCAAATACATTAATAAACACAAAACGATGCCAATCACTTCCATCCAAAACAGATACCAGGGATGTGGGCCCAAATAATCCAGCAGGCTGGCGGTAGGCAATTTTCCCTGAGTGTAAAGATAGTTACTGCCGATGCGGCTATTGACCCAGGCGCAAAACAACCAGTACAAATTGGTGACCAAAATCACCCACGGCAGTGATTTGATTCGCGGCCTGAAACCCTCGACGGCAGTCATGTACACGATCGCGACAATTAACGCGCCATGCAGGGTAAAGAATTCTATAAAGCGGAAATGGGGAAAGCCGTATTGCATCAAATCAGGGGTTAGCAGCGCCATCAATGCGCCAATCGAGCCCATGGAATACGCCCATTGGTAATATTTATCACTGCGCAACAATAACAACAACGGCATGCTCCAGGAGGTAACGCTGCATAGCCATAATGGCAGCATGCCTTGAATACTCCAGGCGCCAATCGTCCACATCCAGATCTGCCAGGAACCTTCGCATAAATAGATCAGCGCCAGCAAGCCCCAGCGAGTTGCTCGCATGCTTTTCGCGTTCCAGCGACCTCGAAACCAGTAGATCAGCAGGCAGATCAACGTAATTAATGCCAGCGCGATGAGATGATCCCGGCCAAAGAGGACAAATGCGCCGCCATGGTAATCCCGAGCAAAGATTTCCCAATTCATGCTCTTCATTGTACATAAAAACAAAGCTGGTGAAACGAGTTTTGCAAATTCTCAATCCACCAGCCGATTATTTTTTTGGAAACAGGATGCGAAGAAAGTTATCAAACCCTATGATTGAACCGCAGCGATTACATTCAGCGTTTCCAGCAACTGCTGCTGCCAATCCCCATCCAAATTTACTGGCAGCCAATAGGCATTTTTCCCTGCGCGCGCGCCGCCTGGAATTGAACTTAACTCCCGGCTGGCTACACCTTTGGGTAAAGGTGGATAGCGCATCACAATCTGCCCGCTCTCCAAAGTGATGGATGCCAGGCCAATTTGTTCTCCCAGCAGTTTCACCCGCATTTGGAACAATAGATTGACTACACTTTCTGGCAATGCTCCAAAGCGGTCGACAAATTCGTCCTGTAAGGCCTGCAGTTCGCCTTCATTCTGCATATCCGCCAGGCGGCGATAAATCTTCAAACGCATATTCTGATCTTGCACATACGCCACCGGGATTCCCACTGAGAATGGCAGTTCCACGTTGACCGGAAGATGCCCGGCGCGCCTTCCAGATGGCCCCAGGTCCGGCAAATCGACCCCGCCGATCTTCTTTAGCTCCTGCACTGCCTGAGCCAGCAATCGTGTGTATAGATGGAAACCCACCGCCGCAATGTAACCATGCTGGCGGCTGCCCAGCAGTTCACCTGCGCCACGCATTTCCAAATCTCGCATGGCGATCGAATAGCCGGCTCCCAATTGCGAATTCTCAGCAATAATTTCCAACCGTTCCAGGCCTTCTTCGGTCGGCATCTTTTTGCGGTGCCGGAAGAAGTACGCGTACGCGCGCTGCGCGCCCCGGCCAACCCGTCCGCGCAACTGGTACAGCTGCGCCAATCCAAAAGTATCCGCGCGGTCCAAAATCAGCGTGTTGGCATTGGGGATATCCAGCCCAGACTCAATAATCGAGGTGCATAGCAAAATATCCACCTCCCCCTGACTAAACTGATCCATCACTTTGGCCAATTGATCTTCGGGCATCTGACCATGCGCCACCCCTACTCTGGCTTCGGGCACTAAATGCTGCAAATGCTTTTCCATAGCCCAGATGGTGTGTACGCGATTATGCACAAAGAAGACCTGCCCACCGCGTTCCAATTCGCGCAACACTGCCTGCCTTACCAACCTGGGCGAATAAGGGCCAATATGGGTCACCACCGGCAGGCGTTCTTCCGGCGGGGTATTGATCGTCGATATATCGCGGATACCAGTCAGCGCCATATACAACGTGCGTGGAATGGGGGTGGCGGTCAGGGTTAATACATCCACTTCCGAGCGCAGCTTTTTGAGGTGTTCCTTATGGGTTACCCCAAAGCGCTGCTCCTCATCGATGATCACCAAACCCAGGTCTTTGAATTTTACATCCGGCTGCACCAGGCGATGCGTACCGATGATGATATCCAATCCACCCTCTGCCAGCTTGCGGATGATTTTATCCTGCTCTTTCGGCTTGCGGAAGCGTGAAAGCATCTCCACTTCCACCGGGAAGGGTGCCAGCCGGCGTCGAAATGTCTCATAATGTTGCTGCGCCAACACCGTTGTGGGCACCAGTAAAGCCACCTGCTTACCGTCCATCACCGCTTTGAAAGCCGCGCGTAACGCTACTTCCGTTTTTCCGTAGCCCACATCTCCGCACAAAAGCCGGTCCATAGGGCGGGTCATTTCCATATCCCGTTTTACGGCTTGAATGGCTTGCAACTGATCATCGGTTTCGACATACGCGAAGCTGGCTTCCAGCTCGGATTGCCAGGGAGTATCCGTTTTAAACGCATATCCCACCGCCATCTGGCGGCGCGCGTATAATTCGAGCATTTCTTGCGCCACCTCGGCGACGGCTTCACGTACTTTTTGGCGGGTATTGGCCCATTCCGGCGTGCCCAATCGGGTGGGTTTGGGGGTGTCCCCTTCCGCGCCGATATAGCGGCTCAAGCGGTCAGCCTGATGGACCGGTACATACAACATGTCTCCGGCATCATATTCAATTGCCAGATATTCTTTCTCCGCGCCTTCAAACGAACGGCTGATCAGCCCGCTAAACCGGCCAATTCCAAAGTCGATATGCACCACCCAGTCGCCGGTCTTTAGATCCGCGTAGAAAGCTTCTGGCGCCTCTGCAGCGGCGGCGCGGCGCTGGCGTGGTTTAGGCCGCTCCCAGCCAAAGATTTCACTATCTGTGAGCAAATAGACTCGTTTGCCGTCCGCCGCTTGCAGCGTCCAACCAGCGCTGAGACTGCCTTCTAGAAATTGTGGTTGTAAGGGCAAATCCGCGTATCTTTCTACATCTGACCACAATTCCTTAAGCCGAGGGGTTTGGCGGCTGACAATCGTCACCAATTGATCCGCGTGGCAGATTCCCGCCAACGCGTCCATAAACACCTTCATCCGCCCACCATAGCGCTCCCCAGGGGCGAACCAGTCTCCCAAACGCTGCTCGCCACTTTGCGAGGCGGCCGAGCGCCCCATGTCGATCCATCGATGGCGGTCCAGGCTATCCTCGACTTCCGACCATGAGACATAGGGTATGGGAAAATCAGCCGGCAGGGTGCCTTCAGCGATTGATTCTTCTCGCAATCGCACTGCCTGCTCTTCCACCTCTGCCGACACCGCCGAAAACTGATCCAAGTCATCAACCAGAATAATCGCGTTAGGGGGTAAATAATCCAGCAAGGTGGCGGACATGGTGTGCGCTACGGGAATATAAAACTCATTGATTTCCTCATCCGCAATTTCCAGTCCACGGATATTACCAGGCAGCAACTCACGAGCTGGTCCCACCAGTATCTGGCTTAATGTCTTTCGGGTGCGTTGGGTCGCGGGATCAAACTGGCGGATGGTATCGATTTCATCGCCAAAGAAATCGAAACGAACCGGATATTCTTCGGAAGGCGGCCAAATATCCAGA
>Ga0209269_1000631_pt1 | contig 29398 bp, 39 predicted proteins | sample MTBAKMMethaMetaG_FD_187455 | JGI IMG/M metagenome (GOLD analysis project Ga0209269, IMG submission 187455) | Enrichment culture microbial communities from Arthur Kill intertidal strait, New Jersey, USA, that are MTBE-degrading - MTBE-AKM (Arthur... | ecosystem: Environmental > Aquatic > Marine >... | reverse complement strand
CGGCGGAAGGTGAGGCGGAGGGCTTTATCTACGCATCAAGGTTTGCCCTTCAGGAGCGCCACAAGCTCTCTCCGCCTCGTGTAGTGGGAGCTAACCACTACGGGAAATAAGATACAAGGAGCGCCCCATGGGCGCGATTCAATTTGTCGCGCCCATGGGGCGCTCCTACTTGCCTCTTGGGAAGGAATGGTTTATTCTTGCGCGCTTTCCGGAGAGGTGGATGAGTGGTTTAAGTCGCACGCCTGGAAAGCGTGTTCAGGATAATATCCTGACGGGGGTTCGAATCCCCCCCTCTCCGCCAAATCAAAAATCGGGCCTCGCGCCCGATTTTTTATTTGGCAGACGGGGTGGAGATGAGAAGCCCCCCGGGTTCGACCAGCACACCGACCAATGGGAGGTGTGCGCAGGACGCCCGCAGGGCGGTCCCGAGGCGAAGCCGAGGGATGGCAGGGTCGCCTCCAGGCGAGCCTGACACAATCCCCCCCTCTCCCAAATAAAAACGGGCTCGACGCCCGTTTTTATTTGTCCATCCCCCGCACACCACCCCTACCACCTCAACACCCTTTTCCCCAGCCACCACCCGACTAGGCCGGCACCCAGCATCGGCACGTAATGCCACAAAACCACGTGGACCACGGAGTCGTTCAACTCGTGCAGCCGCAGCCACAGGGCGCCGACGCTGAACGCGGACAGCAGCGCGACGCTGCCCGCCCAGCGGTAATGGGTGCTGGCGAAGCGGCGCATGGAAAAGAAGGTCCAGGCGGCCGGCAGGAGGGCGAACAGGGTGATGCTGGCGGTGCATTCGAAACTGTGCACCGGCAGCGGCGCCGGCGGCACATCGGCCCGCCAAGCGATGAACAGTATCCCCAGGAAAGCCGCGAACAGCCCCGCCGGCGCCCAGGCCGCCTTGCGCATCTGGTGCAGGTCGGGAAAGGCCAGCACCGCGGCGCTCAGGGCGGTGGCGGCGAACAGGAAAACCAGCGAAACCATCTCGGCGGCAAACCACGGCTCCTGGAGCTTTTCCGCCAAGTCAGGGCGCAGGCCGGAAAGCCACAGGGACAGCCCGAGATAGACCGCCGCCGCCGCCGCCCATCCCAGGCTCAGCGCCACCGGATGGGGCGCCGGCTTCACCGGCTTGGCATCCGCCGCCAGGCTATCCACCAGTTCTTCGATGTTTCCCATTATCGCTCCAGTATCTTGCGCAATATCTTGTAGGCCCGATGGGCTGCCACCTTCACCGCGGACTCCTTCATGCCCAGCCTCTCCGCCGCCTCTTTGGCGGTATAGCCCTCCTGGTGCAGCATGCGCAGGATGGCGGCCTGCTTCGGGGGAAGCTTCTCGATCTCCCCACTGATAGATTCGTAGGTGAGGTCGGATTCGGTTACAGCTTCCGGCAAATTATTTTCCACCTCGGACAATTCCACCGTCTGCCGCAACGGATCGGCGTAATGGGTCCGCAAATGGTCCTGGAGCCGGAACTTGGCAATGGCGTAAGCCCACGGTTTGTAAGGACGCTTGCCGTCGTAGGTATGGCGCGCCTTGTGGATGGAAATCAGGATTTCCTGCAGCAGGTCGTCCACCTCGCTGCCGGCGCTGAGGTGTTTCGTCAGGAACGGGCGCAGGAAGCGGGAGGTTTCCCGCAGCAGGTCGGCGTAGGCGTGTTTGTCCCCGGCCAGGGCCTGCCCCATCAGCGCTTCCAGATTGTCGCCTTGTTCCGCCATCCGAATTTTCCGGGTTTGTAACCTTTTTCCGCTGCCGTCCGAATGAGGGGGTGCACGGGCCACGCTGAACGCGCCCGCGATACCCCTCCGCAATACCCGGCAATGATGCCACTTTTTATTTGCAAGGAGATTCAAATGAACAAATTGACTTACGGCCTGATCGCCCTCTGCCTGGGCGGCTTCGCCCTGACCCACAACGCCGTGGCGATGGAGCCCATGGAGAAGGGCTCCATGAGCAAGGAATCCATGGGCAAAGATTCGATGTCCAAGGATTCCATGAAGAAAGACACCATGGAAAAGGGCTCGATGAAAAAGGATTCCATGAAGAAAGATGCCATGGAAAAAGGCTCCATGAAAAAGGACGCCATGGAGAAGGATTCCATGAAGCGAATGCAGTAATCCACGGAGCACGGGGCGCGGCATCCCGCGCCCCTGCCGCGATGTAACCATTTCCCGCTCAACGCCGAATAAACATGCAAGCAAAGCGGCAATAGACGAGGTGGAACACCATGGACAGGCGCACATTCATCAAACTAACGGCAAGCGGCGCGGGCGCGCTGGCCCTGTCGCGGCTCATCCTGCCGGACCAGGCCCTGGCGGAGCCCGTCGAAAAGCTGGTTCTCAGCAACGCGGAATGGAAAAAGCGGCTCACCCCGGAGCAGTACCGCATCCTGCGTGAGGAAGGCACCGAACGCGCCTACACCAGCCCCCTCAACCACGAAACCCGCCCCGGCCTGTTCGCCTGCGTGGCCTGCGGATTGCCCCTGTTTCCGTCCAAGTTCAAGTACGACAGCCGCACCGGCTGGCCAAGCTTCTACGACGTGCTGCCCGGCCATGTGGAAACCAAGACCGACTTCAAGCTGATCCTGCCCCGCACCGAATACCACTGCGCCCGCTGCGGCGGGCACCACGGCCACGTGTTCGACGACGGGCCGAAGCCCACCGGCCTGCGCTACTGCAACAACGGCGTGGCGCTGAAATTCATTCCCGACAAGGCGTAACCATATGTACGGCATCGATATCGGATTGGCGTTTCTCGAAGGCCTGGCGCTGATCGTCTCCCCCTGCATCCTGCCGGTGCTGCCCCTGGTGCTGGCGGCCTCGGTGGAAGGCGGAAGGAGGCGTCCCTACGGCATCATCATCGGCTTCGTGCTGGCGTTTTCCGCCTTCGCCATCCTGGCCCGCAAACTGGTGGCCCTCCTGGGCATCGACCTGGACCTGATCAAGGACGCTTCCCTGGTGCTGCTGGCCCTGTTCGGCCTGGTGCTGCTGTCGGAGAAACTGTCGGAGAAATTCAGCGCCCTCACCCAGGGCGCCGCCGACTTCGGCAACCGCCTGGCATCCGCCGGGGGCGAAGGGCTGCTGAGCGGCGTCCTGATCGGCGCCCTCATCGGGCTGGTGTGGACCCCCTGCGCGGGGCCCATCCTGGCCGCCGTATTGGTGCAGGTGATCCGCCAGCAGACCGACCTGGCGGGCAACCTCATCATCCTGTCCTTCGCCGTCGGCGCCGGCGTGCCGATGCTGGCCATCGCCCTGTCCGGGAGAAAAATCATGAGCAAACTGGGCTTCTTCACCCGCCATGCGGAAGGCGTGCGCAAGACCTTCGGCGTGCTGATCCTGCTGTCCGTGGCCTACATCGCCTCCGGCGTGGACGCGCAATCCCTGTTCACCTCCCGCACCAAGGCTCCCCAACCGGCAGCCGTGGAACTGGCCCTGCAAAACGGCCTGGACAAACCCTATGGGGCGCCGGAATTCGCCGGCCTGGAAAACTGGCTCAACTCCCCGCCCCTCACCCTGGCAGGCCTGAAAGGCAAGGTGGTGCTGGTGGACTTCTGGACCTACTCCTGCATCAACTGCATCCGCACCCTGCCCTACCTCACCGACTGGGACCGCAAATACCGCGACCGGGGGCTGGTGATCGTGGGCGTCCATTCGCCGGAATTCGAGTTCGAGAAGAAGCTGGAAAACGTCAGGGCCGCCGTCGCCCAGCACGGCATCGGCTACCCGGTGGCCCAGGACAACCGCTTCGCCACCTGGGACAACTACCACAACCGCTACTGGCCCGCCCACTACCTGATCGACCGGGACGGACGGGTGGTCTACACCCACTTCGGCGAGGGCGAATACGAGGTGACCGAAAACAACATCCGCTACCTCCTGGGCATGAAGGACAAGGCCGAGGCCCTCCCGGCCCAGGCGCCCCCCATCGCCCCCGACCAGACGCCGGAAACCTATCTCGGCCATGCCCGGGCCGACAGTTTCGGCGGCAAGGAGAACGTGGCCCGAAACAGCCTCGGCGCTTATCGCTTCCCGCCCTTTCTGCCCGAGAACCAGTGGGCCCTGAGCGGCAAATGGAAAGTGGAAGCGGAGAAAATCGTCGCCGGCGAAAAGGGCGCGGCGTTGCGCCTGAACTTCAAGGCGCGCAAGGTGTTCCTGGTGCTGGGCAGCGCCGACGGCAGGCCGGCCCGGGTCTCGGTCACGCTGAACGGCGAGTCCCTCGGCCCCCATGCCGGCAAGGACGCCCCCGGCGGCATGGTGACCGTCCAGCGCAACACCCTCTACGAGTTGATCGACCAGAAAACGCCCCGGAACAGCTTGCTGGAAATCCGCTCCGACTCCCCCGGGCTGGAGGCCTACGCCTTCACCTTCGGCTAATCTCAAACAACACCCGACAGGAAAGCCCCCCCCATGAACCCCATCGAAGACCTTCTCAAAAGCCTCTACGTCATGGCCTCCATGGTGGAGGCGCGGGACCCCTATACCGGCGGGCACCTGTGGCGCGTCTCCCAGTACAGCCGGATTCTGGCCACCGACATCCGGCTGCCGGACACCGACATCGCCCGCATCGCCCTGGGGGGCTTCCTCCACGACCTGGGCAAGATCAGCGTGCCGGATGCGATCCTCAACAAGGCCGGCCCCCTCACCGACGAAGAATATGCGGTGATCAAGACCCATCCCGAAGTGGGCAGCCGCCTGCTGGCCGAGCACCCCCTGGCGGACCTGGCCCGGGCCGCCGTCCTCAGCCATCACGAAACGCCCAACGGCCGCGGCTACCCCCAGCGCCTCCAGGGCAAGGACATCCCCCTGGACGCCCGCATCGTCGGCATCTGCGACGCCTTCGACGCCATGACCAGCAACCGCCCCTACCGCCGGGGCATGCCGGTGGCCCAGGCCCTGTCCATCATCGCGGAGCGCATGGACCAACAGTTCGACCGGGAACTAAGCAGCCGCTTCCTGGAACTGGGCCGGGCGGGCAAGCTGGATACCGTGGCCGGCTTCAGCGAACCGGGCATCCCGGTGCAGGAATGCCCCCTGTGCGGCCCCACCATCGTGGTGCGCCGCCGCAACCAGACCGGCGACCTGGTGTACTGCCGCCACTGCGGCAACGAAGCCAAGGTGGAATGGGAGGGCGACCAGGTCCATGTCTGCCCCACGGGCCGCATCGGCACCGTGGAGGAGCTGGAACCCGACGTGGACATCGACCTGATCGGCGCCCTCACCCGGGAAACCGCCCGGCACATCAAACAAGGGGCCAAAGCGAAGAAGACCGGATTTTTCAGTCTGTTTCAATGGGGCAGAGCGTAATGCCTTCCCCCTTTCCGCCGTGGTCGCTGCAACGCAGCGGGCACCCGGCGAGGACACCCCTTGGGGGTGTGACGAGGGAAGGCGGGGATGGGAGTGATCAGCGGGGGGTGGCCAGAAAGAGAGCCGGTCAACGCCGGTTCCGAATAACCCCCATCCCCTTCAGCCGTTCCCAAATCTGGCGCCTCTGTTCCTCGTCCAGGGAAAGCCACTGATCCACCTCCTCGGCGGTGCGGCCGCAGCCGCGGCAGACATCGTCCCCCAGCGCCGTGGAGCAGCGGCCGATGCAGGGGGTGCTGGGCAGATCGGCGCCCATCAGTCGTACTTCCTGAACTGCCCCACCACCTTGCCGAAAAGCTCCAGGCTGGCCTGGGGACGGATGTTGGGGTAGGCCTTGTTGCCCGGGCGCAGGTAGAACTCCCGGGTCTTCTTGTCCACTTCCAGGTACTTCACCGTGAACTCGTTGTCCACGATGGCCACCACGATCTCCCCCGCCCGGGCCGGGGCGCCCTTCTCCACGATCAGGATGTCCCCCTCCACCATCCCCGCGTCGATCATGGAATCGCCCTTCACCCGCAGCAGCACGGTGCGGGAAGGGCTGCGGATGAGAAAATCGTCGATGGTCAGCACGTCGGACGAGGCGTCGTTGGCCGCCGCCGGCAGGCCGGCCCGGACCGAATCCAGGATTTCCCGCTCGAAAAAGCGCTTGCCCGGCGTCAGCCGCTTGTCCGGCCCGGAATCCAGGAAGCCCAGGAGCTTGAGCCGCCCGGCCAGGGCCGACACCGATGACGTGGACTTGAGCCCCAGCAGGTTGGCGATGGCCGAAAAGCTGGGCAGGGAACGGTGCTGGGCGTAGTAATCCCGCAGCTTGTCCAGGTAGTGCTGATCTTGTGACACCCGAATTCCTTTATCGAACGAACATTCTATGGTGCAGTTTATATTGCACGTTCATTCGCATGTCAAGGCGAGCACAGTTTCTTGCAGTAGGTGAAGGCGTAGCCGGCCCGGGTGCACTGGTTGAGGCACTGGAAATTCGGCGGGGAAGGCTGCTGTTGCTTGGGAGTGTTGAGGTTGGTGCAGGCTTGCAGGCACTTCTCGTCCCCCGGGGGACAGTTCCGGGTGCAGGCGTAGGCCGGCTGCGAAGCCGGGACCACGTCCGCCTGGGTGATGCCGGCGAAAGTGGGCGGGGAAAGCAGCAAGCCGATTAACGAAAGCAGCGCGATCAAGAAACTGCCACGCCTCGCAGCAGGGCGCCTCCTGCAACGGCAGGTTAGATATTCATTGGTGAGGTGATTCAAGCGGGATTCCTCTTGAGTTCTATTTTTCCATTACGAATGGCATCAATGAGCTTATCGACGTTTCCGTCATTTGGTTTGCGGCGCTTATACGCTTTGAGGTTTTCCAATGCTTTTTCCTTGTTGCCAAGGGTTAAATAAACCATGCCTATTGCGTAGGCTGCATCCGTCACGCCGACAGCAAGAGCCTTCTCAAGATACGGCAGGGCCTCCTTCGGCTTGCCCGAACTAGCTAAAAAGGTTCCATACATGTAGTTGCCCCGCGGGTCGGAAGGTGCAGCCGAGAGTAATCGCTGGAAGATGGCGGCAGTCTTTTCTGCGGACCCAGCAATATCAAGATTGTGCCCAATACTATTAAGGAAACCGGCTCGCGCAAGCAGCTCTGGATTTGAGTTTGGCCTGCTTATCAGAATGTCGAGCATTCCCGACAGCATTCTTACATCTTGGATAGCGCGTTGCCGATCTTGCGGTGAATCAAATTGCGGGGGATAGTTCTTTGCGTGAAGGGCTAAATCATTCAGCATTCGGTCAAGGTAGATCCCGTCGATTCCATACTTCTTTCCAGATGGAGTTTCCGAAACAGTAAGCATGCGTTTCGGATCATAATTGCCGTACTCCGTCGCATACGCGAAAGAAACGGTCAGAAGAGCGGAAAGTGCAAGCAAATATATGCGCATGATGGCTAGGCACCTCACAATTATTAGCCGGGCGCCTGAGCCCGGAAAGTCCCGATAGTGCTGACGAGAATTATGAGAAGGTGGTCACCTGTCCCGCAAGCTTTTTCTGTCTCTTCCCTTCGAGCACCACCCTCCCGTGATCGGTTATAATCCCGCCCCTCTGACCCACCCACGTTTTGGAAGAAATCATGTCCTCTATTCCCGCCTGCCCCCAATGCGCCATGGAAAACACCTACCCCGACGGCGACAACTATGTCTGCGCCGACTGCGGCTACGAGTGGCCGATGGTTGCGGCCGCGGCGGCTGACGACGACGCCGGCGCGGTGGTGAAGGATGCCAACGGCACCGTGCTGAGCGACGGCGACGCGGTGGTGCTGATCAAGGATCTCAAAGTCAAAGGCTCTTCCATCACCCTGAAAATGGGCACCAAGGTCAAGAGCATCCGCCTGGTGGGCGGCGACCATGAAGTGGACTGCAAGATGGACGCGGGCAACTTCATGCTGAAGGCCTGTTTTCTCAAGAAGGTCTGAGCAATCCCGTGATGCGTTGCAAAACCGGGATTGCTTCGGCGCTTGCAATGAAGTCGTAGCGCAGGCGACCTCGCCTGCATTGCCCGCCGGAGGCGGGCCTGCGGCCCGTTGCAGGCGAGGTCGCCTGCGCTGCGAACGCGGCAGCGGTTCCTAAACGGCTTCTAAGGCCGCCCCTGCATTTCCTTAAACCCTGCCGCCGCCTGCTGGACGTCGGCCGGGAAATCCTCGAACTCCTGCACCTGGCGCACCTCGATGATTTCGTTGTCCGACCCGGGACAGCGGGACGCCCATTGGATCGCCTCTTCCTTCGACTTCACCTCGATCATCCAGTAGCCGCCGAGCACCTCCGTCACGCCGGGGAAAGGGCCTGGTGTCACGGTGGGCTTGCCCCCGGAAAAGCTAACGCGGGCACCCATGGAGGGGGGATGAAGGCCGTCCAGGGCGCGCAGCACGCCGGCCTCTTTTAGGGATTCGTTGTACTTCATCATGGCTTCGACGGCCTTGGCGTCGGGTAGGGTGCCCGGCACCGCTTGCTCGTAGCCCTTGGGGATCATCAGCATCATGAATCGCATGGCAGTTCTCCTTTTCCGATAGTAGTTACGTTCCTCCAGTGCTTACCTCTTCCTCCTTGATCGGGTCCGATGCCGCCCTTTCCCGGCGGGCGAGGAGAATAAAAGGCAGCGCCAGCAGCTCGATGGCCGCCCCGACGACGTAGGACGCGGCGTAGCCCCACAGGTCGGCCGCCTTGCCCAGCCCCGGCTGGATGATGACGCCCCCCGACGAACTGAGCAGATTGTCGGAGGACAGGATGGTGGCCCGCTCTTCCGACGGGATCAGGCCGTTGATATATGCCTGCCGCACCGGAATGACGGCGGCGAACACCACGGCCCAGATCGCCAGCAGGGCCAGGGCCATCCAGAACGCCGATGCCAGGCCGATGAACAGCAAGGCCCCGGCACTGGTCACGGACCCCACCAGCAACACCGCCGTGCGGTGCCGAAACAGCCTGCGCACCTGGGGCGCCAGGAGGCCGCCGACGATCTGCGCCCCGGCCACGGCGGCGGCGGCCAGCCCGGCGATGGCGTAGGACTCGCCCCGGCCGTAAAGCTGAAGCAGGTAGGGCTGCATGGCGTAAAAGGCGTAGATGCCGACGCCGCCACTGAAGGGTGCGGCAAGCATCAGCCAGCGCACCGGCGGGTTGCGGAAGCCGTGGTCCAGGGACGACTTGAGAATGGCGCGGATTTCCTTCGCCACCGATGCCTCCTTTCTGGGAGTGAAGCCGAGGTCGTGCATCAGGATGAACGCCACCAGGAAAGTCAGCGCCAGGACCGCTACCCGCAATATATACGGCACGCCCAGGCTGGTGGCCTGGGCGATGGCGCCGCCAAGCACAGTGCCGCTCAGCATGGCAAAGCCCTCGGCGATCTGGCCCTTGGCGAAGGCCGATTCCAGGGTGCCCTCATAGTTCGCCGCACGCAGGCCGTCCACCAGCCAGGCTTCGGTCGCCCCGGAAAAGAAGGTGAAGCCCAGCCCCAGCAGCACCGACACCACCGCCCACGCCCAGAACGGGCCGCCGGTCCGCCACAGGAGAAAGTACAGCAGGGTGGACACGAACATCGTCGCCGTGCCGAGAAGGTAGGAGGCCCGCCGGCCCAGGGTGTCGGCGACGACGCCAGTGGGCACCTCGAACAGCACCAGCCCCACGGTGAAGAAAGCGTTGGCGGCAAAAGCCTGGGTGATGCTCAGGCCGGCGTCCAGCAGGAACAGGGTGTTGATGCCCCAGATGAATGAGGCCGCGAAGGTGGAGAGCAGGGTGAGGGTGACGTAGGTTCGGAGAATCCCCGTGGGACTCACCGCCGTCGGCTGTCCGGCGCCCATTCATGCCTCGCTGGGGCGATCCCGGCCAGGACTTACTTGCCGCCCTCCTCCTTCGCCTGTTCGCAGGTGTTGAGCCCGATAGCCGCGTTCACCGGGCAGAAGCGCACCACCGCCGTCACCAGGGCGATGGCCGCCAGGACCAGCACCACCACCTGCCATACAGTATCCATGGGCACCATGAGCCCGATGGCCAGGAGCACGATCCCGATCACGATCCGCCCCGTCCGGTCTATCCCGCCGACATTGCATTTCATGGCCGTCTCCTTGAAAAGCGATTAGGGAAATCTGGTTATAGTCCATGGGATTTCGGCGGCAAGCCGCCCTACAGGATTGGCCCTACTCCCCTTCCGGCCCGCGGCGTTCTGCGGTATCCTCCCTCAACTTTCCATGCCGAGGCAAACACCTTGAAACTCCCCCTCCTGGCCCTTTTCGCCCTCACCGCCACCCAAGCGTTCGCCGCTAACGACTGGCAGCCGGTGTATTCGGTGGGAGAACGCCAGGTGCTGGTGGATGCCCTGTCCATCGACTCCAAGGGGGAACTGGCCCGGTTCTGGTGGAAACAGGCGGCCCAGGCGCCCACCCTGGACCTGGGGCTGGACGGCAAGCCCTACCAGTTCCTGTCCACCCTGTCGGAAGTGGACTGCAAACTGAAAACCCAGCGCCACCGCCAGGAAGTGCGCTTCAACCCCACCGGCCCCTTCGTCTACACCCCCCTGGACGTGTTGAAGCCCCTGGAACCCATTCCCGAGGACGACGCCCTGGCCCAGGCATTGGCCGGCTTCGTCTGCACCCATCTGCCGCCCCCTTCCGCCGCCCCCGAGCCGGAAGGCGCCGCGCCGGCCCCTTTGGAACCTGAAGGCACCGCTCCCGCCGCTGAATCGGACGCTTCCTCCTCTGCACCTGCGACCGCCACCGAGTCGGAAAGCGCCACGCCCGCGACCGCTCCCCAGCCGGAAGAAGCCGCTCCGGCCCCTGCCGCCCCCTGATGTCCCCGCTGTCCGCCGAGTTGCCCTACGGCGAGGACAGCGCCGCGCTGTTCGAGCGCCTGCGGGACCTGCCCTGGCCGATCTTCCTGGACAGCGGCCACGGCGGGCGCTACGACATCCTGTGTGCCGACCCCTACACCACCCTGGTCACCCGGGGAGAAACCACCGAAATAAGGACCGGCGACCTTGTCCGCGCCTCGGCGGACGACCCGTTCCGGCTGTTGCGGGAACTCCTGGGCCCGGTTGAGGAAAGTGCCGGCCTGCCCTTCTCCGGGGGCGCGGTGGGCTATTTCGGCTACGACCTGGCCCGGCGCCTGGAGCGCCTGCCCGTTTTGGCAAAGGGAGATTCCCTCCCGGAAATGGCGGTGGGCCTGTACGACTGGGCGGTGGTGGTGGACCACCAGGAACGTCGCGCTCAATTGGTGGGAGGCAGCCGGCTCCCCGCCACCCGGGACGGCTGGCCGGCGCTATTGGAGCGCCTGAGCCGGCCGGCCCCGGCGGCCTCCGCCCAGCCCCTGCGCCTTTCCGCCCCCCTGGCATCCAATTTCTCCCGACCCGCCTATGGGGAGGCCATCGCCCGCATCCGCCGCTACCTGGAAGCCGGCGACTGCTACCAGGTGAACCTGGCCCAGCGCTTTTCCGCACCGGCCGACGGGGACGCCTGGGCCACCTACCTCGAACTGCGCCGGGCCAACCCAGCCCCCCACGGCGCCTTTCTCGACCTCCCCTTCGCCCGCATCCTGAGCAGTTCGCCGGAACGCTTTTTGGAGGTGCGCAACGGCCAGGTGGAAACCCGCCCCATCAAGGGCACCCGCCCCCGTGCCGCCGACCCGGAACAAGACCGGAAGCTCGCCGAGGAACTGGCCGCCAGCCCCAAGGACCGGGCGGAAAACCTGATGATCGTGGACCTGCTGCGCAACGACCTGGGCAAGGTATGCGAAACCGGCTCGGTGAAGACGCCGCGCCTGTTCGAGGTGGAAAGCTTCGCCAGCGTCCACCACCTGGTGAGCACCGTCACCGGCCGCCTGGCCCCCGGCCGCCACGCCCTGGACCTGCTGCGGGCGTGCTTTCCCGGCGGCTCCATCACGGGAGCCCCGAAGCGGCGAGCCATGGAAATCATCGAGGAACTGGAGCCCCACCGCCGGGGCCTCTACTGCGGCGCCATCGGCTACATCGGCTTCGACGGGGCCATGGACACCAACATCGCCATCCGCACCCTGGTCCACGCCGGCGGCGAGCTGCGCTTCTGGGCCGGGGGCGGCATCGTCCACGACTCCGAAGCGGAGAGCGAGTACCAGGAAACCCTGGACAAAGCGGCGCCGTTCTTCAAGCTCCTCGTGTAGGAGCGCCCCATGGGCGCGATAGCGCAGGTCGCGCCCATGGGGCGCTCCTACCGCAGCACCGCTAGCCACCCCGCCAGGCCCAGCAGCGTCGCCAGCAACACTGGCACCGTCAGCACCAGCCCGATGCGGCAATACTCCCCCCACCCCACCTTCATCCCCCGCTGGGCTAGCACGTGGAGCCACAGCAGGGTGGCGAGGCTGCCGATGGGGGTGATTTTCGGCCCCAGGTCGCAGCCGATCACGTTGGCGTAGATCATCGCCTCCCGCACCAGAGGGGACAGGTGGGCGTCGGCGATGGCCAGGGAGCCCACCATCACGGCGGGCAGGTTGTTCATCACCGCCGACAGGGCGGCGAAGAGGAAACCCGCTCCCACCGTCGCCGCCGCCAGCCCCTGGCCGTCCAGCCACTCCAGCACCCGGGACAGGCCCGCCGTCAGGCCGGCGTTGCGCAGGCCGAACACCACCAGGTACATGCCGAGGGAAAACACCACCACCTGCCACGGCGCTTCCCGCACCAGGGTGCGCAGGGGAATGACGCCTTTAGGCTGGCGCCGGAGAAAATGCTCCCTTCCCGCCGCCAGCACCAGCAGCAGCGCTCCCGAACCCGCCACCGCCGACACCGGCAGGCCCAGGGGTTGGGCGAGGAAATAGCCCGCCAGCAGCAGGACCAGCACCGCCCACCCGGCTTTGAAGACGAAGGGGTCGAGGATGGCGTTTTTCGGCTCGTCCAGGGCGGCGGGGTCGAAGCGGGGCGGCAGGTCGCGGCGGAAGAACCACCACAGCATAGCCAGGCTCGCCGCCACGGACACCCCATTCACCGCCACCATCACCGCGGCATAGTCGGCGAAGGACAGGCTGAAATAATTGGCGACAATGATGTTGGTGAGATTGGAAATCTTCAGGGGCAGGCTCGCCGTGTCCACCACGAAGCCGGTGGCGATGACGAAGGCGAAGATCGCCCGGGGCGGAAATTTCAGCGCGTGAAGCAGCTCGAACACCAAAGGCGTCAAGATCAGCACCGCGCCGTCATTGGCAAACAGTGCCGCCATCACCGCCCCCAGCAGCACGATCAGGACGAACAGCACCGGCCCCCGGCCGCCGCCCCAGCGGGCCACGTGGAGCGCCGCCCACGCGAAGAAGCCGGCGGCATCGAGGATGAGGGAAATCAGGATCAGGGCCACCAGGGTGAAGGTGGCGTCCCATACGATGGCCCACACGGCGGGAATGTCGGCGAAAGACACCACCCCGGCGCCCAGGGCGGCAGCCGCGCCCAGCAAGGCGCTCCAGCCTACCCCCAGGCCCCTGGGCTGCCAGACGACCAGAACCAGGGTGGCGAGGAAAATCAGCGCGGCGACCATGCCGTCAGTTCAGCCGAAACGCTCCGTGGCAGGCCACGCACTGGGCGCTGACCTTGGACAGGGATTCCAGTGCCCGGGGCAGGTCGCCCTCCTTGGCGGTGAGGGCGAAGCGGCTGGCGGCGTGGTGCATTTCCGTGCCCACGGCCTGCATTTCCTTCGGCATGTAAGGGGCCATGTGGGCCGCGTTGTGTGACACCAGGGAGCTCATACCCAGCCGTGTTTCGGCCACCTCCCCGGCCTTATCCAACTCCCCCCGCCCTAGCAAAGCGTGGATTTCGTGGAGGGTCACCAGGTGGTCGCGCATGTTGGACAGCATGTGCTGTTTCATCATCTCTGGCAGGTCCACCTTCTTCCGCGCCCCTTCCTCCGCCGCCTGGGCAGGCAGGGCCAGGAGAAGGGCCAGGAGCAGAATCCGGGTTTTCATTTATTCCGTCTCCATTTCCAGATAGGTGTTGCTGGCGTTGAAGCCCTTGAGGGTGTCGTAGTTCAGCAGGTGGCGGAAGGCGCTCTGGTCCAGGCCGTTGATGGCCGATTGCAGGTCCAGCCCCTGGTCCAGGGCCTGCTTCATGTGGCCCCGCAGGAGCAGCAGGTAATCCTTGGTCTCCCGCCGGGCCTTGGGCAGGTCGCAGATCTTGCCGTGGCCGGGGACAATGACAGCCGGGTCGAGCTTCTCCATTTCCTCGAAGGACGCCAGCCAGTTGCGGCTGTTGCTGAAGGGCAGCACCCCCAGGAGACGGTCCACGTACACCAGGTCGCCGGAAAACAGCACCCGGGACTTGGGCAGCCACACCATGCTGTCCCCCGGCGTATGGCCGCCGTGGAAGTAGATCAGGCGGATTTCCTCGCCGCCGAGGGAAAGAGTTTCTTCCCGGTCGAAAAACCGGTCGGGAAACACCGGCTGGGTGCCCGCCGCCTTTTTGCGCAGCACCTTGCGCAGCTCGTCCAACTGCATCCCGCCCCGTGCCTGCATGTCGGCCAGGAGCGGGCGGGCGGCGACGATTTCGGCGCCGACGGACTTGAAGTAGCCGTTGCCCAGCCAGCGGTGGTCCTGGCCGCCGGTATTGACGACGTATTTCACCGGCTGTTGGGTCACGGTCTTGATGGCCCGGTGGATTTCCTTCGCCACCTGCCACGTGGGGCCGCTGTCGATCACCACCACGCCGGCGGAGGTGACGATGAAGCCGGCGTTGGCGTTCATGCCCTCGTTGGCGTAGGTGCGGGCGCCCATGTCGCCGATGAAGGCATAGACGTCGGGGGCCACTTCCTTGGGGGTGAGGGTCAGGGCATGGGCGGTGGCGGCGAGAAACAGGCCGCAGAAAAAGGCGAGCAAGCGTGTGTGCATGGTGTTTTTCTCCTTATTGATTGAACCGGTCAAATCGAACAATCGCCGTCGAATCCGGCACGTTCTACCCCTTCCCCCTTGACGGGGGAAGGCGGGGATGGGGGTGAGTAGTAGGTTGGGCATACATGCCCAACAATCTGGCCGGCGATGTCGGGCACGGGTGCCCGACCTACGGTTTTCCCCGTCCCACGAACACCGGCGCGAAGCCGCCGCCGGGGGTGCGGAAGTTGGTGGTCTGGCCCTCGTACAACCGGGCAGCGACGAGCTGCACCTGCCCGCCGTAGACATAGGCCCGCACGTCCAGCTTGAGGTCGGTTTCCGCCCCGTCCACCTCCAGGCGGCGCTCGCTGGGAGGCACCAGGGCCTGGGCCACGTAGTCGCCGGCGAGGATTTCCCCCCACACCCGGCGGGTGAGCTTGTCGCCCCTGTAGGCGGCCTTGCTGCCGTAGCCGGCGGCGGGCTTGAAGAAGCGTTTGCGCCGTTCCGCCCACAACGCCTCGGCCCGCTCCGTAGTCACGGGCTCGGTGCGGGGGATGCCGGCCAGCAAAATATCCCGGGTCGCCTCCGGCACCCCCAGAGCGGCAAGGCCATCGCCGTCGCTCAGCAGGGCCAGGTTGCGCTTGTCGGCGTAGAGGGCGTGGGCACGGGGATGGGGCGTCACCACCGCCGCCCCGGCCTCGTAGGCGGCACGCAGGGCGGCGTGGGCAGGGTGGTCGAAATAGAAATCGGTGAGGCGGTTGTACACCAGGTCCACCACTTGGCCCTGGTGCCATAACTTGCCGTCGCGCCATTCCAGGGCTTTCCCGTCGACGATCACGGCCTCGGCGCCGAAGCGGCGGAACAGGCGCTCGAACAGGCGGAACTCGGGATAGAGGTACTGGGCTTCCGGGTCGTCATCGACGATGGCGATAGTGCCCAGTGGCGCGTCTCCCCGCTGGCGCCGCCACTCTTCGGCGAACATGGCGAAGAAAACTTGCTCCAGCTTCTCCAGGTCGGCGCTGGGCTGGAAGTTGGACGCCATCTCCCGGCAGCAGGCCTGCTGGGCATGGGCCAGGGCCAGGTTGAGCAGGGCGCCCCCGGCGTTGGTGTTGATTTCGATCAGTTGGGGCCCCGCCTCCCCCAGGTGGAAATCGTACCCCAGGAACGCCCCTCGGGGCCCGTGCTCCCGCCGGGCAATGGCCGGGGCGCGGCCCAGGACGGCCTCCTGGTAGGCGGGCAGGGCCAGCACCTGTTCCACCGCCGCCACCAGGGCGGCCATGCCCTCGTACTGCCCGCGGGAAAGGAACACGGCGGTAGATGAAAACAAATAGGGCCGGGTGCGGGCGATTTCGTCTGCCATGCCCGCCAGGACCGGCTCGCTTTCCAGCAGTTGCGACAGCTTGCCGGCGTTGAGGGTGCGGCAGGCGCAGCCCCGGTTGAGCCCTTCGGGGGTCACCAGGTTGGGGAGATCAGTAGGCAAAGCGGCCCCGCAATTCTTCCAGGTTCAGTTCCTCCAGCATCCGCTCCAGGCGCTCCCGGGCGCTGCGGTTGGGGGCGCCCGTGTGGCTGGCGACGATCAGTTCGTTCTTCATGGAGTGCTCCCAGCCCACCAGCTCGGTCACCGTCACCTGGTAGCCGTGGGCCTGGAGCAGCAGGCAGCGCAGGACGTTGGTGACCAGGCTGCCGAATTCCCGGGTATGGATGGGATGGCGCCACAGTTCGGACAGGGGCGTCTTGGCGAAGGAGGCGTTCTTGTGCTTGCGCAGCACCGCCGCCACCTCCGCCTGGCAGCAGGGCACCAGCACCACGTGCTTGGCCTGTTTGTGGAGGGCGAAGCGGATGGCGTCGTCGGTGGCGGTGTTGCAGGCGTGAAGGGCCGTCACGACGTCGATGCTTTCCGGCAGGGCGGCGGAAGCGATGGAATCCTCCACGGAAAGATTCAGAAAGGACATGCGCCCGAATCCCAGCCGATCCGCCAGTTCCCGGGACTTGGACACCAGTTCCTCGCGGGTTTCGATGCCGTAGATGTGCCCGGCTTCCCGCTCCTTGAAGAACAGGTCGTAGAGGATGAAGCCCAGGTAGGATTTGCCCGCACCGTGGTCGGCCAGGGTCAGCTGGCCGCCGCCGGCCAGCACGTCGTTCAACAGCGGTTCGATGAACTGGAACAGGTGGTAGACCTGCTTCAGCTTGCGCCGGCTGTCCTGGTTGAGCTTGCCGTCCCGGGTCAGGATGTGCAGCTCCTTCAGCAATTCGATGGATTGGCCGGGGCGGATTTCGGGGATGGGGGTCACGCTGACGTCCTGAGGATCGGTGGTTGAGCTTTTTCGCATTTTACCCCAGCGGCCAGGCTTGCCGGTGACTGCATTCCCGGGACGAAGCTTCGGCGTGGCCGGCGGGCGTGTTAGAATACGCGCCTTTCCGGCAGTTCCCTTCATAAAGTCCCATGTAAGTCAGTACTCCTTCCCTCGTTTCGCCCGCCGCGGCCCAGCCGCCGCCCCCCCCGTATCGCCGAAACCGCGCCCCGAGTTTCCGCCCCTGGCCGAAAACGGCGCGCCCTTGTTGGAATTTGCTCCATGAAACTGAATGCCTGCCTGGATTTCTCCCGTATCAAGCTGTGCACCCTGAGCGGCCTCACCGTGGCCCTCGCCCTGGTGCCGGAAGCCATCGCCTTCGCCTTCGTCGCCCACGTCCACCCCCTCACCGGCCTGTACGCCGCCTTCATGGTGGGGCTCATCACCGCCGCTTTCGGCGGCCGCCCCGGCATGATCTCCGGCGCCACCGGCGCCCTGGCGGTGGTGATGGTGGCCCTGGTGGTGGAGCACGGCGTGGAATACCTGTTCGCCACCGTGGTGCTGATGGGCCTGCTGCAAATCCTGTTCGGCCTGTTCAAGCTGGGCAAGTTCATCCGCATGGTGCCCTACCCGGTCATGCTGGGCTTCGTCAACGGCCTGGCCATCGTCATCTTCCTGGCCCAGCTGGGGCACTTCAAGGCCCCCGGCCCCGACGGCACCGCCGCCTGGATGACCGGCGCCCCCCTCTTCACCATGATCGGCCTCATCGCCCTGACCATGGCCATCATCTACCTGCTGCCCCGCCTGACCAAGGCGGTGCCCGCTTCCCTGGCAGGCATCGTGACCGTTTCCCTGCTGGTGATCTACGCCGGCATCGATACCAAGACCGTGGGCGACATGGCCTCCATCGAGGGCGGGCTGCCCGCCTTCCACCTGCCCGCCGTGCCCCTCACCTGGGAAACGCTCCAGATCGTTTTTCCCTACAGCCTGATCCTGGCGGCCATCGGCCTGATCGAATCCCTGCTCACCCTCAACCTGATCGACGAAATGACCGACACCCGGGGCAAGCCCAACCGGGAATGCGTCGCCCAGGGCGCCGCCAACGTGGTCACCGGCTTCTTCGGCGGCATGGGGGGCTGCGCCATGATCGGCCAGAGCATGATCAACGTGGGCAACGGCGCCACCCAACGGCTGTCCGGCATCGCCGCCGCCCTGTTCCTGCTCTCCTTCATCCTGTTCGCCTCCCAGTGGATCGAGATGATTCCCCTCGCCGCCCTGGTGGGCCTGATGTTCGTGGTGTCGGAAAAGACCTTCGAGTGGGGCAGCCTCGCCGCCATGCGCAAGGTGCCCCGCCAGGATGCCGCGGTGATCGTCCTGGTGACGGTGGTGACGGTGCTCACCGACTTGGCCATCGCGGTGGTGGCCGGGGTGGTCATCTCGGCCCTGGCCTTCGCCTGGCAGCACGCCAAGCAGATCCGCGTCCACGCCTACATCGACGACAAGGGCTGGAAAATCTACGAACTGGAAGGCTCCCTGTTCTTCGCCTCGGCGGCCCAGTTCCAGACCCTGTTCACGCCGAAGGACGACCCGGACGAAGTGGTGATCGAATTCCGCCGTTCCCGGGTGGTCGACCACTCCGCCGCGGAAGCCATCGACGCCCTGGCGAGCCGCTACCAGCAGGCCGGCAAGCGCCTGCATCTGCGCCACCTCAGCCCGGACTGCCTGGAGGTGCTGACCAACGCCAAGGACATGGTGGAACTGAACGTGGCGGAAGACCCCCACTACCACATCGCCGACAACAAGCTGGGCTGACGGCCGCGAGCCGGAAAGGCTAGAGCCAGCCTTCCACCTTCTTCCGCTCCGGCACGCCGCCGGAATGGACCACCTTGCCGTCGATCACCACGCCGGGGGTGGACATGACGCCGTAGCCGAGGATGGCGCCCATGTCCTGGACCTTCTCGATCTTCACTGCCACGCCCTTGGCCTGGGCCACGTCCTGGATGAGCTTGGCGGTGGTTTCGCAATTGGCGCAGCCGGAACCCAGTACCTTGATGTCTTTCATGCCTTATCTCCTTAAAGTAGCGCAGGCGACCCGCCTGCATTGCCCGCCGCGAGGCGGGCTGACGCCCGATGCAGGCGAGGTCGCCTGCGCTACGACTTCTCAGCAGCAGCGGGCCACGGCGCACGCCGCCCGGCGGATCAGATGGCCCGGAATGGCCTCGAAGGACTGGCCGCAGTAGTCCACGGTGCGGCAGGCGGTATCGGCCTTGCCGGTCAGGTCGCTGCAGGAGGCGCAATGGCTCTCGGACGCCGCCGCATTGTGCAGAATTTGCTCCAGCGGCACGCCATTGAACAGGATCAGGTTGGAATCGGCAATCTCCCGCTGCGTGAGGCGGGTTTCCCGGAGTACCACCTTCACCCCTTTCGGCCCGCATTCCGTGGCCAGGGCGGCCACCGTGTCCCGCACCGCGCCGCCGGTGTCCGCGCAGCGTTCGCAGGTGCTGCCTTGCACGTCCAGGTGGCGCCATTCGATTTCGAGGGTATTCATGGTCGTTCTCCTTGTGTTTGAGGAAAGTTCAGCAGCAGGATTTGCCGCCGGGAGTCGGGGTGCAGCAGGCGCTCCCGACAGGGATGGCGGCCAGCAGGGTGTTGGCGGCCTTGGCCGCCCGCGCCTCGTCGAAGGCGACGTCGTTCTTTTGCCCCGCTTCGTCGCGGATGTGGCGGGCGATTTCGATCACCGTGTCCACCTGGTTTGGGGGCACGCCGTATTCCTTCAGCTTGTCGAGTTGGCACAGCCCCCGGTTGGGGTGGTTGGCGGCGATGTTGGCGGCCAGGGCCACCAGGGCGACGATGGAGGGGTGCAGTTCGGTTTGGCTCATAACAGGTCTCCCAATGCGTTGAACAGGACGCCGACGATGACGAAGGCGGTGGCCAGGTAGGCGGCGAAAATCCCCAGCAGGGGCCACTTCACCACCTTGCGCAAAATGACCATTTCCGGCGCCGACAGGGCCACCACCGCCATCATGAAGGCCAGCACGGTGCCCAGGGGCACCCCCTTGTGCAGCAGCACCTCGGCGATGGGAATGATGCCCACGGCGTCGGAATACAGGGGCACCCCCACCAGCACCGCGCCCACCACCGACAGCAGGCCGCCGTCCCCGGCGATGTTGACGATCAAATCCTTGGGCACGTAGCCGTGGATGAAGGAACCGATGCCGACGCCGATGAGGACGAATTTCCAGATGCGGCCCACGATCTGCCGCACCTCGTCCAGGGCATAGGCGTGGCGGCCCTTGAGGGAGGTGTCCTCCTCGATTTTCGCCGTCTCCCCCATGTGGATTTTCCACACGTACTCCTCCACCCAGCGCCCTGGCTTGAAGCGCTCGATGACGAAGCCGCCGATGAAGGCCACGGTGAGGCCGGTGGCAATGTAAATCAGGGCCAGCTTCCAGCCGATGACCGAGGCCAGCACCACCACCGCCACCTCGTTGACCATGGGGCTGGCGATGAGGAAGGACAGGGTCACCCCCAGGGGGATGCCCGCCTCCACGAAGCCGATGAACAGGGGCACCGAGGAGCAGGAACAAAAGGGCGTCACCGCCCCCAGCCCCACCGCCATGAAGCGGCTGGAAATGTTGCCCCGGTTGCGGATGAATTCCCGCACCGTCTCCGGCCGCAGCAGGGCCCGCAACAGGCCCATGAGGTAGATCACCAGGGTGAGCAGCACCAGGATCTTCGTCACGTCCATGACGAAGAAATGGGCCGCCGCACCGAAGGCCGAGCCTTCCAGGCCGGCGAGGCGGTAGACCAGCAGATCGGCCAGGGCTTCGAACATTTACACCCCCAGGGCTTCGCGCACCGCCGGCACCAGCCGGGCGCGGATGTCGTCCCGCACCGCCAGGAAGGACTCCAGGGGCTCGCCGTGGGGGTCGTGAAACGGCAGGTGGACGGCGCGCACCGGGCGTGGGAACACCGGGCAGGTTTCCTTGGCGTTGTCGCAGACGGTGATCACCAGGTCGATGTTCTCGTTCATCAGGACGTCCACGTCCTTGGGGTAGAGCCCGTCGGTGGGCAGGCCGGCCTGCTTCAGGGCCTCGATGGCGCCATCGGCCACCTTGGGCTGGGGCCGGGTGCCGGCGGAAACGGCGCGGACGCGGCCGGCCAAGTCGTGGTTCAACAGGGCCTCGGCCATCTGGGAGCGGCAGGAGTTGCCGGTGCACAGCACCAGCACGGTGGGGAGCTTGTTTTCGGTCATTTTCGGTTTCTCTCTAATCAATCGTAAAGGGTTCTGCCGCCGGCCTCGTACCAGCCGCGGGTGCGGTTGACGATCTTCACCACCGACAGCATCACGGGCACCTCGATCAGCACCCCCACCACGGTGGCCAGGGCAGCGCCGGACTCGAAGCCGAACAGGCTGATGGCCGCCGCCACCGCCAGCTCGAAGAAGTTGCTGGCGCCGATGAGGGCCGAGGGGCCGGCCACGCTATGGGCCACTTTGAACTGGCGGTTGAGCCAGTAGGCCAGCATGGAGTTGAAGTACACCTGGATCAGGATCGGCACCGCCAGCAGGGCGATCACCAGGGGTTGCCTCAGGATGGCTTCCCCCTGGAAAGCGAACAGCAGCACCAGGGTCAGCAGCAACGCCGACAGCCCCAGGGGGTGCAGGCGCTTCAGGGTGGCCTGGAACGCTTCCTCCCCCTTCGCCCGCAGCCAGCGCCGCCACGCCTGGGCGACGATCACCGGCAGGACGATGTACATCGCCACCGAAATGAACAGGGTGTCCCAGGGCACGGTGATGGCGGACAGTCCCAGCAGCAGGGCAACCAGGGGGGCGAAGGCGAAGATCATAATGACGTCGTTCAGGGCCACCTGGCTCAGGGTGAAATTCGGTTCCCCCTTGGTGAGATGGCTCCACACGAACACCATGGCGGTGCAGGGCGCCGCCGCCAGCAGGATCAGGCCGGCGATGTAGCTGTCGATCTGCTCCGCCGGCAGATAGGGCGCGAACAGGTGGCGGATGAAGAGCCAGCCCAGGAGGGCCATGGAAAAGGGCTTCACCCCCCAGTTGATGAACAGGGTCACGCCGATGCCGCGCCAATGGCGCTTCACCTCGTGGAGGGCGCCGAAGTCGATCTTGAGCAGCATGGGAACGATCATCACCCAGATCAGCAGGCCGACGGGAATATTCACCCGGGCCACCTCCAGCCCGCCGAGGAAGCGGAAGGAAGCGGGAAACGCCTGCCCCAGGCCGATGCCCACGGCGATGGCGAGGAACACCCACAGGGTCAGCCAGCGCTCGAAGAAGCCCAGCTCGGCGCCGGACGCCGCCTTGGCCGTCACTTCGCACTGGGCGCTCACGCCTTGCCCTCCCCGATGTCCCGCACCGCCTTTTCCAGCTTCAGCCGGTCCAGCTTGTCGAAGGGCAGGTTGACGAACAGCTGGATGCGGGTGGAAATCTCCTTGAACACCTTGTCGAATAGGCGGCCCTTGGCCTCCTCGCTGCCCTCGAAGCCCACCGGGTCTTCGAAGCCCCAGTGGGCGGTGATGGGCTGGCCCGGCCACACCGGACAGACTTCGCCGGCGGCCTTGTCGCACACGGTGAAGACGAAATCCAGTTCCGGCGCGTTCGCCCGGGCGAACTCGTCCCAGGACTTGCTGCGCAGGCCTTCGGTGGCGAAACCGTTGCGCTCCAGCACGTCGAGAGTGAATGGGTTCACCGCCCCGGCGGGATGGCTGCCGGCGCTGAAGGCGTGGAAGCGCCCGCCGCCGAAGCGGCGCAGCAGCACCTCGGCCATGATGCTGCGGGCCGAATTGCCGGTGCACAGGAACAGCACGTTGAAAGTCTTGTTTTCCATTGAGGCTCCCTAGTCAGGTTTTTCGAACCGGCAAGCATAGACATGCAGTATTACATATATATGTAACAACGCATATATACGGGCAAAAAACTTTCAGGCGCAGCAGCGGGCCGGGCGGTCTGCCATGGTGCCCAGGCGCTCCGCGTCCTGGCGCAGCAGCGCCTCGGGCAGCCCCTGCGCCATCAGCTCCAGGGTCCGGGCCGCCCACAGGGGCAGCTGGGGATGGAGGCGGTAATAGACCCAGGTGCCTTCCCGCCTCTGGGACAGCACTTCCGCCTCCCGCATCACCGCCAGATGGCGGGACACCTTGGGCTGGGCCATGTCCAGGGCCGCACCCAATTCGCACACGCACAACTCCCCTTCCTTCAGCAGGAGGGAGAGGAGCCGGCGGCGGGTTTCGTCGGACAGGACGTCGTAAAAGTTCTGGGCTTCAAGCATGGGTCAATATATACGCTGACGCATATATGATGTCAATCACATGGCGGACTGGGCGGCCTCGGTGACGATGTCCTGGAGCAGCTTGTCCACCGCCTTCAGGGCCTCGCCGGTCTTGCCCTTGGCCACCGGGGGCTTGCGGTAGGAGATGTAGGCGGTCTTGGGGTCCCCGGGCAGGGTGTAGACCGCAACGGTATAAGGACAGTAGACGATGTTGTGGGGGTCGGCTTCCATCATCTTGCGGGATATAACGGCGCTGCAAAACTCCAGCACTTCCGCCGTGCCGTAAATGGCGCCGCCCAGGCCGGTTTCCTTGCCGGTGCGCTCCAGCATGTTGCCCACGTGGGACACGTTGTTGACGATCATGCCCCGGTTGGCGATGGCGGTTTCCACCGCCTCCTTGGCGGCCTGGAACTCGACGCCCACCTTCATCGTCACCCGGTCCCCCGCCTGGGCAGTCCCCGCCAGGGCCATGCAACATGCCAACAACAGCCATTTGCCCGCACTTCTCATCGGTCTCTCTCCTTAGCGTTGGATACGAAGGCCCAAACCTTAACAAACTGCGCCCATCCTGGCTACAATGGCCCCACCATGAACACCGTCAAACCCCGCCTGCGCATCCAGTTCGGCAAAGCCGTCGCCATCGGCCCCGGCAAGGCGGAACTGCTCGAACTCATCGCCGAAACCGGCTCCATCTCCGCCGCCGCCAAGCGCATGGACATGAGCTACCGCCGGGCCTGGCTGCTGGTGGATACCATGAACCGGTGCTTCGACGGCCCCCTGGTGGAAACCGCCGCCGGCGGCAAGGGCGGCGGCGGCGCCCGCATCACCGACCTGGGGCGGGAAGTGCTGGCCCGCTACCGCTCCATCCTGAAGAAATGCGCCGAGGCCGCCGCCGACGATTTCGCCTTCCTCAACGGCCATCTCGCCTCCACCCCCCCGGAAAATCCGCACTGACGCAGTGGTTGACGTTCGTGGTGCATCGGCACTAGAGTGGTGCAGCGTTATATGCGGCCGGATATATCGCCAAAAATCCCGGCGCTATGCATAACATGCTGAAATAAATACTATAACGCTGGCGCACTCGTCGCTGGCACGACTGTTGCGAGATGCCAGGCAGGCAGCTATCCGCCCATCGTTATATACAAACGAATACAGACGAAAAATTTTAAGGAGCTTTTCATGAAGCGATTCCTCCCGTTGCCCGCCCTCCTCCTCTCCCTCCCGGCCCTGGCCGATCAGGTCCAGGTGGCCGTGGCCGCCAACTTCACCGCCCCGATGCAGAAGATCGCCGCCGATTTCGAGAAGGACACCGGCCACAAGGCGCTGCTGGCCTTCGGCTCCACCGGCAAGTTCTACAGCCAGGTGAAGAACGGCGCCCCCTTTGAGGTGCTGCTGGCGGCGGACGACGAAACCCCGGCGAAGATGGAGAAGGAAGGGCTGGCCGTTTCCGGCAGCCGCTTCACCTATGCCATCGGGCGGCTGGTGCTGTGGAGCGCCCAGGAGGGCGTGGTGGACGCCAAAGGCGCGGTGCTGAAAAAAGGCGGCTTCGCCCATCTGGCCCTGGCCAACCCCAAGCTCGCCCCTTACGGCGCGGCGGCCATGGAAACCATGAGCAAGCTGGGCGTGGCGGATAGCCTTCAAGCCAAGTTCGTCCAGGGGGAAAACATCGCCCAGACCTACCAGTTCGTCCAGTCCGGCAACGCGGAACTGGGCTTCGTCGCCCTGTCCCAGGTCTACAAGGACGGCAAGGTGACCGGCGGCTCCGCCTGGATCGTGCCCGCCGACCTGTACTCGCCCATCCGCCAGGACGCGCTGATATTGGCCAACGGCAAGGGCAAGGCCGCCGCGGAAGCGCTGATGAAGTACCTCAAGGGCGACAAGGCGAAGGCCACCATCAAGTCCTTCGGCTACGATTTATGATCTTGTAGGAGCGCCCCATGGGCGCGACAGTCGCGCCCATGGGGCGCTCCTACATTAATGGAAACACGACATGACCCTCACCGATGCCGACCTGTCGGCCATCTTCCTGACTCTCAAGCTGGCGGGACTGACCACCGTCCTGCTGCTGCTGATCGGCACCCCCATCGCCTGGTGGCTGGCCCGCACCTCCTCGCCCCTGAAAGGTCCGGTGGGGGCGGTGGTGGCCTTGCCCCTGGTGCTGCCCCCCACGGTGCTGGGCTTTTACCTGCTGGTATTGATGGGGCCCAACGGCGCCGTGGGCCAGTTCACCCAGGCCCTGGGGCTGGGGGTGCTGCCCTTCACCTTCGCCGGCCTGGTGGTGGCCTCGGTGCTCTATTCCCTGCCCTTCGTGGTGCAGCCGGTGCAGAACGCCTTCGAGGCCATCGGCGAGCGGCCCCTGGAGGCCGCCGCCACCCTGCGGGCCGGCCCCTGGGACACTTTCTTCAGCGTCGTCCTGCCCCTGGCCAAACCCGGCTTCGTCACCGGCGCCATCCTGGGCTTCGCCCACACCCTGGGGGAATTCGGCGTGGTGCTGATGATCGGCGGCAACATCCCGGACAAGACCCGGGTGCTGTCGGTCACCATCTACGACCATGTGGAGGCCATGGAGTACGGCCAGGCCCACTGGCTGGCCGCCGGGATGCTGGTGTTCTCCTTCCTGGTGCTGCTGGGCGTCAACGCCTTCAAGCCCGGCGGGAGGCGGCCATGAGCATCGCCGCCCGCTTCCGCATCGACCGCGCCGGCTTTTCCCTGGACGTGGACCTGGAACTTCCCGGGCAGGGCGTCACCGCCCTGTTCGGCCCCTCGGGCTCGGGCAAGACCACCCTGCTGCGTTGCGTGGCGGGGCTGGAGCGGGCTCCCGGCGGCGCTCTCTCGGTGAACGGGGACACGTGGCAGGACGACAAGCTGTTCCTCCCCACCCACCGCCGCCCCCTGGGTTACGTGTTCCAGGAGGCGAGCCTGTTCCCCCACCTGACGGTAGAACAGAACCTGGCCTTCGGCCTCAAGCGGGTGCCCGCCGCCGCCCGCCAGGTGGACACCGACCATCTCGTCGAACTGCTGGGCATCGGCCACCTGCTGGGCCGCAAGCCGGAAGGGTTGTCGGGGGGCGAACGCCAGCGGGTGGCCATCGCCCGCGCCCTGTTCACCAGCCCCCGCCTGCTGCTGATGGACGAACCCCTGGCGGCCCTGGACCCCCAGCGCAAGGCGGAAATCCTGCCCTACCTGGAGCGCCTGCACCGGGAGCTGTCGATTCCGGTGCTCTACGTCAGCCACTCCCCCGACGAAGTGGCCCGGCTGGCGGACACCCTGGTGCTGATGGAGGACGGCCGTGCCAAGGCCGTCGGCCCGGTGGCGGAAGTGATGGCCCGCCTGGACCTGCCCACCGCCCACGGCGGCGAGGCCGGGGTGATGGTGGAGGCGGCGGTGGCCGCCCACGACGATGCCTACGCCCTCACCCGGCTGGACTTCCCCGGCGGCGCCCTGTGGGTGCCCAACCACGCCGAACCCGTCGGCACCCCGGCCCGGGCCCGCATCCTGGCCCGGGACGTGAGCCTGGCCCTGGTCAGGCCGGAGCACACCAGCATCCTCAACATCCTGTCGGCGGAAGTGGTGGAAACCGCGCCGGAGGGCAAGGGCCGCACCCTGGTGCGCCTGTCCCTGGCCGGCACGCCCCTGCTGGCCCAGGTGTCGGACAAGTCGGCGGCGGTGCTGGGGCTGGCCCCCGGCAAGCAGGTGTTCGCCCAGATCAAGGCGGTTTCCATCCTCTGACAGCGAAAGGAGCGTTCATGAATATCCAATGGGAAAAGGGCCTGCCCCGCCAGTATTCCACCGTCGTGGTCCGCCCCCGCCTGTTCGAGCGCTACGAGGATCTATCCGCCCATGCCCGCAAGTTCCTGGGCTACGACGGGGAGGGAAGGCTGTGCTATTACCGCCACGCCTATTCCCACGCCGGCCTATGGCTGGACGAGGAAGACTGCTTCCACGAGGACGAAGCCTATTACGAAGAAGCCATCGCCTGGCGCCTGGCCAATGGCAGCTGGCTGGTGCGCCGCTACGAGGCGGGAGAGGAAGGGCAGTGCGGCCGGCGTCTCACTCCGCCGAGCTACGCCATCGTGGACACCGCCCTGCGCTAACAAAACAAAACGGGGAAGGCTCTCGCCTTCCCCGCTCAGGCTTGCCGGCCTTAGTCGATCACATGAACATCGTGGCCGTCACCACGTTCCAGGTGAACAGGGTGAGGTACATCATCGCCGCCCAGGCCACCAGCCCGGCCGCCAGGATGGAGCCGGACAACAGCATGGCGTGGCCCTCTTCCTCCACCTTGAGGATGGCCGGCACGGCGTAGAAGATCAGCGCGCCGGAAGCCATGATCGCCAGGGCCCCCACGGTGAGGTTGAGCAGGAAGCTGGGAATGAACAGGAACAACGGCGCCAGCCACAGGGGTGTGGGCACCACCACCGCCAGCTTGTAGGCGTCCTCGTAGGCGGGCTTGATGTCCACCACCTCACCCAGGCGCTGGATGACCAGGGCCACCAGGAAGGTCATGGCCAGCTCGGCCAGGAAGAACACCACGCCGATGATCTGCAGCTGGGTCGCGCTCAGCACCGGCAGCAGGTTGCCGCCGTAGCTGATGCCCGCGTAGTAGATCATCGCCGGGGGAATGATGGACAGGGGAAGCGCGTAGAGCAGGAACAGCTTCAGCACCGACAGGTGGCTGCGGGCCAGGACGTCGAACCCCTCGAAATGGGGCATGTGGGGCATTTGGATTTGAGCCATGGTACACCTCCTTCAAAATCGGATGGCTACGTAGTGCTGTTATAGACCAGAATTGTTGAGTAAAGTTGTAAACTTTTTGATGGGCCGGAAACGGCCTGGGGACGGGCTACATCCTTAGAACTACTCCCGGGGATGGCTGTCTACCCCGAACGGATGATTGTCCCGGCCGGGAACGGTGAACTAAAATTCGGAAAAACTTGCGGAATACTCGGAACATGGCGCAGAAACCCTTATTGCAGGATCGCTTCGGCAGGACTATCCAGTACCTGCGCGTGTCCGTCACGGACCGCTGTGACCTGCGCTGCACCTACTGCATCCCGGAGCACTTCAAGGGCTTCGAGGAGCCGGACCATTGGCTCACTGCCGACGAGATGGAACGCTTGGTGGGAGTGTTCGCCCAGCTCGGCGTGTCCCGCTTCCGCCTCACTGGCGGCGAGCCCCTCACCCGCAAGGGCCTGCCCGACTTGGCCGGCCGCCTGGCCGCCCTGCCCGGGGTGGAGGACCTGTCCCTCAGCACCAACGCCACCCGCTTGGCCGCCCACGCCCGTGCTCTCAAGGATGCCGGCGTGAGCCGCCTCAACGTCAGCCTGGATTCCCTGCGCCCCGGGCGCATGGCGGCCATCACCGGCCGGGATTGCCTGGACGACGTGCTGGCCGGCCTGATGGCGGCCAAGGACGAGGGCTTCGCCCCGATCAAGCTCAACATGGTGGCCATGGGCGGGGTGAATGACGACGAGATCGACGACATGGTGGCCTTCTGCCTCCAGCACGGCTTCGTGCTGCGCCTGATCGAGACCATGCCCATGGGGGAAACCGGGCGCCACGCCGGCTTCCTGGATTTGCAGCCGGTGAAGGCCCGCCTGCGGGACCGCTTCGGCCTGGTGGACGGGGTGCTGCCCGGCGGCGGCCCGGCCCGCTACATGGTGAGCCCCGACGGCCAGTTCAGCATCGGCTTCATCACCCCCATCTCCCAGCACTTCTGCGACACCTGCAACCGGGTGCGCCTGTCGGTGGACGGCGTGCTCTACCTGTGCCTGGGCCAGGACGAAAGCTTCGACTTCAAGCCACTGCTGCGCAGCGGCGCCGGCGACGACGACCTGGCGGGCGCCATCCTCGCCGCCATCGACCTCAAGCCCCAGCGCCACGAATTCCGGGAAGCGCCGGAAAAGGTGGTGCGCATCATGGCCAAGACCGGCGGCTGACCTATCCCCCTCCATGTAGGAGCGCCCCGTGGGCGCGACCCACGCGGTCGCGCCCAAGGGGCGCTCCTTGTATCTTATTTCCCGTAGTGGTTAGCTCCCACTACACGAGGCGGAGAGAGCTTGTGGCGCTCCTGAAGGGCAAACCTTGATGCGTAGATAAAGCCCTCCGCCTCACCTTCCGCCG
>Ga0209269_1000627_pt1 | contig 29614 bp, 28 predicted proteins | sample MTBAKMMethaMetaG_FD_187455 | JGI IMG/M metagenome (GOLD analysis project Ga0209269, IMG submission 187455) | Enrichment culture microbial communities from Arthur Kill intertidal strait, New Jersey, USA, that are MTBE-degrading - MTBE-AKM (Arthur... | ecosystem: Environmental > Aquatic > Marine >... | reverse complement strand
TATAGCGGTTCGTTGACACTATCTCTGCTCCTTGGGTTTTGTTTGGTCACATACACAAGGAGCAACGATTCTTATAGATCTTTGCTTTAGCGTGGAACCGGTCTACTAGATGGTTTCAACGAAGCCAAAAATACTATTATTTCGGTTACTGTCTTGAAAATATTTAATGTGAGATTATTTCATAGCAGTATAAATATCGGCAGGATATAACTCTATTATATGGCTTCTATTATTGATCTGATTGGTAACACTCCAATAATAAAATTGCAAAAAATTATTCCACCGAATTCTGGTAGTGTGTATGTGAAACTAGAAGATTTCAATCTTGGAAATAGTATTAAATCCAGGATAGCCCTTCAAATGATAATTGATGCTGAAAAACAAGGGTTGTTGAAACCAAATTCTGGGCAAACACTTATTGAACCGACGGGGGGGAATACCGGGATTGGTTTGGCGATATTGGGTATTTTGAGAGGTTATAACGTAATACTTGTCATGCCTGATAACTATTCGGAGGAAAAAGTTAATATTTTAAGGGCATATGGGGCGAAAGTAATATTGTCGGATAGTAAGCAAGGAAATGATTCGCATATTAAAAAAGTAAGTGAACTGTGCAAAGAATATCCTGAATATGTTTGGTTAAATCAGTTTTCGAATCCCTCAAATCCGAAAGCGCACTATTTACATACTGGTCAAGAGATAATTGACCAATTTGAACAGATTGACTGTTTCGTTGCTGGAATTGGAAGTGGAGGTACAATAACTGGAATTGGTAAGAAGATAAAAGAAAAGTTTCCAGGGGTGAGAATAGTGGGAGTCCAACCAAAAGGATGTGATGTTATGAATGGTTTTGCAATTCCGAATAAAATCGAAGGACTTGCTGTAGGGATGGTCCCCCAGGTTTTTGATAGATCAGTTATCACAAATGTCATTGAAGTTACTGAAGAACAAGCAATTGAGTGCATGAACAAGGTGGCAAAAAAGGAAGGGATTCTGGTGGGTGTATCCTCTGGAGCAAATATATATGGAGCTATCGAAATTGCTAAACAAATGGGACCTGAAAAAACGATAGTTACAATTGCTCCAGACAGCGGGAGAAATTATATTAAGTATCTTTTGTGAATTCAAGAGATTGTGAGAGGTATGAATACTATCATCATAATTTCGCAGATCTTACTCTAAGATAGTCCACTTTTATTATCCTGTTTTCATCACTCCCTTTCGCACTAATCTAAGGGCTCCCCCGAATTATCAACAGCGAGATCCCTGTAGGCAGATCTTTTGCATGAACAGGGACAGTCACGCGCCTCTCTGTTTCAGGGTGACGATAGAGGTGGTGACTGCCCCGTGTCCGTACAAGGACGAATCCTTTTGTCTCAAGGATTTTGATGACTTTTTGCGGAGAGAGGACGGGAATCTCAGGCATATGCTTCGACCGTCAGGGTATATTCGAGGGTGTCCTCCTCGGTCGGGATCTTTTCGCCCCTTTCGGTCAGGTCTTCCAGGTACACCTCGATCGCCTCCTTTGCCATTGCGATCGCCTCCTCAATCGTGCCGCCGAAGGTGACGCAGCCAGGGAGCGTCGGCACCGTGACGGTGTAGCCTCCCTCCTGCTCTTTTCGCAGAAGAATGCGATAGGTGATGCGGTGCATGTCCCTTTTCTCCTTTTGGTTCGATCTGTTGTGGGGGGGTTTATGCGTGAAATAGGTTTTGTGGTGGGTGGATATCGTTGCGATAGAGAGTGGTTTCGGGCTCAGACATAGGCCGTCTCGCCCGCGATCCTCTCCCGCATCACTATCGTAAAGGGAGAATATGTAACCGTACGGAGATTGGTGCGATGTTTCTCAGGCTGACGATGGTTTCCGGGAGGTTGAGGTGCTCCTCTCTTGGCGCAAAGGGTCCGATCAGGGATCTTCTCAAAAATTGAGAGAACTCAGCAGTTTTATGTGTAAAATTTTAGAGGGAGGTTAATTCTTTATATGCTCCCCTCTGTTTTCTTCGCTGATGGACGATCAGTGCTCAAACCATCAATTTGTTGTGTTTTCAATAACAGAGCGCCCAGATCATTGTCGGACAGAACTACTTCGACGCCGTCGGGAAGAATGTTAATTCTTCGAATGTTAATTGCCTCTGCTGCAAAATCTGGAATGGAATTCAATGCTGCAAGTTTCGTTTTTAAAACGTTGTTAATCGTATTTTCCAGAGAGGCCGTGTTATTTGTAAAGTAGTTTTTAATGCCGTTAAGAATTGTTTTGTTTGCATAACCGGCAATTGATCCGCTTGATTTCGCCCACCAACGGAACAGGCTTACTTTAATCAACCTGTCCCCGGCGACGTATGGACGGATATACATGTCTATTATTATGTCCGAATCTGGCCATGTCGCTTCAACCACTCCGTTAATCCGTATTTTAAAACACCTTTCACCAGGCACCATGGTGACCCCTGGCGATCCCTCCCATTCTATTTTAGGAACTTTTATCGCTGATATCTGATCTTTTACGAGCGCAGTGATCTGGGCCGACGTCAGGGTTATTGATCCAGTTCCGTGATTTACGACCATGGCGGTGGATATTTTATCGTTCAGGTGTCCTGTGCCAGGTAAGGCGACTTCAGCCCCGGCAGGTTTCCCGGTCAATCTGGTGTATTTCCCCGACCAGCTATGTTCGAACATTATCACAGAACACGTTTGAGGGATACCTGTCATTTTCAGAGATGAAATGTTGTCATGCAACCCCTTGTCTACGAAATCCGCCATGAAAATAAGATTTTTGTTTGTATTGACCGGGAAGGCGTAATTAACACCGGAATAGTTTGAATGCTTGAAGAACCTCAGGCTCCCGGAAAAGCGTCCTTCCCCTGCTCCCGTATAATCGAACCACGCCCCCATATCCGGGGTCCATCCGATGCTGCCTTTTTGAAAATCATTGAACCGGCCGTTATCATGGGAGTTCATCGGAGTTTCATCTGTTTTTGGATAGCCGGTTCTTTTCTCCCAGCCGTTAATTGACCACATGCTCATGATAGAGCCGTGAACTTCATGGGCCCCGGTATTGGGATGCCAGTAAATTGAGCCATGCTGAAAGTGATTGTACCGGCCGGCATTGTCGGGGGTGGCTGTTTCATCGGTTTGCGGATAGCCCAGAATACTTTTCTCCCAGCCTAATGATGCCCATTTTTGCTTGATGGCACCATGAACCTCATGTGCTCCGACATCATTATGCCAGTATATGCTTCCGTTTTGAAAATGGTTGTACCTGCCTTCCGTATCTGGTGCAGTCAGTTCATTGGTCGTCGGATATCCCAGGTAACTTTTTTCCCAGCCTAATGATGCCCATTTCTGCCTGATCGCTCCGTGAACTTCAAACGCTCCGATGTTCGGATGCCAATAAACGGAACCATGCTGGAAATGATTATAGCGCCCGATATTATCAGGTGCCTTGGTCTCATCGGTTTCAGGATACCCTAAAACACTTTTCTCAAAACCCATGCTCGACCATCGAGCCAGAATAGAACCATGGACTTCATGTGCTCCTGTTGAAGGATGCCAGTATATAGATCCGTTTGTGTAATGACGGTAACGGCCGACACCATCGGGGCATGCCGTTTCGGCGGTTTTCGGGGCACCCAAAAACCCTCCCGCACCTCCCAGTGCTGAGTACTTGTCATCGATTGCACTCATAAAAATTATTTAATATAATATATGTGATATAAGTATGCTACGTTCTATCCTGGAGATCGGACTATCCTTTCACCTAGAAGGGATATAATGGGTGCGGTTTCGTGCTCTGAACACATTTTTGATACTATCGTATACATGATTGATACGCGTTCGAGCGGATCATCATCCCGTTGAAGGAGCGGGTTACGTTCCTCAATCTTCAAGAGATCTTTCTGAGGATTATCTCGATCCGTTTTCTGAACTGAGGGAGATCGGTGCGGGCCGTCTCCCAGATGATCCTCATGTCGACGCCGAAGTATTGGTGGATGAGTTTGTCCCGCATCCCCGCGACGGGACGCCACCCCACCCCACCTCGGGATGTGCCTCCCTGAAGTTGGCCGGGAGATTTTTCCCGCTTCCCCGATGATTTCGAGGTTTCTGATCACGGCATCCTGCGTCTTCGTATCCTGCAGGAATTCCTCAAAACCGATTGACCCGGTATAACGTTCTATGCGGTCGATGGCTTCGAGAATATCGTTGCAATAGAGAAGAGGGTCAGGTTCAGACATAGGCCGTCTCGCCTGTGATTCTCTCCCGCATCACCGGCTTGATGGCGTCGGGCGTCACCAGGTCGACCGGAGCGCCGAGTTGTTCGGAGAGGTATTCTTCCAGCTCCATGAACGTGAAGAAGCCGACCGGCCGGGAGAACTCGACAAGTATGTCGATGTCGCTTGCGGGCGTCTGCTCGCCGCGGGAGACCGAGCCGAAGACGCCTATTTTCTGGACGTGGAAGCGGACCGCGAGCTCGTCCTTGAGGGTTGCGAGGGTTGCGAGGACGTTCTCCCGGGAGTGCATGGGGGATCATCTGCCGGGGGGAGGATAAAGGTTGTGAGGGTTATGGCAGGGCGTGGGCCGACGCCTCTGGCCCCTGTACCGACGGTACTGTACAGATGGAGAGACACGTCTTTCTCTTTGTACTATATTTCAGCAGATCACACACAGCCTCAGGTTCCGGTGTGGGTGTGTGCGATTCCCGCAATGATTGCCGGCCCGGGATGCTGCATGAGAATATTCCCTGTTATTATCAGGAAGCAGCCCGTCATCAAGGTTAAAAATAGATGTCCCGGTTGTTATTCCGCCCCGGATCCAGGCGCTGTCCGGGTCGGGTGCCGGTGGGAAAAATAGTTACTGCATTGGAGACCGGTCTGCCGGGCCGGTGTATATTCCGGAACCAAGCCACCAGTCGTCATCGATCTTCACGCCATACACCAGTTTTGATTCGAGCGTCCGGTTGTGTGCGGGATTGATATACTGTATCCGGTAAAAACCGCTTCCATTCCTGACCGCATCGATGGAGCCCCGGAGAAAAGCCCCTGTTTCTCCCTCGTCCAGACGGTTTACTCCGACCTTCTCAGGATTGACCGGGTGGGCAAGGGTTGTGCCGTTGAAGTCGTAGGCGAAGATATAGAGTTCTCCCCGGGTAAACGAGCCGTTCGGGTTGTTAAATTCTGCAAGAGCTTTTTCTTTGCCGTTTGCTTTCACATAGGCGGCCGCACTCTCAACGAAGGCGACGAGCGTTTCATTGGAGGTGTAGGTCTCCTGCTGAATATCAGTACTTCCCGACGTTGAAGTGGCCGCGTCGGGCTGATGCTGTGTGCACCCGGCTGTTATCAGAAACAGACCGAGAACAAGCAGAATCGGGAGTGAAATTGAGGATTTGTGCATGATATTCATGCGATTTTCCCGCCGATAAAGATGCTGTCTCAACATATGCTCGAAATGGTGTTTGATCGATAATTCTGCTCTATAAGTGGCCATTATGCGCAATATGGGCTATTTTTTGGTCGTGAATGGGTTCTCAGCGGTCTCGCATCGAACGCCGTCTCGGCGGTCAGGTTCGCCGAACTTTTCCTGGACCGCGAGATCGTGCTCGCCTTCGACTGACCGGGTGGATTCGACCAGAATGTCGATGTCGCCTGCGGGCGTCTGGTCGCCGCGGGAGACCGGGCCGAAGACGCCGATCTTCTCGACCTGGAAGCGGGTGGAGTATTTGGGGGTGCGTGAAGGCGGTGTTCAGGTTTCCCACAGTTTTTGCGAATATTTATGGTTGCGATAGCCTTTTATAGGGCCAATTATAAAATGCCCAGATATTATATTTTAGAGGGAAAAATAGTGGCTGAAACCAAGATATTCATAAGCTCAATTATTACTGATTATTTGGATCGAAGAGATGCTGCTGAGGAGGCAATTAATAGAATAAATCAGAGTCTCAATTTAAATTTCAAACCAATAAGAATTGAACCATCTAAATACCCTTCAGTAGATAAACCTTCTCGACAGTTATGCTTAGAAAAAGTAACTGAATCAGATATTTATCTTGGCATTTTCCCTAAAGATCGGTATGGGTGGGATGATAGTCCAACTGGAGTTTCTCCCACAGAGGAGGAGTATGATCGAGCAAAAAAATGCAAAAAAATTATCTTGATTTTTATTGAATCTTCTGAGAGATCTGATGAAAAGCAAGAAATATTCTTAAAAAAGGTTGGAGATTATATTGATGGTCAGTTCAGAAATGTATTCAAAGAAGGGAATTTAGATGAATTAAAACTAAAAATATATGATGCATTGATAATGGTGCAACGAGACCATTTAAAATTCATTCTACCAGATTACTATAAATCAATTGTGACCCAATTTAAATATTTCGATAGACCTTGGAACACTGATACTGCCTGTTCTCAAGTGAATAATATTGTTCAATTGGACCTCATTGATGAAACGAAAGATAAAACTAAAACAGAATCTATTGCTAAAGACGACCGTGATATCTGCGGCGATCAATCTATTTCTGCACATTTCACAATCCAGGATGCTATATCAAAATATCAAAGAATATTGGTTGCTGGAGATCCTGGTGCCGGTAAAAGTGCAATTCTTCGATGGACAGCATATACCCTAGCCAAACAAGGACTTTCATCGGAAGAATCAGAAAAAAACTTGATTCCGATTTTTATTGAATTGAAATGGTATAAAAATAAACTCCTGGATTTAATCGTCCGTTTTTTCATGGATAATGGGATCGTATGTGATAATGAATTAGTTATCAGATGGCTAAGATCTGGAAATTTTTTATTAATTTTTGATGGTTTTGACGAAGTAGTAAATGTTGAAAATTGTTTAAAAGATATCAAAGAAATCTTAAGTTATTCCAGTAAAAATAAATGTGTTGTATCTTCCAGAAAAAATATGATCCCTCCATCTTTTGAAGAAATGAATTTTTGTTCCATAATGATCAAGCCTCTCTCAAATATCCAAATGGAACATTTTATTGAAAATTATTTGGGAAAAGAAGCTGTTAACAATTTTTTGAAAGAGTTAAAGGGACTAAATTTTCTTCAAGAAGGGCAAAATCCACTCATCCTCAGGCTAATCCTGTTAGAATATCAGAATCGTTTGAATATTCCCCATCATTTGATGAGCGGTGATTTGAATAAAGGAATACTTTTTAAAAATGTAATTGAACATAATTATTTGGGAAGATGGGAAAAAAATAAATTTTCTGGCGCTAAAGAAAAATCTGTTCGCAAATCTGATCAATATCTTTGTCTTTCTAAAATGGCTTTCCATATGGTAAGTACCAGCAATTCAGTCACAATAGACGAGAAAGAAGTTCTGGATATTTTTAGATACACACTCAAAAATGGTAGAATGGATTATGAAGCTCTGATTGATGAATGCTTAAGAGATTTATTCAACTCAAAAATTCTCGTTCAAAATGGGTCAGATATCGGTTTTTGGTACAAAAGTTTCAGGGATTATTTTGCTGCTCTGGAACTAGTTAATATTTATTCAAAAGGAGCAAAAATAATTACAAAAAAGTATTCTACGGAACTATGGGAAGATCCGATTCTTTTCTTTATTGGATTGATAGAAAACCCCTCACAATACATAAATTCATTAATTCGACCCTATTGGGTATATTTTTTTAAATGTCGGTTTGAATTTCCCTTCCATCTGTCACTTGCAGCAAAGTGCATTGCACATAATAAAAAAATTGAGGGTGACATTCAACAAAAAGTTATTGACCTCTTAGAAAAAATTCTTTGCTTTGGTAAATATATATTTTTACCCCAATGCTATGTCTTCCCTTATCATAAAGCAATATCTGCTCTGGGGGATACACGATCTGAAAAAGCCATTCCTGTTTTGATCAAGATAATTGATGGTGATATTGATTTATTTTATTATGATAGGGAAAATACTCCGAAATTTGGATTGGAGGCACTTAAGAAAATACCTTCACCAAAGGTCGAACAATTACTGCTTCAAAGATCTTTTAATGGAAATAGTGACAGAAAATTCTTTAATGAAATTATAACTACGTTAGGAGAAATTTTCTCAACAGAAACCGAGAAAAAATTAGTACAAATATTAAGCAACAGACAAAACTCTGTGGCGGATCGAAGCCGTGCTATTCGGATATTGAGGGGAGGTGGGTTATTACATGATCAAAATCGCAGATATCTCGATGTTACGATCTCTACCTTTGTGGATATTGCATTAACTGATGAAGAATTATCTGGATTTGCTGCATTCTTTTTACGACATTATAGTGGCGATTACAGAGATATACTAATAGTGCAACCTTTAATCGATGCTTTATCCGGGAAATTCGATCCGATTGCTAGAAAAAATGCGGCAGATGCATTAATGTTTCAATTTACTAAAGAAAGTCGAAAAGCTCTTATTAACGCGTTAGATGATAAAATACCGGAAGTAAGATGTCAAGCCGCTCATTCTTTAATGTCCAATCGTCCTAAAACAGAATGTGAGGAAGATGTGGCGGCGACAAAATTATTGGCGCATTTCAATGACCAAGACATTTATGTAAAACTCACAATGATACGAACATATGGTTATATAAGGAAGCACCCTCAGGACGATGAAATATCATCTTTAATCAAATTCTTGGAAGACGATGAACCTTTGGTAAGAGATTATACTGCATTTAGTCTTGGAATAATGAAGGCCCAAACTGCAATAGAATTCTTGAAAAACAGAGTCTGCCGTGAAGAATATGAAGTACCCTGGTCCACTGCGATTTGGGCAATACTCCAGATTGATCCTAGTTATACGGGGACTATAAAGGCTAATCGTTGGGAATGTCGCCTAATAAGTGATTTAGATAGTGAAGACCTAAATGTAGTAATTCATACATTAAGGATTCTCAGAAATATTGGAACAGAATATTCTTTGAAATTTATTGAGCAGAGAAAGGAAAAATTTTCCAATTCTGAAAGATATGAAATTCAAGACCATGAATTGAAAGATAAGTTATCGGCTGCATTGTATTATACTATATATGATATAAAAGAGAGAATTGATATTGCATGATATGTTGAGTATTCATCATTTCATTCTAGTGCGTCCCGGTGAGTGATACCATCATCACCATATCAGGAAGACTAAGTGCCTACTTTAAAGAATTAAATATGATGGATTGCAGTTCTGTTGAAGAACTTGAAAAAGAGATTATTCCCCGATCTCCGCCCGCACCGTCAAAAACACCGGCCCGCAGACATCCACCTTCCTCTTGTTGTCCGTGATGTACCGCATCGCCCATTCCGGTATCTTCAAATTCACATCGGACGGCGTCTTCGCCATCTTCACCTGCACGGTGACACCCTCCCCGCACCGGGCCTCCTCCTCGATCCTGGCCGCGGCGAGATTCGCCGCCGCCGTCAGGTAGGAGATCCCGGTCGGTGCCCCGTTCGCCCGCACGTCCGCGAACTTCTCGGTGTCGGGAACGCCGAGCACCTTGCCCTCCTGCACGAAGACCTCGTTAGAGGTGGCGGGGCCGGAGAGGCAATCGAAGCGCTGGACACATTCAGCACTGTTCTTTTTTGTAGCGGGCACGAGAGATGCCGATCCGTGACACACGCTACTGTAGGGTCTCATCCTCTTCCCGGTCCGGTGAGATCGACGCGACAGTTAAACGATTGCGTCAGAAACGGTATATATTGCAAAGGATATATTTCAGGCAGCGGCGCTCGAAGGCCCGATTGACAATCATGCACACATCGTATTTCATACCCGGACTCTGTCTTCTGCTCGTCTGCACCGCAGGCTGCAGCGGACTTACCGACCGGACCTTCACCCTTCCTGCCGGGGCGTCGGGTCCGCCGCTCACCACCCTCTGGGAGGGGGTCGTGGAGGCGACCGGCATCGACGAAGAGAGCGGTCTGGTGAGCGACTTCACCCTGCTCAGGGGCGGGGACGGCAGCATCGTCCAGATGGAGCTCTTGTTCTCCGGTGACGTGAACGGAGAGCGCCGGTACTTCGAGGCCTCCCGCCGGCAGAGCGGCACCGTGACGGTCAGGTCGATGACCGGCCTCTCCCCCGCGGGCCTCAGCCATCCCGGCCGGATCTTCGGGGATCTCGAAGCCCTCTGTTCGAACACCTCGTTCTGGGAGAACGACTGGAGCATCCACCTGAAAAATATCCGGGGCGTGACCTACAGGAGTGAATCCTCTCCGGTGTATCTTCTGGAGAACGGAACCCTCATCCCTCTCGATTGGGTCTCGACCGTGGATGCGCCGTCGCCGGTCTATTACTTCTCCTTCTGCAAGATCGGTATCTTCGGCGGATCCGCAGCGAGTGGGCAGGGTAGTGGTCCCACGGCGTTCGTCGGCAGTGGCGAGTGCTCCGTCATCTTCACGCCCGAAGAACTGGAAAAAACGTCTTACCGAATAATGGACGGGGGAGAGGACGCTCTCCTGTCCCCCTCATAAAATAACGATGATAGGTCGGAACCGGCACGAGAGGTTCGCCGGCCCGATTATTCTAAAATCTCCGCTCGCACCGTCAAAAACACCGGCCCCCGCACATCCACCTTCCTCTTATTGTCAGTAATATACCGCATCGCCCATTCCGGTATCCTCAAATTCACATCAGAAGGCGTCTTCGCCATCTTCACCTGCACGGCGACGCCCTCGCCGCAGCGGGCCGCCTCCTCGATCCTGGCCGCTGCCAGGTTCGCCGCCGCCGTCAGGTACGAGATCCCGGTCGGGGCGCCGTTCGCCCGGACGTCCGCGAACTTCTCGGTGTCGGGGACGCCGAGCACCTTGCCCTCCTGCACGAAGACCTCGTTGAAGGTCGCCGGGCCGCAGAGCCGCGAGTTCTCCTCGGGCTCCTCGACAAAGACCCGGAGGTTCCGGCCCGCGATCGCGCCCTCGAAGGCGAGGAAGGAGCAGGGGCCCGAGGCGGTAGCGTTCGCCGTCGCCGTGGCGGCGATCGCGGAGACGAGCCGCCGCCCCTCGACGGTCCGCGGCTCTTCGCGCAGGCCGATCGCCGCCGCGATCTCGCGGTCGGTGAGGCTGCGGGGGAAGAACTGCGGGTGGGTGAGCTGCCGGACGTCGTTGGACTTATAGAGGATCATCGCCAGCCGCTCGACGCCGAGGCCCAGGTTCATCACCGGCACGCCGACGCCGTACTCGCCGAGTGCCGAGGGTGAGTACATGCCGAAGGTGGCGACCTCCACCCACCCGATCTCCGGGTGCCTGGCGTAGACCTCGGTCTGGGTGTCGGGGATATAGTATTTCGAGCGCTTCTCGTCGGGCCGGAACTGGAAGTCCTCGAAGCCGAAGGCCGAGAGCAGGGCCTCGGATACGGCCTTCCCGTCCTCGATCGTCACGTTCTCGCCGGCGATGATGCACGAGGCCGAGTGGTAGCTCATCAGGCGGGTCGGCCCCTCCTCCTGCTCGCGGCGGAAACAGCGGTCGATCGAGAAGAGGCGGATCGGGTGGGCGTAGTGCTCCCACATCGCCCCCAGGGAGAGGAACCAGCCGCTCGTCATGTGCGAGCGCAGGGTCGTCCTGGACGACTCCGGGGCGAGGTTTCGAAACTCGGGGAAGACCGAGTCCAGGATATGGACCACCAGGCCGTCGTCGATGGCGAGGTCGGCGGCGATCTCGTGGGTCAGTTCGTCGCCGTCGATCGTCGCCTTCTTGTAGGCGTGGAAGGTCCGCTGGAGTTTCTCCTTCACCGTCTCAGGGGCGACGGCGAAGTTTTCCTCGTGCGACCCGATGATCGCCATGATCTCCTCGAGCTGTCTGTCCGAGATCCCCACGTTCGGCCGCGGCAGCCCGCCCAGGTAGAAGACCCGGTCCAGCACGGCGCTCGCCTCCGGGCCGAACTGCCGGTAGACGTCTGCCTCCTCGATCATCACCGGCACGCGGGCCTCGTCGAAGCCCATCGAGAGGTACACCTCGCGGAGGCGCTGGATCGTCTCGGCGATCGGGTGCGGCGCCGCCCGCCGGTAGGCCTTCCTCGGGTAGGTCTCGGCAAGCGATGGGGGCGTCAGCACCTCCGGGCCCCGGTGCCACGCCGTCTCGAAATCGCTCCTCGACAGTTCCTTCCTCTCTTCTGGATCAAACCTCATGCTTCTCTCTCCATCAGGACCACTCTTGATATCGGGCTCTCGTCCGTGATCCGGTAACTGCAGTGCCCGGCGATCGCCTCGGCGAAGCGGCGGACCTCCTCGTGCTCGGGCATCGCATCCCGTGACAGGCGTTTTCGACTGTATCCGAGATACATGTATCCCTTCACCTCGATGAAGGTGGCGCCCGACCGCTCGTAGATCGCCGCGTAGCCCTCGGGGTCGAAATCGTTCTTCCCCTTCACCACCGTCGTCCTCACCGCCGACCGGCGGGATGAGAGGAGCGAGAGGCTCTCGTGGATCCGGTCCCAGTAGTCCTCCTGCGGGTTGCAGAGGGCGAGATAGGTCTCCCGGTCCGGCGCGTCCACCGAGATGTAGGTCTGGTACGGCCGGCACCGCCTGATCACGTCGGGCATCGTCCCGTTCGAGACGAGAAACGTCGTGTAGCCGCGTTCGTTCAGGAGGTCGATGTACTCGGGGAGGTACGGGTAGAGCGTCGGTTCGCCCGAGAGGGAGATCGCCACCATGTTCGGGTCGAGCGCCTCGGAAAACCGCTCCCCCGTGACGTACTGCGAGACCTTGTAGCCGGAGAGCGCCTTTTTCTGGAGGGCGGGCAGGCTGTCCGCGATCTCTTCGGGAGTGCAGACCCGCTCCTCGGTCGTCTCGTGCTCGAAGGAACGCCAGCAGAAGAGGCAGCGCTGGTTGCACCGCAGGGTCGGCGTCATCTGGACGCACCGGTGGCTCTCGATCCCGTAAAACTGGTGTTTGTAGCACATGTCGCCGCCGCGGAGCGCCCGCTTGTTCCACATGCACGGTTTGACCGCGGCGGTGGCGTCGGGGGCGACGAACTGGTAGCCCTGCTTGCGCAGGGCCAGCCGTCCCTCCTCACATGGTGCGGATCGCATCGATCCCCAGGGTTTCGAGGGTTTCTTTCAGGGTGTTCTGCGCCGCGGCGACCAGGGTCAGCCTGCTCTGGAGGGTCTCGCCCTCGCTTTTGAGCACCGGGACGTAGCGGTAGAAGGAGTTGAACTGGTCGGCGAGCTCGCGGGCATAGGCGGCCAGCAGGTGCGGGCGCAGCTCCCTGATGACGCGGTCGATCACCGCCGGGAACCGGGCGATCTGTTTGGCGAGAGCGATCTCGTGCTGGTCGGTGAAGGTGAAGGCGTGCTCGAACTCGCCGGCCTTCTCCAGGATCGAGCAGGCCCGTGCATGGGAATACTGGACGTACGGCCCACTCTGCCGTTCGAAGTCCAGCGCCTCTTCCCAGTCGAAGACCGTCGATTTCTCCGGCGAGATCTTCACGATGTCGTATCTGACCGCGGCCAGGGCGACGGCGCGGGCGATCCCCTCGCGCTCCTCCTCTGAGAGTTCGGGCCGGCGCTCCGAGACCTCGGCGAAGGCCTTGTTCGTCACTTCGGCGATCAACTCGTCGGCCGAGACGAATTTTCCGGCCCTCGTCGACATCGAGCCCTCGGGCAGGGATACGAACTCGAAGATCACGATCTCGGGCGCCTTCTCCCCGAGGAGCCGCATGGTGCACTGGAGCTGCGAGCCGATCAGCTTGTGGTCGGCCCCCAGCACGTCGATGGCGCGGTCGAAGTTCCTGCTCTTCCAGGTGTGGTAGGCGAGGTCGCGGGCGGCGTAGACCGACGTCCCGTCGCTCCTCCGGATGACGTAGTCCTTCTCGAAGCCGCACTCCGTGAGGTCGATGGAGAGGGTGCCGTCGTGCTTCGCCTCGGGCAGCCGCTCGATCTTCGCGATCACCCGCTCCATGTCGCCGTTGCGCACGAAGTCCGACTCCCAGACGAAGCGGTCGTGGACGACGTTGAGGTTCTTCATCGTCACCTTGAAGCCGTCGAGACACCGGGAGACGACCTCGCGGAAATTCTTTCTGGTCTCCGGGTCTCCGGCCTCGATCTGCTGCATCAGGTGGTCGATCTGTTCCGTGATCGTTCCGTCCGCCTCGATCGCCCGGTTTGCCGCCACGTACACCCGTGCGATGTGGTGGTCTGGCTTTTCGCCCTCCTCCGCGGGCAGCGGGTTGTGACTGAAGCCCCAGGAGACGATGGCGATCTGCCGCCCCATATCGTTCACGTAGTAATGGACTTCGAGGGGGTAGCCCGCCTTCCTGAAGGCGCGTGCAAGGGTGTCGCCGATGATCGAGTTCCTGATATGCCCGACATGCAGGGGGCCGTTCGGGTTGGCGCTCGTGTGCTCCAGGATCACCCGCTCGCTCCTCTCCGGGAGGCGTCCGAACCCGGGTTCGAGCGCTGCGGCAACGGCGTCCCTGACGTAGTCGCCGCTCACCTGGAAGTTGACGTACGGCCCGGCCGCCTCGACCGTGATCCCGGTCCCTGCCAGGTGCTCTCTGAGTTCTTCCACCAATCCGGCCGCAATGGCCGCGGGGGCTTTCCGCTGTTTCTTCGCAAGGGAGAAGGCGATGGGGGTGGCGAAATCCGCATGCTCGCCGCCCTCGCCGAGGTCCACCGTCTCCTCGCCGGTGCACTCCTGCAGGGCCGCTTCAATCTGCCGGTATGTTGTGAAATACATTTCAGTATCCCGTCCTGTATCTGAGGATCGCCGCTATCCCGCCGAAGGCGGAGTAGAGCACCGACCCTTCTTCGAAGTCGTCTGAGATGATCTCGACCTTCGTGCCGCTGGAGTCGGCGAGGGCCGTGAGTTCGTCGATGATGTCGCTCTCCTCCTCGATCTGGAGGGGGGCGCTGCACTTCGGGCAGCTCCCGAGGTCGAGGTCCCTGATCGTCTTCCCGGACTCGCTTTTGATCGTCCGCTCCTCCGCGTAGCCGCAGGCACCGCACCTGATCTTCAGGCGTGACTCGCGCAGGCGGTCTGAGAGGAGGAGGATGTCGACCGAGCCGGTTTCAAGATTGTTGCGGACGCTCTCCTCGCCGTAGGCGGCAAGTCCGTCGTCCTTGACCAGTTCTTTCAGGAACCGGTTCATCAATTCCTTTTCCTTGACGACCGCCATCCCTTTCAGCACCTCGGATGCGGCGTCGACGAGTTCGGGAAGCCCGCTCTCGTTCGTATAGGCGACGTCGAAAAGACCGAGGAGCCGTTTCTGGACCTCGTGGTGGAGGTATCCTCCCTCGGCGAACTCCTCCTTCGTAGGCGAGGGGCCGCCGATCAGCAGCCCCTTGAACCGCTCGAAGAAGTCCTTCTCGGCAAGAAAGATCTCGCTCGAATGGTCGCCGACCTTCTTGTAGAACTCGTTGATCGCGATCAGCCGCAGGCGCTGGAAACGGGCCGACGACTGCCCGCCCTTGCGCTGCTTGCCCGGAACCGTGGAGGTGGAGCCGCCGATCGGCTCAATTCGGTTGCCCCGCAGAAAGCCCCAGTATGCCTCTCGCCGGTCGATGACCAGGAGGCCGTAGACATACTTCTCCTCCAGCATCGCCTTGAGGGGTTCGAGCTCGAAGTTCGAGGAGCAGCGGTACATATAGAGGCCGAGCGGCTCTGGCGGATAGACGATCTCGCACTGGAGGTCGGTTCGGTCGCCGACCGTCTGGATGCTGCCGCAGAAGACGGCCATCCCGTTCTCGGGCGGCCTCTTGAAGTACTTCAGCCTGGAGAGGATGGAGGAGATGGCGCTCTGGACATTGGTTCTCGTCTGTTTGCTCTTGATGTTCGAGCACTGGCCGAACTCGTCGCGCAGCTGGGCGGTCACATCGTAGATCTGTTTGTCCGGGGGGATGTAGAGGGAGATCAGCTCTGTTCCGCTCCCCTGTTTCGCCTCCAGCCGCTCGAGCATTTTTTTGAACTCGTAGCGCAGCCTCGCCGGGTCCATCTCCTCTATCTCGGTCATCTCTCATTCACCAGTGTTCAAAGCTAGTACTTATTCGATGCAGATTCCTATAAATCACACGCATAGGGCCATCACGCGTTCGTCCACCTCGCCGTTGACACCGTGTGTCCCGTTGAAACTGAAGAACTCTTTCGGTTCGGCAGCCGCCTCGAAAAGAGTCCTGCCGTCTGAAAAAGGGATGATCCTGTCTTTCGGGGCGTGAAAGATCAGGACGGGACGCGGCGAGATCGAGGCGATGGAGGCGGCCGGATCGACCGAGAGGAGGAACCGCCGTGCGTCTCCGGTATACTCGTCGCCGTTCACCCCGAAGCCAGAGGTCGAGACGCCGATGTAGCCCGCGAACGCCGGGTCCGCGGCCGCCGCGTACTCGGCGTACCTGCCGCCGTTCGACGAGCCCATCGCCCACACGGGAACACCGTAGCGTTCGACGAGCACCTCTTCTGCGGCGACCATGTCGGCGGCGATCGCATAGGTCTGCGGCCACGCCCCCTCCTCGAACGCCGCGAAGTCGGCGGTGAGGTCGAGGGCGCGTCCGGGCGTCTCGCCGCCGTTGCCCCTCACGTCCACGGCCAGGAAGGCGATGCCGGCCTCCGCGTACCGGATCGCCCTCTCCATATGCGCCTCTATTTTGATCCCGGCGCCCGGGGCGTAGACGATCGCCGCCGTCGGCGAGGGCGGGGCCGCGAGCAGGCAGGCGACGTCGACGTCGCGGTGGAGGACGATGCGCGAGACGGTGACGTTGCCGGCGGTCTGGATCACGCTCTCGGAAATCTCCGGGACCGGGACGTCCAGGGAGAGCGCCCCGTCGTCGCTCACGGCGTAAGTCGGCTCCTGCGGGGCCGACGTGCACCCGGCCCCCGCGATGCAGAGGATCAGGGCGAAAAGAAGAGGGAGGAGGGGGCGCATGGGATCACGCCAGGCACCTGAAGACGATGGCGATCGTCTTTGCGTCCGAGATCCGGCCGTCCCGGCACATGGCGGGAAGATCGGCGAGCGGCACCCGCACGACCTCGATCTGCTCGTCGTCGTCAGGGGAGAATTCGGACGAGGGCGAGAGCCGCCGCGCCTCGAAGAGGTACACTCGCTCGTCAGAAAAGCCCGGCGTGGTGTAGATGAACCCCCGCGGGATCATCTCGCCGGCTGCGAGGCCGCACTCTTCGACGATCTCCCGGCGTGCGGTCTCGATCGGCTCCTCGCCCTCTTCGAGCGTACCGGCCGGGGCCTCGTAGATCCATCCGCCGATGGCGAAGCGGTACTGCCTGAGGAGGTAACAGTGGTCGCCCTCGATCGGGAGCATCGCCGCGGCGTTCCCCGGCTTCACCACGACGCGCTCCTTCTCTTTCCCGTCCGGCATGGTGTAGCGGTTCAACTCCACCGAAAGCCGCCGGCCGCGGTAGATCTCGGTCACGGCCTCACCCGGTACGGGATCGGGTCCTCGATGCCGACGGCCTTGAAGGCTTCGAGCCTGAAATGGCACGAGTCGCAGATCCCGCAGGCGACCTCGTTCTGCGTGTAGCAGGACCAGGTGTGCTCGTACGGCACGCCGAGGTCGAGCCCCTTCTTTACGATCTGCGTCTTGTTCATGTGCACGAAGGGCGTCATCAGTTTGATCGACCCGCCGGCGGCGGTGCCGAGGTCAACCGCCCGCTGGAAGGCCTGGATGAACTCCTCCCGGCAGTCCGGGTACCCCGAGTAGTCGGACGACTGCACCCCGATGAACACGGCCTCCGCGTCGCGGGACTCCGCGAAGCTGACGGCCATCGCGAGGAGGTTGGCGTTCCTGAAGGGCACGTAGGTCTTCGGGATGCCCTCCTCGCCCTCTTTATAGTCCTCCACCGTGATCGTCTGGTCGGTGAGGGCGCTCTTGCCGAACTTCGAGAAATACCCGACGTCGATCTCCAGAAACTCCTCCGCACCCAGGAGCCCTGCAACCGTCTTCGCGCACGCCCGCTCCTTCGCCTCGGTCCGCTGGCCGTAGTTGAGGTGGAGGGCGAGAATATCGTAGCCCATATCTTTTGCCACGTAGGCGAGGGTGGTCGAGTCCATCCCGCCCGAAAGAAGGCATACCGCTTTCATCTCTACTTCATCTCCAGGTACTTGTGAAGCTGGATCTGGAACCGCACCGGCAGACCGGCATCGAGCACCCATGCGGCGATCGCCCGCTCGTCCGCGCCGTAGACCGGCGAGACGAAGATCTCGCCCCGGGCCGGACAGTGGGTGAGGACCTTCTCTGCGAATGCGAGATCTTCTTCATCCGAGACGACGAACTTGACGCTGTCGGTATCGTGGGTGTACTGGAGGAGGGAGAGATCGCTCTTCTGGCCTGAGGACGGGCACTTCACGTCCATGCAGATCGAGGCGAAGGGCTGCACCGGTCTGAAATCGATCGTCCCGTTCGTCTCGATCTCCACCGAATATCCCATCCGGTGGAGGCGGCGGCACGCCTCGGCGACCTCGCTCATCTGGAGGAGGGGTTCGCCGCCGGTGATGCAGATGGCCCGGCACTTCATCCGCCAGATCTGGTCGAGGACGGCGTCCACCGTCATCGCCCTCCCTCCTCCTGCGTCCCGTGACTCGGGCGTGTCGCACCAGGCGCATTGCAGGTTGCAGCCCGCCAGCCTGACGAACGTGGTCGGGCGGCCCTGGTGCCTTCCCTCCCCCTGCAGGGAGCCGAAGATCTCACAGACCTGCATACTCGATCTCCGCATAGCAGGTCTGCGCTTCCCAGACCCGGACCTTCGTCACCCGTGCGTCGGTCCCCTCCCTGATGCACTCCTCGTTCAGGAGGTCGGTGATGATCGCCGCGAGCGCCTCGCTCGTCGGGTCGCCGACGGTGGTCACCACGTCATGGAACTGGCGAATGCAGGGCACCATGGGGTCGTCCTCGTTGAGGATCACCTGGTGGTCGAACCGGTCGGTCACCGCTCTGATGCAGTTGAAATCGATGAGGATCCCGGTCCGCTCGTCAGGCGTACCTGCAATCCAGACCTCCACCCGCCATCGGTGGCCGTGCAGGCGGTTGCACTTCCCGACATAGTGGAGGAGGCGGTGGCTTGCGTCGAAGGTGGTTTCTTTGTAGATACAGGTGACCATCACAGATCATTCGTCCGGGGGGCATATAAGATTATTATACAGTACGTCTCATGAATAATACCCGATTTCGGAGTGATGGACAATATATAAATTCGTTCCGCGCTTTGGTACTATACCACAGTGAAGGGTATCCACATTCAGAAATCCAACACAAAGAGGGTATTCAATGGGAATGGGAAAATTTGCAGCCAGAAAAATGAAGCGTGATGCCAACAAGACGCGGTGGAACGACGTGAACTACGCGCGCCGCGAGCTGATGCTCGATGTGAAATCCGACCCCCTCGAGGGTGCCCCGCAGGCCCGCGGCATCGTGCTCGAGAAGGTCGGTGTCGAAGCAAAACAGCCGAACTCCGCTATCCGTAAGTGCGTGCGCGTGCAGCTGATCAAGAACGGCCGTCAGGTCACCGCTTTCGCGGTCGGCGACGGCGCGATCAACTTCATCGACGAGCACGACGAAGTCACCATCGAGGGTATCGGCGGTCGTCTCGGCCGTTCCAAGGGTGATATTCCCGGGGTCCGCTTCTGCGTGACCAAGGTGAACGACGTCTGCCTCCAGGAAATGGTGCTTGGCCGTAAGGAGAAGCCGCGCAGGTGATTATGATGACCGAAGCAGATATGCCTGTCCAGGCAGAGGAACAGGAGACCGGCGCAAAACAGCTCCTGTTCAATAAGTGGGACATTTCCGAGGCTCAGATCACTGACCCCGGCCTTGTCAGATACGTGAACCTCACCTCCATGATCGTCCCGCACTCCTGCGGGAAACTCTCGCAGCAGCAGTTTGCGAAGAGCGAGATGCTCATTGTCGAGCGTCTGATCAACAAGCTGATGCAGACCGAGAACAACACCGGCAAGAAGCAGCTTACGATCAGGATCGTCGAGGACGCCTTCGACAAGATCAATAAGAAGACGAAGAAGAACCCGGTGCAGGTGCTCGTCGATGCGATCTCCAACGCCGGCCCCCGCGAAGAGACCGTCCGCCTGAAGTACGGCGGCATCAACGTCCCCAAGTCGGTCGACACCGCCCCGCAGCGCCGGGTCGACGCCGCCCTCGGCTTCATCGCTACCGCCACCTACAACGGCTCCCACAAGAGCAAGCGTGCGGCCTCCGACGTCCTTGCCGACGAGCTGATCGCCGCCGCGAAGGGGGACGCAAAATGCTTCTCCGTCTCCAAGAAAGAAGAACGCGAGCGTGTCGCGAAGGCTGCACGTTAAACCCCTTTTTTTCTGAGGCACTCCAATGACACGAAGAAAAAAGATGGTAGAGCGGGTCACCGAGCTGATGGATAAGCCCGAGCGGATCCGCAACATTGGTATCGTAGCACACATCGACCACGGCAAGACCACCCTCTCCGACAACCTGCTCGCAGGCGCCGGAATGATCTCCGAGGAGCTCGCCGGCCGCCAGCTCTTCATGGACTCCGACGAAGAAGAGCAGGCCCGCGGGATCACCATCGACGCCTCCAACGTTTCGATGGTCCACGAGTACGGCGGTGACGAGTACCTTATCAATATGATCGACACGCCGGGCCACGTGGACTTCGGCGGCGACGTCACCCGTGCGATGCGTGCGGTGGACGGTGCGGTCGTCGTTGTGGACGCTGTCGAGGGCACCATGCCCCAGACCGAGACGGTGCTCCGCCAGGCCCTCAAGGAGGGCGTCAAGCCCGTGCTCTTCATCAACAAGGTGGACCGGCTGATCAACGAGATCAAGGTCGACCAGACCGAGATGCAGATCCGCCTCGGCCGCGTCATCGACAAGGTGAACAAGCTGATCAAGGGCATGAACGAGAAGATGTACAACGACGGCTGGAAGCTCGACGCCGCAAAGGGCACCGTGGCATTCGGCTCGGCGCTGTACAACTGGGCGGTCTCCGTCCCCTTCATGAAGAAATCGGGCGTCAACTTCGGTGAAGTCTACGATCGCTGCCGCGCCAACGAAATGAAGGCGCTCGCGAAGAGCAGCCCCCTCGCTGAAGTGCTCCTCGACATGGTGGTCAAGCACCTCCCCGATCCGATCGAGGCACAGGACCGGCGTGTCCACATCATCTGGCACGGGGACTATGAGTCCACGGTCGGCAAGGCGATGATCAACTGCGACCCGAACGGTCCGATCGCCATGATGGTCACCGACATCTCCTTCGACCCGCATGCGGGCGAGGTCGCCACCGGCCGTCTCTTCTCGGGAACCCTCCGCCGCGGCGAAGAGGTCTACATCTCCGGCACCGCCGGCAAGTCCAACCGCCTCCAGCAGGTCGGCATCTTCATGGGCCCTGAGAGGATCGAGGTCGAGAACCTCTGCGCCGGCAACATCGCCGCCGTCACCGGTCTTCGGGACGCCATCGTCGGCTCCACCGTCACCTCTCTGATGGATATGACCCCCTTCGAGTCCCTCCAGCACTACTCCGAGCCGGTCATGACCGTCGCCGTCGAGGCGAAGAACATGAAAGACCTCCCGAAGCTCGTCACCGTGCTGCGGCAGGTCGGAAAAGAAGACCCGACGGTGCGCGTCACCATCAACGAAGAGACCGGCGAGCACCTGATCTCCGGCATGGGCGAACTCCACCTGGAGATCATCACCGGCCGTATCAAGCGCGACAAGGGCGTCGAGATCATCACCTCGCCGCCGATCGTCGTCTACCGTGAGACGCCCACCCTGAAGGCCGGCCCGGTCGAGGGCAAGTCCCCGAACCGGCACAACAGGTTCTACATCGAGCTTGAGCCGATGCCCGAGGAACTCGTCCGTATGATCAAGGAGGGCGAGATCACGATGAACATGTCCGAACTTGAGCGGCGTGAAGCCCTGCTCAAGGGCGGTCTCGAGAAGGACGAGGCAAAGAACCTCAAGGCCATCGAGGCGACGAACATGTTCTTCGACATGACCAAGGGTATCCAGTACCTCAACGAGACGATGGAACTCGTCCTCGAAGGCTGGCGCGAGGCCCTTGCGGGCGGTCCGCTCGCCGAGGAGCAGGTGCAGAACCTGAAGATCCGCCTCGTCGATGTGAAACTCCACGAGGACGCCATCCACCGCGGCCCGGCGCAGGTCATCCCCGCAGTCCGTTCCGCAGTGAAGGCCGGCATTCTGCTGGCAGGCGACTCCCTCTTAGAGCCGATGCAGAAGATCCAGATCACGGTCCCGATGGACCAGATGGGCGCTGCAACCGGACAGATCCAGGGCCGCCGCGGTCAGGTCTTCGACATGCAGAGCATGGGCGACACGATCACCGTCTCCGGCAAGGCGCCGGTGGCCGAGCTCTTCGGCTTTGCCGGCGACCTCCGCTCCGCGACCGAAGGCCGTGCGATGTGGTCCACCGAGTTCGCCGGTTTCGAGGTCGTTCCCCAGGGCCTTCTCCCCGAGGTCGTCAAGGCGATCAGGAAGAGGAAGGGGCTCAAGGAACAGATCCCGCGGCCGGACGATTATCTGGCGTGAGAATACCCTCTTTACAATATTTTTTTTCGTCTCCCCTCTGTTATGGGGCTGAAAGTAGCGTGCGCTCCGATTGCCGTCTCCTGTGATCTTTGCAGGATCTTTTTGCGACCCCCTGCCCCACGATTCCGGCGGGCGGAAACCCCGGCCGCAGGCGTTGCTGGACAGGATTTACCGTGAAAAATGTTTCGTGCGGTATTGCCCGAGTCGGATCTCTGAATCCTGCCCGATTATTCCTGAACAAAAAAATATGATGATATCGTTCAGGCGGAGAGCGTCCCGCCGTCGATGATCTCTTTGAAATCCTCTTCCTGGAGCACGACGGGCCGGTACTCCACGCCCCATTGCCCGAGGTTCCTGACGAACGCCCTGAGGTGGTTCTCCGACCCCTGCATCAGGGATGCGTACACCTGTTCGGCGTCGGCGTTGTCGGTCCGGGCCGTTGCCGCCTGCAGGTCGACGATGTCGGTCTCCTCGATGCGTGCGGCGACCCCGAGAGCCGCTGTTTCCGATGCCGATCCCTCTGCCGTCAGCCGGTCGTACATCGCCTGGAGGGTGGCGTTGGTGAACTCGCCCGCGTTCGGACGTGCAGGATCGTCAAGGCCGTAGCGTTCGATCAGGGTCGCGACGGCGTCCATATGTGTCTGTTCGGACCCCGCGATGTTCAAAAACACCTGCGCTCCGAAGAGGCCGTAGAAATAGTTGTAGGCGTCTCTGGCCATTTTTTCTTCCTCTCTGAGATACAGGATGTCGGCCGCCTCGGTTGCGTTCAGGCTGCCGGCAGGGATGGCGGCGATACTCGCGCCCCCGCCGTTTCCGCCTCCCTGATATCCATACTGCCCCCCTTCGCCCCCGCTGCCGGTGCACCCGGCTGAAAACAGGACGGCGACGATGAGGGCTGTTGTGATGGCGGTCTTCGGCTCCATGATAACGGGTGATTGGCAGAGGACGTTGATAGTCCTTACGCGTTCCGGTCGCGCCCTCATCCGGACGGGGCAGGCATTACTGCTGGATAGAGGCGGATCCTGTGGTACTCTCCCGGTTCCGGAAAAAATCCTCTATCGGCACCGCTCCCTCTTTATAATGCCGGAACAGCCGCTCGCCCCACTCTATCGCTTCGGGTGCCCTGCTGACCAGGTCCTGCACGGTGTCGTAGGTGCCGTCCGCAAAGCACAGCCCGAGAGAGAGGAATCTGTCGGTGACCGTGAGTCCGACGGTGATCGGGACGGTCGAGACGAAGAGCCTGAAGTTGGGAAAAGCGGCGGTGTCCCTCTCCGTGCCGGCAAACTCCTCCTGCCAGAGTGGTCCTGCAAGTTCGGGCGTGATCACCAGCTCGACTTCGGCCCCGGCAACCACCCGTTCCCAGATGGCCCCGGCGATGAAGGGCAGAGAAAAAGTCGACACGCCGTGGATCGTTTCGGCCTCCCCGATGTTCTCCAGGAAGTACTCGAACCCCTGCTCTGAGTTTGCCGGGAGGTACAGGAAATGCGCACCGTTCATCAGGTCCCCGATCCGCTTTATGGCGAACTCGGGAATGTCGCTGAGGGCATGGCTCTCGAAAAAACTGTTGAAACGTTCGATGGTGGTGATCGCCCTGTTGCAGCGATCGAGAAACGTGAGATATGCCTCGCCTGTCGGGGTCAGGCGGAGCTCGCTGTCTGTCTCCGAAACATAACGGCGAGAAACCATCCACTCTTTTATCTCGTCTTCTGCACCTTCCGGGTTTTGAAACGCCTCAAGATAGGAAGGGGTTGTCAGATGGCCGATGTCGTCGAGCACCCCCTCCGCGACGAGGGGCAGTGGCGGGAGGGAAAAACCCGGTCTGCTGTAAAGGGCCCGGAACAGTCCGGTGGCGCAGGAGAAGAGCCTGTCTGCAAGGAAATACCCGCTCCTGGTGAGGCGATAACTCCCTGCCTCACGGATAACCATCCAGCGGTGCTGAAGATCGCGGAGGGCCTGTTCGGTCTCGTCCCACCGGCACCCGGTGACGGCGGCAAGATGGTAGGAACGCTGTGCGCCGCATGAAAGTGCCACAAGGAGACGGATCACCGCCGGTGCGGTGTAGAATTCGATCGGACCGGGATCGATCTTCCCCTCTGATCTTTCGTGTGCGTACATGTGCTTACTGGTGTATGTGATCGTTCATACCCTATATATTGCGATTTATCGCTCCCTTATCACCCGCCGATCCCGTCTCGACCCTGGCGAGAAACTCCCTGAGCAGGGCGAGGTAGTCGGTCGTGTCCTCCAGGTGGTGCTGGTGCGACGCCCCTTCGAAGACGGCGATCTCCGATCCCGGCATCATGCGGTGGTAGTATGCGGTCGTGCCCGGCGCCGCCTCGTCGAATTCCCCGCAGGTGAAGAGGGCCGGGACCGTGATCTCGTGGAGCCGTCCGGTGCGCTCGAAGTCCCTGAGGCTCCCGGTGATGGTGAACTCGCTGGGCCCCCACATCTGCAGGTAGATCGCGGCGTTCATGCGTTCGAAGGACCGGTTCAGGCACGCCGGCCACGGGTCGAGGCGGCAGAGGTGGCGGCGGTAATAGGCCGTCATCGCCTCCTGGTAGCCGGGGTCATCGTAGACACCCGTCGCCTCGGCGCGGAGGATCGCCTGTAGGTGGTGTTCGGGAAGGGTCTGGAGGTATCGCCGCCCGTCTGCGGCCCAGCGCGATGCCGAGAGGCAGGGGGCGGAGAGCACCAGGCTCATCACCCCGGCCGGCCGGCGGGTGAGCATGTACTCGACGGCGAGCATCGTCCCCCAGGACTGGCCGAGAATGTGGACGCGTCCAAGGCCGAGCGCCGTTCGCACGGCCGCGAGTTCGTCGACGAAACGCTCCAGCGTCCAGAGGGAGGGGTCCTCGGGCCGGTCCGAGTCTCCGCAGCCGAGCTGGTCGTAGAAGATCACCGGCCGCCCGCCTTTGAGGGCGGCAAGGGGTTCGAGGTAGTCCCATGTGGCCCCCGGGCCGCCGTGGAGGACGAGGAGGGGGGTGCCGGTCTGATCGGCGTCGGCGATGCGGTACCTGACCCGTCCGCCGGGCACCTCAACAAAACCCTCAGCAGGGATATTCATATACCGATTCTCGACTTTCACCGGCATGAAGCTGTTGGCCGGTTCGGGCCTGAAAAAAATTCCTCGATCGGCACCGATCGCTCCCGGTAGTACTCGAACAGCCGCTCTCCCCACGCCACCGCCTCGGGGGTGAAACAGAGGAGGTCGTGGATTCTGTCGTAGGTAACGCTGTCCCTGAGAAAAAGACCTAAGGATAGGGCACTGTCGGTGACGGTGAGCCCGACCTTCACCGGGATCGTACAGACATAGAACCTGAGGTTCGGGAAAACCGCCGGGTCTCTCCCTTTTTTGACGATCTCCTCCTGCCAGAGCGGCACTGCGAGTTCGGGCGTGATCACCAGTTCGACTTCTGCCCCGGCGGTCACGCGTTCCCAGATCGTTTCGGCGACGGCCGGGAGAAACCATGTCGAGACACCGTGGAGCCACCCGGCCTCCCTGATCACCTCATGGAAATACGCCAGCCCCTGCTCGAAGTTGACCGGGACGTCGCAGATCAGATCGCCGCAGATCAGGTCGTCGATGGTGGTGAGTGCAGATTCGGGCATGCCGTCGAGGGAGTGGATCTGAAAAAAGGCGTTGAACCGTTCGATCACTTCGAAGGTCCTGATGCACCGTTCAATACCTTCGAGCATCTCTTTGCCCCGTCCGCTCGGGGACAATTTCCCGCCTCGCACGGCGAAAAAACCCTTTTCGGTGAGCCATGCTTTTGTCTCCTCTGTCGCCGATGCGGGATCTCTGAGCGCCAGAACCGAGGCGGGATCTGCGATCCTGATCAGGTCATCCTGCACCTCCTCGAAAAGTCCGGGCAGAGGGGGGAGACCTCCCTCTTTCCAGTCGTGGCGTGTCCGGTACAGGAGTCTGCAGAGATCGCGTATCTGTATCACGAGCAGGATGCCGTTGTTGGTGAGGACGTAGCCGTTTTTGTCCGCGTCGACGATCCAGCGGTAGCGGAGTTGTCTGAGTGCCTCTTCTACCTGATCCTCACTGCATCGGACGGTCCCGGAGAGTTCGCGTATGTTCTGCCGCCCCTTGCGCAGCTCAACAAGGATGCGCATGAGATTCGGGCGGGAATAGAACCGGATCAAGTCGCCCTGGGCCGTGGCATTGTTGCATGGCATCTCAGGCTGCACAGTCCATCACTCTTATGTAAGATGGGGGTGAGGAGAGTATTTAGCCCTCCTGTTCTGGTATCGGATCTATACGAGGACCGCCTTCACGTACGGCCTGGGCGAGAGCACGCAGCCGCAAAAGGCCTCCCGGTCCCCGACGGCGGCGACCAGGGCCGGGACAGACGCATCTTCGAGGGTGCGTTCGAACCCTGGCTCGATGCTCTCCATGAAAGCGAAGAATCGGCGGAGTTCCATGAAGGGACGGTCCGGCTCAGGGACGAATTCGAAATTCGCGAGGTCACGCTCGATGGTGGAGGCCCTGGCCACCTCTTCGTCGAAGTAGACCCATACCTCGACGTCCCCGCGCTCGCCGATCTCTTTCAGGGTGAGAAGGTCGGTCGTCTCCCCCGGTCTGATGCCGAGGGCAGCGAAGCGTTCTGCCGTGTCTTCTCCGGGCAGTTGCTGGAAGGGGGTAAATGAGTCCATCTCTCCACCTCACGCCGTGGCAACGGCCACGCACTCCTCCATGGTCCCTATCCGTGCGACGGCGCCGCACATCGTGGGCACATAGGCGAGGGCCTTGCCCGAGTTCACCATGATCGCATCGAAACGGTCGAGGGCCGGCGAGACGACGACGCAGGTGTCGGCGTACACTCTCGCCCCGCTCCGCTCGATCCGCTCGACGGCAGCCCTGTTCTCCGCGATCACGCTGCGGGCTGCGAAGACGAAGAAGGGTTTTTTCACCTTCTTTCCCTGGAGAAGATCTGCAAGTGTCTCCATTTCCGCCGGCGAGAGGTGGGGGCAGCCGACCGCGATCGCATCGACCTCGATCGACGAGAAGACCTCCCGGACCTCGGCCATTCTGATCTCGACCGTCTCAGGGACATCGCGCCTGAACGTCGGTAGGCGGGATTCGGGGGTGATCCCGTCCACGTGATAGAGGGCGACCGCGCCCGTCGCCGCCATCGCCGCCCCGAGGGCCTTGAGCTGGTCGCGGTTCGGCCTGATCCCTGATAGTAGGGGGATGCGGTTGCCGACGATCTTTCCGGCGACGTAGCCGAGCGCCCCGTAGTCGGCAGCATCCCTGACGGCAGCCGGCTCATCAACCGTGATCCCGATCGTCGGCTGGCGGTTGGCGAAGAGGTGCAGCCCGTAATACGGCGTCTTGCCGATGATCGCCGCTGCAAGGGCGCCGGGCCCACCCTCCCGGTTCGTCCTTGCCCCGATGGCCGAGTTTGCATAGGCGACCGCGGAGGACTCGGCCCATGCAAGGTGCTCGCCGTACTGCGTGATCGAGAGGTAATAGGGGGTGCAGGTGCATTCGAGCCTGATCCCTAGGTTTGCATAGGCGTCGATCACCTTCTCCTGCTTCGCGGCGAAATCTTCGGGCACGCCCATCTCGCGCCAGCGGTCGCGGTCCATGCCGATCGGGTTTAAGACGGTCGGCACGGCCACCCTGGCGTCCAGGCCCTGCAGCCACTCGAGCCCCCATTTCCCGATGGTCTTGTACGAGGCGCCGCTCACCTGGGCGCTCGCGATCTCCACGAGCCTTTCTGCCCCGAATACCGTGCCCAGGCCGACGAGCAGCTCCATCATCTGCTGGCGGGTCTCCCCGAACTCGCCGTTTAAGATCTTTTCTTCTTCAGGCTGGAGAAACATCAGGCATCCCACCTGGCCCGCACGAACTTCTCCTCCTCGCCGCGCACCATCGTGGCGTCGATGCCGATCTTCACGTTCGTCCCGTCGCCCTCGCGGCAGGGGTCGAGGGACGAGCCGCGCACCCCGGTGATCACCATCAGGTCGCGGTCTCCCCTGACCCGCGTGGCGATCGCATATTCCACGTCACCCATGTCGAAGGGGTCGATGTCCTCGTCGACGACGACGACGTGCTTGAGGGAGGTGTGCGCAGCAAACGCCGCCATGATAGCGTTTTTGCCGTCTCCCTGCGTGTTCTTCCTGATCTGGACGACGGCGTGGAGGTATCCGCAGCCCCCGGTCGTCAGCACCACGTTCCGAACACTCGTCACTCCTGCCACCGCCTTGTAGATCCGCGGCTCGTACGGCACGCCCATCAGCAGTTTGTGCTCGTTGCCGCCGGGCAGGATGGAATGGTAGATCACGTCGGGCTTCGTGTACATGCCGGTGAACTCGATCACCGGCTGGATCCGCTCGAAGTCGTAGGTGCCGGTGATGTCCACGAACGGCCCTTCCTCGGCCCGCTCGGTGCCGATGTATCCTTCGAGAACGATCTCGGCGTCGGGGACCAGGACGCCGTTTCCGCATTCCCATACCGGGAGTTCGCCGCCCATCAGTTCCGCGGCGAAGGCGAGTTCCTTCCCCTCGGGGACGCGGGTGCACGAGGCGAAGGTGACGGCCGGATGCGTCCCGATGACGACGGCCACCGGCAGGCGCTCGCCGCGGGCGAGAGCCTCGCGGTGCATCACGTCGGTGTGCCGGCCTTCGACGAGGCGGGCGGCGACCCGGTCGGACCCGATCACCATCATCCGGTGGATGGAGGCGTTCTCCACCTCGGCCGAGCGGGAGAAGACGATTCCCGCCGTGATGTACGGCCCGCCGTCCTTCGGGAAGAAGGTCATCACCGGGATCTCGGCGAGGTCGACCGGGCGCATCTCGAGGCTGCCCATCTGCTTCAGCCGCCCGTTGTACGAGGCGTCGGCGAGCCGTTTCACCAGGTCTTTCTCCTCGGCCCCGAGAGCCGCCGCAAGGGCGTTTCTGCCCGCGGTGAGGTTCATCACGACCGGTTTTCCTCCGCAGTCGCGGAAGAAGAGGACCCGGTCTGTTCTGGCCGCCATCTGCGCCGCTTCAAAGCGGGTGGAGACCGGCTCGACGATCTCGTCGACCAGCCCCTTCTCCCGCATCTCTTCAATGAACCTTCTCATCGTCATGGTATCCGCTCCATCGTTTTCCTATATCGTGTTCGACCCCGAGGTGGTCGAGGATCCGGGCGACGACCATGTCCACCAGGTCGTCGACCGT